>Ga0194121_10009431_pt1 | contig 12084 bp, 7 predicted proteins | sample TA2MahCa50mmetaG_FD_148609 | JGI IMG/M metagenome (GOLD analysis project Ga0194121, IMG submission 148609) | Freshwater microbial communities from Lake Tanganyika, Tanzania - TA2015020 Mahale Deep Cast 50m | ecosystem: Environmental > Aquatic > Freshwater > Lake | place: Tanzania: Lake...
CTCGGTACAACCCCGAAGGGAACGGCCTGATGGCATCGCTGCGCGAACTCGTCCAGACGCTCCTCCCAACGGCGGAACCGCTCGTTGATGCGCGCGACGAAGCGATGGCGCGCACCGTCAGCTGGGTGCGACTCTTGCGCACGCGACTTCCCGCGTTTGACGGCATGGATGCAGGGGACCTTGCACTGATCCCACTGGTCACGCTGCGCGCGGTGGCGCCAGATGAGTCGGCGCGCCGCGAGATGGTGGAATTCCTCGTCAACAGCAACGCGACGGGCATCTTGACGATCGCGAGCGGCGAGCCGAGCAGCGAGGAGACGACGGCGTTGCAGCACCTTGTTGCAGCGGCGTCGATTACGCGGCTCCCCACGCTGCTCGTCCGCAATGTGGAGGCTGCGCAACTGGAGCGCAGCCTGATTGGCGCGGTGGTGAATCGACGCGCCGAGTTGGAGCGGCAGGCGGTGGTGTTAGAGCGACAGATTGCCGCACTCGCGTTGGATGGCCAGGGACTTGACGCACTTGTTGGCGCGCTCGCCGCGTTCATTGGACGCGCCGTGGCGCTGGAGGCGCGCGGCGGCACGTCGCTTGCCGTGGTTGCGCCCGCTGGACAGCCGGGGAGTGCGGCGGCGGCGAAGGCGGTCTCGCGCTACCTGGGGAAGCATCGCGCCGATGGTCAGCGCATTCCACTCCCTGCGGTTCCTGGCGCACCAGACACGGAGCGACATGGCGACGGAGAGCGCGCAGAGAACGAGGAGTCGCCCCTGAGCGACGACGGCGATGAGCGACCAGGTTCCATTCTGTTGCTCGGCGATGAGCCGGTGGCGGAGCGTGATCGGATTGCCTGCGAACGCGTTGCCCCGCTCCTTGCGCTCGAGATCGTTCGCGTGGCGGCAGAGCTCCCCGCAAATGCTGGACGCGGCGAGACACGGACACTCCCTGCTGAAGGTCCGCCGTGGGTTGCGATCGCGGCCCGCCAACCGCGCCCGCACGAGGCAGACGTCCCTGCGCTGCGCCGCGAACTGCGACTTCTCGCCGGTCCACGCCGTTTCATGTTGCGCGGCAGCAACGAGTCGTTGGAGGTGCGCATCATTGCGGTCGCCGACGCAACTGACCCAGGCGCGCAAGAGATCGCCAAGAAAGTTGCGAAACGACTCAACAGACCGGTTGCCGTCTCCAAGCCGTTCGCCGATCCTGTGGCGCGCCCGGCGGCGGAGGCGGAGGCGCGCGCCGCCCTCGAAGCGCTCGAGCGCCGCGTGGGTGGTCGGAGCGGCAGCGGAGGCGCCCAGGTGGTGCGCGCCGATCTCCTCCCCGCGCATCGCCTCCTTGGCGCCATCACCGTCATTCCAGACGGTCGTCGCCAAGCACTGGCGCTGCTGGAACCACTGCTCAGCGGCACATCCGCGGCGCGAAAGCAGCGCATCGCCACCTTGCGAGCCGTCCTTGATGCACCCGGTGCCGCAGAGGCAAGCAGCTCGCTCGGCGTGCATCGCAACACCACCGCGTATCGCGTAAAGCGCATCGAAGAGATCACCGGCTGGGATCTGCGCGAACCAGATCTGCGCCTTGCCCTTGCACTTGCGTTGAGGATCCTCGATGCCGACGGGGGACCTGAAGCGACGAACTGACTCGGGAGCCACATCGGGTCGCGACCGCTACGATCAATGCATGCAGATACGCCAGGCTCGCAATCACGGTGAGCGACGCTCGCATCGCGCACTCGTCGCGCTGCTGCTCGGTGCAGCGCTGCTGCTACCGAGCTCAGTATCGCCGGCACCGACACGTGCGAGCGAGACCCCTGCCCCCTGTACGAACTGGGACTCGCTGATCACCCCGCCAAAGACGATCCGCGTCCTTCGAACGCGCACTGGCCTTGTGGAGGTGGTGCCATTTAGGACGTATGTCTATCGCACCCACGTGGCAGAGTTCTGGTCTGAGTACTTGAGCCAGCCGTACTCCGACGCCCTGCTCGGTGCGGGGGCCGTGGCGATCAAGCAGAACGCCTGGTCCTGGACGACAAATGCCCGCAACTGGTGGGCGGTCTCTAGTTTCACGAGCACGCAGGCTGAATGGGTCCGTGCGGACTATGCAGACGACAACCAGTTGAATGGCTCCACGGGAAACCAGAGCTGGACGCGGCAGCGACGCGCAAGCGAACACGCAGATGCGGCGCTACGGATGCGCATTCGCCTTGGCGAAGACCTTGAAGACGATGAGATCGGAGGACTGCGCTGGGATAGCGAGACGTCCACGTACACGGCGCCGCTCGAGATCCTTGATGACAACGGCAACGCGGAGGAGATCACCCCCAAGTCGAAGCGCAGCTGCTTTGATGTGGTGGACCACCCCGACATAAACCAGTTCTACTCCCGTGGCGGGATCTACGAGCCCGGGGCGAGCGTCGGTGGCGAGAGCAACGCGCGCTACAACGCTGCTGTTGATGCCACGTGGGGGATGACCATGCAGCGCTACTATCCAGTCTCCGGTGAATGGCGGTTCTGGCGGCCTGGCTTCTATGGCAGTTTTACCGTGAATCGTGAGTGCTTACTGCCACCCGAGCCTGGCGAGAGCAACGTTCAAATGCGACACCCAACGCAGCCGAGCCACTGGCGCGGCTGGTCCTTCTTCCCCGTCAATGCAGACGACTGCGCGCGCGCTCGCAACCTCTCCGTTGAAGCACTACTGAGGATATCGTTCTATTCATTCGATTCAGATCAAGTCGCAGGGGTTGGGACGAGCAAGGTTGAAGACGATCGATTCAACATCAAGGCCGTCTATCCGATTCGCGTCCTCTCGCCACGCGGTGACCTCACTGGCGATGCGAAGGGCGACATCCTTGCCGTCTCGCCGGCGGGCGCGGTGCGACTCATCTCAACCGACGCAAACGTGGACAGCGCCGGTCGACTCAACGGCAAGGCGCCAGGGAGCGTTGCGGTAACGGAGTCGCAGACGCTGACCAGCCGTGTTGTAGCGCGCTCTACGGCGCAGGGCCAGGCGGCGGTGGTGGATCTTCGCGAAGAGAGCGACGGTAGCGTCACGCTTGTAGAGACGCCGTACACGGGCGGCGTGCTGCGGGAGGCGAGCACACGATTTGAGAGCTACGCCGGCTTTGACGCGAGCGCCTCGCTAAGCCTGCTCGCCACGGATACCGCCAACGATGGCATTGAGGAGATTTTCATCACCGAGCTGGTCCCCGAGAGCGAGGGGAGCGCCCCGCACCTGCGGCTCCACATCGCCCCGCTGAGCGGCAGTCCCACGTTGGTAGGCGAGATTCACGCGGCGGCCGACGCACGGATCCTCCTCGACGACTTCACCGGCGACGGCACACTGGATGCGCTCGCCCTCTGGCGCGCTGCGGACGGCTCGCTCGCCACGTCGCTTGCGCAAGGGTCAGGGACGCCACCAGTCAGCGAGTGGGGACTCGGCGAATTCAGCACAGCGGGCGCGCTGCTCTGGCCAATCAGCAGCGCATGGAGCGCTGCAGTCGGCGATGTCACCGGCGATGGCGTGGCGGAACTATATGTGCGCTATCGAGATCCATCTGGCGTGGTGCGGCTTCACGCGTTCAATCTTGATGGCGCGCATGAGTTGCCGAATCCGGACAAGGTCTACGTGCCAGAGACAGAACCTGCGCGCAGCACCACCGTCCGGCCCGGCGAGCGCACGCTCAAGCTTGTGACGAAGAGACTTGGCATCAAACTGAGTACGCTTCTTGCACTGAACTCTGGCGCAACCTACACGATCACGATAAAACCCAACGACACATATACCAAGATTGCGAAGCGCACCAAGAAGAGTGAAGCCTGCTTACGCTCCATGAACGGCAACAAGATCCTGGTGCGCAGTAAGTCGCTTACTATCCCTCACGATCTCTGCGTCTACACAAAGGAGAGCGTGATGTTCCGCAACGCGCCAGTGCGAATCCTCAACGGTGAGTTCGACTGGCTGCGCACGGGCGACACATGGGAGACCGTGGCCACGCGCGCCGCAACAGTTGGCATCAACACCAGTGCGGCGGCACTCGCGGCGCTCAACCCAACCGTCACCATTGCAACCGCCGCCACCGTAGAACAGGCGGGCAGCAAGGTCAGCATCCGCGCGCCGTGGGCGCCACTTGCGCGAACACTTCCGGCAACATCAGACACAATTAGCGTGATCACCATGCGCTGGAACTCGCCGTTCGAGGCGTGGCGCTCGGCCAGCAGCAGCGCCGTAACGCCGGAGCTGTACGTTCGCGACTGGAACGGCGACGGGATCGACGAGCTTTCGCTCGCCGCAGCACCTGGGGCGAGCAGTGTCACCCTGCAACTCCTCACCCGCGGCGCGGATGGGCTCTTCGGCCTCAACAACAGCCTCACTCGCAGCGGCGTGGTGACCGGCTGGGTCCTCCGCTAGCCCGAAACCGAGCCGCGCCAGCCCCGAACTTGTGCAAGGTCACAAGGTCTCAACCCACCACAGGCCCTGAAAACGCCGCGCATAGCGGTTAGACTCCCCACTGACGGCACTCCCTGGCGCAGCGCGCCTCGAAACCTGTGCCGCAGGCACAAGTTTCGGGCGCCTTGAGCCCGAAAGCCAGGAGCGGGAGGGGATCATGGCGGAGGGGAGCGGCAAGTCCACCACGGGCCGGAGCGACGCGGAGGTGCGCGACGCGCTGAGCCTTGTGGCAAAGGCGGAGAAGGCGGGCATCAAGACGGTGCAGCTGCAGTTCGTGGACATCCACGGCACCGTGAAGAGCGTCCAGATCCCCATCCATCAGATGCCTGCCTCCATCAAGCACGGCTCCTGGTTCGACGGCTCGTCCGTCGAAGGCTTCACTCGTATCGCTGAATCAGATCAACTGCTGCGCGCCGATATGAGCACCTGGCGCGTCCTGCCGTGGGCGCCCGCGAAGAGTGGCGCCGGCACGGCGCGCGTGATCTGCGACGTCGTCCTACCAACCGGCGAGCCGTTTGCCGGCGATCCGCGCGGCGTGCTGCGCAAGCAGGTGGCGCGCGCCGCAAAGCTCGGCTACACGGTGAACATGGGTCCAGAGTTGGAGTTCTTCTTGTTTGAAGTGAACGAGAAGGGGAAGCCCACCAATACGCCGCACGATAGCGCGAGCTACTTTGACTTCAGCGGCGATCAAGGGATTGAGATTCGCCAGGACATGGTGGATGCACTGGAACTGCTCGGCATCAAGATTGAGACGGCGCACCATGAGGTCGCGCCAGGACAGCATGAGATTGACTTTGAGTACTCCGATTCGCTGAGCACCGCGGACAATGCGACAACCTTCAAATATGCGTTGAAAGAGATCGCGAAGCAGCACGGTCTTTACGCAAGCTTCATGCCGAAGCCGATCTACGGCATCAACGGTTCTGGCATGCACGTGCACCAGAGCCTTGCCTCAGTGAAGACCAACAAGAACGTCTTCTATGACGCGAAAGATAAGTACGGGCTCAGCGAGGTGGCAAAGTGGTACATGGCTGGGATCCTGAAGCACGCACGCGCGATGATCGCGGTGCTTGCGCCAACGGTGAATTCATATAAGCGCCTGGTGCCTGGGTACGAAGCGCCAACGTATCTCGTCTGGGGTCGGCGTAATCGCTCCGCGCTGATCCGCGTGCCCATGATCTCTGCCGGCCGCTCACTTGAGGGGACGCGCATGGAGCTACGCTGCCCGGATCCGTCCGCAAACCCGTACCTGGCCTTTACGGTGATGATCGCCGCGGGACTGGACGGCATTGAGAAGAAGATGACGTTGCCCGATCCGGTGGAGGAGTCGCTCTATGAGATGGATGCGGCTCGCGTGGCCCAGCACGGCATTCGCGAACTCCCGGGGAGCCTGGAGGAGGCGATCAATGAGCTGAAGGCCGACGCAGTGGTGACGGGCGCGCTAGGCGACCACGTCCTCACCCACTTTCTGGACGCCAAGCAGGCGGAGTGGGACGCCTACCGCACGCACGTCTCCGATTGGGAGCTTCAGCGCTACCTCGAGCAGTACTAGTGGCGGCGAGTAGGCCGGCAAAGCCGTCGAACCTGAACTTTAAGCTGGAGCTGAGCTGCTCCTGTAAGCCACCGATCTGCCCTCATGCCGGACCCGGCGTCGCGAAGCTGCTGGAGGCCGCCTACGCCAAGGGTCGTTCCGACGGCATGCAGGACGCCGTGCAGGGGATCGCCAAGGCCGCCGCAAAGATCGGCGTGAAGGTAGAGGTGCAACGCACCCCCGCAGGGGTCCGCCAGGCGGGGAGCAAGCGCACGCAATAATAATTCCACCCCCGCGTGGGGCGGCCTGCCTCTCCCTGTATCCTGCCCACGATGCCGTACTTAACTGATCAAGAACTGGTCGCCGCCTGTCTCCAGGGTAGGGAGAGCGCCTACGCGCTCCTCGTGGAGCGCTATACCCCGCGGCTGCACCGCATCGCCGCTCGAATCTGCCGCCACCCCCAGGATGCCGAGGACGCGGTGCAAGAGGCCTTCCTCCAGGCGGTGCGGGACCTGCGCAAGTGGAAGCCAACGGCGCCCCTGGAAGCCTGGCTGGTCACGATCACCGTGCGCACCGCCCAGAAGGTGGACCAGCGCTCGAATCGCGCCGCGAGCCGCTCGGACTCCCTGGACGCTCCCCTGGCTGACGGCAACCAGCGTGAGCTCAGGGATCAGGCGACCAGCACAGATCCCGCCGCCGCAGCAGGAGGCGCCGACGTGGCCGCAAGGCTGGCGGCTGCCATAGAGGACTTACCGAGCAAGTACCGGGTGGCTGTAACAATGCGCTTCCAGGAGGGGCTGAGCCCGAAGGAGATCGCCGAGCACCTGGGTCTCCCCGAGCGGACCGTGCGCACGCACCTGCTCAGGGGTCTTAAGGCGCTCAAGGAGCGCGTAGGAGACCTGGAGTAACCCCTTCGGCCGAGCGGTCTGTAACAGACAGGGGTTTTGAATCATTTTGGCCGCCGAGGCGCCTTATATAAGCATGACCGTCTGCAGCGGTTCTTTGGAGCACGTTGAGCTCGCCCTTCTTGAGGGGTCGGAGCTCTCGTCGGCTGTTCAGGCACACCTGACCAGCTGCTCCTCATGCGCGGCCCAGGCCGAGACCCTCAAGGGGATCGTCGCCGCGCTCCAGGCCAGCCCAGCCCCAGCGGCTCCGGCTGACCTTGCGGCACGCCTCGTGCCGCTCGTCCTTGCCGAGGCCCAGACGGGTCGACGCCAGAACGTGTTCGTGCGGACATTCCGCCCCGTGGCGAGCTTCGCCGCCGCCTTCAGCGTGGTCTTGGCCTCGCTGGTGGCTGCCGGAGGCGCCCTCGTGGTCTCCGCCGCGCTGACTGCGGGGAACCGCACGCCAGCCCCTGAGACCAAGGCTCCTGCCACGCAGGCGCCGGTCACAACCGAGGCCCCTGCCACGCAGGCGCCAGCCACGGAGGCCCCAGCCACCGAAGCGCCGGCAACGGCAGCCCCGGCCACGGAGGCCCCAGTTTCTACACCGACCCCGGATCTGCCACGGCGGACCCCGGAGCCGGTCAGCCCTGATCCGTCGGAGGGTGAATCGACGGCGCCTACGGAGGGCACGAGCCCGTAGGTTGAATTGACACCTACCTGACGGCTGTCGTGCCGTTGTCAGGTGGGTCGTGCGAAATGGCACGGGAAGTGAACCAGGGGCATTTCCCCCGGGTTCTGTAGTTAGGAGGACACACAAGTGTCTATCAAAAAGAAACTCGTGACGGCGGTCACGACGGCGGGCTTGCTCGCAGGGCTCTTCGGCTCTGCGTTCGTGCCAGCTGCTCGTGCTGCGGCACTCACTGCGAGCGACGCAGAGTCGTCGTTGCGGTGCACCACGTCAGCGCTCGACGCCGACGTCGTGAGCCAAGGATCGGCAGACGGCACATGCTATGTGCTTGCAGGAAAGACTGTGACACTTCTGGTTGATGTCGACGACGGCTCAGATACGTCCGGCGACACTTTTGCCGCCGGAGCAACTATTAATGCTCCGATTGGTAGTGAAGTGTTCGAAGAGTATGACGCGGAATTTGCGACAGTTTTGAAGTCATCAAACGGTCGCACCCTTACCTATGGATTGATTTCCGCGGCAGGGGCCACGGGAGCCCAATTCACGGTAGCGGTTAAGTCACATGCAACCGCTGGATCAAGCTACACATTCACATTGAAGAATTCGGCTGGGACCACGATTGGTTCTCTCATCTTGACCTCAGTGGCAGCCGGCTCCGCCGGTATCGCAAATGCCACTGAATCGTCAGCAACGGCTGTCTGTACAGCCGGTACGGGTGGTACGGCGCTTGTCGCTATGGGTGGAGCCCGCTGCGCGGATTCGCAGATTGCTTCCATTCCAATCAGCGGGATTTTCTCTGTTAACATCGTTACAGAGGATGCCTATGGCGCAGTTGTTACCACTGCAGGCTATGTGACCGCGACCTTGACTGGTACGGCCACTGGCGGTATCGGACTTGAGACCGACGGTGACTGCACGGGCTTCACCAATTCAACGTCAACGACCATGCAGGCGACGCCGGACGGTGCCGACGCGGTCTGCTACCTCAGCGATGGAACGCCAGGTACTGCACAGATTGTGATTACCCGTGGACCGCTAACGGAAACGCGGAATCTGATCGTGCAGGGAGCAGTTGCGTCTATTGAAGTCAGTGGACCAACGCACATGGCTACCGACGCCGGGCTCGAGAATGATGGCTTTGAGGATGGCCTCGGGGTAACGTGCAAAGACTCCGCTGGCAACGTTTATGGTGACGGTGGCGGTATTGCCTATGATGGCGATACTGACGCCTACGCATACGACGGTGTCAACCTTGGGTGCGGCGAAGACGCATTGAGTTTCGTAGTTCTCGATGCCACAGACAGTTCAGTTGGTGCCTTTACTGATGCATCGACCACAGCCGGTGCGTTCGTTGCGGCTCACACTGCGTCTCGGTTCGAAGACAACGCAGTCGGCGTAGCAGACGCTTCGAGTGAGGCACGCAACGGATACTGGGACATTCCAGCTTCTGTTTGTGCCGCGGGCGAAGAAGGTGATACTCGCAAGATTAAGGTCACTGCTGGGCTGGTCAACAGCAACACGGCGACCTTGACCTGCGTGAAAGACGCGGTGAAGATCACGAGCTTGACGGCGCTCGCCACCGGAACCTCTGGTTCCGCGACAAGCGGAGCCAATGGTCAGACGATCAAGGTGTCCGTCGCAGCGACGGACACAGAGGGTCGACCGGCAGGGACGGGCTCTACGTTCACCTTCACGGCAGTGAAGTCGAACGCTGGAGCGGGCTTTACCGCTGGAACCACGGCGAGTTTCGCTGGCGGTTCGGCAACGTTGACGATCACCCTGGGCGTCGTGTCGGGCGCTCAGTACGTGATCTATAGTGCGACCGACAGTGACCAGGGTACGACCGGGTCGCAGGCCTTCGCACAGAAGTTCTCGTTCACAGTTACAAATGCAGGAGATGCGCTCGTTGACTATGTCCTCACCAAGAGTAAGGGCGTAGTTACGGGATCGAACTTCGCTGCACGGGCAACTGTGAAGATCGAAGTCGAAAACGCTTCAAAGGGCACCGTGAAGGTGTACACGCGTAAGGCGGACGCAACAGGCAAGGTGGTCTACACCATCGCCAGTAAGGGTACGTTCTACGTGACGATGTATACCGGTGCCGCTGGGTCCGAGGTTCTCTCGAACACGGTCACGGTAAAGAAGCGCTAAGCATCGATAACCTCGGCACGAAGAGGTATTGAACACGAGGCCCCGGGAGCAACCCCGGGGCCTCGTGCTAATCCACGCGTTTCTCAGGTCTTAGTCGATAGGAGTGAAGTGCGGAATGAAGCAGGTGAAGAGCTGGCTTAGTCTGTTTGTCATCATCGCCGGAGCGCTGGTGCTCACCGCCTCCCTTGCGGCTCCTGAGCTTGGCGTGGGGAAGGCGATTAGCGATGCGCTCACGAGCGTAACGCGGTGGTTTGGGCCCTCAGCCACTGTTGGACGCTATGGGCTTCCACTGAAAGATGGTGAACAGAGCGTCACGCTGAACAGTGAAGCGGCCGATGCGTTGCTTGCTGAGCGCGCGGCCAGCGGCTCAACACTTGACCTGCTACTTCCAGGTGTTTCGTCGTGCGTTGAGGTGCAGAAACCTGATGACGTAGGCGTGCTGCTCGTGTGCACTCCTGCTGAAATCTCTCCTGCGATTGCGGTCGATGCGCCGATGCCACCCGAGGCAGGGATTCCATACATCGAGATGATCCACGCACAGCAGCAGCGGCTCTCTGTGGATGCGGGCGTTCGGGCGTCATGGATACCTGAGGGCGAGGAGCTCAAGGAGCATCGGGAGGCGCTCCTTGCTGACGGCTACGCCGTGGGGACGGGGATCATCAGCGCCACATTCGGCGAGCGCACCGTCATGGGCACGATCTTGGAGTGGTCTGGCGGTGCCGAATGGATTGGCTACCTCTGGGTCGGGGGCGACACGTACCTCGTGTGGGGCTGGGCGCCAGATCGCGCCGCGCTTGATGCGCTGCTGACGCGCTAGGTGTTTTCTCTTGAGGTTTAGCGCCTCACGGTGGTGAAGACCACCAGCTTGCCGGCGTCGCGGAGGTGCGAAGGGTCATAAGCCGCAATCTCCCTACCGCGGTAAGCCTCGCCACCATCGCGCCCAGCTTCCTCCCTTGGCGACTACATCACCAACTCGCTGACTCGTAAGCCGTAACGCTTCCTCGCTCTAGACAGGGCACGACCTGTGTAGGTACCGGTGGCCTCGGGAAACCCTGCGGCCGCTGGCTTTCTTCAGCCTCCGCGCACCTACCTGCTGCGCTATCCTTTCCGCATGCACCGCTTCACCCGACTGGCACTGCTCCTCACGCTCTCTTTGGGTGGGTTAGCGACTGCTCCTGCGCGGGCGGCTGAGGACGGAGCAGAGATCCCAGGGATCGCCTGGCCCGGTGGCGTGTCGCTGCGCTCGACTGCTGGAGGGCCGATCGTTGATCGGGTGTGGCGCCTCGAGCTCCCCGAGGGACGGGTCGCGCTAATCCGCCTCAGTGGGACAAGTGGGTCGGAGCTTGGGCTCTACCTCTTTAATGGGACGGCCATTAGCCTCGCTGCCGCCACCCCCATCAAGCAGTCGGCGAAGCCTGGTGGCGCCCAGCGCCTAACCGCCGTCTTGCCCGCAGGGACCTACTTCCTCAACGTGAACGGGCGCAACACCGATCGTGCCTATAACTTCATGTTGAGCGTGACTCTCGTTGAAGATCCGACGCCCGCCTTCGTCTTCGCCGAGATCGCGAATGGGGCGACACGCATCAGTGACCCAGAGACAAGTGTCTACATCGGCGCCTCCGATAGTTTGAGTGGCGTGGACGCGGTACGCGTTCGCGTAGATGGCGGCGCATGGAGTGAATGGCGCGCGCCGGTTACGAGCCACCCTGTAAGCTTTGAGGCAACAGAGGGCCGTCACACAGTCGAAGCCCAGGCGCGCAACGGAGCGCAGCTGATCTCTGATCCTGCGCTCGCCAGCGTCATCCTCGACCTCACCCCACCGACCGGCACCGTGCTCGCCCCCTTCTCCAATGCCGTGGTCTACACCGCGCGCCCAACGATCCGGTATCGCTTCAGCGAAGCACTCCAACCTACGAGCTGGTCGACGAACGGTCTTACACTGCTGAGTCTTGACGGCGAGGTGGTTGGCGGGAGTGGCAACTATAGCGCCGCGACCAAGACAGGCCGCTTCACGACGGCAGCGCTGACCCCTGGCGTTGAATATGTTGTGCAGATTGGTGACGCCACTGACCTTGCAGGCAACCCCGTGCTCGCCGACGCTTGGACAGTGACCTATCTCGTGCCGACTAGCGTCAGCACGCCACAGCGCGCCATGGCCGTTGCGGGAGACAGTGAGACAAACATCCGCTTCCGTGCCATCGGCGTTCCTGTTGGGGGACTCCTCGTCGTTGAGCGCCTTGAGACCGCTGAGACGGGTACGCTGCGCTGGGAGGGGGTTACCACGGTCGCTGCGCGGGGCGACGGTACGTTGCAGAGCGTGACCATCACGCCAGACCGCAGCGCCCGCTATGCGATCCGCTACCCAGGATCTGCGACACACGCGACAAGCCGCACCGCGA
>Ga0194121_10009439_pt1 | contig 12081 bp, 4 predicted proteins | sample TA2MahCa50mmetaG_FD_148609 | JGI IMG/M metagenome (GOLD analysis project Ga0194121, IMG submission 148609) | Freshwater microbial communities from Lake Tanganyika, Tanzania - TA2015020 Mahale Deep Cast 50m | ecosystem: Environmental > Aquatic > Freshwater > Lake | place: Tanzania: Lake...
CACAGTGGGTAGCCGACGCCCGCTCGGGATAACAGATGGGATGTCAGTTTTATGTTCCTTTGATATAATAGACAGGTACCTATGCCGATTAAGCGCGTGCCAAGGAACACGCCTCGGACGCTGACCTCCGAGCAAAAGGTTGCTTTTGCGCTTTTAGTGTTTTTGGCGTTGGGCGGCGTGTACTTCGGCTTCCGTTCGTTTGGCGCGAACATCCGACGCCCGTTTGACCTGCAAATCGCCAAGTACCTGCGCGGGGAAAAGTTCACCACAAGCTCTCAACGCGAGGCGGCGGAACTTGAAGCGTCCAAGACGCGCGACACGGACGGCGACGGCCTCACGGATTACGATGAGCTGTATGTCTACAAGACAAGCCCATATCTGGCCGATTCCGATTCCGACGGGTTTGACGACAAGACAGAGATTTTCTCCAACAACGATCCCAATTGTCCCAAAGATACTGTGTGCGGATCCGAAGCGGAAACCGTGCCGTCGCAGAACGCCGTTCCCGAACTCGTGCAAGCGCTTGGCCAGGCCTCCGCACTGCTTTCCGCGGGCGAATTTGATTTTGACTCGCCCGAAGATGTGGCGGCGTTTTTTAAGCAAGCGACGATTGAGGAGATACGCAACGCTTTGTTGCAGACCGGCATGTCGCAAGAGGAACTTGATCAAATCAGCGACGAAGATCTTGAACGGTTCTTTAACACAACGCTTGACGAGGCGGCCAAGCAGGGCGCTTTTGATTCCGTGATTGACAAGCAGGAATAACTGTATGGCTCATGCGAATCGCGCAACCAAACGCTGGATCGCCGCCGGACTCGCGGCCGTGTTTTTTGTGTCCGGCGCCATTGCGTTTGTCAGCGTGCGTATGGCGAGCGCCGCCGATCCAGAAGCGGCTTCAGAACTCTTCGGAGCCCAACAAGAGGTGATTTGCGACAGTGCTCCCCTCGCGCCTGCGTGCGTTGGCCGGTCTATCAAGGAGACAGCCCGCGTCTTAGGCGATCGCATTGTCAAACCGACGTTTAAGGCCGCGCTCGTGCAGGGCCTGTTGAATATTTCCCAATTCGTCGTCAACCGCATGGCCTATGAGGCGGCGCTCCTTGTGGCCAACGGCGGCCCGGGCGAAGGGTCGCTCTTCTATAAAACCTCCGCGCTTGAGGGCTTTAGCAAGTTTGGGCTTGAAGTGGCGGGCGAGGCCGTGGCCGAGCTTACCGATTCGCTCAACAGTTCGCTTGGCACATCGCTCGACTTATGTTTGCGTCCGGATTTCGGGAGTTTCGGACTCCAGCTCGGCATTGCGCAAAAGTACCAGCCGCAAAAGCCCCGCTGTGACATTTTGGAAGTCGCCGACAACTGGGGCAGTTTCGTCTCCGATACCATCAGCGTGGTAGAGGATCCCAACAAAATCAATTCGGCTATCACCGCCAAGTTCGCCGAGTCGCTCGCTCCAGGGCGCAATGAACTCTCTGCGTCCATTCGCCTCAACATCGCTGTCACAGAAAGCGTGGAAGAAAAAAAGCAGGCGGAGATCAGGGAGCGCACCACGGAGAAGCCGGCCGTGAAGGACATTAAAGATCCCACCACCAGACAGACAAAAACGCCGGCGAAGGTCGTGGAAAATGATTTCCTTGATAAAATCAAAAAAATGGTCACCGGCGAGACCACCCAGCTTAAGGCCGCGGATTTCGCCCAATTCGGCGATGCGATGCCTGGACTTGCCTTTACGGCGGCGTCCACCTTTACCAATACATTGCTCTCCCAGATGTTCAACAAGATTTACAAGGGCTTGTTTGACACATCGCCAGAGAGTCAAGATCCTTTCAACATTGAACGGCTCGCGGACACTGGGCAGAATCCGGAGACATTTTCCCGCCTCTTTGCTCCCGTGCCATTTGCGACGGCCGAATACAATGCGCTTACGGAGTTTGTCGTCTGTCCGACCCAGGCGATCGCGAACCGCAGTTTGAACAACTGCGTGATGGATTCCAATTTCTTGGCCGCCGTGTCACGCGGCAATTCTCGCACCCCGCTGACGGTTCAAGAGGCCATTGGCGAAGGGCTTTTGAACGGGAACTGGCCACTCATTTCCTCCAAAGACCTTTCCGTGAATCAAGATCCTCTTTGTTACACATTCGGTTTCTGCTATAGCAACCTCGTCAAACTGCGCAAGGCGCGCGTCCTCCCGATCGGCTGGGAGCTGGCCGCACAGCGCAACAGCGTCTCCCAGCCCAAGACGCTTCAGGAAATCATTGATGAGTTTGATAACTGTAATCAAGCAGGCGCGGTGGACGGCGCGCATCCGTTTTGTCATCTCATTGATCCCAATTGGGTGTTGAAGTACCCCCAAACGCAATGCCGCGCGCTCGTGAACGGAGCCATCCGCCTGACGAGCCAAAGCCCGGGGCGCCAAAATACCTGCGCGGACGCGCCCAGTTGCTTGGGCGAGAATAGCAAGGGCGAGTGCGCGGATGGGTACGGATACTGCGTGCGCGAGAAGAATGTCTGGCGGTTTAATGGCGACGAATGTCCGTCGTACTATGCCGGATGCCTCGCGCTCAAAAACACGACGAGCAATCAGCCGGCCAATTACCTCATTACGACGGTGGACTTTAGCGTTTGCAGTGCGCAAAACATCGGTTGTCAATGGTATCGGACGAATAAGAGCAAAAACGCGGGAGCCACTCCCTCTTTGGACGACGATACGTTTGATTGGCTGGCGGCTGGAGAAACCTACCAGACGGCCGAGCGCGAGGATGATAGCAAATATCAACGGGCGGACGGGAGCGTGAGTGCACGGGTAAGCTACAGCGGTCTTCCGGCGCGTTATGCCTATGAGGACCGTCTCTATCTGACGCGCGCGGCCACATCCTGTTCGCAAAGCGATGCCGGGTGTTCCGAGGTTGTTCCCTCCGGTGGAGTGGTCCTCAACATGGTGAAAAACCCGAGTTTTGAGGCCGACGAAAATCAGGACGGTATTCCGGATGGTTGGCTGTTGTTTGAAGGGCTGACGGCGCAGGAGGTGGAACGGCGCGAAGGGGAAGCCGTGCGGGGGAACGTATCGGTCAGGATGACCGCTGTTGGCAATAATAAAGCCGTTGGCCAAGTGTTTGATGTTCAGGCAAATCAAGGGTACACCTTGAGTTATTTTGCTGTTTCCAACGACAGGGCGGAGCGCGATGCGCGTGCGTCCGTTCGTTTTTACAATGCACAGGGACAGGCGGTCAGCCCGCAGGGGACATCCTTGGTCGGCTGTGACTTTGCGAATTCTCCCGAAAACGGGATTGTTGCCGCTCCTCGCGCGGGCTCGGAATGGAAACGCCACGCATGTACCTTTAGCGTTCCCGGCAACGTCGCCCAGATCCGCGTGGGCCTGTTTTCCGGCGATGTGCGTTATGACGCCATCCAGCTGGAGCCGTCCGAATCGGTCAGTACGTTCGTAGAAGGGCTGGTTGGCGCGGCCGGAGTGAAAAAATTCGTCAAATTACCCCCGGATTATCTTGGCTGTACAGGCGCTTTGCAAGATGCACCGGCGTGCGCGTCCTACGCGCAGACGTGTCGCGCGCAAGAAGTGGGATGTTCGCTCTTTACACCCACCTCTGGCGGCCCGGCCGTTCCCGCGATTGCAGGCGAACTGGATGCGTGTCCATCCGAATGCGTCGGGTACGGCACCTTCAAGCAGGAAAAAACACTGTATGAATCCGCAAAGTTTCCGCTGTTTTTCATTCCCGAAAAGGCAAGCGCCTGTTCGGCGCAGGATATCGGCTGTGATAGCTTCACCAATTTGAGTTTTGCCGCCGAGGGAGGGGAGAATGTGGAGCATTACACGCGCCTGCGCGCCTGCGCGACGCCGGATATGTTGGACGGGGCGGCCAACAAGAAGGCCTCCACCTTTTTCACCTGGGAAGGGTCGGATAACGCAGGCTATCAGTTGCGCTCATGGCGACTGTTGGAATCAAACGAGTTTGACGCGGTCCATGTGACCTATGCCTTTTCGGACGTCATTGATTTGTTTGGCGGCAAAGCGCCCTGCACCAAGTGGCAAGTCTCCAACCGCGACGAGTTGATTTGCGTGGAAAATGGGGCACATTTGGATGCGCTTGAGCGTAATAAAACCTGCGATGAGCACGCGGATATTTTCACCAATCCTGACTGCCGCGAATTTTTTGATGCAGAAGGACATCCGCATTACCGCCTGTTTTCGGAAACCGTGACGGTGAGCGATCAGTGCCTGCCTTATCGCAAAGACCGTTCCGCGAACGAGGATTGCCAAGGGTCCGGCGGCTTCTGGGACCAAGTCGTCGGCGCTTGCCGCTACTTCGGCCTTGCGTCTGAAAGCGCCAGTTGTCCTGCGGCGATGAACGGCTGTCGCGCCTACACCGGCGGGGCCGGGAGGAACGCCGTCACGGCTCTTCAGGAAACTTTTGAATCCGGCACGACCGCCGGGTATGTCTCGTGGCCTGCGGCCGGCTCTGCCGCGCTTGTCATCAGCAACGAATCGCTTGCCACGGCCGGACATTCCCTGCGCGCCACCGTTGGTAACGACCTTGGGGGTTTCAAGACCGCGCACGTGTTTTTAAACGGCAATGATGGGGAGATCGCTTACGACCCGTCCACGGAGGCGCAGCGCGACCAGACCTGTTCCACGTTCGCGGGTCGGCGTGTGACGCCGGCAGGGTGCGAGATTGACGCGGACAGCAACGGCATTCCCGAGTGCATCGTCGCGCCCGGAGAACAGAGTTGCGGCACGCTCGTCAGCCGGCTTGTGAAGGGAAAGACGTATACGATTCAGTTCTGGGCGAAAGGGTCTGTGCCCCTGCACGTTGGGTTTGCGGGAGCCGGAGGGGGAGGAAACCGTTGGGAGATCGCCGGCGCGAACAATCCTGTCGCGCTGTCGGGCGGCTGGCAGGTGTATACGCTTGGGCCTATGGATACCTCCGCGCTCGCGGGTTTTGACAAAAACAGCGTGTTGTTTTTCGCCGCGCAGAGTGCTGGTGTGTTCTATGTGGACAATGTGGTCCTCAAACAGTTGGAAGAAAATGTCACGCTTATTAAAGATTCGTGGGTCGTGCCCTCTACCTGCGACCGCGCGCCAAGTGGTGCGGACGCGCCGCAGTATTACCTTGGCTGTGCGGCCTACCGTGATCAGAAAGGCAAAGACAGCGCGCTCTACCAGTTCAGCAATTTGTGTTCCGAACGCGTGGTTGGTTGCGACAAGGCGTATCGGACTTTTGAATCGGATTCGCCTTACGCGTCGCTTTCAAATGTCCGGTGCGTGCATGCGCCTGGGAATGATTTGGCCAATCCGTCCGTTGTGGATACGCCAACAGCCTGCACCGTGCAGGGCACGACCTACTGCACCATCGCCCGCGGCCGCTCGTTCTGCACGTTTGACTTCGCGGGTGTCCTGCCAGACCAACTTCCGCGCACCGCGTCGTTTGGATTGGTCATGGGGCCGGAGACGGTTATCACGCCGGCCGATCGCCCTGCGTATTTCGTGGACAACGGTAAGGCCGAGTGTTCCTCCGCGTCCGCGGGGTGCCGCGAGGTCGGCAAACCCACCTACGCGCAGGACCTCTCGCGCGTAGAAGCATTTGAGAGCGTGTATTTCATCAACGATCCCGACCAATACGGAGAGATTCTCTGCGCGAACGACGAGTTGTTCTGCGAGGAATACGCGTCCACCAAGAGCGGCAATTACCACTTCAAAAATCCGATCAACAAGACCTGTGAGTATCGGCAAAGCGTGGAAATCAGCGGAAAGAAGTATTCCGGATGGTTCCGCACGGGCACGAACGAACGGTGCTATGATCGGTATGTGGTAGCCGGTGATCAAGCGGGCATCTGGCGAAACGGCGATGCGGGCTACCAAGGATGGGTCGGCGCCTGTCAGGCGTCGTACGATCGGTGCAGTGAGTTTATTGATATCGTGGATACAGAGGGTGGACTCAAGAGAGACGGAACCTCGTACTATTTCCTCCACAACGAGCGTTTACAGGAGAGCGAAACGGCGCTCTCCGGCGCATGCAAAGGGCTGGTGAGCCAAAAGCAGGGATGTGCGCTGTTCAACGACCGTACACGTTCTGAATTGCCCTATAACGCGAGCGTCACCTATGTTGTTTCCACGCATGCCGACGCCCTGCTCAACAAGGCGCCGAACGCCTTGGTGGATCCGGTGAGTTGTCGGGATGGTGGAGGGATTTTCACCGTTGCGGGAGGGCCCGTGGATTTGTGCAAGCGTCGGTGTCAATACAATCCGGATGCCGGTGATGCCATCGTCTCCAATATGGCGCAGAACGACGGCATCAAAAAAACCTACGAGCGGTCGTGTTTCGTGAATGACGATTGTCCGGTGTTGACATCCAAGAACGGCAAGAAGCTCGCGGGGTCATGCGTGGAATTAGTCAATGATTCGTTCAGGCTGAAAAACGATTCCAACACCGTTTTGAAAGTGGCGCGCGACCGGTCCTGTTCGGCCTGGCTTGCGTGCGATTCCTCGCGTACGAGTTTCAACGAGCGCACGGCCAAGTACGAGCCGATTTGCGACTCCATTGATCTGTGCGTGAAGGGCGGGCAGGTGGGACAAAACGCCGTGTGCAAGGATTGGGATCCGCGCGCGCCGGAGATCCTGACCGATCAACTCTACTCCAGGCGTGATGTGACTTGGAACGGGCATGAGCTATCCGGCTATGCGATACCAAACCAATTACCGGTGGAATTGTACGACCAGTTTAATGTGAATCCGCAGAAGGCGTGCAAGAACAAGAACGCCGATGGATTGTTGGTGGCGTGCGAAAAGAATAACGACTGCGCGAGGTTGGGCGATGTGTGCGAGGATGCGCCCGAGGCATATCGTCTCGTGTATAACGCCGGCGCGTGTGATTCTTCGGTACGTTTCGGCGGCGCGTGCGAGGTCGGGTTTTGTAAGGTCGGCGGGGAGCCGTGTGCGGAGAGTTCGGATTGCACGGGCAACGGCAATGCGTGCGTGGTCGGCGTGTGCCGTCAAGAAGCAGCGGCGAATAATGGGCAGTGTCCGGGAGGGTTTGTCTATGAGGCGACAAAAGATGTGTGCGTGAAGTCGAGCGGTGACTGCATCAAGAACGCTCAAGGCGCGGTGCAGTGTTTGGCTGGCGGATCCTGCGTTCTTTCGGCCACCACCGCGGTGGGCGCCTGTTATAACGACCGGTGCCTGACCGACATTCTAGACACGGACGGCAACGGGTTTGCCGATCCGGTCGTTGTTTCCGGCGCGCTTGAACAGTCTTGTCGCGGATACCCAGAGGTGGATTCGCCCTATCCAACGCGCGTTGTCAGCCAATGGCAGACGCCGAAATCATTAGCTTTGTTTAAAGGACGTTGGAAAATCGCCGCCCCTGGCAAGGTCATTGGAGCTGATATTGATTCAACATCAGGGAATATTCTCTCCCAGCCCTACGAGTTTATTGCTGGCTATCAAAACGCGAAAACCTGCGGGCTCAAGAATAAGGCGGGCCAACCGATTGATTGCGAGTGTTCGTATGACAAAGTGGCCTATGGCAAAGGCGCACGCACACTTTTCGTTGAACCCAACACGGGCGATGCCGAAGTGCCACCGGGATTGTGCCTTGGTGGGCCGTATGAAGGAACGGCGTGCGAGTCGGACGTGAATTGTACCCGCGAGGTGGAAGCCGGAAGGGAGAACGGCATGGTGCAAGCCAGACAGGACGCCGGTATTTGTTTGAAGAAAACGGGTCAGGATACGCTCATCGGTTGGAAGGGGTATTGCATTGAGCGCGACACTTCCATTCAGCTCTACGGCAGTTCCGAAGCAAAAGACCGCGCTTGTTTGACATGGCTTCCGGTGGACCAGCTGACCGGCGCAACGGATTTGTACGCGAAGTTCACGAGCGCGGGGTTCTCCCCCGAGCAGGCGCTCTACTGTGCCGACATTGACGTCGCGTATGATATTAAGACGACCGCGGTGGGGTGTGGATACAGTTTGGGAGTTTGCGGTTGGGACCATGGCGATAACAGCGACAATCCCGATGCGGCAAGAGATGAAATAAATGATGATCACCCGAGCATTTTCTGCCCGACCGGTTTCTTTGCCATTATGACGATGTGCGACGAGCTTAACGAGACGGATAATCCCATCGCGAATGACAGGGGGGACGGGGATTGCGAAGCACCTTGGGGGAACAATTATCCATATTTTTGCGTTCCTTATGAATCCTTTAAGGGTGATCAAGAATGTCAGCCGCCCACTATAAATCTTCCCTATGTCATTGATGTGAAAGCCGGCGGGTACGATAATGCGAGAGCCAATCGTCCAACATTCCTATATGTGAACGGGGATTCGTTCAAGGCTGCTTTTGAGGATTACAAAGAATGTACGGCAAAAGGCGTTCTCTCAAGGAATATTCAGAACTATTTGAGGATAAGTTTTAGTAGACCGCAGAATCCTTTCCAATTTCCGGTAAAAGACGAAACGGCTTATCATGGATTGACCTACAACTTTGAACAATACGCGGCGTGTCAATCTTTGGTGGAAACTTCCGTAGGGTCTCTCCAAGCGATCGGAAACGGTTTGAATAGTTATAATGTCGCTTGGACGGACCGCGTATGGAAACAGGGTCGTTATACGGTTCGCGACAACAATCCGAAGCTTCGTTATTCTTTTGAAGCCGGACCATTCACGCCTTTTGGAGGCGCCAAATCACCAGAAGAACTGGTTGTTGGTGTGCAAGATCCAGTGCCTCACAAACTCGCCATATGTAAAGAGAGGAACGGAAGCATGACATTTCAAACACAAAATGAGCAAGGTCGGCTTGCCTGTGTGGATGCCGATCTATTGGCAGGCGATGCGAGAGGGTATTACGAGGTGGCGGTAGGAGCGTCTGGTCTTCTGGATCCAAATGAATCTTTGTGTAGGGACGGGAACTGTAACGAGTGCGAGAATGATATAGATTGCAATTTGGATACCACAATAGATGAGGACGGTCCTGCTCGTCCCATCACTTGCGGGGCGCGTGTTTGTTCAACGAACCGTGCTCGGTATTGTGCAAGCCGGGGCGATTGTGATAGCAGCAGGAGAGCGTGTTTTAATGACGGGGATTGCCCTAACGTCGGGGAAACGTGTCGCCGCGGGGAACGATGGGGAGATGGTGTTGCCGGCAAGTGTGAGGCCCAATGTGAACCAGAAAACCCCGGAGTCGCACCAGTGTGTGTGGGCGGGCCTTTTGACGGCGTCAATGACGGGGCGTTATTGGAGCCCCTTGATTGTGTGAGAAACGGGAAACCTGATGACAGTGTCTGTCAACCAAACCGGTGTGTTTTGGCGCCCGGAGTTGGCCAAAACTTCTGTCGTTCGCGAACTCTTGCGCGTGGGTCTGCGCTTACCCTCGTTGAAGTGAACGATAATTTGTCTGTTGCAAAGTCATTAGCGCGCAGTCGTTTGGGGCAGTTGTTCGCACGATCATTAAGTCTTGTGACATTCTTGGACGGCCGTGCACAGGAAGCTGATGGCAACATTGGAGATGGCGAACTTGGGGAATTTAGTCCATCACTACCACTGGAGGAAAATCAAGGGCAGAATGATCAAAACTGGTTTTGGGATGTCCGCAAGACAGGTGACGGGAATGAACAGCCCAAACCGCCCAAGGTCATTTCCCTTGGCGCGTGTTTGGGAACGAAATGCCGCGAAGGGCGTGAGGATGCGTTGACGGTGAACGACCAGGATGCAGAAGGCGTGTTTGGCACTGCCAGCAAGCGCATCACGTTGAGTTTCTTTGTAAAAGCGAATTCCAATCAGATGCCAGTGCGCCGGATCGTTACGGACTGGGGGGACGATTTCAAAGGTCAGACCCCTAAACAGTGGCCGACTGGCTCGCAGAGCGGGTCCAAAGCGCCCGACAATTTTTATAAGAACCACCGCGGGTTGGATAGGAGCGGCAATGAGATTTGCCGTTCTAGCGCCGGCGAGTTCGGGGAGTCGCCCGAGGCGTGTTCGTCCAGTTACGTCGTGTTCGCGCATGATTATGTGTGTACAAATGGGCAGGTGGACGCTCTCACGCAAGGTCGTCTCTGTGAAACCGCGTCGGATGGGCGTTTGCTTAACTCGCCGTGTACGGGCGGAGATGTGCCAAATGCCGGAGGAAAATGTGTGTTCCAGCCGCGCGTGCATGTGTTGGACAACTGGGGCTGGTGCACCGGGTTTTGCAACGCCGGGGACGACGGGACGAATGGGTGTTTTATGGGGGAGCCACAAAGGGATCACGGAGAATGTCAAATTGACAAATGTCCAGGAGGAGCCAAATGTCCCGATCGAGGAGGTAAAATCGTCAATCCGTGGGTGAACTACGACGGCTATATCGTGATTGAGCCGGAGGAGTAGAAAAGGTTATGACCCAAATATGCCCTGAGCTTGTCGAAGGGATATTCGGGTCATGTCATTAGTTGCCTTTCGACTCGCTCTCGCTCGCTCAAGGCATATTTTAAACTCTTGCTCATGGAGTTTGTGTCAATATTGCCTGAGCTTGTCGAAGGGATATTTGGGTCATGTCATTAGTTGCCTTTCGACTCGCTCTCGCTCGCTCAAGGCATATTTTAAACTCTCGCTCATGGAGTTTGTGTCAATATTGCCTGAGCTTGTCGAAGGCCATAAACTGGCTTTTGTATGAGCGAACCATGGAAATGGTATGTGTATATCATCGTGTGCGAGGATGGTAGTTACTATACGGGCATGACATGGTGTCCATCGAACAGATGGGAACAGCATGTCATGGGATGCGGGTCATCCTATACTGCAAAACACAAACCCAAAGCGGTTGTTTATATGGAGGAGTTTGAAGAACTGGACGGAGCCAGGAACCGTGAACGGCAGATTAAAGGATGGACACGAGCGAAAAAAGAGAAGCTCATCTCCGGTGAATGGGGCCAGTATTGGGATTGAATATTCCCTGCGCTTATCGAAGGGTATTTGCGCAGATATTCCCTGCGCTTGTCGAAGGGCATTTGCGCAGATATTCCCTGAGCGAGCGCCAGCGAGTCGAAGGGAAAGGTATGAATGATTGCCCTGACAAGCTCAGGCAATAGAAAAAACCCGGACGCTGTCGTGCGTGCCGGGCCGGAGTAGGGCATGTTCCTACTCGATGAGGGTCAAGGTCGAAGTGGAGCTTTCATCGTTGGCGTACGTCCACTCGAAGGTGATAGTCTTCAGATCCTCGGAGATCATCCCTTCGACGGTCGATCCGGCCTCCGTCTCCCACGAGAACGCTTGACCCTGGATTCGGCCGATGATAGATCCGTACTCCAGAAGAAGGACCCCCTCTTGACCGACCGTCGTCGAGTATTCGCTCTCGCTGTTGTTCTCGTCTCGGTACGTCCCGTTGGGCGCCAGGCCCCAGTCGCCTGGTTGGTTCCACGAGACCTCTACGGCCTTGTCCGAGTCTGGCGAGACGAACTTGGGCACGAACAGGTGGTTGGGACACTTGAACCCTGCTTCCACCTTGCCCTCTTCGGTCTCCGTGACGACCCCGTCTTCTCGGAGTCCCTTGAGCGTGTCGTCAGGAATGCGCCAAGAATCGTTCAGCAGGACCTGCGCCTCGCAGGAGCTGGTTCCGACGCAGACGGGGTCGTTCCATTCCAGGTAAAGATCCCTTCTGTTCTCGGTGAAGTAGGGTCCCCTGACGACCTCTCCGGGCGCGCCGAAGTGGAAGTCCCCGACGAAGGGAACGCCGTTCAGGTCGTTGGGCGCTTGCGCGGAGACGAGCGCGAGGCGGCTCGAGTTGTCCGCCGCGATGTCGTTGTCGCAGTCGGACCCGCCGGTCTGGCAGTCCAGCTCCATCTGGCGCTGTTCGTCGTCGCTCACGAACCCGCACCCCATCGCAAGCGCGAACAGGGAGCAGGAGGCGAAAGAAAGGAACTTGTGCACGATCTCCCTCCTTGAGCGCTCCAGGCGCTTCTGTCTCCATTTGGCCATTCTTTTGCCATTTTGTCAATGGTGTGGATGGTTTGGGTCAGGGCTTGGATTTTGCGAGATCCCTCGGCTAGATGATAAACGCTCGCTCGGGATGACACAGGGGGGCACAGTCACGCTCGCTCGGAGGG
>Ga0194121_10009441_pt1 | contig 12080 bp, 8 predicted proteins | sample TA2MahCa50mmetaG_FD_148609 | JGI IMG/M metagenome (GOLD analysis project Ga0194121, IMG submission 148609) | Freshwater microbial communities from Lake Tanganyika, Tanzania - TA2015020 Mahale Deep Cast 50m | ecosystem: Environmental > Aquatic > Freshwater > Lake | place: Tanzania: Lake...
TGTATCGCGATCAATTGGTATTGAACGGACAAATCAATGATGTGGGCGCTTATGTGCGGGTGAATGTGCCCGAAAGCTATCGATTGGGGGTGGAAATGTCGTGGTCGACCCAAATACACCCAAAATTGGCATGGACCGCCAATCTTTGCCTTTCACAAAATCGGGTGCGTAACTATACCGAGTATTTTGATCTCTACGATGCCCAATTCAATTATTTGGGCAATGTTCGCGGACAAACGCAAGCAGTCGCGCCCATTTCTTTTTCGCCCGGCATCACTTCGGGTTCTACCCTCAGTTGGACGCCCCTGAAAGACCTGGCCATCAACCTATTGAGCCGACACATTGGCCGTCAGTTCCTCGACAACAGCGGTGACCCTGCGCGAGCGCTTGCAGCCTGGACGGTGCATGACCTCCGCATCGACCACAGAATCAAGACAAGCAACCACCGTCCGGAATGGCGCATCAATCTACAGATCGGAAATATCTTCAGTCGACGCTACAGCGCCAACGGCTACACCTATCCCTATTGGCTGGATGGCAACTTGGTACGCGATAATTATTACTTTCCTCAAGCGACACGCAACATCCTATTCGGCTTGCAGGTGGCTTTTTAAAGCCTGTGGCGCATCCCTATTTCTTACCTTTCGGCGAAGATGTCAGGAAATACGAATAAGAAAGTCCAAACCGATTCTCGGTCGTTATTTGAATCGTGCGCTTCAAAGAACCCGACTCAACCCTCATATTCCTTTGATCCATGACCGTCAACTTCTGTTTAGATTGTTCCGAAAGGGCAGGCAAAAAAGAACGATGCACCGTCCATTCGACCGGAATCGTACCCGAATAGTCGGCTTCGATTCGTCCGCTTACCCACCAACCTTCCGGACCGACTGGCTTGTTGCCATCATCCATCTGCCGGCCCCAGCGAATTGTACCGCTATCGGCCCCACTCAATACGGGCTTAGCCAACACCACTTGTAATTCACGGTCGAACGAAGGAGTATCAATCAAACACATTGCAGAAGGCGGTTGATGATCCGACTCGATCCGTAGTGGTATTTTCATGAATTCAACCGAATCGCTGTTCGCACGGATGATTAACCTAGAGCGGGTCGACGGCCGTTGAAAAAATTGGCTATCAGAAACTGAAACGGCGCTGAAGTTCCAATCCTCTTTCACCAACATGGACACTTCATCTTCCCGAGCTGTGGTGGTCCAAACGCTAGTTCCCGTAGCCCCGAAGGCGGTCATGCGAAACAGCGGCGCATTCGTTGCACCCAAAGAAAGAAAATTGAGGCTTGGGTGCCCCACCAATTGAAATTCATGGAAGGAAAATGAGGTTTCGAGACGCACATCCAAAGCAAGGCGGGCCTTCGAAGAAGGTTTTAGACGGTACGTATATCCGCAATCCAGACTTTTGGTTTCTACCCATACCTGAATAGGGCCAGCATCCCAACCACCGGGTGCCAGCAGCTGAATCCGGTAGCGGGAGGGCTCCTTATGTTCAAATGCGTGCTTCCATTCGGAGTTGGTAGACCAATACATGATCTGTCGAACCGGAATGTTGTGCACATCCTGTCCGGCCGACAAAACCAGCACCTCAGCCTTTTGGTCGATACCCAGTATGGTGCCGCTGTATCCCACGTTTTCGCTGCCATCGAAAGTCTCCACCGATACCTCTCGGCCTATATTCATGGCAATAAGGGACCCGAAATCCGCGGCTGGGCGCATAAGGCGCACAGAATCACGCAGGGTTTGGATAAAAACAGACGACGCGGGGCCTTGTTGCGCAGATGGAGTCGCTTTCGAAGTCTTGGAGGCTTTATGCGTCCAATAGACCCGTTCCGGAATCAAGCCCAGGGGCAATTCTATGACCGCTGCACCTTTTGCGCTCGGTGTGCCCACGTATTCCAAAACAGACAAATTACCAGGTGCCAGATGAAGGGCAACCGGCTGAAAATCCGGGTTGGTTTGGGCATTGGTGGCCAACATCCACCCAAAAAAACAAAAACCAATAAGCAACGTATTTGTCCTCATTAACTTGTTCATCATGTTCATCATGTTCATCATGATATCAATCCTTCTTGCTGCGCTTGAGATCCACCAGCATTTGTCGGATTTCGCTTTGTCGGTTGCGCGGACACACCAATAGACCGTTTTCCGAATCAATAACAATGAATCCTTCCAATCCAACCAAAAGCATGGGCTTGTCGCTGCTGCTCATCACCAAACACTGTGCCGAATCGAAGGTAGCGATATTTCGACCCGAAACGGCATTATCTAGATAGTCGTGCTCCCTGACCCTGTATACCTCCTCCCACAGGGTGATGTCGGACCAACCGAAGTGACCCACAAGCACCTTCACCTTCGGATTGTTGTAGAGTATACCCTGTCGAAATGAAACAGGCGGGCACTGTTGATAGAGCCTCAAAATACCGTCCCGTTCTTTTGGGGTACCCCAGATCCCTTCCATTTCGCCAAACAACTGCACCAGCTCAGGCAAGTTTTGTCGGTATAATTCGAACAATACCGAAGCACGAACCACCTTGATACCCGAATACCACAGGAAATCACCGGAGCGGAAAAATGCATTTGCAATCTCCTGCGTTGGATTTTCAGTGAAGGTCTTGACCGCGCAAATGGGGTTGTTGTCTGGGTTGGGAAAGTACTGAATGTAGCCGTAGTGAATATCGGGTTGATGCGCGCGGACGCCAGCCACCACCAGCTCATCCTGTTCGGCAGCATACCGGAGCGCAGGTTGTAGATTGTGCACGAATTGCTCTGAATCGACCACGAAATGATCGGAAGGCAGGATCAGCAGTAGCGCATCCGGGTTCGTACGCGCGATTCGTATGGCGGCATGCAGTGTGGCAACAGCGGTATTCTTGCGAATGGGTTCAGCAATGATCGACGACCAAGGAAGTTCAGGCAATTGCTGTTGGGCGAGGTTTGTCCACCCATCGAGCGTCACCAAATGAATTCGATCGACTTCGGTGAGCATGCGGGCGTTTTGGTAGGCCGATTGCACCAAACTCATCCCCGTTCCAGCCACATCCAGGAATTGTTTGGGTAGATCGGGCGAACTCAGCGGCCACAGGCGCGAACCGGAACCACCGGCCAAAATCACAGCGTGTAGGTCGTACATAGATGACTTTCCTCCGCAAAGATAGAGCAAGCTGATGCAATTCGCCTACAATATACCTTCCCTGAGCAAATCGTGCAGGTGAACAATCCCACAAAACACGCCATCCGAATCCAAAACAACGATTTGAGTTATATTATTTTTTTTCATTAATTCAAGCGCATCGACTGCATAACTGCCTTTCAGTAAAGTAATGGGATTGGGCGTCATCATATCGCGGGCGGTTTGCACTTCCGGCTGCTCATACCGTTCCAGCATGCGGCGGATGTCGCCATCGGTGATGACCCCAACGAGCCTCCCCGACTCCATAACGGCGGTTAGGCCAAGACGACTTGAGGTGATGCTGATGAGCACCTCGCGCAGCGATGCGCCAACATCCACCTGGGGTAAAGCGTTGTTGGTGATGAGGTCATCAACGCGCAAATAAAGTTTCTTGCCCAGGGCCCCTCCCGGGTGGAAGCGTGCAAAATCGTCTCGTGTGAAACCCCGCTCCTCAATCAAACAAATCGCAAGGGCATCACCCATAGCCAATTGGGCAGTGGTGGACGTGGTGGGCGCCAAGTGAAGTGGACAGGCCTCAGACGCCACCGCGGAACTCAAAAAATGGTCGGCATGCGTGCCGAGAAAACTATTTTTCTGCCCGCATAACCCGATCAGCAGGTGGCCGGCCGACTTCAAAAGGGGTACGAGCAACTTGATTTCGGGCGTGTTTCCGCTTTGAGAAATGCACAAAACCACATCACCCGTGCGAATCATTCCCAGGTCACCATGTACCGCATCGGCTGCATGCATAAACAAGGCCGGTGTGCCTGTGGAATTGAAGGTGGCGCTGATTTTCGCGGCGATTAGTGCGCTTTTTCCCATGCCCGTGAGCACGATCCTACCCCTACAGTTCAGCATCGCCCGAACGGCCGCCACGAATTCCTCGCTTATTCCGTCCCTAAGGGCTAAAATGGCTTCTCCTTCGGCGGTAAGTGCCCGGCGGGCCGACTCTATGATGTGCGTATGTGGATTCAATTTTATGTCGTATATTCGGCTACAAATCTACTACTTTGCAAGACCAGGTCACCGATTTCGTTGATGCGCGCGCCAAATTGCGCGATTTACTGCAATCATTTTTTGGATTTTCTTCTTTTAAAGGGCGACAGGAGGAAGTCATCGACAATATTTACGCGGGGAAGAACACCTTGGTGATCATGCCCACCGGCGCCGGGAAGTCGCTCTGCTACCAACTCCCCGCCATCGCCAGCGAGGGAACCGCCATTGTGGTATCGCCGCTCATTGCCTTAATGAAAAACCAGGTCGATGCTGTGCGCGCCTTTTCAGGCGTGAGTGGGGTAGCCGAATTCCTGAACTCTTCGCTCAACCGCAATGAAATACGGAAGGTTCACGACAACGTCATGCAGGGTGTCACCAAAATGCTCTATGTGGCCCCCGAATCCTTGGCCAAGTTGGAAAATATCGAGTTTTTGAAGAAAGTCAACATCAGTTTTGTTGCGGTCGATGAGGCACACTGCATTTCCGAATGGGGCCACGACTTTCGTCCGGAATACCGCAAAATCCGTCAAATGGTGGATATGCTCGGCCAGGTTCCCATCATTGCCCTCACAGCGACTGCGACCCCAAAAGTGCAAACGGACATCATCAAAAACCTGCAGATGCCTGAGGCCGATGTTTTCCTGTCGAGTTTTAACCGACCAAACCTCTACTACGAAATTCGCCCAAAGGTCAACGCGATCAAGAGCATCATTAAATACATACACGAAAACCCCAACAAATCGGGCATTGTTTACACCCTAAGCCGCAAAAAAACGGAAGAATTGGCGGAGCTCCTTGTGGCCAACGGCATTAAAGCAGCCCCCTATCATGCCGGCCTTGAGTCGCCGGTACGGGTAGCCAATCAGGATGCCTTCATTATGGAAGATATTCATGTGATTGTGGCCACCATCGCCTTTGGCATGGGCATTGATAAGCCCGATGTTCGGTTTGTGATCCACTATGACATCCCAAAATCGATCGAAAGCTACTATCAGGAAACAGGCCGTGCGGGTCGAGATGGGTTGGAGGGCGTGTGTATCGCTTTTTATGCCGATCAGGATGTGGTGAAACTTCAGAAGTTTATGAAGGACAAGCCGGTTGCTGAGAAAGAAATCGGGAATCTGCTCATCGATGAAGTGGTTTCTTTCGCCCACTCGGCCACCTGCAGACGCAAGCAAATCCTGCATTATTTCGGTGAAGGATTCAATGAGGCCGACTGCCATCAAATGTGTGACTCATGCAAGCATCCGGTGGCACTGGTGGATGGTACGGAGGCCATGCAGACCCTATTGAAATTGGTGGCAGGCTTAGCGCGGAAGTTCGACTCCGATCATTTGCTCAACCTGCTCACCGGCACCATGAGCCCCGATATCGAGGCCTATGGCCATGATCGCCATCCACTTTGGGGGGTTGGAAGTGATGAAGCCCGTGGATTCTGGGGAGCCTTGCTTCGAGAGGCGCTGGTGAGTCACCTGCTCATCAAAGAATTCGAGCAATTCGGCACCATCCGGATGGGGGCAGCCGGTGAAGCATTCCTTCAGAAACCCTACCCCATTCGCGTACGTCCCGACCACGATTTCAGCAAGATCATGGCCGAATCGGATGCAGAGGCTCAAGGAACAAGTGTGCTCGACACCCGTTTGTTTGATATGCTGCGCGACTTACGCAAAAAAATCGCTGGTCAAAAAAACCTGCCCCCGTATGTCATTTTTCAAGATCCATCCCTGGAGGAGATGTCGACCCTCTACCCCATTAACCTACAGGAATTGCAGTTAATCAGCGGTGTTGGGGCCGGGAAGGCCAATAAATTCGGGGCAGCTTTTGTGGAGTTGATCGCCCGTTATGTGGAAGAGAATGAAATTGAACGTCCAAGCGACTACGCCATAAAATCCACAACCAGTAAATCGGCCGTGAAGGTGTTTCTCATTTCCGGAATTGACCGAAAAATCCCGCTCAAGGATTTGGGTAAAAGCAAAAACTTGAGCTTCGAAGAGGTCTTGGTAGAAATACGCAGCATCATCGACTCGGGTACCCGACTGAATATCGACTACCAGCTGCGTGAAACCATGGATAACGAGTCGATTCAGGAATTATACGATTACTTCTTGGGGATGCACAACGATGATCTGGCCCAGGCCATCCGGGATATGGGGGATGTCTTTTCGGAGGATGAAATCAGGCTTGTGCACATCAAATTCTTGAGCGAACAAGGCAATTAAAAGCTATCCATTGAGGAGTTTTACGGTCAAGGGTTAACGCTGGCTGCGGCCAGGTTCGTGAGCATCTCATCCACCAAAGCATTGAGGTCGTAGCGGTGGTGCCAACCCCAATCAAGACGCGCCACTTGGTCATCAATGACCGCAGGCCAGGTGTCGGCGATGGCCTGGCGAAAGTCGGCGCAGTAATCGATTTGAAAATCGGGAAGACGCGATTGAATGGCCTCGGCTAATTCCGAAGGCGTGAAGCTCATGGCGGTGATGTTGTAGGACGTACGAACACTCAGTCGTTCCCCGTCGGCCCGCATCAACTCGAGGGTTGCCCGCACAGCGTCGTCAATAAACATCATTGGAAGGCGTGTATGCGCCTGCAGGAAGGAAGTATAGGCACCCGTGCGGAGTGCTTCATGAAAAATCTCCACTGCATAATCGGTGGTGCCACCGCCTGGTGGGGTGCGCCAGCTGATGATGCCCGGGTAACGAAGCGAACGAACATCCAAACCAAAACGCTGAAAGTAATATTGGCACCACAATTCACCCGATAGTTTACTGATCCCATAAACTGTTCGGGGATCCATGACGGGCCATTGAGGCACCAGGTCGCGTGGGGTGCCCGGACCAAACGCCGCGATAGAACTGGGCCAAAAGACACGCCCAACCCCGTGTTTGACCGACAGATCGAGCACGTTCAGCAGGCCCTCCATATTGAGACGCCAGGCCATTTCGGGCTTTTGCTCACCCTTGGCCGACAACATAGCCGCAAGGTGGTAGATTTCCTGAATACCGTAGCGTTTGATCATGTCCTCGAGCCTTGGTTTGTTGAGCACATCGAGGGCTTCAAAGAGGGCGCCATCAGGGGCTGTTCCTTGGTGGAGGTCGCTACAAATCAGGGTTTGATCGGGTCGTTCCTTCAACAGCGCTGATGCCAGCTCCGACCCCAATTGGCCCGATGAGCCAATAATGAGGGCGACAGAAGGCACCTTTTGGAGATTGTTCATAGATGAAAGGTCGGCCTAAATATCCGTATTTTTGGATCAAAATTTAGAATATGCGGTATTTCTTGTTTGCCTCATTGGTACTCCTCGTGCAGGCTTGCTATTATGATAATGAGCAGGATTTATATCCTGCCGGTGGAGGAAATGGCGGATGTGATACCCTGAACCTCAGTTATCAAACCCATATCCTACCCATCATGAGCAGTAAATGCCAATCGTGCCATGGTTCCGTGTCGCCCAGAGGCGATTTGAGTCTGATGACCCACGCTCAGATAAAGGCGGCAGAGCTGAAAGTTCGCGACCGAATAAACCGACCACCATCCGGCGACACCCAATTGATGCCTACTTCAGGAAAATTGCCCATTTGTCAGATCCGTCAACTGGAATTGTGGTACAATCAAGGCGCCCCCAACAACTGAATCTGATGAACATCATCCGCACCACCCTCATCGCCAGCTGTCTTTTTCTGGTGAATCTGCCTGTTGTTTCAGCGCAAAAGGAGAACGATCTCGACGCCCTGCTGGCCGATCCTGGTGCCGAGCAAAGTAAGGATTTTGTGTCGTATACCTTCAAATCGACCCGAATCATCAACGCCCATTCGGTCGAACAAACCCACGCTGGCGTAATGGATATGCGCATTTTGCATCGATTTGGCAATATTTCGGGCGGTGCTTATCAGTTGTTTGGTCTCGATCAGGCCAGCATGCGGATGAGTCTCGATTATGGAATTACCCCCTGGATGCAGGTGGGGATCGGGCGGAGCTCGACGGGCAAGGAACTCGATGGCGTGTTGAAAATACGACTGATTCGGCAGGTGGCGGAAGGATCGGGCTCACCGGTAACCTTGTCGTACGCGGCGGGATCCACCTTATCTACCTTGGCATGGCCAGAACCTGAACGGGGCAATTTCTTCACGTCGAGGATCGCCTATTACCACCAATTGCTGATGGGCAAGAAGCTGAACGACCGCTTGAGCCTGCAACTGACCCCAAGCCTGATGCACCGAAACTTGGTAGCAACCCGCACCGAGCCCAACGATATTTTTGCACTCGGCTTGGGTGGCCGGATCAAAACCAACGCCCGAATGGCCTTGACGTTCGACTACTTCTTGTTGCCTGGGCAACAGCTGGTCGACCACAACAACAGCCTATCGCTTGGCATCGATATTGAAACAGGAGGTCATGTCTTTCAACTGCACATTTCCAACAGCAGGGGATTGAATGAACGGCAGTTTATCACGGGCACGAATGGTCGTTGGGATCAAGGGGATTTGTTTTTCGGCTTTAACCTATCGCGGGTGTTCACCCTACGTGCGCCGAAGATGCCGGCGCCCGATGGGGGCTGGTGATCAGAAATTGTTCTACTTTTAATAGGATTCTTTCCTTATTTTGGCATATTATTTTGGCACGCTATTTGTGTTCCGATGAAGGTTGTGCGCATGATAAAGCAAAGCCTTCTCATTTTTTAGCAAACCCCGTCCAATTTTAAGCAACCGCACTTCTAATCCCATCGCTATTCTAATCCTATCGCTCGTCTAAACCCATCGCTATGCGCAGTAAACTACTTGTTGCCAGTTTTTTGACTTGTGTTCTGATTCTGAGCTGGGAAATCCACCACAATGTGGCAGTCACCAATCCAACAGGGGCACCCGCTGGGTTTACGGGCTCTCCGACCGACGGCAATTCATGCGCGGTATCGGGTTGCCATGGGGCATCGGCTCAAACGGGTTCGAGTGGGCTCTTCTCACTCAATACCACCAACAACCAATATGTGCCGGGTCGAGAATATGTGGTTTCGGTGAGTATTGATGGTTCGGGACGCAAAGGCTTTCAAATATCCCCCCAAAATGCCACAACGGGCGCATTGATGGGCACCTTAGTGAATACAACAACATCCGGTGCATCAGGCACACAAATCGTTGGTAGTGGCAAATACATCACCCACATTCAGGGCCCGACGGCCACTCCCAGCACTTGGTCCTTCAAGTGGATTGCGCCGGCAGCAGGCAGCGGGCCTGTTACCTTGTATGGCGCTTTCGTAAATGGGCGTAATTCAGGTCTTCGTTTGCAGCAAATCACCCTCACCGAAGGGTCGAGCGCATCCGTTCAAGACAACAACCGGATCCGCCAATTCAGGGTCTACCCCAACCCGGTTCTCGGTGATAAATTTCAAATTTCGTTTCAACTGGAGCGTCGCGAGTGGGTACAAATCGGAATTTTTGACATCACTGGGCGCAAAATTCGTGAAGTTTGTCAGGAGTTAATGGAACCCGGACAACAGCAATTTGCTGTGGAAACGCGGCAGTCGTTTGCCCCAGGACTCTATTTCGTTCAGATTGAGGCCGGTAAATCGAGGAGCACCCAAAAACTCTTGGTTCGCTAAGGATTTCTCGTTTATCCTAAAATAATCGACAACTCGCGCTTCACTTGTTTGCGTGTGGAGTCCGACAAATGAAGTTCTTCTAGAGCGGAAACTTGTTCACCCAGTTGGTGGCAAGTCACAATATCCCTTTCTATCAATCGGGCTTTTTGATGTTTATTTAGGTGATGCAAGAGGGTGATGGGGTAAATATCCAGTCGATCCAGTTCTGTTTTGAGGCCAGCTCCCTCGGGATATTCCCATCCCAAGAGCTTCAAACCGACACAATTTGCGTATTCTATGCTGTCCGCGGAGAACCTCATGTTGGTGACCAACCAACCAGAGGATTCCGACCCTGAAGGATCATGCTTCGATACAACGTCCAACATACGCGCATAGACGTACAAGGGTGTTTGAATGCTCAGTACCTTGAGGCGGTTCGTACTGTACTTACATTCCATATAGCGGACATCGCCTGTGCGCCGCGCAAGTACATCAATTTCATGTTGAATACAGCGTCCGCCGACAAACTGTCCGACGGCCGCATCAAAACCTTGACGAGCGAAAACTTCGGCAATCAGGCGTTCGAAGGGATAGCCTGTATCACCCAACTGGAGCACGGCCTGCTTGAGCTTGTAGCGGTAGGCCACTTTTGTTCGCTCGCTACGAAGTATTGAAAAAGCGTTTGAATAGATTTGTCGCGTGGTTGTTCCCGCCCCCACCAAGGGCAGAAGCCGTTCCAAAACACGATCAGCCAAAGCTATAGAGGCACCGCTGTTGAGCAGGGAGGCACGCACCTTGCTCTCGTCGAATTCTTGGGATTCTCCGCTGGCTTTCCTGATTAGCATTTCGGCTCTTTAATTCTTGAGCAAGCGCGATACCTCCCTCGGAGTTAGATATCGCCACTGACCCCGAGGTAAATCCTTTTTGGTGAGGCCTGCATAAACCACCCGATCGAGACGAATGACGTCGTAGCCGAGCGATTCAAATATTCTGCGAACGATTCTGTTGCGACCAATGTGCAATTCAATGCCCACCTGAGTGGGATCATCGGGGTTGGGGTAGGCAATGGTGTCGATCTCAGCTAATCCATCTTCGAGGGTAATCCCTGCGGCAATTTTCTCAAAATCTGAACGCGTTAGGGGCTTGTCGAGGCCCACATCATATACCTTTGAAATCTGAAAGCTGGGGTGCGTGAGTTTTTGTGCTAATTCGCCATCGTTGGTCATCAGCAGCAATCCTGTGGTGTTTCGATCGAGTCGACCAACCGGCAGGATTCGTTCCTGGCTGGCTTCTTCCACAAGCGACATCACTGTCTTTCGGTCTTCTGGGTCTTCGGTTGTTGTAATGTAGTCTTTAGGCTTATTCAACAAAACATACACAAGGTTTTGAAGTCTTAATGTAGTGCCTTGGTAGGTCACTATCGAACCGGGTGAGACACGAGAACCCAGAACATTAACCACCACTCCGTCTACCATGATCTGTCCGCCTTCGATCAGTTCATCGGCTCGTCGCCTGCTGCATAGACCTGTATTGGCTACAAAGCGATTGAGTCGCATGGGCGTGTCGAAGGCAATGCTCTTAGGGGCCTTACCTCGAATGGGATGTTCTGAAGTTTTTGGGATCCTGATTTTGTCAGTGGCACGTTTTGGCTTTTCGCCGTATTCCCGACGCGTACCATAGGGGGCATCGTTGTCGCGGCGACCGCGGGGTTGGTAGCCCGAATCACCGTCGCGCGGTGGACGTGGTCGGTAATCGGAATCACCATCGCGGCGACCGCGGGGTTGGTAGCCCGAATCACCGTCGCGCGGTGGACGTGGTCGGTAATCGGAATCACCATCGCGGCGACCGCGCGGTTGGTAGCCCGAATCACTGTCGCGCGGTGGACGTGGTCTGTAATCGGAATCACCATCGCGGCGACCGCGGGGGGCAAAGCTGGAGTCACCATCGCGGCGACCGCGTGGGGCAAAGCCGGAGTCACCGTCGAGCGGTGGACGTGGTCTGTAATCGGAATCACCATCGCGGCGACCGCGTGGGGCGAAGCTGGAGTCACCATCGCGGCGACCGCGTGGGGCAAAGCCGGAGTCACCGTCGCGCGGTGGACGTGGTCTGTAATCGGAATCACCATCGCGGCGACCGCGGGGGGCAAAGCCTGAATCACCATCGCGGCGACCCCGTGGGGCAAAGCCTGAATCACCATCGCGGCGACCGCGTGGGGCAAAGCCTGAATCACCATCGCGGCGACCGCGTGGGGCAAAGCCTGAATCACCATCGCGGCGACCGCGTGGGGCGAAGCCGGAATCACCATCGCGGCGACCGCGGGGTTGGTAGCCC
>Ga0194121_10009446_pt1 | contig 12075 bp, 10 predicted proteins | sample TA2MahCa50mmetaG_FD_148609 | JGI IMG/M metagenome (GOLD analysis project Ga0194121, IMG submission 148609) | Freshwater microbial communities from Lake Tanganyika, Tanzania - TA2015020 Mahale Deep Cast 50m | ecosystem: Environmental > Aquatic > Freshwater > Lake | place: Tanzania: Lake...
TCATGCCGGGCGGGGCCGCCTCCAGCGAATAGCTGAGCGGGTCTCCTTCCGGGTCCGTGGCCTTCACATCATAGACGTAGCGGCTCCCTTCCGCCGGCGCCGAAGGAGCGGAGATGATCTTGGGATGACTGTTCTTGATGGTCAGCGGCGGTGAACGCAGCGGCCGGCCATGGCTGGTGGAGTCGTGCGGCGTGACCTCCAAGACGATTGCATCCCCCCGGGCAAAGCCGCCCGTCTCCAGCGTCGCCTCCCGCGCGGTCGATTCCGGCACCACCTGCGCCACTTGATTGTTGCGCAGCCACCGGAACGTATAGCGGATGAAGTCCTGCTCGGCATCCCTGCTTTCCACCGTCGCCGTCACCCGATCCCCCGCGCGCGGCTCGGCCGGCTCCAGGTCCAAGCGCGTCACTTCGGGCGGGCTGTTGGGAATGGTCACGGCAGAAGTTCGGAACGGCGCCCCTTCCGCCTGGCCATCCAGGGGGATGATCTCCACCGCTACCAGGTCTCCGCGCTTGACGCGATCCGGGCTCAAGGTCTGGTGCCGAGCCCCCTCCAGTCGCTGATCGTTGACCAGCCATTGATGATGAAAGCTCACCGGATCGCCGTCCGGGTCTTCCGCCTCAACCCTCACGGACAAGGTTTCGCCGGGCAACACCGGATCAGGCTGGATCACGGCTGAACGAATGGCAGGGAGACGATTGGGGGTCGCCACCCCGGGATTGGAGGGAGTGGCAGGACCGGACGGCGAGGCAGCCTGATCCGACCGGGCTGCCTCGTTCTGCGGAGCGTCACGGCTGCAACCGATAAAAACAACCGCGATCAGGGCGAGCGCGGGCAGGTGAACAGCGATGGGCAAGAAGCTCGATGCCTTCTTCTTGCCCATCGCCCCACTCTTCACTCCTGACTCCTTACTCCTTACGCCTCACGCCTTACGCCTTACGCCTACCGGTTCATCAATCCCGTTGGCTGATCCAGGAGAGGAAGCGGCTCTGGGAGCCCGGCCCCACATTCACATGCATTATTCTCACGTCACCTCCGCCTCCCTGGCTGACCACGCTGACCCCTCCCTGGCTGCCGGCGCCGCTCGACGATCCCGCCGCCCCGCTCCCCTGCGCGCCCATGTGGACGGCCAATTGGGACGACAAGCCGACGCCCAGGGAGATGGACTTCTTCACGGTGGTCTTGCCGCCCGATTCCGTAGTCCCGATCACCGACTCCTTGTACGCGCTGCCGGTCTGGTAGAAGAGGGCGTAGAGCTTCCCGGACCCGGCCGACTCGCATACCGTGTTCACGTCGGGCGTAAAGGTCGAGAAGAACACGATCCCGTTGATGATAGTGGGGGTCGTCACGTCCCGTTCACCCTCTGGTATGCCCGATACAGGCAGAAGGGTCGTGTACCATCCGTGCTTGCTTCCTACCAAGCCCTGCAACGTGGTCGTCGTGTCGGTCCCTAAGAGGTCAGTCACGCTCCCGACCCCGGAGACCTGTTTATTATCTGTGCAGCCGCTGGTGCAGACCTCTGCGGCAGAGACGTTTACCAGCTTATTCTGCTCCGGGCAACCGGCTTCGGCGCAGGTTCCTGTCATCACCGGGTCCTTGACCCCGAAGAAGTACTGGGTATCCTTATTTGACTTGTCGTCCGTGGAATAGAGACGGCCGGTCCCGAAATAGACCCAGATGTTGTTGCTGTCGTCGGAGGAGACGGTCGGCGCCGCTGTAATCGGCCCGACTTTGGTGGTCCCGCCGTCCGGGAAAGTGGACAAGAGCACGCTCGGCACCCGGTTCCCGCCGGAATTCATGCCCCAGACCGCCGTGTCGATGCTCCCGCTGCCGGTCGTCAGCCGATAGAGCTTCCCAATCCACTTGGGCGTGTTGTTCCCGTTGCTGATCACGTTCCCTGCATAGGCCGTATCAACACGGTAGTCCAATTGGGCGTCCAAGGCGATCACGTCGCCCACAAAGGAATTGGCATCGCCGGTCGCGAACGAGGCCACCGTGGTGGGGCCGGTCGCCATATTGATCGCGAAGATCTTCCCGGCCTGCGCGCTGCTGCCGTTGTAGCCGGTGGGGCCGGAGCCGACCACCATGAACCACTTGGCGTCACTGTTGTCGGTCTTATCGCAACTCGCACAGGCCGGTTTGACCCGCAGCACCGTCGGGTAGCTGGTGGTCAGCCCCAGGTCCGCCTGACTGAAGCTCCAGAGCAGGACCGGGTCCGATTCCGGATCGGTGATGTCCAGCACGAAGTAGGCGCTGTAAAAGACGCGGGTCTCCGAGCCGGACCCGAAATCGGCTGTGATGCTCATGGTCGGGCCGCCGGTGCTCGCGACGCACTTGTCGCAACTCCCGCCCAGCCGGAAGCCCCCGATCAGGATCGTGCCCCACCCGCCTGGATGCTTTGTATCATCGGCAAAGATGCGCACATCGGTCACTCTCGGCTTCAAATCCACGTAATAGACGTGGCTATAGTCCTCCCGCGCCAGCCACTGGAGGTGGGGCAGGAGCTGATAGGGAATGAAGCCCCAGAGTTCCTCCCCCAATTTGATTGCGCCCGTATTGTCGTTCGCCGCTGTGGTGAAGTAGCCTCGCTCGGTCGCGCTTGTGGTGTCGGAATTGTCTCCCCGGTGGTAGAACCCGCCGTTGAAGGCGTGCAGCATCCCGTCGTTGGCCCCCACATAGGCTACCAGACGGCGATTCTTATACTTGGTAAAGAAGGCCGTGTAGCTGGAATCCCCGTAGATCACGTCGTACCGTTCCTTGGGCGCTCCGACCACGGTCGGGGAGGAATTGATCGGGTCTCCCAGTTTCCAGACCTGGAGCGCGCTGCTGCCGGCGTCGTCCTTCACCGTGATCTTCCGGTCCCGCATGCTTGCAACCTGGACCCCCCGGATGAAGTCAATGATGTTGGCGGCCGTAAAGGGAGCCGCTCCGGGGCGCAAGTAGGGACTTAAGGTGGCGACGTTGGCTTGGGTAAACTCAATCTGCTCGTCTGTATCCCCGAGCCCCGGCCCGATGCTGTCCTTGTCGGTATCCACCCAGGTCAGAATCTTCCTGGTGCTGGGATCTTTCAGCGCCAGGCGTCGCCCCGCCTCCCAGATAGGTTTGATGTCCTTGAGCTTCTTATCCGTCTCAAAGGCAGCCCCATCGGCCTGCCCATCCTCATCCAAATCCTTGTACCGGTCCACCCTGACTTCCCCGCTGGCGCTGTCGTACCGTGTCAGGATGATAGAGTCGTTCTTATAGACGAGTTTCCCGTCTCCATCCGAGTCCTCCCGCATATTGCCGGATTCATCCACGAACAGGCCCTGCGTGTAGCCGGTCCATTTGACCGTGCTGTCCGGCTCTTGGGGGAAGAAGTAGGCCTGGTACAGGGTGCCGTCGCCGGTGGAGGAGGTGGCCAGCACCGACACGGAGGTGCCGGACGCGCTGCGCTGGAGGATGCTGGTGATCGCCGCGAGCAACCGGTCCTTCAATGTGTCGGCGTCCGCCGATTCAAAATAGGTATCCGGAAGACCGTCGGCTCCGGCCGCGCCGGTATAGTTGTTGACCCGATCCCACTCGGACGTCAGGTCCGGTAGACCATTTTTGTTGCTGTCTTCGAATCCTCCGGCCTTGGCCGCCGCCTGCAGGATCTCGCGCCCGATCGCCTGGCCGAAGGCATAGAAGGTATAGACGGTCAGGTTCTGATTGCCTTCCAGAGGTTTGGTGGGCACTTGATCCTTCGTAGTCGCATCAGTGCCGTCCAGATTGAATTTCGGGATCGTGGCCTGACGCAAATCATTCTTGTGCACATAGTAGGCGACATCGTCCAGGTAATGAGAACCGTTGGTACCATAATTGTCCTTGTGCCCCACGCAGGTATCCGCAGTGGTTGCCCCTTGGCAGTGAGCCCCATGGATCGCATCAGCGTAGTCCTGCATGTCGGAAGGCACATTCGTATCCTTGGTCGGTTCCCCGTCCGTAAAGATGATCACGAAGCTCTTGCAGCAGGTGACATACTGGGATGTGCTGGCCCATTCCGGCTGCTGGAAATAGAAGGGATCCTTGGTGGTCACGTTGTAGGAATAGTCGGTGTTGGTATAGGCGGGCGCGATCTGGGCGAAATACCTCCCGGCTTCGTAGAGGGATTCCGCCAGCGGCGTGTAGGTGCTCGGCGTGGTGTTTTCAATGGCCGAAATCATGTTGACCGTGTTGCCGCCCACATCGTTCGTGACCTTCCCCCCGTCGCCCGATCCTTTGAACTGCATCAACCCGAACCGGGCCTTGGTGCCTACCTCTTGGATGACTCCGGTGACGTCCTCGATCTGATCGGCTTTGATTTGCCAGTTGGTCTCGCCATAGGAGTCGCTGTCGGAGCAGTTACTGCCGCTCGGCTGGCTGCTGTCATTGTCCACGCAGAAACTGCCTTTGAGCGAGTTGATGCTCCCCATGATGTGGAAATACACGTTGCCTGACGAAGGAATATTGGCAGCCGGCATCCGATTCGTGGCCTGCGCGACCGTCACCGACCCGGTCTGATCCAGACAGCAGAGGGGGTCAAAGGTGTCCTGCCCCTTCAATTGGCCGCAGCCGCCCTTGTCGCTGCGCCCAACGGAGCAGAGTCCCCCCACCATCACCCACTTGACGATGTCCATCCGCCGCATGGTGGCATAGTTCAGGAGGTTGCCGGACCAGGGATAGGACGTGCCGCAGGTTCCCGGCGAGGAGGGGTTGGCGGCAGGGTCCGGCGTGAACTTGTTGGACCCGTAAGAATAACATTCGAGCGAATCGAAGACCCCGAAATACTTCTTGCTGGTATCGAACGCGTCCTGATAGGCCCGATAATTCATGCTGCCTGAATTGTCCATCAGGAGCAGGATATTGGGCGGAACGACGTTGCCGACGAAGATGGGGGAGTTCGCATAGTCTGCCATGTCGACCGCCTGGACGCCGGACGGCCAAAGCAGGGCCCCCGCTATGAGCAAGAGAGCAGCTAGGGTCACGATTGGATGTTTCATGGTCGCCTTCCTCCTTATCATTGACTCTTCAGCACCGATCGTCAGGCCTGTTCACTGGCTGCCACATGGATTCCTCGGTTTCACTTGGGGAGGATCAGGATGATGTTGTCTATCCCCCCTCGCCTCGTGCTGACATGAAACTTGACGAAGGCACCGGGAACCAGTTCTTTCCGGTCCCTCGGCTTTCCCTCGTCGTCGGTGATTACGGCGTCGCTCAGTAAGGCATAATCCTGCTTGTCGATCTGGATCGTCGTCAATCCGTTCGCCGTCACCTCTCCAGACTTATAGCTGATCGTGGAGTCCTGGCTTGTCTGAGCATCGGCGGTCTGGACCCAGCCCCCGCCGACGACCAGAACAACCAGGGCCACGATGATCAGCAGTGCCCGGACCGGAACTTCTCTCTCAATCCCTTTGTTCATGGCTCACCTCCATACCAAGCTTGCTAGAGAGTGGTCAGTTTTCAGTCATCAGTCTTCAGTCATGAAACTGAGAACCGAACACTGAGGACTGACAACTTCTCCTTTACTGTGAGCGGATAGTTCCTTTGCCGCCACGGTTCTTTCTCCTACAATTTCTTTTGGCATGATTCGCCCGTGACCGTGCAGGCATAGACCGCGGTGATCCGGCTGACCGTGCCGACCGCGGTGTTTGTGGCCACACAGTCCACCCGGTACATGATGTCGATGCCTCCGCTGGCACCCCCACTCCCTTCGGAACCTGCCGCAAACTGCAGCGCGCCCCCCGCTTTGGGCACGGCGTAGAGCCTGTCGATGTCGCCGTTGATGGTAAAGTTGTTCACCTGTGTGGAGGTGTTGGGGCTGCCGGCTGGCATGTCGGCATTATTATCCGACTGTCCCATGATCTCCGCCTGCAAGACGGCGGAATTGTCCTGCGGGACGGGGCCGGCGGGGTTGGCGTTGCTGAGAAAGGCAGCCGGAAGCGTGCCGGCATCGATGGTCTGCTGGATAATGTTGACGGCTGTGCCGACACAGCCGTCCGCGGCGCTGGTCGCCGATTCGCTGCTCCGCACGTTCCCCGCTATCCGACTCTCCATGCCGGTCATCGTAATCGTTCCAATGCCGATCATCGTCAGGATCACCATCAGGAGCATGACCGTGAGCAGGGCCATGCCCTCTTGCCCCAGAGAATGGTGAATGGTGAATGGTGAACGGTGAATGGCTTCAGGACTGAGGCTGCTTGCTGAATCCTCAGCACTCAGCGCTGGACTTCCCCGTTCATCATTCATCGTTCATCACTCATCGTTGCTTTCGCTCACGACCCCAAGTTTTTGACCTGGACGGTCCTGGTCAGCAGCCGTCGCCGGCTCTGGGCGTAGGCGGCCTGGTTGTAGCCGGCATCCCCGGTCGGGTTGTGATCCTCCGCCGTGATCGGCGTCGTGCTGCTCCACTTCTCATCGGCCAGCTTCTGTATCGCCACGATGGTGACGCGGACCATCCTGATCTTGTCCGGGGTCTCCGGAGCGGCCGCCCAGGTTTTGTTCGAGACAAAATCCGCCGTGTCGAAGGTGTTGGAGGCGTTCCAATCGTCGATAATCCCGTCGGGCACGCTCCCCATGGCCAGGGCGGCATTGCATCCGTCACAGGCATAGGCCAACTGGAGATCCTCGATGCCTTCAGCCACAGCCACCATGCCGGTCGGGTTCGTGTCCGGGTTCGGACCCCGCCGCAAACAGGGGGGCGTGCCTCCGCAGAGGGTCGCCGCATTCGCAGTCGTCGTCCGCACGACGTCATACCTGATGCACTGGAGCCAATAGACTGGTGTGCCGACCGGGAACACGGCGGACACGCCAATCCCGGTCCCAAAGGTGAGGGTGTTGGTATTCACGGCGGCCACGCTCCGCGAGATGACTCCGTTGACCGTGATGACCGACCCGACTCCAAATCCTGTCGGATACGTCACTCCCGCCTGGAGCGTGATCGTCGTCGCTGCTGGATTCGCCTGCACCGAGAGCGTCGAGAGGAGCATCGGCGCGACGACGGAGACCGAATCCGGCCCTGTGTCCGCCCCTCCCGTCGTCTGATCCGCCGGCATGATGGGATTGGTGCACACCCCCACCGCTGTCCCGAGCATGCCGAATCCGGCTGTCTTCAGGTCCTGCGTGAGGAGCTCCATCGCCACCCTGGCGTTCTGCTGCATCTCGGCCGTTTGGTTGTTGATGCTCGCGGCCTTCTGGCTGCTGCTCATCGCCGTGTAACTGGCCCCAATGGCCAGCGTGGCAAGGGCGAGTCCGAACATGAGCTCTATCAGCGTCATCCCGCGCTCGTCAAGCGTGAAACGTGAAGCGTGAAACGTGAAACGCCCGACGCGGAGACGCGGCGAGGGGGCGACGCGGCGATCTCCGCGTCCCCGTGTCCCCGCGTCCCCGTGTCCCCTGCACTTATCACTCATCGCTTGTTTTACTCCGGCGCCACAATGGTCACCACGCTCATCGCGCGGGACCTGAGCTTGCCGGTCCAACGGACCCGAACCGTGACCTGGCTCTGGTTCAAGGGCGGATTGGTCGGACCCACTGTTGTCACCGTGACCGTTCCTTGAATATTGGGCAGGCCGGACGCGGTCAGCCTCGCGCTCCACTGTTCGTAGTCTCCCCTGGCCATCGGCTGGGTCGTTGGAGGCTTGGTCGCAGCATTCAGCGTGTCGATACCATTATTGAGCGCGCCATTGTAGGCCGTAACGTTCTTCCGGTTGAACTGGATTCGCTCCATCATATCGACCGTCAGGTTTGTCGCAAGGCTGATCTCGTTGGCGTCGAGGTTCCGTCCCAGCGACATCTCGATCATGCCGGCAAGGGCGATCATCCCCACCGTAACCAGCAGCGTCGCCAACATGGTCTCGATCAGCGTGAAGCCGCCCTCTTCAACGATGAACGCGGAACGCGGAACGCGGAACGGCGGCTTCCTCAGTTCATCGTTCAACATTCAGCATTCCTCGTGGTATTCATGGGCAAGGAGACGTCGTGCACCAGCGCGATTTTCCGGCCGACGTCACCTGGATCTCAAAGGTCGTGCCCTGGCTGTTGGTCAAGCGCATTGCCTGGGCTGCCGTTCCCCCTCCGACCCGCATCCCCAGGGAGTTGAACTGAACCGACGCCGTTCCACTAAACCCGGTCACCCGCCCCGGCAGGATCTGGGTCGGCAGTATGCACCGTTGGTTATCGGCCGTGCACGCGGCCTGGTTCGACGCGGGGTCGGTAAAGGTGACGTTCACCCGGTTATTCACCATCGCCAACGTGACGGTAATGGTGGTGTTGCGATTCATCGCGGTCATTCTGGCCAGGTTCAGGTTGCCCTGTAACTCGATTATGCCCTCTCTAAGGTCGGACCTGGCAAGCCAGTTTGCGAAATTCGGAAGAGCCAGCGCGGTCGCGATCCCGATGATGGCGACTACGGTCATGACCTCCAGCATCGTCACCCCTGTCTCTGCCGTCTGGCTCCATCTCTTTCCTCTCGACGAGGCAACAACCATCGTATCCACCGGAAATTTCAGCAAGCGCCATGCCTCCTTCATTGTAATCGGCAGATCATTCTTAACCGCTTGTTTTTACAATTTAATCAACCATCAAATAGATTACGCTTATCTCTCTGACATGGCAAGAAAGTGACAAAATTCGGCAGTGCGGACAAAGGGGGTCAAAGTGGGTGGACAGGTTGGTTGGGGGGGACCCAAGAGGAGGTTTCAGCTTTGGCCTGGTTTTCTCAATACTTCTCTTGCCAGGTTCCCGGGGCGATCGACACGAGCGGCAGGCCCCGGACGAGGCCATTTCTTAAGTCGTCATCGTACCAGACTTCGAGATGGGCCGCCGTTTCTGAGGCCTTCTTGACCTGCCCGCCGGTCACGACCGCCCCATAAGCCCTCGGGTTCCCTTCAAACATGACATCCCCCGCTGTGTAGAGGACACCATTGAGATGAATGCCGGCCAACTGGACCGGTATCCTGGTCCCTGGTGAGGATATACTTTCCGTCGGTGGGCTCAGGACGGCCAGAGCAAGTCCCGTCCCTTTTGGCTTAAAATGCACGTGCGCGTTCACGATGAACAGACCTTCCGCATAGGACGTGTCCAGTGCGAGGTGGCCTAAATTATCCGGACGTGGCGGCTGCTGGTCCAGAGTATCGACAAACACCAGCCCCTTGTTGTCTCCCGGGGACTCGGACCCCATGGCTGCCTCGGCCGTTAACCCAAGCCCCGGCTCTTCCAGCCCGTTTCGGTACAGCAATCCGTCCCGGCCCAGCACGTAGTAGGAACCGAAGAGGAGGGCATAACTCTTCATCTGCTCATAGTCCCACTGATCTTCCTTCAGTCCGGGTACCGGATCTCGTTCGGAAACGATCGTCGAGGGGGGTGGCGCCTGTCCTGAAGGAGCGGTGGAGAACAGCGCGGCACCCCCGACCCAAATCGTCAACCAGCGGTCTTCCCGGTGGGCCATTTCGGCATAGGAGAGTCCTGTGATTGGGGCTAACGGGGTCTTGAGGGGAACCTCTTGATATGTTCCGAAGCGCGCATCTCCCTTCACCGTGAGGTCTCCCCAGTGGGCCCAGACCGGCAAGGAGCTGTCCGGCACCTGCCCCATTCTGTTGCCGATCTGCACGGCGGAGCGGAGAGACGGGATCGTGCGGGCGCCCAACTGCACCGAGACGGTCCGGCGCAGATTGCCTGAACCAGCCGTGACCTCCACCGTGCACAGGAGGCCGGGGCGCGACGGGCCGTACACCTTGAGGTTCAGGATGCGCCCGACCGAGCGGAGGGAGCGAAACCACCCGGTTGCCGGATCGTTCAACAGGCGATCCTGCTCAGGCAGCGACGCATCGTAGGCCAGATCGGGGCGGTCTGCCGTGCCGGTGAACTGCGAAGCTCCGCGCGCATCGAAAAAGGACGGGCCGGTGCCGGAGGGATCATGCCGCCTTGTCAATGCCTCCCCGACGGTTCCGTTCGGCTGCGATTGCGGCTCCTGCAACCATTGCATCACCAGATCGGCGCCTCCTTCGGCCAGGTGTCTGGCTACCGCTTCGTCCTGAGCTCCTTTCATCGCCTCGATCTCTTGGATCGCAAGGGTCATCGAGACGGTCCCCAGCGTCGAGAGGATCACCATTATCAGGAGGGCTCCCATCAACGCCGCCCCCGCCTCGCTCCTGATCGTTTCACCTGTCCGTTTCATCGTCACCTCACTTACCCGACCGTAAGCAGACATCAGGCTGCCCGCAGAGCGACCTCGCTCCTGAAGGTTCGGCGACCATTGCCGACGGCCACTTCCAGACGCACGCGGGTGATGCGGCTGGCATCCCATGTCGGCTGGCCGTCCCTATCCAGGTAGCGCAGTTGGAAGGAGGAAATGTCGCTGATCAGCGAATTGGCTCCTCCGTCTACCTGACGCATGAGCGCGGGCCTGCCGCGGCTATCCTTGCTCACGTAGTAGCGAACGGAGTTCGACACGAACACCGTGCTGCCGGACGGAAACGCCCGGTCCAATGGACCGGCCAAGCTCAGCCCCGTCCGCCGGCCGTCGCGCGCCAAGCGAGCCTCTGCACAACGCTCGGCGCCGCAGATCACGATGCGTTTCCCCTTCGGCCAGTTGGAGCCGTTGCGCACCGTCAGGTCCTGCTGGCCGGTGAGAGCCGGTTCGGTCAGGCTGGTCATGAGCCCGTCCAGGTTTGCCAGAAACTGCATCTCTTGCGGGGCCGCTTTCAGCACGGGGACGTCGGTTCCCATGCCGAGAGGGGCTGCGCCGGTCCCGGCCAGGCGCAGTTCCGCCTCCATGATCGTCATGCCGACGCGCACGTCCTGATGCTGCGCGACCGTGTCCTGCTGGGCCGTCAGGCGCCGCTCGAAATGACCCAGCGCCTGGATCGAGGCGGAAAGGACGATCGCTCCCGCAGCCAGCGCAATCATCGCTTCCGCAAGACAGATGCCGGCGTCATTGAATCGCATGGAACTCATGTATCACCTGGTCCCCACATAGCGAGGATTGGCACGCAGGGTTCCGATGCGGATTTCCCGCCGTGGCCCTTTGCCGGCCGGGAAGCTGGCCCGGACCAGGATGCTGACCGATCCGGCCAGGCGGAGGGGGCCGGACCGATCCGCCTGCACTGTCCAGACCAGGTGAATCGCGTCTTTGTCCACAGCCGCGCTGTACACTCCATCTCCCGCCGTCTCATCCGCTCCTGTCCCATCATCCCGCATCGTGAGATCCGGCCGCCCATCGAAGTCCAGATCATCCGCCAACAGGGCTTCCCAGGACACAGCCCGCTTGGCTTCCAGCCTGGATTCAGCCAGTGCCAGCGCCTTGATCCCGTTGGCCCCCAGTTGCAGCCCATAGTCGGCCCAGTGGTACATGCCCATGACCCCCACCAACGCAAAGGCCAGGATGACCATCGCCAGCATCACCTCGATGAGGCTGAAGCCGGACTCACTCAATGCTGAATGATGAACGCGGAATGCTGAATTGAATTCATCGTTCATCATTCTGCGTTCAGCGTTGTTCATTGGATGGACACCTTCCCGGTCAGGCTGACGGTCAACTGCCACTGTTCATGACGGTTGTTGCGGAGGGTGATCGTCGTGGGGGTGGCCGCTCGGCCGCTCGGATAAAACAGGACCTGAGGTCCGTTGGAAAGCCGTTCGATGACCACGTTTCTGTGCCGGAACTCATACTGCCTGATTTGTGTCCCCGGTGAATCGATCAGCTCGGCCACCATCCTGGCCCGCTCCGGCTCAAATCGCACCAGCACCCGCTCCCGTCTGAGCAGGGCCAGAAAGCGCGCGGCCCGCAGCTCTGAAGCCAATTCCACCGCCGTCACATGCCCCTGCTGCCGGGAGGCGGCAGCCACAAATCCCTCGGCGGCAAAGACCATCAACAGTCCGACCAAGCCCATGACCATCACCAACTCGGCTAAGCTTGTCCCACGTTCGTTCATGTTCCTCTCCTTTCTCCTGTGGCTGTCATCCAGCAGCCTCCGGTCGCCCTTTCTTCTCTTGCTCCTCGTGATCCTTGCCGGCGCTTACACGAACGAGTCAGCCGAATCCAAAATCCGTGCCGAAGAGGGGTCAAAAGGAGAACGGATC
>Ga0194121_10009448_pt1 | contig 12073 bp, 11 predicted proteins | sample TA2MahCa50mmetaG_FD_148609 | JGI IMG/M metagenome (GOLD analysis project Ga0194121, IMG submission 148609) | Freshwater microbial communities from Lake Tanganyika, Tanzania - TA2015020 Mahale Deep Cast 50m | ecosystem: Environmental > Aquatic > Freshwater > Lake | place: Tanzania: Lake...
GTGCTCTTGGCGGACGATGTATCGGGTGCTGGCCGTCGAGCACCAGGTCCGGAAACGGCGCCACCCACTGCGGCACCCGGCCTACACCAAGCCAGAACTGCTGGCCACCGCTCCCAATCAGTTGTGGTCGTGGGACATCACCAAACTGCGCGGTCCGATGGTGGGGACTGGATCGCCCCAGGGTGATGTTGGACAGTCTTTTGGGGTTATCTTTCCCCAGGGAAGGAGTCTGTCTGATGACCAAGAAGAGCAGGAATGCAGAGAGCGGCCGGTTTTCGTCGCGGCGCAAAACGAAAGCGGTGCTACGGCTTCTTCGGGGTGGAGACCGGGATCTTCTGTCGCGGGAGTATGGGGTGGTTGGGTCGCCCCAGGGTTATCTTGGACAGTTTTTTGGGGTTATCGTTCCCCAGGAAAGGAGTCTGTCTGATGACCAAGAAGAGTAAGCAAAAGGAGAGCGGTCGGTTTTCGTCGCGGCGCAAAATGGCAGCGGTGTTACGGCTTCTTCGGGGCGAAGACCTGGATCTGTTGTCGCGGGAGTATGGGGTGGTGGCAGCGCGGTTGAGCCAGTGGCGGGAGGACTTCCTGTGTGGCGGGCAGTTGGCCCTGCAGCAGCGTCCTTCGGACCAGCGGGAAGAGCAGATCAAAGACCTGCAGGCCAAGATCGGCGAATTGACCATGGCCAATGAACTGTTGTACCACCAGGTCCAACGGCAGGCTAGTGGCCGCCCTTTTGTGGTTGGGAGATCGACGCCATGAGCAGAGCCTGCTCGCTCTCCCTTCGCAAAGCGTATGGGCTGCAACGCTTCTGTCACAGGTGCTGTCTGATTCGCCCTTTCAGGGGGAAGGTCATCGCAAGGTGTGGGCGAAGTTGCGCTGGATCGGCGTGCGGACCTTGAAGGTGGGGGTACGGCGACTGATGCGGGAGCAGAACCTGCAAGCGCCCGGTCGCACTATTCATCCCCATGGCCCCAAGGCCCACGATAGCACCATCATCACCGCCTTGCCAGACCTGATGTGGGGCACCGATGGTACCACGACGATTACCCGCGAAGAGGGCCAGGCCTTTGTTTTTTTCAGCGTCGATCACTGCAACTGCGAATGTGTGGGTATCCATGCTTCAGCATCGGGTAACCGCTTCGAGGCCCTGGAGCCGATTCGTCAGGGGGTACGCCACCATTTCGGTGGCTATGAGCATCAGGTCGCCACAGGCCTGGCGGTGCGCCATGATCATGGGTCGGCCTATCTGGCCGATGACTTCCAGCGGGAGCTCCACTTCCTCGGCATCCAGTCATCCCCCAGTTTCGTCCGCGAACCGCAGGGCAATGGCTGTGCCGAGCGCTTCATCCGGCTGCTCAAGGAAAACCTGCTGTGGGTGAGAACCTTCGACACCGTCGAGGAACTGAGGCTGGCGCTGCTGGCTTTCAAGGACCTGTATAACTCCCAGTGGATCTGGGAACGGCATGGCTACCGGACCCCGTCCCAAGTGCGGCACGACCAGAAGGATTCCCGGATCGCGGAAGCGGCCGGGTGAACATCAATCCACTGTCCATTTTACCCTACGTCTTTACAAGGCCGATGACCGCGCTGTTCCCGGATACTGGGAAGGCGATCTCATTCTTGGCCTGGATAGCTCAGCGATCGGGACGCTGGTCGAGCGCAGCACTCGATTCACGGTGCTGATGCACCTCCCCCGGATGGGTGGCCACGGCCATCGGCTCCGCACGAAGAATCGACCCGCTCTCGCTGGCCATGGCGCCCAGGCGGTTGGCGACGCGATTGCTACCTCGATTGCGATGCTGCCAGACCACCTGCGCAAATCGCTGACCTGGGACCAGGGAGTGGAGATGGCTCAGCACGCCCAACGCCGGGGCGACACGGGCCTGGCGATCTACTTCTGCGATCCCCATAGTCCATGGCAACGAGGGGCGAATGAGAATACCAAAGGTCTGCTGCGGCAGTACTTCCCCAAAGGCACAGACCTGAGCAGGCATAGCGCCGATAGCCTCATCCCAGTTGCCGCAGCCCTCAACAATCGTCACCGCAAGACGCTCAGCTGGCATACCCCTGCAAAAGCATTCAACGACCATATACTCTCCGCTCAGAAAGACCGTGTTGCGACGATACGTTAGAACCTACCCAGTATGTCTCGATCCGCTACTCTCAGCGGCTGGCACAGGCCAGCATCGAACCCTCAGTCGGCAGCGTTGGCGATTTCTATGACAACGCCCTGGCCGAGACCCTCATCGGCTTGTATGAGACCGAACTGATCCACCATCACGGTCCCTGGCGTCACCTGGAGCAGGTCGAATTTACACCCCTCGAATGGGTAAATTGGTTCAACCACCGGCGCCTTCTCGAACCCCTCGGCTACCTGCCACCGGTTGAATTTGCGCAGCGTTACTACCAGCAACAACGAACCCCGGTCACAATGCCGGTACCCAACTAACCCAGTCTCCGATATACCCGGTACGATTCACCCATACCACGAACCCCGAGGCCAGGGGAAAAGAGGCCCGCTGGCAGGGGTACGTGGCCCGGCTGGACCACCGGGCACGCATGGGAATGCTCCATTTCCAAGAGGACAATCCCCAGGGAGATCGCAATTCCCGAGCCCTGAATCAGCCCCTTGCATTTTCAGCAGATGGCGCTACTGGCCGGCCCAGCAGGTGGGACGAGCAACTGAACCACGAGACAGCCTCGCCCCACCCGCTCAGGTGAGCTAGGGTTCGATGACCACCTTCATCGCCGTCTCGCTGCCGGTGATGTCCATACCCTCAGTGATCCTGGCCAGGGGCAGGCGGTGGGTGATGAAGCGGTCCAGGGGTGCCCGGGTGTTCTTGAGGAAGGAGAGGGCGGTCTTGAACTGCATGCCCGGGTATGCCCACATGCCGCGTATATCCAGATCCTTGAAGCAGATGACATTGGGCCGGATCTCCACCCCGCCCGGGTCGGTGAAGTGACCCACCTCCACCACAATCCCGCCCCGCCGCACGAAATCCAGCGACTCCTTAAAGACAATGGGCACCCCGGCGGTCTCAATGGCGATATCCGGACCCACCCCGCTGGTGAAGGCCTTCACCTCGTCCACCCGCTCTGTCAAGGGGCGTTTGTCCACCTGCACCGCGCGGGTGGCGCCCATGGCCCTGGCCAGCTCCAGGCGTTTGGGGCTGATGTCCGCGGCGATGATCTGGTCCACCCCCAGGTGGGCCAGGGCGGCGATTACCAGCTGCCCGATGGGGCCGGCCCCCAGCACCATCACCGACTTGTCCATGCCCAGCCCCTCGCCGATATGGGGGATGCCCGGCCCCAGGGCCCGCTCCACGGCCCGGGTGGCCACTGCCACCGGCTCGGTCAGCACTGCGTACTCGCTTTTTAGGTCGTCGGGGATCCTGAATAGCCAGGAATTGGCCGTCAGGTGCAGGTACTCCGAGAAGCCGCCGCGCGGAGCCGGGGCGATGCCGGAGGAGACGAAGCCGTAGACAAAGCGGCTGGTGCAGAGGGTGGGGCGGTGCGGCATGTGCAGGCAGTAATAACAGCGGCCGCAGGCCAGGGAGCTAGGGGTGGTGGTCACCCGGTCCCCCTCCTTCACCGGCCCGCCGACGATAGCCAGTTTCTCCGCGGCCTTGGACCCCATCTCGGCCACGGTGGCCACCAGCTCGTGGCCGGGGATCACCGGGAACTGAAGGGCCATGTGGCCGGAGTACATGTGTTTGTCGCTGCCGCAGATCCCGGTGCGCTCCACCTTAAGCAGCACCTCCTCGGGGCCGATCTGCGGTTTGGGGAACTCCTGCAGTTCGAGCTTTCCTGGTTCCGTCATCACTGCCGCTTGTACCGTCGCCATGTAACTCTCCTTATCTTTATCGCGATTTGCCCCGCCCTGCCACGGGCCAGATCGCCTCCAGCCTGCCCTTACGGATGGCGTGGAGCTGATCGTAGAGGTTGACGGTGGTGCAGCCGTGGCCGGGGATGAACTCCAGCACCGCGCCCACGGGGATATCGCTGGTCCCCTGTCGGGTGCGCAGCCGCCCGTGTTCCTCGGAGAGAGCGTGGCACTCCAGCTCCCAATGGTCCTTGACCAGGGGCAGCCCGTGCTCCGGGGTGAGGGCCTTGAGCCCGGCATCGGTGATCACCCGCTCTGGGCTGGGCCGGCTGACCACTGTGGTCAGTATGCTCAGGGCATAGCCAAAACCCAAGTCCAGCTTGCCGTACGCCACGTCCATCAGCGCGTACGAACCGGCCTGGACCTCGGTGATCCCCGCATAGGTGGTGCTCAGGTAGTAGTCACCGGTGCCCGAAGCACTACAGATCTGCACCGCGACCCCCTCCCCCTCGATGTCGGCGCGGGTGTTCACCAGCCGCTGCAAACACTCACGCGCTCCACCCTCCCGCGCCTCCCGGTCCTCCAGGTCCACCACATGGCCCTCGTACCCCATCAACCCAAAGAAGCGCAGATGCCGGCAGCGGGCCGCGGCTTTGGCCAGCTCGACGGCAGCCTGGGAGCCGGCCGCCACCCCGCAACGGTTGTGGCCGATATTCACCTCGATCAGGATACGCGGCTTTACCCCGGCCCGGGCCGCGGCCTCCTCCAACTGGGCCAGGTTCTCGGGGTTGTCCACCGCCACCATGATGTCGCAGTGGCGGGCCAGGCTCATCAGCCGGGTGATCTTCTTGGGCCCGATCACCTCGTTGGCCACCAGGATATCGTTGATCCCGGCCTGGGCCATGGCCTCGGCCTCCCCCAGCTTGGCGCAGGTGATGCCGATGGCGCCGGCTTCAAGTTGCTTGTGGGCGATGGCCGGGGTCTTGTGGGATTTGGTGTGGGGTCTGAGGTGTTTGCCGCTCTCGCGGAAATGCCGGGCCAGCATCTCGATATTAGCCTCCAGCACCTCCAACTCCACCAGCAGCACCGGGGTGTCAATCTCCTCCCGAGGCATGCCCAGGTACTCGTACGCAGCCATCGCTGTCTCCAGTTCAGAAGGGCAGCAGATCGCCTTTGGCGTCAAAAATCATCTCCGCCGGCCCCTCCAGCACCTCCAGGTCAGCGCGTTTCTCGATCAGGGGCAGGTACGCCTCGGCGGCCATGATCTCGCCCACGTTCAGGGTGTTGTGGATGCGCACCACCTTGGCGGTGGGCCCCTCGACCAGGCCCACGGTCCTGAGCGCCGCCTCCATCACCTTACGGTCCGTGTCGTAGTAGATGGGGATGGCCGCGGCCGAGGGGTGGTTGCCGGTCATGCAGTTGATGTAGGTGAACTCGCGGTCCATCTTGTCCACCACTCGCTGGTGGGTGTACTCGGCGATGCCGATCCCGGAGGCGTTGCCGTGGGTCTCCTCGGTGAGGTCGCGCACAAAGATGCGAGTGATCTTGGGCAACTCTTTTTCCAGCGCCGCGTGGTCGTTGAACTTCCGCCCGATCACATTGGTATCCATCCCCGCCCCGGAGATGTTCTTGCCGATGGCGTCCACGATCAACAGATCTATCTGCTCCAGCAGGAGGCGCGGCATCCACTTGCGCGCCAGGACCAGCAACTCCTTCTCGCGCTCGACAAACTCCCCAGGCCCCACGCCCTTCACCAGGGCGGTTTGGTCGTAGGGGTTCTCGACGATGCCCAGGCCCATAAGCACCTTGCACTTCTCGATCACCGTCTGTCCCACTGAGCGGATGATGCGGTCGAAGCTGTAGTGGACGATGGCCTGGTGGTACAGGGTGGCGCCCCGGTGCTTGCCCAGACCGATGAGCATCATCTTGTGCAGGCCGCTCTCGATCTCGCCGACAAAGTCGGTGTGCGGCTTGACCCTTCCCACCACTACGACGTGGTCGGCCTCGTACGCGTGTTTGTCGAAGAAGACCGGCACCCCGTCCTCGGTGGCCCCCACCTGCACCGTGTCCATGCTGGCGCGGATGGGGGCGCCGGTGTACGCCTCGGTGACACCGTAGCCCTCAATGATGCTGCGCTGGTTCTCCGCGATACCGCCCCCGTGACTGCCCATGGCCGGCACCAGGAAGGGCTGGCCGCCCCGGGCCTTCAGTTCCTCTACCAGCGTTTTGATAATTAGGGCGATATTGGCCACCCCGCGGCTGCCTACGCTAATGGCCACACTCTGGCCGGCCTTGAGGCGCGACAGGTCCAGGCCGGCCAACTCCTGGCGGATGGCCGCGGGGATGTCCTTGAGGGTGGGGGCGTCGAAATGCTGGCGCACCCTAATCATGCGGGGAAAGGCCATATCGTGCCTCCGTTTTTAGCCGGCCAGCCAGCCCCCATCGACGGGAAAAAGTTGGCCGGTGATGTAGTTGGCGGCGTCCGAAGCCAGGAACACGTACATGCCCGCCAGGTCCTCGGGTGTGCCCCAGCGGTTCATGGGGATGCGGCTGAGCACCCAGGCGCTGCGCTCCGCGTCCTGTTGCAAAGGCTCGGTGAGCGGTGTGGCGATGTACCCGGGACTGACCGCGTTGACGGTGATCTGGTGCGGGGCCCACTCCACGGCCATGACCCGGGTCAGTTGGGCGACCCCGCCCTTGCTGGCCGCGTATGCGGCCAACCCCTGGATGCCGATATGACTGGAAAGCGAGGTGGTATTGATGATGCGGCCGCCCCTGCCCTGGGCCACCATCTGCCTGGCCGCCTCCTGGGCTGCCAGGTACACCCCGCGCAGGTTGACCCCGAGGATGCGGTCAAAGTCCTCCAGCCTGTAGTCGAGCGCCGGGGCCCGCAGATTGACCCCGGCGTTGTTGACCAGGATGTCGAGACCGCCCAGTTCCGCGACCGTGCGGCGCACCAGCCCGCTGATCTCCCCCGGGTCGCCCAGGTCCGCCGGCAGCGCGATAGCCCGCACCCCCAGGGCCCGCGCCTCCTCGGCGGCTTCTTCGATCTCCGCCAGGGTGCGGCTGGCCACGGCCACGTCGGCACCGGCCTCGGCATAGGCTTGCGCCACCCCCCGGCCAATACCCCTTCCCGCGCCAGTGACCAGGGCCACCTTGCCCTTGAGGTGCATGCGCTCGAGGATCACCACCGCTGCGCTCAGACAGCGGCGGCGAAGAGCCGCTCCATGTCCTTCAGCGTGGTCCGGCGCGGATTGACGGCGATATTGCCGCTGGTCATGGCGACCTTGGCCATTGAGGCAATGGCGCTGGCCTTCACCCCGGCCTCGCCGAGCTTGACGGGAATGCCCAGGTCGCAGTTCAGCTGGCGCACGGCCCCCACTGCGGCCTCCGCGGCCTGGCGCGCGCTCAAACCGGCGGTATTCACCCCCAGCCCCCCGGCGATGGCCGCGAATTTCTCCGGCCGCGCACTCAAGTTGAATTCCAGCACATAGGGGAGGAGGATGGCATTACACAGGCCGTGGTGGATCTCGAAATGCCCGCCGGCCGCATGCGACATGGCATGGACGTTCCCCAGCCGGGTCTGAGAAAAGGCCATGCCGGCCATGGCGCTGGCCAGGAGCATCTGCCCAGTGGCCTCCAGCTCGTGGTCGTTGGCGCAGGCCAGGCGCAGGTTGCGGCCCACCAGGCCGATGGCCTGAAGCGCGAGGCCCTCGGTGATGGGGGTGGCCATCAGGTTGATGTAGGATTCGAGGGCGTGGGTGAGCGCGTCCATACCCGTGGGACCGCCCACCGAGGCGGGCAGGGCCACGCACAATTCGGGGTCGAGGATCCCGGCCCGGGGGACAATCTTCCAGCTTATGATGGGATCTTTGTTCTTGGTCTTGGGGTTGTTGAGCACCGCAAAGGGGGTCACCTCGCTGCCAGTGCCGTAGGTGGTGGGGATACACACCAGGGGAGGCAGGTCGTTCACTACCTTGCCGGCGCCCAGGTAGTCCTCCACCCGGCCGCCGTGGCTGGCCAGTACCGCGACCATCTTTGCCACGTCCATGGGGCTGCCCCCGCCCAGGCCTAAGATGCTGCCGCATTTTTCGCGGGTATAGCGGCGGTGAGCGGCCTGTACACAACTGGCCGACGGATTGCCCAGCACCTCGTCGAAACAGGCGTGGGGGATGCCGCTGGCGTCGAGGGCGGCGATCGCCTTGTCCACCACCCCTGCGGACCGCGGCCCCGGATCGGTGACGATCAGGGACTTCTGGCCGGCAGGCAGGAACTCGCCCAGGCGTTTGATGGAACCGGGGCCGTGGACCAGGCAGGTGGGCAGGCGGAAGTCGAAGAGGTTGCGGAAGGGCATGGTTTTTCCCAGATGGGTTTTGACGAAGCTAAGAGGGGCGCCCCCAGGTGTCAATGCCCTGGGCCAGCAGCCCGTGCAGCGCCTCCAGCGAATTCACCGCCAGTCCCTCCACCTTTTCGCCCCCCTCGTGAACCAAGTGGATATAGGGCACCCCGGCCGCCTCGCTGGCGGCCTGGTCGTAGCGGCCGTCGCCCACAAAGCAGGCTTCGGCGGGCAGGCAGCCGAAATGCCGCAGAGCCAGGAGGAGCAGGTCCGGGGCCGGCTTGAGGGGCGCGTCCTCGCGGGAGTGCAGGAGGTCGAAGTCCAGGCCGAACTTCGCCACCACTACCTGCATTGCCCGGCGGTGGTTATTGGTGATCAGCGCCAGCTTCAGCCCACCCCGGCGCAGTCGGGCCAGCAACTCGGCAGCGCCCGGGTTCAGCGCCGCCTCGACCGCTGCCTCCATCTCCGCCTCCTCCAGCACCGCGCTGGCCTCTTCCCGCTGAGCCGAGGGCAGGCTCTCGATATAAGCCATGATCGGCACCCCGGTGGGCACGGCCAGGCGCTGGCGCAGCGCGGCCCAGTCGATGTGGGGTTTGGTGATTGTCCCGTCCATGTCGAAAAAAACTGCTTTAAGCATAGCTGAAATCCATGATGTAATGGCGGCGGGGAGATAGCCCCGCAAGCCTTTGCCTGGGGGGTGGGCGGAGTGGGAAGGACGCTGGGTAAGGGTGGCGGGGCAGCGGAGCCAGAGCGAGCGGGGGGTGGAAGTCCGCGCCGAAGAAAAGGCTGAAGCGGATTACTCACCGACGCCCTCGGTTGCCATCAGAATATCCTGGTGATCTCGTCTACTACGAAACGGGGCAGAGGTTCCAGGGTTTCTCCCCGTCGCAGTTGCAACCCGAATTCGACTGGCTGCACCGCGCCGAGTTGGTCGACCCTAATCCCCTCCCGCTCCAGCGCCGCGCAGATCCTCGGGGCATCCTCTGAAGGGCATCCGATCAGCAGCGCCCCCGAGGAGATCGCCCCCAGGGGGTCCAGGCCGAACTCGGCGCAGAGCTGCCGGCTCTCGGGGGACAGGCAGAGCGCCTCGGCGGCGATCTCCAGCCCGACCCCGGCTGCCGCGGCCATCTCCATCAGGCCGGTGGCCACCCCCCCTTCGGTGGGATCGTGCAGCGCGTGTATTCGGCCGGCCTGGCAGGCGATGTGGGCGTCGCGCACCACACTCAAACCAGGCGCGTGCAGGTAGTTTCGGCAGCGGGCCAGCAGTTCCTCTCCATACCCGCGCCGGCACAACTCCTCCCCTTTTTCCCTGGCGATCAGCGCCGTGGCCTCGATGGCCAGGCCCTTGGTGAGCAAGAGTGCGTCCCCCGCGCGCAGACCGCCGGGGCGCACCAAGCCCTCAGGCGCCACCTCCCCCAGCATCTGCCCCACCACGATGGGCCGCGCTACCCCTGCGGTGATCTCGGTGTGGCCGCCACAAACAGCGATCCCCAGGGATTGGGCCGCCTCGTGGATGGAGCGGAAGATACCCTCGACCAGTTCGGGGGCGGCCTGCTCGGCGGGGATGAGCACGGTGGCGAAGAAAAAGCGCGGTTCCGCCCCCATCGCCGCGATGTCGTTGGCGTTGACGTGGACCGCATACCAGCCGATCTCGTCGCTGGCAAAGGTGATGGGATCGGTCTTGGCCACCAGATAGCGGTCCCCCATCGCGATCACCGCCGCGTCCGCGCCCACCCCCGCCGGAACCACGAGGCGCGGATGGGCGTGGGTGTAGCGGGCCAGCAGCCGGGACAGTTCACCGTGGGGCAGTTTGCCGGGCGGGTACTTCATCGCTGCTGTTCCCGGTAGAAGGTGCAGATGGCCGCCACCAGAGCCCGCACGCTGCTCTCGGCCGGCTGGATGGCCGCCTGCAGCCCTAACCCGGCTACCGCCTTCGCCGTAGTCGGCCCGATACAGGCGATGACCGCCTTGTCCAATGTGTCGCGGGCGCGCTCCTCGCCCAGCACGGCAAAAAAGTGCGAGACACTCGAAGGGCTGGCAAAAACCACCACCTCGATGCGGCCCTCGGCCAGGGCCGGGGGCAACTCCACCTGCGCCTGATCGGGAGGGCGGTTCTGGTACGCCACCACCTGCTGCACCTGGGCCCCGCGCCCTGTCAGCTCCCCCGCCAGCAGGGTGCGGCCCACTTCGGAGGTGGGCAGCAGGATCTCCCGCCCCTCGACCTCGATCCTGGCAAAGGCTGCCACCAGCCCCTCTTGCGACTGGTCGGGCGGCAGCAGATCTGGCTCCACGCCCCGGGCCCGTAGCCGCTCGGCCGTGGCCCTGCCCACCGCCGCCACCTGTGCCCGGCCAAAGGCGCGGGTATCCCCTCCCCGCTGCCGCAACCTTTCCCAGAAGAACTCCACGCTGTTGGGGCTGGAAAAGACCACCCAGGCGAACTGAGCCAGGCGGTCGATACATCCGTCAAGTTTGCTCCAGCCCTCCGGGGGGGCCAGTTCCAAGAGGGGCAGGAGCGAGACCTCGGCCCCCTGGTCCTCCAGCAGGGTCTGCAAGGGGCCGGCCTGCTCTCGGCTGCGGGTGACCAGCACCTGCCGGCCAAAGAGGGGTCTTTGCTCGAACCAGTTGAGTTGCTGGCGCAGGGAGACCACCTCGCCGACGATGGCCAGGGAGGGCGGGGCAATCTCCTTGCGGCGGGCCTCCTCGGCCAGGTTCTGGAGGGTAGAGACAGCGCTGCGCTGGCGGGGCCAGGTGCCCCATTCGACCACCGCGGCCGGGGTCTGGGGCGGGCGGCCCCCGCGGATCAGGGCCTGGCAGAGCTGGGGCAGTTTGCGGTTGCCCATGTAGATGACCAGAGTGCCCTGGACGCGGGCGAGTTGTTCCCAGTCCAGGGCGGTGGTCCTCGCCGGGTCCTCCTCGCCCGTCACCAGCACCACCGCGGCGGCCAGCCCGCGGTGGGTGAGGGGGATGCCGGCGTACGCGGCCACCCCCATCGCCGCCGAGACCCCGGGCACCACCTCAAAGGGCGCCCCGGCCTCGGCCAGGGCCAGGGCCTCCTGCCCGCCCCGGCCAAAGACAAAGGGATCACCCCCCTTGAGGCGCACTACCCTCCGGCCCTGGCGGCCCTGCTCGACCAGCAGGGCGTTGAGTTCTTCCTGAGAGAGGGATTTGCGGCCCCCCTTCTTGCCCACGTAGAGCCGCTCGCAGGCGGGCGGGGCCAGGTCCAGCAGGCGGCGGTCCACCAATTCGTCGTAGAGGATGACCTGGGCCTCCTGCAGACAGCGCAGGCCCTTGAGGGTCAGCAGCCCCGGATCGCCGGGGCCGGCCCCAACCAGGTAGACCTTGGGTTCCACCTTCAGCCAGGGGCCAGCAGGGCGTCGGCGCCCTGGCGGCGCAGTTGGTCGGCCAGTTGCGCGCCCAGGGCCTCGGCCTCGGCGGGATCACCCCTGACCTCGGCGCGCACCAACTGGCTGCCGTCGGCCTTACCCACCAGCCCCTCCACCCGCAGCCCCTTGTCCTCAATGCGGCCCCACGCGGCGATGGGGGCCTGGCAGCCCCCGCCCAAACAGCGCAACAGGCTGCGCTCGGCTTTTACCGCGGCCAGGGTGGGCGGGTGGTTGAGGCCCTCCACCAGGGGCCGTCGCTCCTCATCGACCCGCATCTGCAAGCCCAGGGCGGCCTGGCCCACGGCCGGCAGCATCTGGCCGGGTTCGAGGTACGCGCCGATTCGCTCCTGCCATCCCAGGCGGTGCAGGCCCGCAGCGGCCAGGGCGATCGCCTCGTACTCTCCGCGCTCCATCTTGGCGATGCGGGTGTCGAGGTTGCCGCGGATCTCGGCGAACTCCAGATCCGGGCGCAGGGCCTGCAACTGGATGCGCCGGCGCAGACTGCTGGTCCCCAGGCGGGCGCCTTTGGACAGA
>Ga0194121_10009449_pt1 | contig 12072 bp, 12 predicted proteins | sample TA2MahCa50mmetaG_FD_148609 | JGI IMG/M metagenome (GOLD analysis project Ga0194121, IMG submission 148609) | Freshwater microbial communities from Lake Tanganyika, Tanzania - TA2015020 Mahale Deep Cast 50m | ecosystem: Environmental > Aquatic > Freshwater > Lake | place: Tanzania: Lake...
GTTGGAGTAGGCGATACATTCTTTTTACCAATCCCTATCTTCATTCGATCAACAATTCTCAAAAACAAAATCCTGACCCCCAACGCATTACGGTGTTTTCAAAAAAAGAATATATACGGCTTTTTTATAGAGCAGGCGCAAAGCTCATAGGGCATTTTGACGGATGGCACGGCGGTGACATACTTATTTTCCAAAAGAAGCGTTAAAAATTCTTTACAGAATTTCTTTGACTTCGTACAATACAAATGTGGATCAGAAAGGAACTGCTTCCGAGCAAAAATTCTCAAAAAAATTTCTTTTTGTTTCATGGGAGAGCTTGAGCGGCGATCTCGCATGGCAAGTTCAAAAAGAGGGAAATGAGGTTAAGGCGTTTATTCAAGCGTCGGATGATAAAGATGTCTACGACGGTTTTTTGGTGAAGGTAGAGGACTGGAAGGAATGGAAAGACTGGGCCGACGTTATTGTATTTGATGACGTAGGATTTGGCCGTGTTGCAGACTCGTTGCGAAAGGAGGGGAAACTTGTCGTCGGAGGAAGTGCGTATACCGACATGCTCGAGCATGATCGGGAGTTTGGCCAGCTCGAAATGAAGGCGGTGGGCATGAATGTGCTGCCGCACTGGAATTTTAGTGATTTTGAAGAAGCGCTCAAGTTTTTGCGCGAAAATCCGGGGCGCTATGTTTTTAAGCCCTCGGGAAATATTTCTTCAGATCAAAAGGGAATTTTATTCATCGGCCAGGAAGATGACGGAAAAGATATTATCGAGGTGCTCGAACACAACAAAAAAACCTGGTCAAAAAAAATCAAAAATTTCCAGCTGCAAAAAGTTGCGGTTGGTGTCGAGATTGGCATCGGTACTTTTTTCAATGGCAATGATTTTACTATGCCGATCAATGTCAATTTTGAGCACAAGAAATTGTTTCCTGGTGACATAGGCCCCTATACGGGAGAAATGGGGACGCTGATGTTTTGGTCAGGCTCAAACAACGCGTTTCGTATGACACTAGAAAAAATGCGCGAAAAGCTGAGGCAATCAAAATACGTTGGATATATTGATATCAATTGCATTGCAAACTCAAAGGGTATCTATCCACTTGAGTTCACGGCTCGATTTGGGTACCCAACCATCAGTATCCAAATGGAAGGTGTGCTCTCAAATTGGGGTGAGTTTCTGTACAACATTGCAAGGGGTGAACAGGTTGAATTGAAAACAAAAAAAGGATTTCAAGTCGGTATTGTGGTTGCGGTGCCGCCATTTCCGTATGATGATCGGCGCGAGTTTGCCATTTACAAAGACTCATCAATTATCTTCAAGAAACCCAACTTTGAAGGGATCCATTTGGGCGATGTAAAATTTGTTGATGGAGACTGGCATTTGGCGGGAGAATCAGGATATGCACTCGTGGTAACCGGATCAAATGGTACGGTAGAAGAGGCGCGGCATCAGGCGTACAAGCGTATAAAAAATATTCGGCTCCAAAATATGTTTTATCGTACCGACATCGGTCTCAAGTGGTATCACGAGTCAGACCAATTACAAACGTGGGGGGTTCTATGAGTCAATTGGTAGATGATTTGGTTGCGGGTGGCGTGCTCGGGAAGCGCCGAATTATTGCTGCATTTCGTGAAATTGAACGAAAAGATTTTGTTCCTGAAGAAGAAGTAGAAAATGTAGACCTTGATCGACCCCTGCCGCTTGCGCACGGGCAAGTTATTTCGCAGCCAACTACGGTGGCTACCATGCTTGAGCTACTTGATCCAAAGCCCGGAAATAGAGTGCTTGATATTGGTTTTGGTTCTGGGTGGCAAACGGCGCTCCTTGCGCATATTGTAGGCCGTGAAGGGTCTGTTGTGGCGTATGAACGAGTACGGAAGCTTTACCGATTTGGATCGCGCAATATTCAAAAATACCAATTTTCGCCAAAGAGGCGCGTGACACTAAAGTATGGTGATGGCACAAAAATACGGCATGACGTGTTTGATCGAATAGTGGCCGCATGTTCTATCGAGCGCGATCCGCCTCCTGATGCGTGGCTTGCGGCGCTCAAGCGGGGCGGGCGCATGGTGATTCCCGTTGGCAATTCAATTATTGTTTATAAAAAAATTGATGATACAACCTATGAAACTGAAGAATATCCGGGTTATTCGTTTGTACCGCTGATAATGGATCGAAGTAGGTTAGCGGCGTGGCGCGGAGGTTTTATCAAAGGCGTGGTGACAAGCGCTCTGGTAATTTTTTTGATTGCTATTTATCAGCTTGGCATTGTATTTCCGACTCGTCCCATTTTTGCATCTACCGTTGCGATCCAAGAAGGCTCCAATGCGTCTGATATTGCAGGCGTTTTAAAACGCCATAATATTATTCGTTCAGAGGCGTTTTTCTTGTGGCTGGTATATGGCGCCGGTGTCCATGACAAGCTTTCGGCAGGCATTTTTTCTTTTTCAGAACCGATGTCCACCATTGGTGCAATACGCGCGCTGACTGCAGATCGCGAGGAGGTTACGGTGGTAATCCCCGAGGGCTCAACCATTCGTGATATTGCGGGCATTTTAGAGCTCAAAGGCATACAAGGGGCAAGCGGTTTTGCGGCAGCAGCGGCTGTGGTAGGCGAGGGATATTTGTTTCCTGACACGTACCGTTTTTATGTGACATCGAGCGCAGAATCAATTGTGCAGGAAATGCATGAGCATTTTCAAGAAAAACTTTCTCATTTTGAAGAAGAAATTGCAGATAGCGGCCGTACGCAAGGAGAAATTGTTATCATGGCCTCAATCATTGAGCGAGAAGTGCCCACGAAAAAAGACAAAGAACTTATTTCCGGTATTTTTTGGAAGCGCATGGCAGACGAACATCCGCTTCAAGTTGATGCAACGCTGTACTACGAACTTGGAAAAACAAGCAGGGAACTCACCCGTGAAGATCTCAATACGGAAACTCCGTACAATACCTATCAGCATTTGGGCCTTCCGCCCGGCCCCATTTCAAATCCTGGCATAGAATCTATCGAGGCCGCCTTGCGCCCGAAACCATCGCCATATTATTTTTATCTTTCGGGGCGAGACGGTACCACTCATTTTGCGCGAACGTTTGAAGAGCATATCGCAAATCGCAACCGCTATCTTCGGTAAAGAAATTGTGGTATAGTTTTCCTGCCATGCAGAGAAAAAAGGTATTTGTTGCCATGTCAGGCGGCGTTGATAGTTCGGTTGCAGCGGCGCTTTTGAAAGAGTGGGGCTATGACGTATACGGCGTTTTCATGCAGGGTTGGCAAAACCCCAATTTTGAATGCACCTGGAAAGAAGATCGCCGTGATGCCGCGCGCGTTGCTGGCATGCTCGATATTCCGTTTCGAGCGCTTGATTTCTCGCGCGAATATTATGAAAACGTAGTTTCGTATTTGGTGAGCGAATATCAAAACGGAAGGACGCCAAACCCTGATGTGATGTGCAACAAAGAAATCAAGTTCGGGCTTTTTTATGAATGGGCGCGGGAGCAAGGCGCAGATTTTGTAGCAACGGGGCATTACATTCGGCGCGAAGGCGACAAACTTTTGGTTGCAAACGATGCGGATAAAGACCAGACATATTTTTTGTGGACGCTCACGCCAGAAATTGTACAGCATTCGCTTTTTCCGGTGGGAGAATACACCAAGCCCGATGTTCGCGCGCTTGCGAAAAAATTTGGCCTGCCCACGGCTTCAAAGAAAGATTCCCAGGGCATTTGTTTTGTGGGCAAGGGAAGCATTGCGGATTTTCTCAAGCAAAATATCAAAACAACGCCGGGCGACGTTGTGACTACAAGCGGCAAAAAAATAGGCAGACATGATGGCGTCGAGCTTTTTACGCTTGGCCAGAGGCGCGGCATCGGCGTTGCGGGCGGTAGCGGCGTATATTACGTAGCAAAAAAAGATTTTGAGACGGGTACGCTTGTTGTTGCAGAAGAAAATGATACAAACGACCTTCTCAAAAAAGAAATTTATTTCTCGGCATCAAATTGGCTTGTTCCTGTTTCGTTTCCCTTCGAATGCGAAGCGCGCATCCGCTATCGCGAAGCGCTGGGCACCTGTTACGTCAATGACGGCGTAGTAGTTTTTGGTGAACCCAAAAAAGCTGTCGCCCCCGGCCAATCAATCGTTTTCTACAAAAACGGCGAACTGCTTGGCGGCGGCGTGATTCAATAAAAAAAGCCTCGTTTAGGGGGCTTTGAGTGAAGTTATGAACTTTGGGAGGTGCGTTCCAACGAGTATGGCGTCTGCGCCTTTCTCCACAGACGCCATGTGCTCAATGCCACTTGCCTGAAGCATCCATCCACGTGGGCGGATCTCGCGTGCTTCAGAGAAGGTCGGTCGGTCGACATTTCTGGGTGGAAGGCCGTTAATTTTCCTGAACATCTCGATAAGATCGCGAGAATTCCACGCTACGCGCAGATGGTCAGGTATGCCCCGCATACTTTCCAGCGAAAGCGGTTCAATGATACAGAACTCAGCATAGACTTTTGGAACTCGGCCGACAACGAGCGCCATGGTCGCGCCCGCATCACGGGCCCGTCGAATATCGTCTTCGCGAGGGTTAATTCCTTTTGCGAGGATTGGCTTTTCAGTGTGCCTGCGCGCGCGTTCGATCAGGTGGAGCGAGCCCTCCCAACGCGGCGAAACATGGATTGATATTGCATCAATGATACGTTCGTGATGCAGGACGATACGCAAAAGCTGTCTCCACGTATAGGGTGACCGCCACCCATCGGGAGAAAAGGTTTTTATTTCAGCAAAAAACTCTACAGCTCCGTGCGGGGTATAGATCATCAGCGCCTCCTTCAATGATTTCTAAAAAAATGCTACCATTTCGATACATTGATATGCAATCAGACGAAATTCGGAAAAAATTCCTTGATTTCTTTGCAAAAAACGGCCATACCGTTGTGCCTTCGAGTTCGCTGATTCCCGATGATCCATCAGTACTTTTGACTACGGCGGGCATGCAGCAGTTCAAGCCGTATTACACGGGTGCCGCTGATGCCATGAAAGATTTTGGGTCACTCAATACTGCATCAGCACAAAAAAGTTTTCGAACCTCTGATATTGATGAAGTGGGTGATGATACGCACCTTACTTTTTTTGAAATGCTCGGCAATTTTTCATTTGGCGGGTATCTCAAAGAAGGCGCCATAAAATTTGCGCACGAATTTATTGCCAAAGAATTGGGCCTCAAAATTTCGTATGTAACTATTTTTCAGGGCTCGCATGGCGTACCCAAAGATGAAGAATCGCGCGCAGTGTGGCAATCGCTTGGCATCTCTGACATCCGCGAAGAGGGCATTGATGATGTGTTTTGGGGGCCAACCGGTTCTTCGGGCCCGTGCGGACCCACTACAGAAATTTATTGCAAAAATGCAAACGGCAACGACGTAGAAATTTGGAACTTGGTGTTCAATCAATTTTTTTATCCGGGATCGCGTGATGAGCTTCTTTCGCAAACACCGGGAAAATCACTCGAGCCCCTCAAGACCTCTGGCGTTGATACCGGCATGGGGTTTGAGCGTCTCGCCATGATCGTTCAAAAAAAGAAAAATATTTTTGAAACCGATCTTTTTGCTCCATTTCTTGAGTTGTTGCCTGGGGCACTCGAAGAGCGAGTCAAGCGAATTATTGTCGATCATATTCGCGGCACGGTTTTTTTGCTGTCCGATGGCGTCCGTCCTTCAAACAAAGAAGCAGGGTATGTGCTTCGCCGCCTCATGCGCCGCGTTTTTGTATATGAAGAGCTGTATACCATTCCGATTCATGTTGTCGATGCGCTTTTGCATGACATTGCATATGAGTACGGTAATTTTTATGGCGAACTCCTCAAGCAAGCGGATGCCATTCGCAAAGAAACTACCGATGAACGCGAGCGGTTCAAGCGAACACTCAAAAATGGCCTTCGCGAACTCCAAAAAACTGAAGTTTTGGATGCTGTCTCAGCATTTCGCCTGTATGAAACATTCGGTCTGCCGTACGAAATTATTAAAGAGCTGGGAAAAGAGCACGCACATAGTCTCACGCGAGAAGATTTTGATGAAGAATTTCGAAAACACCAAGAAAAATCCCGGGCGGGTTCCGAGAAGAAATTTGGCGGGCACGGATTACTTCTTGATACCGGCGAACTCAAAGCAAAAAACGAAGAAGAACTCGAAAAAGTGACGCGTCTGCATTCAGCAACGCATCTTTTGCAGGCAGCGCTCCGAAAAGTGCTGGGTACTGAGGTAAAACAAATGGGCTCTGATATTACGGTAGAGCGTACGCGTTTTGATTTTTCATTTCCGCGCAAGGTAACGCCCGATGAGCTCAAACAGGTGGAAGATTCGGTCAATAATGCTATCGCGCATGACTATCAGGTCAGCAAAAAACTCATGAAGTTTGAGGAGGCAGTAAAAACCGGGGCGCTGTATTTCTTTAAAGAGAAATATCCGGAGAGCGTCAATGTCTACACCTTCGGCACCAGCGATGAATCAGACGTCTTTTCGCGCGAGTTTTGCGGCGGGCCGCACGTTACGCACACCTCAGAAGTCGGAAAATTCCGTATACTGAAGGAAGAGGCCTCGTCCGCAGGCGTGAGGCGCATCCGTGCTACAATAGAGCCATAATGTTTTTCAAGAAGCAAGAAAAAAAGACGGGCGTTGTTTTTGACGTGGGCACCGCGAGCGTGAGCGCCACTATTTTTGAAATTGACGGTACCGATCAGCGGCCGAGTGTAAAAAAAACGCTTCGGAAGTTTCATAAAACTGCAGTTACCAGAGACACATCGCATCTTAGCCGTTCGGCGGTCGGTCAGTTTTCAGAACTTGTTCGCGAAATTGACGCTTTGTTGAAAGGCGTGGTGCCAACCTATTATGTCGTCGGCCTTTCATCTATTTTTTATCTGGGTAAAACCGAAACTATTTCCAAAAAATGGGAAACTCCAAAAACCATTGCCGCTTCTGACATCGAATCATTTATCGAAGAGGGAAAGCAGGCATTTTTATCGGGCCTTGATCGAGCCGATGTTACCGTATTTGAAACCCTGCCCATGGGTATTTTGCTCAATGGTTATGCGGTCGAGACGCCGGCAGGAAAGCATGCCAGTGAACTCGAGCTTTCTATCCACTATGCGGCAACGTCGCGCGAATTGTATGATGCTTTTGTTTCAGTGATCTGGAGCATGCATCGGGGCACGGAAGTTCGGTTTTCAACATTTCCTATTGCTTCATGGCTCGTACTCAAAGAAATGCTGCATTCCGATCGATCAGGCATTCTTGTTGACATCGGAAGCGAGCTTACCGAAGTAGCATTTTTGAAAAACGGCATCATTGAAAGTATTACCTCATTGCCCTTCGGCATCATGAATATTTTATTTCGTATTGCCGAGTCCGAACGGGTTGATCTCGAAAATGCACTCTCGCTTCTCAAGGGCTATACCGGCGGCGTTCTTGAGGCGGGAGCCGCCGAGCGCATCCGCGGCGTTCTCAAAAAAGAACTTCATAGCTGGCAAGAAATTTTTGAACGAGTATGGCAAAAAGCGTCCCAAGAAAGCATGTCAAACATTACGATGTTCTTTTTGGGCGGCGGCTCGCTCGTTTCCGATCTCAAAAATGCCGTGATACCGCCGCTCCTGCATCCTGACCTCGCGCGCAACCTAACAGCTACCGTTATTGCACCTGAGGCATTTCGTGATAAATTTAAAGAATACTGCTGTTTTGACGGGCCGGGGGATTTCGGTCTTTTGTCACTTATAGTAAGCTTACGTTTATAGGCGCATGGTAAACAAAAAGCAACGACCTATTATTTCTGATGTTCAGCCGCGTTCACGAAAGACCGCGTTTGTTCCTCCGCCCGCAAAACCGCGCGTTGAAATCAAAAAAGTTTTTGCGCGCCGTGAAGTCGAGGGTCCGCGTACGGTACCACCGCCGCGTAGCCGGCGCCGATTTTCATTTTCGTGGGCCCCCTCAAATCGAATGCGTCTTATTGGTTTTGTGGCGGTTCTCGCCGTTGCCCTTTTTTATTTTTGGTGGTCGGCCCGACTCCTCCTTGTTATTTCTCCCCAGCGAACTGCCTTTGATCTTGGTGAAAATGGAGTGGCGTTTACCTTTGGCGCCCAAGAATTTTCTAAAGAAATTCTCAAAGAAGCCCGTGGCGAAAGCACCGAAAGCCGTGAGTATAGCGAACAGGCAAAAGGAACCGTTATTGTATACAACGATTTTAGCGCCGATCCCCAGATTTTGGTTCAGCGAACGCGCCTTGAAACACCCGGTGGCCTTATTTTTCGAACAAGTACCCGTGTGGTAGTTCCTGGGAAAAAAGGCGCTATTCCGGGCTCGGTAGAAGTGGAGGTATTTGGCGATGAACCAGGCGACAAATACAATATTGGGCTTTCAGATTTCAAGATTCCGGGTTTTCGGGGTTCGCCAAAATATGACAAATTTTATGCTCGCTCGAAAACTCCCATGCAGGGTGGTGGCATTGGACAGGGCAAGGTGGTCGGCGAATCAGAAGCGAATGCGCTTCTTGCGGAGCTCGAAAGCCACATACAGCGTGAATATATTGCCGAACTTCGCGAATCAATACCGGTAGATTTTGTTTCGTTCCCCAATGAGTTTGATCTCGAAATAGTAGAGCGTACGGTAGTTCCGCCCATTGGTTCGCCGGGCGAGACTTTTCAGGCAAAAATAGTGGCGCGTGCGCGTACGTTGGGAGTACCCGAAAAAGACTTTGATGAGCAGGTAGGCAATGAGCTGTTTAAAGACCAGAAACGAAAATCTATTTATCGGCTCGACAACGAATCAAACATCTCGTTTAGCGATATTCTTATGAATTATGCGGCGCACAACATTTCGCTCAAGGCGCGAGGAAAAGTAGAATACATCGGCGATTTTGATGTAGAAGAGCTCCGAGGCAAGATTTTGAAGGCGGGGTCAACCGATGAACTCGATACCATTTTTGAGTCCTATCCTGGCATTTCGAAGGTAGAAAAGACGTTTCGCCCAGCATTTATCAGGCGCATTCCGTGGCGAGCAGGAGGGCTTATCATAGAAGTCGAATAACCCCTTGACAGTAAGGGTTTCATTCGATATCATGTGCATCATATTTCTATGCGAGACGCGAGAGCAGTGAAAGAGGGGGTTGTACTCGAGGCATTCAAGGGCGGTTTGTTCAGAATAAAGCTGGATGAGTCGGACACTGAAGTGCAGGCCTATCTCTCAGGCAAGATGAGACTCCATTATATCAAAGTCTTGGTTGGTGACCGTGTTCGAATACAATTTTCGCAATATGATCACGAACGAGGACGCATTATCCAGCGTCTCTAGGAGTAGTATATTTAAGACGGATGAAAGTACGCGCATCAGTAAAGAAAATTTGCAATCATTGCAAATTGGTACGACGGCGAGGCCGTCTCTTTGTTATTTGTAAGGTTCCCAAGCACAAACAGCGACAAGGCTAATATATGGCACGCATAGCAGGAGTTAACATTCCCGACGAGAAAAAAATCGAAATTGCCCTTTCGTATGTTTATGGTATTGGTCGTGCCGAAGCGCGCGTTATTTTAGAGAAAACAAAAATTTCTGATACCAAGCGCGCAAAAGAATTGACGCAGGACGAAATGGCGCGACTTCGCAATGTTATTGAAAAAGAATATGTAGTAGAGGGCGCACTCCGCCGCCAAATCATGCTGAATGTAAAGCGCCTCAAGGATATCGGATCATACCGGGGGACTCGTCATGCGCGAAGCCTTCCGGCGCATGGTCAGCGCACCAAATCAAATTCACGAACCAGACGCGGCAATACCCGCAAAACGATGGGTTCGGGAAGGCGTAAAGTTGAGAAGAAATAATAAGATATGGGAAAGAAGCGTATTATCAAAAAAGCTGAAGACGCAGCGCCCGAGCAGAGGGCGCGTGCCGTTTCATCAAAAAAGCGCCTTCACCGCGCTATTGTTCACATTTTTTCGACGTACAACAATACGCTTATTACGCTCACCGATGAATCAGGAAACATGGTGCTTTCAAACTCAAGCGGACGTGCGGGCTTTCATGGTTCCAAAAAAGGAACTCCCTATGCCGCTACCAAAGCTGCCGAAACCGTGGCTGATCAATCACGAGAAATGGGTATTGCAGAGATTGACGTACGCGTAAAAGGAGTAGGGTCAGGCAGGGAATCGGCGCTTCGCGTTTTTGGACAAAAAGGTTTTGCTATTCATTCGATCAAGGATTTGACCCCAATTCCTCACGGACATCCACGGGTGAAAAAACCACGACGAGTATAATCAACGACTATGCGTATTACGTGTAAAACATGCAGAAGGTTAAATATGTCGGTATGCGGGCGCGTACAATGCGCGCTTCGCAGAAAGCCCTATGCTCCTGGTAGTCATGGCCGCGGGCAAAAGCGCCGCCGCGAGGTTTCTGAATATGCAAAACAGCTTCGAGAGAAACAAATTGTGCGATTTTTGTACGGTATTTCTGAACACCAATTTCGTGCCTATGTCACTAAGGCCTTGGCAAGCCATAGCGGGGATGTGGTCAAGAGTGTGATTGAAGCGCTTGAAACGCGTCTCGACAATGTGGTATTTCGCCTTGGTTTTGCGCCAACGAGGCGCGCTGCGCGCCAGCTTGTTTCCCATGGACACATTGCAGTGGGCAAACGCCGCGTGTTTGTGCCCTCATATCGTGTTCGCACAGGAGAAGTCATTACCATTATTGAAAAATCGCGCCCGAAAGGTGCATTTACAAACCTCGATATTACCCTCAAAAACCAGGAAGTTCCGGTTTGGCTCAAGCTGGATCCGGAAAAACGTACTGGGAGCGTTGCCACTTTACCAGTTGCCGAGGATGTGGTACGATTATACGATATAAAGTCAATAGTGGAGTACTACTCTCGATAACAAGGGAGTTGGTGCTGTTAAGTTATTTTTTATATGCATTATAGTATTCTTCTTCCGTCCCGCCCGTACGTGGAGCATGAAAGCGACACCAAGGCGGAAATTATCATCGAGGGCCTCCACCCTGGCTATGGCGTTACCCTGGGCAATGCTTTGCGAAGGGTGCTTTTTTCTTCATTGCCGGGAGCGGCAGTTACGCGCGTGAAGCTCACGGGTGTTAATCATGAATTTTCAACTATTCCGGGCATTCTTGAAGACGTGCTTCTTATTTTACTCAATATCAAACAGCTTCGTTTTCGCATGTTTAGCGATGAGCCCGTGCATATTTCATTTGAAACGGAAAAAGAAGGCGAGATTACGGCTGGTGATATCAAAACCACGTCCGAAATTGAAATCGTGAACAAGGATTTGCATATTGCCACCATCACCAAAAAAGGTGTGACATTTGGCATGGAGCTGACCATTGAACGTGGTGTTGGGTATCGTGCGAAAGAAACGCTTGAGACCTCGCGCGTTGAGTCAGGCACGATCGTGCTCGATGCTATTTTTACTCCCGTACGCAAGGTGAGCTATCACGTTGAAAATATGCGTGTTGGTACCGCGACCGATTACAACAAATTGAGTTTTGTGGTAGAAACCGATGGTGCAGTCACGCCCCGTGAAGCATTCACAAAAGCGCTCGATATTTTGATTAACCAACTCCAAGAACTCCGCGCATTTGGAAGCAAGCACGAAAAATTGGAAGCAAAAACTGAAGATATTTCAACTGAATCTGAGGCCTCACCATCAGATGAAAATTATGCAACTATTTCGATTGAAGACATCAAGCTTTCGAGCCATGCCTTAAATGCGCTCACGCGCCACGGCTTTAAAGTACTTGGTGATCTTGCAAAGAAATCAGAAAAAGATCTCCGACTTCTTGAAGGCATTGGAGAAAAGGCGGTGCAAGAAATTCATCGCGAACTTGGTAATTTTGGGCTGACATTGAAGGAAGACTAATATGCGACACAGGCGAGTGGGGCGAATTTTGAAACGAGAACGAGGGCAGCGCGATGCGCTTCTCAAATCATTGATGCGCTCGCTGGTTTTGAAAAATGCAATTGTAACGACGGAAGCAAAAGCAAAAGAAGTTCGACCACGCCTTGAACGCCTCGTCACCAAAGAAATCAAGGGCACGCTCGC
>Ga0194121_10009456_pt1 | contig 12066 bp, 12 predicted proteins | sample TA2MahCa50mmetaG_FD_148609 | JGI IMG/M metagenome (GOLD analysis project Ga0194121, IMG submission 148609) | Freshwater microbial communities from Lake Tanganyika, Tanzania - TA2015020 Mahale Deep Cast 50m | ecosystem: Environmental > Aquatic > Freshwater > Lake | place: Tanzania: Lake...
GTCTCGAATCCCTCGCTCTGCGCATCGGCCACGTTCTGCAACGACGTGAAGGGCGGCGGGCACTGGATGAGGTTGTAGTAGGTATTGAAGAAGTAGGTGATGCCGGCCGTGAACTTGCGATCGAACATTCCCTGCTCGACGCCGACCTCGTAGCCGCGGCTGTACTCCGGTGACAGGTTGCGGTTGCCGGAGCAGAAGAATCCCGCGCCGTAGAGCTCGAACAGCGAGGGCGCCTTGAACGCCGTGCCGTAGGAGGCCTTCACCTTGGTGTCGGTCGGAGCGAACAGGTAGGACGCTCCCGCCCGCCAGGTCGAGACGTTGCCATAGGTGTCGTTGAAGTCGACCCGGCCGGCGAGGTTGAGGTTCAAGATCTCGAACAAGGTGGCGCGGAGCTGACCATAGAGCCCGGTCTGCGCCATGGTGCCCCAGCCCTGGGCGCCGTCGACGTTCGAGTAGGCCCAGGAGCGGTCGAAGTCGATGCCGCCGATGAACGAGAAGTCCTCGGTGATGCCGACGAAGTTCTTCCAATCCGCCTGCAGTCGCCGGCCGTTGAAATAGGAGTCCTGCACGAAGGGAAACGGCACCTGGATACTGGGGAAGTCCTGCGAGTGGCGGTAGATGCTGGAGTAGTTGATGCCGACGGTGGGCTTCCACCGGCCGTCGATGTACGAGCCGTCGAGTTCGACTCGATTGAAGAACTGCTGGGTGAACGTCGTGGCGTTGGGGTCCTCGAGGCCCACCTGGTCGAACTTGACTTGGGTGTCGATGTAGCGGCTGAACCACGTGATGTTGGTGTTGTCGTTGATCTCGAAGCCCAGTCACGACGCCAGTGTAATGTTGCGGTAGGGGTCGATATCGACGAAGCCGCCGGGTGGCGTGAAGCGCGCCGGCACGATCGTATCGTTGGGCGAGTAGGTGCCGGCCACCGTGATATTGTAGTTGAAACGACCTTCGCTGCCGCGCACGTAGGCGCCGCTGTTGGAAGTGAGGCGCGTGCCGAGCTCGGTGAAGGCCGCGCCGTTGATCGGTCCCTTTCCGGCCTTGGTCACCATGTTGACGACGCCACCGATCGCCTGGCTGCCGTAGAGCGTGCTCATCGGGCCACGCACGACCTCGATGCGGTCGAGATTCTCCGTGAGGAAGTGGGCAAAATCGACCGCGCCGTTGGCGGCAGACGGATCGCTGACATTGACGCCATCGATCAGCACCAACACGTGATTGGAGTTCGAGCCCCGCACGAACACCGACGTTTGCGTGCCGACCCCGCCGGACTGCTGCACCGACACGCCGGGCACCGTGCGCAACACATCGGCTGCAGTACGGAGCTGCCGGCGCTGCATTTCCTCGTTCATGATCACGGTGACGCTGCCGGTCACCTTTTCCGGATCGGTCGGGAAGCGGTCGGCGGTGATGACGACTTGCGGCGCCATGCCGGCAGGTTCGGTCTGCGCCCACGCCGCAGCGGGCGCGATCAGCGACAACAGGATCAGAGTTCGACGGAACGATGACATCGGACGGTCTCCCAACGGCTAACGCAACTGCGCGTCACCGCTCGGTTGACCGTCCCGTTGGAACAAACCCGTCCATCGGAAGAGCGACGCTCTCGCCGGCAGGTCTTCTGGCTTGCGGGTCGCTGCTCCTGCCCGCCTTCCCGGACCGAAATCCAGTGGCACGATGGACAGTCGCTCGCCGCTCACAGCTGCGGGTACAGCTGCCGATTGGCCCTTCCCTTTTCAGGTCCCAGGCACCACGGCATTCCCTGTTCGCCTCCGGTTAAGGAGGACCGACGATGGCGACAAACTGAAACATGCGATCTCCGGCGTCAAGCAGTCGTCGCAAGCAACTCAGGCGAATGCCCTGGTTAGCGCCGACCGTATCGGCGCGGCCAAACGACGCCCCCACTGCCGAGCGTCATCCGGTGTGGCGATCAGGTCTTGTCGCACTTCAAGTGAGCAATGCGGGATGGCGCGTGAGCGCGCGTGCGCATTCAAGGTGTATTCATAGGAGGCCCGTGCCGAGTACGGCTCGTTGTCGCCCACGACCAATGAATCGTCGCCGCGCAGTTCGTCGAGCAGCGGCGCGGGAAGGCGTGGGTCGTCGTTCCAGAGCACCCCGACATGCCAGGGCCGCTCCGAGCCGTTCATGCGCGGCGTGAAGCTGTGCACCACCAGCAGCGCCGCCAGGCGGCCGCCGGCGCCGATGCGATCGAGCTGGCGGCCCACTTCGCGATGATACGGCCAGAAGCACGCCTCGGCCCTGGCATCGACTTGCGCCCGAGTGAGCCCACGGTTGGCCGGCACGGGTGTGCCGTCGCTCACCTCGGGGATCGAGCCTTCGCCGCCCGGCCAGCGATTGCAGTCGATCACCAGGCGTGAGTAGCCGGAAGCGACCAGCGGCGCGTCGAGCAGCTCGGCGAGCGCAATCGCCGTTGCGAGGCCGCCGATGTCCCAACCGATGTGGCGCGACAGATCGGCATCGTCGATGCCGAGATTGCCCAACGACTTCGGGACCGCCTTGCTGGCGTGGTCGCACAGCAGCAACAGCGGCGCCTTGCCCTTCTCGTTGTGAACGGTGAACGGCGGGGGATCGCCCGGTCCCAGCAGCTGTTGCATCGCGCCCCTATAGTGCGAAGATCACGACAATGAAAGACGCCGATGCCCGCGCGCTCCTGCGCGACCTGTTCGACGCCGCACTCGCGGCAGCACAGCCGGCGACGTGCCTGGCGCCCCACATCGCCGGCCTTCGGCCGCCGACAGGCAAGACGATCGTCATCGGCGCCGGCAAGGCAAGTGCCGCCATGGCGCGAGCCGTCGAGGAGCAATGGCCGCATGCGCTGGAAGGGCTGGTGGTGACCCGCTACGGCTACGGCGAGCCCTGCCGAAGGATCGAGATCGTCGAGGCGGCACACCCGGTGCCCGACGAGAAAGGCCGCGCCGCCGCCGGTCGCATCCTCGCGCGTGTCAAAGGCCATGGACCCGATGATCTCGTGCTGTGCCTGATCTCGGGCGGCGCGTCGGCGTTGCTTGCCTTGCCGGCGCCGGGCCTGACACTCGCCGACAAGCAGGCGGTCAATCGTGCGCTTCTGCGATCCGGCGCCAACATCGGCGAGATGAACACAGTGCGCAAGCACCTCTCGGCCATCAAGGGCGGCCGACTCGCCGTGGCGGCGCAGCCGGCGCGCGTTCTCAGCTGGCTGATTTCCGACGTGCCCAACGACGATCCGGGTGTGATCGGCTCCGGACCGACGGTGGCCGATCGCACGACCTTCGCCGATGCCTTGGCCGTGCTCGCCAAATACCGCATCGATCCGCCTGCCGCCGTGCGCTGCCATCTCGAGAAAGGCGCCGGCGGTGGCATCGAAGAAACGCCCAAGCCGGGCGACCCTCGGCTGTGGGGCGTCGAGACCATCGTCGTGGCCACCCCGCAACGGTCGCTTGAAGCGGCCGCCGCCCTCGCCCGCCGGCGCGGCCTCGAGGCTGTCGTGCTGGGCGACAACCTCGAAGGTGACGCGCGCATGCTCGGCGCCGAGCATGCGCGGCGGGCCGTCGATCATGCTCTGCGCGGCGGCAAGCCCACCGTCATCCTGTCCGGCGGCGAGACCACCGTGACGGTGCGCGGCAAAGGCCGCGGCGGCCGCAATGTCGAATATCTGCTCGGTCACGCCATCGCTGCAGCCGGCACCTCCGGCATCTGGGCGATCGCGGCCGATACCGACGGCGTGGACGGTGCAGAAGAGATCGCGGGCGGCTTGTTCACACCCGATACGCTCTCGCGAGCCCGAGCCCTGGGCCGCGACCCGCAGGCAATGCTCGACGACAATGACGGGCACACCTTCTTCGAGATGTTGGGCGACAACCTCGTCACCGGTCCGACCAAGACCAACGTCAACGACTTTCGTGCCACGTTGATCGCGCCATGACCGGCTATCCGGGTTCCTGCCATTGCGGCGCCGTGACGGTCGTCTTCACATCGGACAAGGCGCCGCAGGCCATGCGCGTCGGACGGTGTGCCTGCAGCTTCTGCCGCCGGCACGGCGCGCGAACGCTGGGCGATCCGGGCGGGTCGGTCGAATTCCGCGCCGCATCCGGTAGCCTTGCGCGCTATCGCTTCGCGCTCGGCATCACCGACTATCTGGTGTGCTCACGGTGCGGCACCTATGTCGGCGCCGTCATGCTCGACCAGGGCGGCCTGATCGGCATCGTGAATGTCAACGCCCTGGATATTCGCGATACGTTCGATCCAGCGCCGCCGCTGCATGACTACGACGGCGAGGACGAGGCCCGCCGGCGGGCACGGCGGCGAAAGTTCTGGATGAAGGCGACAGTGATCGCCTAGGGTCGGGTCATGGCCATCCTTGGAGTTATCGCCGACGACTTCACCGGCGCCACCGACATTGCGGGCATGCTGGTCAAGGGCGGCATGCGCACCATCCAGACCATTGGCGTGCCGGCTGCCGGTACGATCCCGAGCGACGTCGATGCCGTCGTCGTGGCGCTGAAGACGCGCTCGATCGTCGCCAAGGACGCCGTCGCTCAATCGCTGGACGCGTTGGCCGCCGCGAAGGCGGCTGGCTGCGTGCGCTTCTTTTTCAAGTACTGCTCGACCTTCGATTCGACCGACGCCGGCAACATCGGACCGGTGGGCGATGCGCTGATCGAGGCGCTTGGCGTACAGCAGGCGATCTACTGTCCTGCCTTCCCCGAGAACGGCCGCACCATCTTCTTCGGTCACCTGTTCGTCGGCGACATTCTGCTGTCCGACTCCCACATGCGTCATCACCCTCTGACGCCAATGACCGATGCCAGCCTGGTGCGCGTCCTGGCACGCCAAACCAGGCACCGAGTCGGACTGGTACCGCTGAAGCAAGTGCAGGCAGGCTCGGCCGCACTGCGCGCTGCGCTCGACAAGCTCGCAGCCGACGGCGTGCGTCATGTCGTGGTCGATGCCGTGGCCGACAGCGATCTCGGTGTCATCGGCGAGGCGGTCGGCGACGATGCGTTGGTGACCGGTGGCTCGGGCGTGGCATTGGGCTTGCCCGCGGCCTACCGCCGCCGCGGGCTTCTTGCTCACAAGGCGAACGCCGACACATTGCCCAAGGTTGGTGGCGCTGCAGCGGTGCTGGCGGGCTCGTGCTCGGCGGCAACGCTCGGCCAGATCGCGACCTTCAAGGGGCCACATCTGGCCCTCGATACCGACGCCATCTGCCGCGGCGAACCGATTGCCGATGCGGCCCTGTCCTGGGCCAAGGGCAGGCTCGGTCACAGCCCCATCCTGTTGTCGGCCAGCGACAAGCCCGAGGCGGTGAAGGCGTTGCAAGCCAAGTACGGCATCGACAAGTCGAGCCAGGCCATCGAACTGACCATGGCCGCGCTCGCAAAAGGCCTGGTCGCCGCCGGCGTCGGCCGCCTGGTGGTGGCGGGCGGCGAGACCTCGGGCGCCGTGGTCGGCGCGCTCGACGTCAAGGCGCTGCGCATCGGACCAGAGATCGATCCCGGCGTGCCATGGACGGCATCGGTCGGCGCCAAGCCGATGCTGCTGGCGCTCAAATCGGGCAATTTCGGCGCGCCGGACTTCTTCACCAAGGCTTTCCAACGCCTATGAGCACCGACGAAGCGAAAACGCGCGACGCGATCTGCGCCCTAGGCGCCAAGCTGGCCGCGCGCGGCCTTTGCCCCGGCACCTCGGGCAACATCAGCGCGCGCATCGCCGACGGCTGGCTGATGACCCCGACCAACTCTTCGTTGGGCGAACTCGAGCCCGGCCGTCTCTCCAGACTCGATCTCTCGGGCAAGCACGTCGCCGGCGACGCGCCGACCAAGGAAGCCTTACTGCACCGTTCAGTGTACGACGTGCGGCCCAAGGACGGTGCCATCGTCCACCTGCATTGCACGCATGCCGTAGCGGTCTCTTGCCTCGATCCATCGTGCCATCACAACAAGGACACGACGCTGCCGCCGATCACGCCCTACTTCGTGATGCGCGTCGGCAAGCTGCCGCTCGTGCCCTACTTCAAGCCGGGCGATCCCAAGCTCGCCGACGCCATCCGCGACTACGCCCGCGGTCATCGCGCCGTGCTGCTGGCCAACCACGGGCCGGTAGTCGCCGGCACTTCGCTGTCGGCGGCCTCCGCCTCGATCGAAGAGCTGGAAGAGACGGCGAAGCTCCACTTGCTCCTGCAGGGCTTCAAGGTTCGCCTGCTCAGCGATGCGCAAGTGCGCGACGTCGAAGAAGCATTTCCCTCCTGAACGGACAATCCCATGCCCAAGCTCGCCGCCAATCTGTCGTGGATCTACCAGGAGGTGCCGTTCCTGCAGCGTTTCGGCGCCGCGGCTGCGCATGGCTTCAAGGCGGTCGAGATCCTGTTCCCCTACGAGGCGCCGGCCGCGGCGATCGCGGCTGAACTCAAGAAGCACAAGCTCACGCAGGCGTTGTTCAATCTGCCGCCGGGCGATGCCAGCAAAGGCGAACGCGGACTTGCCGCGCTGCCCGGCCGCGAAGCCGAGTTCTCGGCCGCGCTCGACACTGCCCTCGACTACGCCAAGGTCCTGGACTGCCGCACCCTGCACATCATGTCGGGCATGATCGCACCCGGCGCCGACCTGCAGGCCATGCATCGCACTTTCGTCGCCAATCTCAAGCGCGCCTGCGACCGCACTGCCAAGAGCGGCCTCACCCTGGTGCTCGAGCCGATCAACCATCGCGACATTCCGGGCTATTTCACCAACACCACCGATCAAGTGAAGCGGATCATCGACGAGGTTGGTGCGCCGCATCTCAAGCTGCAGCTCGACCTCTATCATCTGCAGGTCACCGAAGGCGACCTCACCAAGCGCACCGAGCGCCTGTTCCCGCTCACCGCGCACGTGCAGATCGCGGGCAACCCCGACCGCAACGAGCCCGATGTCGGCGAGGCCAATCATCTCTATCTTCTCGATGTGCTCGATCGCCTGGGCTACCAGGGCCATGTCGGGCTGGAGTACAAGCCCAAGACGACGACCGCTGCGGGCCTCGGCTGGGCGGCGAAGTACGGCATCAAGGCCTGAGCGATGACCGACAAGAACACCCCAGTCGTGGCCTTCATCGGCTTGGGCTCGATGGGACTCGGCATGGCAAAGAACCTGCTGAAGCACGGGCACGAGGTGGTCGGCGTCGATTCCAGCACGGCAGCGCGTGACGCCTTCGCTGCGGCAGGCGGCATGGTGGCGACAAGCCCGGCCGAAGCGACGCGCGGCGCCGATGCCGTCGTGGTGGCGGTCGTGAACGCCCAGCAGGTCGAGGCTGTGCTGTTCGGCGAGAGCGGCGTCGTGCCGGCTTTGCGCAAAGGCGGCCTGATCATGCAGTGCGCCACGGTGCCGGCAGCGTTTGCCAAGTCGCTGGGTGAACGCTTGGCGTCATCGGGCCATGTGCTGCTCGACGCGCCGATGTCGGGCGGTCGGGCGCGCGCCGAATCGGGCGAGCTCACCTTCATGGCCTCGGGCGCTCCCAAGGCGTTTGCGGCGGCAGAGTCCATCCTGTCCGCGACCTCGGCCAAGGTGTTTCGCCTCGGCGACGCACCCGGCATCGGTTCGCTGATCAAGACCGTGAACCAGCTTTTGGCCGGCGTGCATATTGCGAGCGCCGCCGAGGCGATGGCGCTTGCCGCCAAGGCGGGCGCCGACACGCGCGCCGTCTACGAAGTGATCTCGGCCAGCGCCGGCAATTCCTGGATGTTCGGCAACCGCGTGCCGCACATGCTCGACGACGACTACACGCCGCTCTCGGCCGTCGAGATTTTCGTCAAGGATCTCGGCCTGGTGTTGGGTACCGGCCATGAGCATCGTCTGCCCCTGCCCATGGCGGCGGCGGCGCACCAGATTTTCCTGGCGGCTGCCGGCGCGGGCTGGGGTCGCCTCGACGATGCGGCGATCGTGAAAGTCTACGAACAGGCCGGCGGCTTCAAAGTCGCCTCGCCCAAGAAGTAGTCTCCTGCCATGCATCGCGACCGCTTCACCAAGATCGTCGCCACTTTGGGGCCAGCGTCGTCCAGCGTCGAGCGCTTGCGGTCTCTGTTCGAGGCCGGTGCCGACGTCTTTCGTCTCAATTTCAGCCACGGCGAACAGGACGATCACCGCCGGCGCGTCGACCTGTTGCGCAGCTTGGAGAAGGAGTACAAGCACCCGATTGCCATCCTGATGGACCTGCAGGGCCCCAAGCTCCGGCTCGGCACCTTCGCCAAGGGCCCACTGGAGCTGACCAAGGGCCAGAAGCTGCGCTTCGACCTCGACAGCGCCCCCGGCACGGCAAAACGCGTGCCACTGCCTCATCCGGAGATCTTCAAGGCGGCCAAACCGGGCGGCATCCTGCTGATCGACGACGGCAAGGTGCGGCTGCGCATCGTGGCGCACGACGACAAGACGATCGATAGCGAAGTCGAGGTGCCTGGCCCGATCAGCGATCGCAAAGGTGTCAACTTGCCCAACCTCGTGATCCCGCTGTCGCCCATGACGGCCAAGGATCACAAGGACCTGACCTTCGGCCTGTCGCTCGGCGTCGACTGGGTGGCGCTGTCCTTCGTGCAGCACGCTCACGATATCGCCGAATTGAAAAAGCTCGTCGGCGGCCGCGCCGCCGTGATGGCCAAGCTCGAGAAGCCGGCTGCCATCGAGCATCTCGACGAGATCATCGAGCAGAGCGACGGTATCATGGTGGCGCGCGGCGACCTCGGCGTGGAGATGCCGCCCGAGGCCGTGCCGCCCCTGCAGAAGCGCATCCTCGCCGCCTGCCGCGTCGCCGGCCGACCCGCCATCGTCGCCACCCAGATGCTCGATTCGATGGTCCATTCGCCGACGCCGACGCGTGCCGAGGCGTCGGACGTCGCGACCGCGGTCTATGACGGCACCGATGCCGTCATGCTCTCGGCGGAGTCGGCGTCGGGTGACTATCCGGTGGAAGCCGTCACCATCATGGATCGCATCCTGAAGAGTGTCGAAGCCGACCCGCTCTACCGCCGGCTGATGGATGCCAGCCGCCGCGAGCCCGAGGCGACGACGGCCGACGCGATCAGTGCGGCGGCCCGGCAATGCGCCCACACGCTGTCGGCAGCGGCAATCGTCACCTACACCAACACCGGCTCGACGACCTTGCGCGCCGCACGCGAGCGGCCGGATGTGCGCATCCTCTGCCTCACGCCCAATATCCACACGGCGCGGCGCATGACGCTTGCCTGGGGCGTCCATCCGGTGCACGGCGAGGATGCCCACAATTTCGGCGACATGGTCGCCCGCGCCGTACGAGTGGCGCGCAAGGAACAGATCGCCAAGGAAGGTCAGCGTCTCGTGATCACCGCCGGCGTGCCGTTCGGCACGCCGGGCGCCACCAACATCCTGCGCATCGCCTACGTCTGACCGCGATGGCCATATGGGGATGGCGGCCGGCTCTCCCCCGTATCTCTCCCTACCGAACAAGGAGCGATACGTTGACCCACCCTCTCCATCGGCGCGGTGCCCTCGGCCTCGCTTTCGCGTCAGTTGTGACGTCTGCCGCCGCTCAAGGCTCGCGCGGCTCGGACGGCCCGCCGCAGGGCGGCGAGCGACGCGGACCACCGTTCGACAAGATTGCGCAGGATCTCGGCATCCCGGCTGATCGCGTCCGGGCCGCGTTCGAGCAGGTCGGCCCACCGCCACGCAGCCAGAACGGCCCGCCGTCTGAGCAGCAGCTGACCCAGCATGCCCAGCAGCTCGCTGCCGCCATGAAGGTATCGGTCGACAAGCTGCGGCCCGTGCTCGACAAGTACCGGCCGTCCGGGCCGGCGCAGCGCCAGCAGTAGCCAACCGCGCGCGACTTGCGACCGGGGAGATCGCCCTGGAGAGCCGGCCTGGCAGGCGATAGGCGACCAACCTCCATAGAATCGCCCACGTCCGACCACGAAATCGACGGGGATATCGCCGGAAAATCGCCCGTAAGCGTTGTCAGGAGAATCATCCCTTCGAGAGGCGATCATGGACCGCAAAGTCAGCAAAGCACCGGCCGCAATGCGTCCTCATCGCCGATTGGCGCTCACATGGGTCGACGTCCTGGTGATCATTGCCACAATTCTGACATTCGCCGCGATCGCCAGCGCGACGGTTGGCCGAACCAAAATGTCATCGGCGTCGCGCATACAGACCCTTGCGACCGAGACCAGCCCGATCATCGACGATCCCGGCTTAGTGAAGGCGCGGATCAGGCTGGCCACGGGCGGTCCCTGGGGTTGGCGGCAGCTCCTAGAGCATAGTCCGCCCAACTGAAATCAGCTGGGCGGACTATGCCTTGCTGAACTGGCGTCAGAACCACCGCGTTTCCTGTCAGATGGAACCGCGGGCGGTTCCATCTGACAGGAAGCCGCTCTATCGGCGCTTGTCGATCACGCGCCGCGCCTTGCCCACCGATCGCTCCACCGCGCCGGGAGCTGAAATCTCGACCTTTGCCGACAGGCCGCACATGGCCTTGAGCCGATGCGCAAGGTCCTGCGCGGCTCGTCCTGTGGCTGCGCCATCGAGCACTGCTCTCGCCTCGACACGCACCAACAGATCGTCCAGCGCACCGGTTCGCGATAGCTCGATCACGTAGTGTCCGGGCAAAGCCGGATCGCGCAGGATCTGCTCCTCGACCTGGCTCGGGAACAGATTGACACCGCGCACGATCAGCCTGTCGTCGCCGTGGCCGGTCATCTTGGCCATGCGCCGCATGCGCGTGGCGCGCCGACGCTGTCGGCCACGGCGATCGTGACGTGCGCCAACACAGGTTCAACGGCTCTACGCGTAGCGCTCGAACGGCCCGAGGTCCGCATCCTCCGCCTCACGCCCAAGCTCAACACGGCGCTTAGGTTCTCGTTCGCTCGGGCCGTCCATGCCATGCCGGGCGAGGACACACTCGACTTCAGCGAGATGGCCGCGCGCGATTCGGGCCACGTGTCAGCCACGGATCGCCAAGCCCGGCCAGCGGTTGGTGATCACCGCGAGTGCCCCTTCGACACGCCGGGTGCGACCAATATCCTGCGTGTCGCCCAGGCCTAGCGCCGGTGCTCACGGCACCGTCAGAACCAGATAGAGATCGTTGCCCGACAGCATCACGGACGGCGTGATGCCCGTCGGGAAGTCCCTGAACAGCACCATGCTGGTGATCGGCCCGCCTGAGAAACCGTGGCGCGCGGTAATCAGCCGTGTCTTACTGCTCCTGGTGCCGGGCAGCACGAAATACTTGCGCGCCCTGATGAGCAGCGATCCGTCGCTGAACAGCGCGGTTTCCTCGATGTCGAGCACCGGTGTCCTGCCTCCCTGGAAATTATCCACCTCGACGGTCAGCACGCCGGCGGCGCTCTGCGTGTAGTTGCGGACGCTCCACGTGCCCGCAATCCCGAGATCGAACCTACCGCCGTTGTTGACGATCGCGCCGGCCATCCCGCCCGACGAGCCATAGCCGCTATCACCGACGACCGCTCCGCCGTACGAGCCGTACGGTTGCAGCGTGATGTTCGTGACGTTGACTCCGACCACCGCGGCCTCGACCTCCCACACGCCGGATGCGGTCAGGTCCCGGCAGACCAGCCCGCCGCTGCCGTCGGAAGTCACCTGGCAGTTTGCGCCGACGACGACCTTCCCGACCGTGAAGTTGGTGTTCGACGGAATGATGAGGTAGGACAGATAACGCAGCTCAACAGAGCCAGTGATCCTGCCGTCTCCGGTCTGCGTGCCGATCTGGTTCTGCACGATCGACTGGCCGCTAAACGACGTGGCATTGCCGCAGACAATGGGGCCGCGATTGTCGAGCGTGCCGAGAACCTCGACGCCACATGTCAGAGAGCCGTGGGTTCTCACGGCCCCGGTCTCGAACGTCTGCCCTGCAGGCACCTCCAGGGTCGCGTTGGTTAGCTCGACATCGCCGATGACACCGCCCGTCAACCCGATGAGCCTCGAGCCCTCACCGACATAGTTGACGTTATTGCCGACGACCCGCAGGGAAACGGTCACCCTCGTCCGGTGGTCGGCGAGGTGCGGGCTGGAGATGTTAAGGAACGAGTACCCAGTGCTCTGGATGGCGCTGCCGTTC
>Ga0194121_10009463_pt1 | contig 12060 bp, 6 predicted proteins | sample TA2MahCa50mmetaG_FD_148609 | JGI IMG/M metagenome (GOLD analysis project Ga0194121, IMG submission 148609) | Freshwater microbial communities from Lake Tanganyika, Tanzania - TA2015020 Mahale Deep Cast 50m | ecosystem: Environmental > Aquatic > Freshwater > Lake | place: Tanzania: Lake...
CCGCAGCCAGTGGCGGCAAGTCCCGCTTCGACCCAAGTGTCACGGGTTGTGGAAGAGCTCAATTACGCCCTGCAAGAATATCGCGATCGCAATGGCAAGATGCCCAACTCGATCGAAGAACTGCTTAAGGCGTCCAAGTTGCCCCGGCCGCAACTACCCGCCGGCACACAGCTCCGGCTAAACACGCGTTACATGTCAGTGGAAGTTGCCCCCCATGGGGCGCGCTGAACCGGTGGCGGCTCAACGGCTGCGGGACTTCAGCCACGAACTCGATGCGGAGAACATGGCGAAGCCGTCAGTGTCAATAGTGAGGACTGACCCGAATGGGGTCCAACGCCCGGCACATGGCCAAGGCGGTCCCATGAGCGCCAAATCCACCGAATAGGTTTGACACTAGCCGCCGGCATTAAAAGACTCATCCCAAACCATGGCCGGCGTCGAATATGGAGTCGCTCTCCAGACGTGGGCTGCAACCCGGGAAAACAGTAAAACAGTATGATCCAACAAATGCGCGGCAAGAAAGTCGGCGCCTTCACGCTCATCGAGCTGCTGGTCGTCATCGCCATCATCGCAATCCTCGCAGGCATGCTCCTGCCCGCGCTCGCCAAGGCGAAGGCCAAGGCTGCGCGCATCAAGTGCGTCAACAACCAGAAGCAGGTCGGTCTGGCGTTCCGCGTGTTCGCGAACGACAACGACGACCGCTATCCGTGGCGCACCACGGGCACCTGGCTCACCGGCACCAGCGGCATCGCCGCGCCAGCTCCGAACCCCAGGCCTGTTTGCAGAAACCCGATAGCGTTGCTGGGATTAATCGATGCCCGATTCCTCCGTGCAGGAGGTGAGGCCGCGATGGATACCTTCGGCTTCCTCTCGAACGAAGTGGGCAGCGCCAAGGTGCTCATGTGCCCTGGCAACCGGGCCCGCCTCAACAGCATGGCGGTGGACTTCGGGGTATCAGCCACCGCGCCGAACTTCGGCTGGTATCGCAACACGGCGGGGAACCACATCCCCCTCGGCAATTTCGTTAACGGCCCGTTGAGCTACGGCGCGAGCACGGACGGCGATGAGACGCGCCCACAGGTTCCACTGGCATTTGACTCCAACATCGCGGGTCACGCGGCTGCGGTGGCGAACAACACGCTTCAAGCGCCGACGACCACTCTCAACATGGGCCTACTTGCGAACACGACCCGTTTCGGCTGGCTGTTCGGCGCGCCGATCACAGGTCGGCCCATCTGGGTGCAGGGTTCCACGACCGTTGCGACGCAATCCGGTGCCGCCCTGGCCCACCACGACATCGCCGGCAACACGACGCTGTCAGACGGCAGCGTGCAGCAGCAGACGGCCTCCGCGCTCGTTCAGGCCTTCCAGCAGGCCACCAACGCGATCGGCAACACGCTGCCCGCGGTCATCCTGCCTCAGTAAGGCTGGTTTCCGCAGTTCAGTTTCACGGCGCCCGAAAGGGCGCCCTTTTTTTTGCCCGCGCCCGGTTGGGAAGCCGGCGGTTCAGGCAGCGCGGATGATCTCGGCGAGGCGGCGGGCGGGTTTGAATCCCGTGAGGCGCTCCAGCTTTGCGACGGACGGGCGCCGCCTCAGCATGTCCTCGAAGCCGGGCTCGTAGGCCGAATCGTAGGGAACGACCTCGATCGTGGATTCGGAGCCGGTCGCATCCACGATCATCTCCGCGAGCGCGCGGATGGTGGTCTCCTCGGTGGAGCCCACGTTGACGACCTGGCCGAGGGCGTCCGGGCAGCGCATCAGCCGGGTGAGCGCCTCGACGGTGTCGAGCACATGGCAGAAGCAACGGGTTTGCGAGCCATCCCCGTGCACGCGAAGCGGCCGTCCCGCGCGGGCGGCCTCGATGAAGCGAGGCAGGACCATCCCGTATCGCCCCGTCTGGCGCGGGCCGACGGTGTTGAACAGGCGGGCGATGATGACCGGCAGCCCGCGCTCCCGGTGGTGGGCGAGCGCGAGGAATTCATCCATCAGCTTGGAGCACGCGTAGCTCCATCGTCCGAGGTGCGGCGGGCCGATCAGCAGGTCATCGTCCTCCGAGAATTCGGCGCGCTGGCTTTTTCCATAGACCTCGGAGGTGGACGTGAGGAGGAGCGGCACCCGGTGGCGGCTCGCGGCCTCAAGCACGGCCTCGGTTTCGCGGAGGTTGGTCTCGATGGTGCGGATGGGCGAGTGGATGACCAGTTCGACACCGACGGCGGCGGCGAGGTGGAAGACGAAGCGCGATTGCGCCACAAGCCGGTCGAGCTCCGCGCAAGCCGAGACGCGCGCCTCGATGCACTCCAGCGCGGGATGGCCGCGAACGGCTGCAAGATTGGCCCACGCGCCCGTCGAGCCATCGTCGATGACCGCGACGCGTTCGCCGTCGGCGAGCAGGCGCTCGACCAGGTGCGAGCCGATGAAGCCCGCGCCGCCCGTGACGAGGATGTGCGCCGCGTTCGTGGGAGGTGTGCTCATGCGTGGACCCGGGGAGTCAACCACGAAGGCACGAAGGACACGAAGAAAACCCCGCGATCCCAAACAGGAACACGCGGCTGCCCTTTGCAACGTGTTCCCGCCTTCGTGAACTTTGTGCCTTTGTGGTTCATCGCCGCGGGACGGCGTGTCATTCGAGCGCGCGGGCCACGGCGAGCGCGAGTTTCTGGCGGTGCGCCGGGTCGGCGATGAGCCGCGCCTCGGCGGGGTTTGTGAGGTAGCCGCCCTCGATGAGCACAGCGGGGCTGCGCTGGCCGCGGAGCACGGTCATGAATCGCGCGTGTCGCACGCCGCGGTCCGTGAGGCCCGCGTTTTGAATGAGGGACCGGTGGAGGCGGGCCGCGTATTGCAGGTTTTGCCGGTCCCACGCGTTGCCGGGCTGCACGTCGAGCGGGTCGTCCTTGAAATCGCGCGTGAGGTTGGAGGGCATCCCGGCGGGCGTGAGGCAATACGTCTCGAGGCCGGACTGGCTGGAGCCCGACGCGTTGAAGTGCAGGCTGATGAACAGCGACGGGTTCAGGTTCGAGGCGAGGGCGACCCGCTCCGAGAGGCCGAGCGGCGTGTCCGAGTTGCGGGTGAGGTGGACCTTCCAGCCGCGCTGCTCGAGCAGGGGCTTGAGCCGCCGCGCCCAGTCGAGCGCGTATTCCTTTTCCAGCCTGCCGTTGTGGACGCTCTTGGCGCCGGTGTTGTCGCCGCCGTGGCCGGGGTCGATCACGACCACGCGATTCCCGCGGGGCGGCAGGGCATGCGTGGAGAGCAGCGGCATGAGGTTTTTCTGGGCGTCGAGGGTGTGGATCTGCAACTGGCCCCGGGCCAGTTGCGGCGCGAAACCGAGGTAAAACTTCATGCCGCCGAGCGTGGCGAGCTGGCTTCCGGCGGTGAGAACGACCGTTCCCGCGCCGGTGCGGAGGTGGAACACGTTCGTTGAGGTGGCGTGCCGCTGCGGCCGGCCGAGCCCGTTCGCCACGGCCCACGATTCGAAGGACAGCCACGAGCCGTTCGGAGGTTGGGTGGCCGGCCTCGCCTTGGGGTCCGGCGGCACCGGTGTGAAGACGGGAGGCTGGGGAACGGGCACGGTCGTCGAGGGTGTGAGAGTCTTCGGAGGCGCAGGGACGGCCACCGCTGGCGGATTCGTGCGTGGCAATGCGGAAGGGGGAGTGGCGATCGGCGGTGACGGCGGGCGAACCGGCTGCGGCTGGGCTTGGACCGGTGACTTCAAGCCGACCGCCGGAGTTCGCGGCGGGACGTAGGTGAGAGGCTGGCGCGAGGCCCCGCCGCCGGGGCTGCCGCAACTCACGCCGCAAAGCAGCGCGGCGAGGGAGAGCACCTGCGGCAGATGGACACGCGGCACGCGCATTGTTATCGCGGAGGAATACCGCGGACTCAAGCTCGTTGTGTCCGAGCTCGCGAGGGCGGTGCTTATTCGCGCCACGGTTTTCGCGTTTCGAATGCAGTCGCACGCTTGGAAGCCGCATCCGCGCGCTCCTGCTGGCCGGCTGCGCGGAACAGCGCCTGGGCTTTTTGAGCCGCTTGCGCCGCCTCTTCGAACCGGCCGCACTCGGCCAGCGCGGCCCCTTCCGTGTCGAAGGCCGTCGCGTTCTTGCGCCCGGTCGTCTCCTGCAGCCGCAAGGCCAGTTGGAGCGCCTCGGCCCCGTTGCGAAGCGAATCTTCTGGCGACGTGGCCAGCAGCCACGCGAGCCGGTTGAGCGCATTGGCGTGGTTGGGAATGGCCTGGAGGATTTCACGAAACAGGCGCGCGGCGTCGGCGTGTTTCCTCTGATGCATGAGGGCGAGAGCCAGATTGTAACGGGTGGCGTGGTTGGAGGGCTGGAGCGCGAGCGCTTGGGAAAGGTGTTCCGCGGCTTGGGTGGCTTGGCCGCGGTCCAACAGGAGGCCGCCGAGGTTGGCCAAAGCGACGGGATGTTTGGAGTTGAGGCGCAAGGCGGCTTGGTAATGCTGGATGGCTTCGTCGTGGGCCTGCTGCCTGGCGAGAATGACGCCCAAGTCCACGTGCGCATCGGCGTTGGTGGGCGCCAGTTTCAGCACCCGGCGAAAACTCGCCCCGGCATCGTTGTAGCGTTCCGCGGCCGAAAGTGCGGTGCCTTGAAGGAAGTGAAGGTCGGCGGAATCTGGATAGGCACGCGTTTGCAGTTCGAGATTTCGCAGCCACTCGCGCTCGGTGTAGCCGTCACGCGCCAGGTGGGCGATGGCCGCATGCATCATCGAGCGCGACTCATCGGTCCGCCCGAGCTGGAACAATGCGCGTGCGATCAGGGATTTGACCGTGGGCTCGGTGGGCTGGAGCTTCAGAGCTTTCTGTAGGTGAGGAAGAGCTTCGGCCGGCCGGCCTTCTGTGATGCACAGTTCGCCCCAGATAGTGTGGACGAACCAGTTGTCGCGGGTAACTGCCAGGGCGCGTTCGAAGAGGGTGCGGCTGTCCCGCCAGTAGGCGATGTGGGTGAAGGAGGTTGCTCCGAGCGCAACGGCTGCCAAAACGGCCAAGGCCGGGCGCCAGCGTGGGTTGAGGCGTTCCGTGGCCTGTGCCGCCAGCCACACGATCGCCGTGAACAGGCCGATGTGGGGAAGATACGTGTAACGGTCGGCCATCGCCTGCCCGCCCGCCTGGACCAATCCCAGCATCGGCACCAGCATGCCCAGAAACCAGAACCATCCGACGGCGACAAAAGGGCGGCGGACCGATTGCCAGAGCGCGCAACCCGTCAGCGCCAGCAACAGCAGGCCCGCTCCCACGGCTTTCCATTCCAGCCCGTCAATCCGGTAGGGATAGTAGCAGGCCAGGTCCACCGGCCAGAAGGTCATCCCCGCATACTTGACGATCGAAACCGCGGCGTTGGCGGTCCGCACCCATAGCGGCAAGAGGTGCGAGCCGACGATCCCCTCGCTGGACGCCGCCGCCCAAAGCGCCGCCCCGGCGGTGGCAGCCGCCATCCCCACCAGCGGCACTTTCTCCAGAATCAATCGCCTCAACGGAACCGCCGGAGTCGCCCCGCCTGTCTCGCCTCCCGAGCCCGCCCACGGCAGCCTCCATCTCCCCAACGGCCACCAGTCCAGCAGCAACAGCGCAAAGGGCAGCGTCACCAACGCCGACTTGGACAACAACCCCAGTGCAAACAGCGCGCACACCAACGCGTAACGCTTCCCGGACGGCGCACGCGCGTAGCCCGCATACGCCCAGACCGTCGCCATCGCAAAAAATCCGCTCAGCACATCCTTGCGCTCCGTCACCCAGGCCACCGACTCGACCCGCAGCGGGTGCCACGCCCACAGCGCCGCCACGATCGCGCTCCGCACTGTCGAGCCCGTGAGGCGCTCCAGCGCCAGAAACACCATTACGGCGGTCGCGGCGTGCCACCCCACGTTCACAGCGTGATGCGCCCCGGCGTTGAGCCCGAACAGCTCGCAGTCCAGCATGTGAGACAGGTTCACGAGCGGCTTCCAATGGCTAAGGACAACGGCCTTGAAGGACCACGCCAGGCCTTCCCAAGAGAGCCCTCGCTTGATCATCGGCTCGGCGTAAACACACGCCGGGTCATCCAGAAGGACAAAGTCAAACCCGACCGTGCGCGCGAAAAGTGCGAGGGTTCCGAGTGCGAGGACGAGGACGATGCCCCGGCGCGGGGATGCTTGCGAAGGGGCGAGGTTCATCGAGTCGGCGGCAACATCGCAAACGCGACAAACAGTTGGCAATCCAAACGACGAGCGGCGGACAGCTTCAGCGGCGTGGAGGGAATCCCGGGACAGGATCCATGGACGGGCCGAGCGCGGCATTGCGCCACGCTTCAATCCGCGGGCGGTAATTTTCGGCCAGCGCGGGCTGGCCGGAAGCACCCGCGATCTCGACCGCTCGCGTGCCGAGTTGCAGGGCGTCCGCCGGACGGCTCGACGCCGCGAGCGCGGTGGCCATCGCGAAGAGGCAGGCGGGGCGCTTCCAAGCGGTTTGCCGGCAGGCGGCTTCGGCGAGCGCCGTTGCGCGGTTGCCATCCCGCAACAGCGGCGACTCCGCGGTGGCGAGCAGGAGCGCAATTCGCGCGAGCAACTCGGGGTCGCCCGGTTCTGCGCGCAGCGCCTCGCGGACGGCTGCGGCTGCATCTGCGGGCTGTCCGGCTGCGGCGAGCTGCTCGGCGAGGACCGTGTTGGCAAGCGGGCTGTTGGTGGAGAGTCGAACGGCTTCGCGTGCAGCACGCAGGGCGTCGTTGGTCCGGCCCGCGGCGGCAAGCGAGACCGCGAGCCAGGCGTGAGCATCAGAGTGGGTCGCGGTGGTTTGCACGGCCGCTTCGAGCAGTGGCAGCGCCTCTGCGTGGCGTTCCATGCCGGCGAGCAGGCCGCCGAGTTCGGTGAGCAGGACCGCCGACGGGGATGGTTGATGTCGCGCAGCGTCGCGCAATGCGGCCGCCGCGTCGGCGGTGCGGCCTGCGGCGCGAAGGGCGTTCGCCAGGTAGAGTTGCGGCTCGATTTCTCGCGGCGAGGCGCGGGCGGCGGATTCGAACATGGCGATCGCTGATGCGACCTGGTTGGTGTTCGACTGCTGCGCGATGGCTGTGGCGAAGTGCGGCCTCGCCTCGGCATGGCGTCCGGCCGATTGGAGCACGCCGGCGAGGTTGAACCGGGCGTCGGCGTATTCCGGCACGAGCCTGAGCGCTGCTTGAAAGTGCGGCACCGCGAGTTCCGGCTGTCCCCGAACCTTGAGTGCCACTCCGAGATGATTGTGCGCGATGTGATTCGAGGGGTTGACCTTGATCGCGTGCTCGAACAACGCCGCGCTGTTCTTCCAGTGCCGAAGCTGCACGGTCGTCAACACCGCGCAGATGGCGAGCACGACCGCGGCAAGCACAGTCGGAATCCGGCCGGAGCCGGCGCGGGACTTGAGCCACGCGTCCGCGCTCCACGTCACGGCGATGAAGGCGCCAACGAGCGGCACATAGGTGTAACGGTCCGCGAGGGCTTGCGAGCCGCCTTGCACAAGGCCGATCACGGGCACCAGCGTGCCGAGAAACCAGAACCAGCCCACGAACCCGAAGGGATGCCGGCGCCACTCGCGAAACACGATCCAGGTGACCGCAGTCAGCACGGCGACAGAGCCGAAAACCCGCCACGCCTCCCACCCCGCGGGGAGCAGGTAGAGCACAGTCAGGTCAGCCGGCCACACCGTCTTCAGGAGGTAAGTCGCGTAGCCGGAGAGCGCCGTTTCGACCCGAAACCCGAGGGGCAGACCCTCGGTGCCTGCCAGAAGTCCGGTGTATTGCGCGGTGTAAAGGCCCTCGAGCGTGAAGTAGGCCGCGAGCAGGAACAGGTGCGCCTTCGCGAGAGCCAGTTGAAGGAGCCGGGTGGCGACCGCCTCGAGGCGCTTCGCTCCGCGCGGATGGGCGAGCGCGTCGTCGAAGCGGCGCAACGGCCAGAAATCCAGCAACAGGAGGAGGCACGGCGCGGTGACGAGCATCGCCTTCGCCAGCAAGCCGAGCAGGAGAAAGACGAACACGGGCACGCCGCGCGTCCAGCCGGGCTTCTCGCCATGCCGCAGGTAGGCGTGGAGCGTCAGCCAGAGGAACAACGTGCTCAGCACATCGCGGCGCTCGGCAATCCACGCCACCGATTCCACGTGCAACGGATGCCAGCCGAACATCGCGGCAACCACGGCCGACCGCCCCGTCGCGCCGGTCATCCGCTGGAGCAGGAGAAACAGCGCCGCGACGTTCGCCGCGTGCAGCAGGATGTTTGTGAAGTGATGCCCCGCCGGCTGAAGCCCGAACAGCGTGACATCCATCATGTGCGACACCCACGCGAGCGGACAACTGTAGGGTGCAACCGTGAACGCCCAGACGATCCCGGGCCACGACAGCCCCGAACGGACGATCTCGTTCTCAGTGACGAACAGGTTGTCGTCGAAGTTGAGGAAGTCGTGGGTCAGCGAGGGCGAGAAGAGCGCGAGCGTCGCCAGCGCAAGCGCCACGGCCACGCGGCGGAGATTGCGCGGTGGCGCTCCTGGGTGGTCGGACTCGGGTGCGGCGTTTGCGCGGCGCATGGAATGTGTGGGTTGAAGCTCAGGGCTTCGGGGTCGGGGCCGGTGGACGCGTCGGTTCCAACCGGGAAAGCGCCTGCTGCAAGCCTGCGGTCGCGGTTGCGTGGTTCGGCTCCAGTTTCAGAGCGTCGCGGAATGCAGCCGACGCTTCCCCGTGGCGCCCTTGAAGCATCAACAGCTCGCCCAGGTCGCATTGCCACCCGGCATCATCCGCTCGGCGGCGCGCCTCATCCTGGATGGCGGCCGTGAAACTCTCCACGCGCGAGGTTACTGCGGGATTCGTGAACGCCTCGCGCCACCGGGCGCGCGCCTCGTCGTGCCGACCCCGCAGCGCGAGCGCCCGGCCGAGGTTCAACAGCGCATCGGACGTTTCGCGCCGGCGCGCGGACTCCTCGAAGTGAGCGATTGCGTCGTCCAGCCTGCCCAGTTGCGCGCATGCCGCGCCGAGGCGGTTGTTGAGCTCCCAGCCCGGCAAGTTCAAGGACTTCGCCCTCTCGAGGTGCGGGATGGCCGCCTCGACCTGGCCGACATCGAGGAGCGCGCGGCCCATGCCGTAATTCCCGAAGGGATTGTCGGGTGCGACTTCGAGCACATGCGTCCAAAGCGCGAATCGGTCGCGCCAATGGCGCTGCTGAAGAACCGTTGCCCACGCACAGGCGATCAAGACCGCGCCGGTGGCGCAGGCGAGTGGTCGCGCGGCGTGCGGTGTCCGTGCCGCCGCGGCGTGCGCGACCCATGCCACGGCGATGAAGAGTCCCACGATGGGCACATAGGTATATCGGTCTGCGACCGACTGCTGGCCACCCTGAACGAACCCGATGACCGGCACGAGCGTGCCGAGAAACCACAGCCAACCCGTGAGCAAATACGGTCGCGAGCGCCATTGGCAGCAGGCGAGCACCGACAGCGCTCCGAGCACGAACGCGGCACCGGCGACTTGGCCCGCGGGAACCGCCGATGCGAGCGGATACATCGCGATCAAATCCACCGGCCACACGGTCATGCCGAGGTAGCGGGCGTAGCCGGTCACCGCGTTGGCGACTCGGTGAGGGAGCGACAGTCCCGCCGTGGATTCGAGCAACCCTGTCAGTTGGGCGGTGAACAGGCTCTCGAGGACGAAATAAGCTGCGAGGACAAAGAGCGGCGCCTTTTCAAGCGCCAGTTGCAGGATGCGGGTGAGCATGGCCGCCGGCCCGGGTCGTCGCGCGCCTTCAGGAAGGCCGTCGGTGATGCGCCGCAACGGCCAGAAATCCAGCACCAGCAACAAAAACGGCGCGGTCACGAGCATCGCCTTGCTCAACAATCCGAGCAGCAGGCAGACGAACACCGGCACCTGCCGGCGCCACCCGGGATGCTCCGCGTATCGCGCGTAGGCGAGAATCATCAGCCACCAGAAGAACGTGCTCAGCACGTCGCGCCGCTCGGCGATCCACGCGACGGACTCGACATGGAGCGGGTGCAACGCGAAGAGCGCCGCGACCGCCGCGGACGGCCAGACCGCCTGCGTCATCCGGTGGAGGACCATCAGCAGCAGGGCGGCGTTCGCGGCGTGCAGGAGCACGTTCACCAGGTGATGCCCGCCGGCCCAGAGCCCAAACAACGACACGTCCACCATGTGCGACACCCACGCGAGCGGACAACTGTAGGGTGCGGACGTAAATGCCCAGAGGATCCCGTGGCCGGTCAGCCCCTGCCGGACCACCTCGTTGTCCAGAATGAAAAGGTTGTCGTCGAAGTTGACGAAGTCGTGCGTGAGCGAAGGCGAATACACGAGCGCGGTCAGCACGGCCAGCGCGGCGGCGATGCGGGCCGGCTTGGGCATGGAAGAGGGACGCGGTCCGTCTGGGCGCGCTTTCACGGCGACTTTTTGGGGGCGTTCGTGGTTCCGGGCTGGGCGAGCAGTTGCTCGCCGCGTCGTCGGAACTCGGCGGCCATTTCGGGCCGGCCAGCGGATTCGGCGATCGCCGTTGCGCGGTCAATCGCGGCGCGCGCGTCCCCTCCGCGGCCGAGCTTGGCGAAGACCTGTGCGAGCTGCCAGAGCGCTTCCACCGAGTCGGGGCGCAGCGCGAGGAACTGCATCAACTGGTCCGCCGCCGGTGCGAACTGGCCGGTCCGCGCAAACGCCTGCGCTAGATTGAGACGCGCCTCGACGAGCCGGGGGTCGAGTCGCACGGCCTCGCCGAGGTGCTTGGAAGCCTCGGCGTTGCGGCCGAGCATGAGCAGCACGCCGCCGAGGTTGTTGTGCGCGGGCGCGTGGGTGGGTTTGCGGCGGATGGCCTCGAGGTATGCGGCGGCGGCTTCCTGGAGCTTGTCCTGCGCCGCGAGCGCGAGGCCGAGGTTGTAGTGCGCGTCGGCGTCGGCCGGATTGCGCTGAATCACGGCGCGGAAATGCTCCATCGCCTGCGTCGTCTGCCCTGTCTGCAGCAGGGCCATTCCGGTGTTGTTCAACAGCACCGGGTTCGCCGGGCGCAACCGCAGGGCTTCGCGGTAATGGGTGAGCGCCTCGTCGTGACGTCCCTTCGCCGCGAGCGCGTCGGCGAGGTTGTTGCGGGCGACGTGGTTGTCTGTGGTGACTTGGACCGCGCGGGTGAAGAGCGCGAGGCTGTCCTTCCAGAACTTCAGTTGCCACGAGGTCGCGGCGAGGCAAATTGCCGCCGACATCGCCGCCGCGATGACGACGGGCCGCTTGAATGCCGGCCACTTCGCCACGACTTCCGCGCCCGCCCACGCGAGCATCACGAAGAAACCGATGTGCGGCACGTAGCTGTAGCGGTCCGCGAGCGCCTGTTGTCCGCCTTGAATGATGCCGATCACGGGCACGAGCGTGCCGACAAACCACAGCCATCCCACGAGCAGCCACGGTCGCGTGCCGCGCTCGCGCCAGATCCACCATGTCACACCGCCGAGCGCCGCAGCCGCGAGCGCGACCTGCCCGAGCGGCAGCCGCCCGGGATGGGGGTAAAGGATCGCCAGCTTCTCCGGCCACACAGTGAGCTCGAGGTAGCGCCAGTAGGCGACGAACGCGTTGCCGATGCGGGCGCCCAGCGGGAGCTCCGCGTCCGTCGGGAGGAGTCCGCCCCGTTGCGCGGAGAGCAGTCCCGCGGCGGTGAACGCGAGGGCGAGCGCGAAGAACGGCAGCTTCTCCAGCACCAGCGGACGCGCGCGCGCCATCCAGCCGGGGTCGAGCTTCAACCTGCCTAGCGGCCACACGTCGAGCAGCAGCAGGACGAAGGGCAGCGTGATGAGCATCTGCTTCACGAGCAGGCCGAGCAGCAGGAACACAAACACCGGGACGCCGCGGCGCCATCCCGGCCGATCTGCGAAGGAAGCGTAACTCCACAGGGCGAGCAACCCGAAGAGCGTGCTGAGCACGTCGCGCCGCTCGGCGATCCACGCGACCGATTGCACGTGCATCGGGTGCCACGCGAACAACGCGGCGACCCACGCGGACGGCCACAGCGCGCCCGTAAACCGGCGCAGCACCGCGAACAACAACAGGGTATTTGCGAGGTGGAACAGCGCGCTCATCGAGT
>Ga0194121_10009486_pt1 | contig 12034 bp, 12 predicted proteins | sample TA2MahCa50mmetaG_FD_148609 | JGI IMG/M metagenome (GOLD analysis project Ga0194121, IMG submission 148609) | Freshwater microbial communities from Lake Tanganyika, Tanzania - TA2015020 Mahale Deep Cast 50m | ecosystem: Environmental > Aquatic > Freshwater > Lake | place: Tanzania: Lake...
CCTGCCCGGCTTTCGCCGCATCCAGTTCACCCCTGACCTGCTACCCTCGGACATCACCGGCGTCACCGTGTTCGAGGCCGACAGCAATACCTTTGATTTCCGCCGCGGGCCGATTTTCGCGCACATCGTGCTGGGCGACGAGATCAACCGCACCTCGCCCAAGGTGCAGTCGGCCATGCTCGAAGCCATGGCGGAAAAGCAGGTCACGGTGGACAACGTGTCCCACCCGCTCGACGATTTATTTCTCGTGATCGCCACCCAGAATCCCCAGGACCTGGCCGGCACCTATCCGCTGCCGGTGGCGCAGCTCGATCGGTTTTTGTTCAAAATCAAGATGGACTACATCGACCGCGACGCCGAGATCGACGTGCTCAATTCCCGCACCCAGCGGCAGCAGGCGCCGGAACACCTTCCCCGAGTGACCCGCGAGGAGGTGCTCGGAGCGCGCGCGGCCATCGCCCACCAGGTGGCGTTGAGCCCGCTGATCAACGCCTGTCTGGTGGACATCGCGCGGGCCATTCGGAGCAGCCCCGAGGTCGCGCAGGGAATTTCCACGCGCAGCCTCGTGTTGATGGCGCCGGCCATGCAGGCTGCCGCCATGATGGCCGGGCGCGACTTCGTTTCCGAGGAGGACGTGGCGCGGCTGGCGCCCTACGTGTTCGCGCATCGCCTGTCACTGGCGCCGGGCGCGCACGACGCATTTTCGGTGGTGAAGAATTGCGTGGCCGGTCCGGTCGAGGCGTTGAGCCGCGCGACGCTGCGAGGGCCGCGCTGATGCGCTGGCTGGTAATCCTGTTGCTTGTGCTGGCGGCGCCGGCATGGGCGCAGGACGCGGAGCCGGGCACCTCCCTGGAAAATCGCGCCCTGACCGCAGTGGAGCGGGAGCGCTACGTGAAGGCGCGCGATCTGGCGGAGGCGCTGCTGCAGCGAGATCCCAATTCAGTGATCGGGCATTACGTCCTGGGGGTCTGCTATTACGAGGCCGAGGGCAGCCTCCCGCGCGCGAAATTCCACTTCGCGGCGGCGCTGCACCAGATCGAGCAGAGGGGACGGCCGCCGTTTCCGGAAGGCGAGCGCAGGCGCATGCACCTCAACGTGCTGGAGCGGCTGCTGTACACCGCGCATGAGATGGAATTATACGAGGAGGAGCTGGCCCTGCTCGATCGCCTCGACGAAGACTACGGGATGCGCTACCCGTGGCAGAAGTACTGGGTGTTCATGAAGCAGGGCAAGCTCGAGGAAGCACGCAGCGGCCTGCTGCGCGACCTGGACAACCTGCGCGCCATGCGCGGCGAGCTGTCCGACCTGGAATATTCGCGCGCGTATCTGGGCGGCTTGAACACGCTTGGCGCGGTGCTCTCCGAAATGGGCGACGAGCAGGCGTCGTACGAAGTCTTCAAGCGGATGGTCAGCGAATCGAAAGCCAACGGCTGGCCGCAGGAAGCGGTGTATTTGAGCAACGCCGGCGAGTGCGCGCTCAATCTCGGAGACCTGAAAGCCGCCGAGCAATATTTCCTGGAAGCCACGCGATTTGGATCGCGCTGGACCTATTCGAATCCCTGGGCATGGCTGGCGGACATCTACCTCGCGCAGGGCCGTCTCCCCGAGTCGGTCAGCGCCGCGCGCCAGGTCCGTCCCTGGGAGCGGGGCCGCATCGCGGTGCTCAACGAGACCAGCTGGGCGCAGAACATGGAAGCGCTGGCCCGGGTTCTGATGGTTACCGGCCATGAAGACCGCGCGCTCATCTTGTTGCGCCAGGTGCAGCAGCGCCGGGATCGCAACGCGTCCCAGTCGACCGACGAGTTCTTGCTGCAGGCGGCGCGTCAGCTGACCTTCTGGGAATGCCTCAAGACCCGGTCCGAGCGCCTCGGCGAGCAGGCTTCCTGGAGCAGCGCGCTTGACTGGGCGAAGCTCTGGCCCACGCGCTGGGAGGTGGACGCCCAAATGCGCCAGGCGTCCACCCAGATCGCCGCGCTGCTCTCGCGCGGCGAATCGCTCGACGTCTTCCTGCGTCCGCACCACGTCGACTCGGTGGCGCCCACCTGGCTCATCCCCTCGCTGGGCCCGGCGCTGGGCCCGGGCGTCATTGCGGTGGAAGCGGCGCGGGTGATGCTTGATCCCTCGCCCGAGGCGGCCCGCCTGAAGGGCTTCATGCTGGCCACCCGGGGCGAGTGCCGCGTCGACCAGCATGCCTGGCAGGACGCGCTCGACGACCTCAACGAGGCGGCCCAGACGCTCCCCAGCGGCGAGTTGCTGCTGCGTGCCCGGGTGGAGGCGCTGCAGGCGGCCGCCAGTGAGGGCGTGGGGGATTTCCCCGGCGCCATGAGCCACTGGCAGCGCGTGATGGGGATGGATCCGGGCGTGGTGCGTCGGCTGGGCTTGTCGCTGCCGGTCGAAATTCAAGGACACGGGGAGGCGGTGTCTCTGCTGGCCGGCTCGCCGCGATTTCGACAGGTTTCCGGTGGATTCCGGCTGATCGTGGAGCCGCAGAGCGCGCGTTTGACCGGCCCGGACGGCAGCGTGCTGTGCCGCGTGTCGGTCAAGGCGGAAAAAACGCCCGACGACACGGCGCGCGCGTTGTGCAAGGCGATTCACCAGGCCGTCTTCGCGCCGCGCGTGGACCTCAGCCAGATCGACATCGGCTCCCTGGACGGCTCGAACGAATCTGGCGCGACGAGCCGCGATCAGGTGCGCAACCTGATTATTGAGTAGGTGGGTCATCCGACATCTGTCCCACCTCCGCAGGACGTCATAGCATGACTGGGTAAGGAACTCATGTCATTTCATCTGCGAGGAGGAAACGGCCTCCGGTTAACCAGCCGGTGAGTGGTAATGTTACCGTGCAATACGTGGTTAACCGTGTGAAGGATGTAATCTTGACGGCAGGCTCGAAGGCACCGACGCGGGCTCGCGTGCTCATTGCGGACGACGACCCACACCTGCTGCGCATGCTGGAACAGCAGCTCCTGAACGAAGGGTACGAGGTGCAGGCGCGCGACAACGGGCGAGACGCCCTCGCCGTCGCGTTGGAGTGGGGCCCGCACGTGGCCCTCCTCGATCATTTCATGCCGCACATGAACGGACGAGACGTGTGCGCGCACGCCCGCGCCGCCGGTTGTGCCATGCGCGTCATCATGCTGACCACCAACACCGCCGTCAGGCAGAAGGTGGACAGCCTGGACCCGGGCGCGGACGACTACGTGGGGAAGCCGTTCGACATGGACGAGCTGATGGCACGCGTGCGCGCCCAGGTTCGATCGGCCAGCGGCCTGGCTCGCCACGAAGCGGGACGCCTTGTGGCAAAGCTGCAATCCAAGGACGAGTCGGAGTGGGCCGAGGCCACCCACGCCATCGAGAAAATCGGCGGGAAGCTTGCGTTCCGCATCATCGGGCCATTTGACGTGCTGTGGCAGGACGTCAGCATCGTGCGCCTTTTCCATCGGCGGCAGCCGCGCAGCCTTCTGAAGCTGCTCCTCTGGAACCACGCGCAGGGCGAGTCCACTGACGCGCTGATGGAGGCGTTGTTTCCCGGACGCACGCTGGAAGCGGCAAGACGCAATCTGCACGTGGGAATGCAGCGCCTGCGCGCGGCCCTCCCTTCGGCCGTTTGGCAGCGGCCGCGTCGAGACCACAGACCACGGCTACGCGCTGCGCTTGCAGCCGGAAGACACGCTCGACCTGGAGCGCCTCGATCGTCCCGCCCAGAAGATCCATCAGGACCTGCTCCACGCGGACCGAGAAGCCGCCCTCGCCGCGCTGCCGGCGTTTGCCGGATGCTATACCGGCGAGCTGTTCGCGGATGAGCCCTACGAGGACTGGGCCGCCCACGCCCGGGACAAGCTGCGCGACTCCGTCTGCGATCTGCTCAGCCGGAGCGCCGCGCTGGCCCGCGCCAGCGGAGACACCGACAGCGCGCGCGGATGGCTGCGCCGTCTCGCCGACCTGGATCCGCACAACGAAAATCGCCTGCTGGATCTGGCCGACTGCCTGCTCGAGGCGCGCGACAACAGCGCGGCGGCCGCCGCCCTGGAGCGGGTCGAGCGGGTGGTGGACGAGCAGGACCTGCCGCTGCCGGGACGCTATTTTGACCTGCACAAGCGCCTGACGGAAGGGATCAGCGGGGATTAACGGTCTTCTCTGCCCAGAATCCCTTCTGACGGTCCACTCACCCTTGCGCGTTACGGTCAGGGAAGGGCCCCAGATAGATCTTAACGTTTGCTGTCGCCGGCCAGGTTGAAATGTCCGGTCTGGATCTTGTTGCCGACGAGAATTGCCCCGAACAGGCCGCCGAAGAAGCCGGCCGTGCCTGCCCACGGCCCCGCGTGCATGCCCGCAACCGTCGCGGCGGTGGCCGCTGTGAGGTACACCGGCCAGTTGGACAGACGGTTTTTCCAGTAGGCGCTTCCGTCGTCGTGAATCACTTTCGCGTTGGGAATTTCAAAGAACGCATCCGGTCCGACCGCTTCCTTGCCAAACACCTTGCGGGTGGGCGCCTCGATCGGATTGGGCATCTGCTTAAGCGCTTTATACACCAGCTCTGCGCAATAAATCTCATCGTTGCCGTGCGTGTTGAACTTGTTGTCGTACGGCTTGCCCAGCTCGCCGCGGCAATAGTCGAGCGCCGAAGTGACGTCAGTCGGGGATTTGTAATCGGGGCGGATGATGGCGACCTGGATGCGCCCGGTCAAGTAATCCGCAAGATCGGTGCGCTGCACCCCGCCCGGCGTGGTTGCCTCCAGGAACTTGCCGTTCCCCTCGTAGATCGCCGCGTGCGTGTAGCTGGAGCGCAGCGTGTAGAATTCCAGGCGCTGCCAGCCAGGATACGCGTTGTTCGTCTCCAGGATGACGTCGCCGGGCTGGATGTTGTCCAGGATGTGCTTGCGCTTCTCGGCGGAATACTCCGGTGTCACCGTGGGGACGCGTATCCCGAGCATATGGACGAACCCGGCCGAGGCGGCGCCGCCCAGGCTGGGCGTGAACTGGTCCAGCGGCATGGCCGCCGTGGGCAGCGCGGTCCGCGCCGCGATCATGGGAAGATTCGAGCCCGTCGATAAAACCTGCATGCCAATGTCACCCCGTCTACACCTTTCAATCAGTGTACCACCGGGTGTGGCACATGCCTATTAACGGAATATTAACGGACCCCCGACTCCTTCGCCAGGTCGGTCTCCCCCTCGGTGGAGGCGGCCCACACGACGGTGCTGCCGTCCGGCGTCACCGTGAACGGCCCCTGGTGACTCGGGGTGGCGATGACCGGCCAGGCGGAATGATACCATGCAGTCTGTGGGGAAGATGCTTCCCGAATGTTACCGTTGAATGCGCCCGGTGCCCGCGAGCAGCCGCTTGTGTCCGGGCTGGTCTGGCTTCAGCAGGACGTCTCAAAGTGAACCTGCTCCTCCCCTGGCAGGCGCCCGATCTGGCCGCCTGGGAAGCGCGCCCGGTCGCGACGGGGATCTCCCGCGGCGCGCCGCCGTCCGCCGCCAGGGACGCCTACCGGCGAGTGATCGCCCGGGAGCGGCCCGGCCCTCCCGAAGAAAATGGACCCTACGCTGGCGTGGCACGGGCCATCGCTGGCTATCGCGTGTTCCCGGACTGGCTGATCGCGCCCGTGTTGCGCCGCGCGCCGGTTCGCCCGGGCGATACGGTGGGGATATTTTTCCGCCCCTTGCGGCTGTTCTTCGCGGCACGGGTATCCGAGGTGATCGACGCCCCGTTTCTCGCTGGCTTCACCTACCAGACGCTCCAGGGCCATCCCGAGTATGGCGAGGAAACCTTCGCGGTCGAAAAAGATCCCCAGAGCGGGAACATCACCGCTTCACTGGAAAGCTGGTCGCTGCCCGGCCTGCCCCTCACCCGCCTGGCCACGCCGCTGGTACGCTGGCTGCAACGCTTCGCCAGCGAGCAGGCGCTGCGCAACCTGGAGCGCTACGCGGGCTGCGCGGCCGCCTCAGGCCCCAGCAGCGAGTAGACCGAGGCGCGAGCGAGGCGGCCGTCCTTCAGGTTGTAAATCCCATGCTCGACCCGCGGCAAACATCGGCAACATTCCGGCGCGACCGGACACCGCCGCAAGGAACGCCCGCCGCCGGGTGCGAACTCCATTCAACCACGAGAGGACACCGCTTGCCGGAGGAACTGGAGAACCAGGAAGAGCCCGATGTGTCCAACGCCGAGATCAGTGTTGGCATTCTATGGGCACGGCGCGTGTTCCGCGTTTCCATTCTCTTATTCTGCCTGCTGGTTCTGGGACTGCTGTGGTTCATCTTCGACTTTCTGCGGGTGCGTGACGAGCGCAAGGCCACCGCCATCGGCCGCGTGCAGGTGGCCTGTGAGCAGGCGGTGGCAGACTGGGAACGCATCGTGGGGCGTCTCCAGAACGCCGCCGAATCCATCGCACAGGACGCTCCACTCAACGCCGCCGTACCCCCGGTGAATCTGCCACTGCAGGACGTGCTTGAGGAGAACCCGCAGGCGACGGCCATCACCATCGTGTGGAGCGCTCAAGGGCGCGCGCTCATGGCGCGCCGTGGCAAGCCGGAGCGAATGCTCTCCGGCACTGCCCTGAAGGCGGCCCTCACCCAGGCGAAGACGCCCGGCTGGATGGAGCCGTTCGCCGACGACGGACAGGTGCTCCGGCTGGTGGTACCCATGGCGGAGCGCAAGGGCGCGGTACTGGTCGACTTCGACACCAACTACCTGGACGACGCGGTGGAAGACCTTGATCTGGGCGATCCGGTGTTTTCCTATGCCGCGGTGTTGTCGCCCGCGACGTCTTCATTGCCACGCCCAATCGCGAACTTGTCGAAGGCCTGCAGACTCTGGCCACGGTTGTCCGCCAGGAAAACATCAGCGAAGAAGTCATCACGGCCATCGACGCGCAAAAAAACGGATACGTGACCGTGCGCGATTACCCGAATAACCTGTACGTGCAGATCATGCCGTCCACCGGGTGGAAGCTCTTCGTGGCCTTTACTCTCGACGACGAGGAGCAGATCCGCCTGGAGAGCCGCATGCTGCTCTGGCTCAGCATGTGGGCGGTGTTCACGCTCATCGTGCTGGTGGCGGTATGCGTCTCGGCCACGTATCACGGGGGAACGAAGAGCCTCTGGGTGGCGAGCGCCCTGGTCAGCCTGGTGCTGCTCTGCGGCATCTCCTTCGTGTGGTTCCTGGTCATCGCCGGACGTCTGGAGCCGCCGGATCCCGGCGCGTCGCACGCCATTTTAGCGCCCAGCGACGTGCGCGCCTAAGAGCGGAATACGTCCGCTACGCGCGCTCATTCCAGCGATCCAGTCCGATTTTCGTGCCGACCGGCGTGTACCTCGAAAGCCTGCAATTCTCCGGCGCGAACAACGTGCAAGTCAGCGGATACGTCTGGCAGCGCTGGCCGCTGCCGCTGCCAGACGACATCGTGCGCGGCATCGAGCTGCCGGAGGCCACCAGCGAGATCGACCTGACCGAATACAAGCACATCACGCTGGACAACCATGACGTGTTTCTGTGACGCTTCTCCGCGCAGCTTCGGCAACGGTTCGACTATTCGAGATACCCCCTGGACCGGGTCACCGTTTGGGTGCGCCTGCGGGCCCGCGACTTCACCCATCAAGTGGTACTGGTCCCGGATGTGGAGGCCTATAAATTGTTCCAGAAGCTCGCCATGCCGGGTGTCGAAAAAGACCTCGTGCTGAGCGGATGGAATATGCTGGAAACTTCGTTTAACTTTCGCAACCGCAGCTACGATGCCAATTTTGGGCTCGGCGAATCCGCCGACATCACCGGCCCGGAGCTGTATTACAACGTGGATCTGCGGCGCGAATTTCTGCAGGCCTTCATCATCAACCTGGTCCCATTCTTTGTTATCGCGACGCTGCTGTTCGCCACACTGGTACACACCACTACCCGGAAGAAGCGGGCCAGCCTGTTTGGCATTTCACCGATGAGCGTGCTGGCTGCCTCGTCTGGCCTGCTCTTCACCGCGCTGCTCGGACATACCAAATTGCGTCAGGATCTGACCGCCGAGACCGGCATCATCTATCTCGAGTGTTTCTATTTCGCGATTTATTTGATGCTGCTGCTGGTGCCGCTGCAATCCTCGATGCACGCGTTCGGAGTTCGCGTGGGACTGCTGCAATACGGAGACGCAATCCTGGCCAAGGTGCTCTACTGGCCGTTCCTGCTGGGAATGCTGCTGATCATGACCGTGTGGGTCGTGCAGTAACCGGCCCGCCTTCGCCGGCCGAGCCCTCTGATCACCTCCCCACGAGAAATCCGCGGGACGACACCGACTGGCCGTCTCGGAAAATCTCCACCTTCCAGTTGCCGGGCTGGAACGTCTTGCCCTCGGCCGGGGTGATGGTGACGCCGCCGGACGGCTGGTTGGCGCGCACGATGACGGTCGAGGTGGTGACCACCTCGTCGTCGCACGTCCAGCGGACCATGAATGTTCGGTCGGCGGATGCGGGCGCAACCTGGAACCAGGTTGCGAGGCTCGGCACGGTCAGCGGGAAGGTGGATTTCGCGCCAACCGGATCGCCGGTGTCGGCAACCCGCTCGCACACCACTTGCGACTCCACCGCCGTTGGCACTCCCGCCGGGGAAGGCGCCGGCGCCGGTGCCACGGCCGGCGTGGCGGCCACCGGCACGCCGCCCTCCACCGTGAACAGGCGGTCCTCGTTGGTGTAGACCTTGATCTCCTTGTCCGCTTTGAGCACCGCCTCGCGGCCCTGCAAAAACACGAACAAGACGCTGAGGAAAACAATCCCTACCGCGGACAGCGCGGTGTTGTCGCCGGCCGAAGTCTTGTCGGAATTCGCGCGCAGCGGCAGCGAATTGCCGTCCACTGTCTTTACCGAGCGGATGGAAATTTTACCGAGCGGATGGAAATCTCCAGCACGCCGTTTTGACCAAAACCGCTGGCGTGCTTCGCTTTCGTGACGACGCCGGAGGCAATCGCTCCTTCCGAAATCAGCGTGACGCCGTCCACCTTGACCGGCTCGACGACGACGAACTCCACCGTGTCACCGGTCTTCACCTTGTCGCTGCGAATTTCGTACGACGGCTTGATGCGCACCACGGCAGCCTCTGGCAAGCGGATGACGCGGCTTTGCGCGGCCGCCAGGAGCGGCTGCAAAACAATCAATACCGAGAGCAGAAGTGACAACAGGCGCTTCATTCCATCCTCCTCCACGCATCCAGCCGCGGATGCATCACTGCCCGCCAGAGCGGCGGCACCAGCGCCAGAACCACCATCCCCGGATAGCCGAGCGGCAGCTTGGGGGAATCTTCCACGTGCCGCAGCGTCTGGTAGGGCCGCAGCGGGTGCATGTGATGGTCGGCGTGCCGCTGCAAGCGAAACAGAAACCAGTTGGTGAGACGCTGGTCGGCGTCCCAGGAGTGGGCCGGGCTGACCGGCTCCCAGCGGCCCGGGGCCAGCTCGCGTCGTTCCAGGCCGTAGTGCTCCACGTAGTTGACAATTTCCAGCAGGGTGAACGCCACCGCGCTCTGTGCGAAGTAAAACAGCACGGCGGCAGGTCCCAGCGTCTCGAACGCCAGCGCGGCGATGATCAGCGGAAATCCGAAAATCCCCAGAAATTTGTTGTCGAGCAGCGGCGACAGGCCCCGCTTGCGAATCCGCCGCTGCTCGATATCCCAGGCGCTGCGCAGCGAGTCGATCAGCGTGCGGGGAAGAAACGCATACAGCGTCTCTCCACGGCGGGCGGTGGCCGGATCCTGGGGCGTGCCCACTCGGGAGTGATGTCCGATCACGTGTTCGATGGCGAAGTGCATGTAGCACACGCTTGCCAGGAACGCGTTGCCCATGAAGCGGTCGTTGGGATCGGTCTTGTGCACCAGCTCGTGCGCGATGGTGATGCCGATGCCGCCGGTGGACAGCCCGGTGCACAGGGTCACACCGATCTTCTCCAGCAGCGTGGCGTCGCCCAGGGCCACGTAGCACGCGGCGCTCACCAGGAGGAACGCCTGCATGACCGCATGGGAATAGAGCACGAAGCGAAACGGCCCACTTCGTCGTGGCGGGTCGTTGCGCAGCTCGTATCCCAGCGGCACGTCGAGCAGCGGGACGAGGCCGAACACGAAGACCACGGTGAAGTACGTCCAGCCGCCGCCCAGCAGCATGCCGGCGAACACGGTGGCGGGAATCAGGAAAGTGAGGCAGTAGGGCAGAACGGCCATAGCGGGGTAGATTCTGGCTGAACGGAGGTACTCCTGGAGTGAAATCGATCGGCTTCGGATCCACTGACGACGACGCCCACGAGCTCACGCCCGAGCGCGTCGAGCTGTGCGCCTACCAGCGCGCGCTCGTGCTCCTGCAGAGCTGCGGCGGATGGTCATAAGACCCGGCGAATCTGCTCGGCGTTCTCTTCCAGCGCGGCGCGCCGCGTGGGGACGTAGTACCGCATCGGAAACTTAAAGCCAAACCCGTCCCGTCGGAAGCGGGGAATCACGTGCAGGTGCGCGTGGAAGACCTCCTGGTTGGCCGCCTTGCCGTCCGCCAGGAAGAGATTGACCCCTTCGCAGCGGATCCCCGAGGCACGCAGCGCGGCCGCCATGCGCTGGGCGGTGCGGAAGAGATGCGCGCCGGTGTCCGGGTCGAGATCCGCCAGCCCGACGGCGTGCGTGGTGGGCACCACAAGCAGATGCCCGGGGTTGACCGGGCGGATGTCCATGAAGGCGGCGCACCGCTCGTCGCGATGGAGGAAGGTCGCCGGCGCGCGCCCGGCAAGCAGGGCGCAGAAGATGCAATCGGCCACCCCCGGTAGTTCGGCTCAGCCGGGTGCGGCCCTTCGAGCCTTGATGTATCGGCACTTCTGACAATTTCTAAATGGCCCATTTAGAGATGGAATGCCCCACGCCGATAGATGACATGAACGATGCAGCCAGTCACCTTCAACGGCGGCTTCCACCACATCATGGAAGCCATGCAGGCCAACCAGACCCACCTGAGCACGTCCATGGAGCGGCTTTCCACCGGCGTCCGTGTCAACCGCGCCGAGGACGACGCCGTTGGGCACGCCGTCGCGGAGCGCTGGCGCGCGCAGCAGATGGGGCTGGAAGAGGCCGTCAAGAACATCCAGCAGGCGCAGGCCATGATGAACGTTGCCCAGGACGGCCTCAACACCGTCTCCGAGGCGCTGCAGCGGATTCGCGCGCTGGCCGTGCGCGGCGCCGACGACAGCCTGAACGACGACGACCGCGGCAAGATCCAGCGCGAGATCGCCGAGCTGATCCGGGAAATTGACCTGCGCTCCGGCGGCCCCTACACGATGTACGAGGTCACCAACAACGGCGGCCCTGGCTTCTTCGATGTAAACCGCGTGAACATCACCACCACCGGCACTTCGTATGCCGGCAGCGTGAGCAGCAGCGCGGCGGTCACCGAGGGAATCGACACGGCGGCCACCATCGCCTCGGCGAACTTCGCGGGAGCGAAGGCCACCCAGGGCACCATCACCGTCCGCAAGGGCGGCGTGACCGCGGATCTCGACTGGCAGAAGAACCTGACCACGGTGCAGGACGTGCTCAACTTCCTGAACGCCAACGGCGTGACCGCTTCGTACGACGCGCACGGCGACAGGCTCACCGTATCCGGCGGACCGTTCGAGTTGTTCGATACGAACACTCCAGACGGCAACGGGTTCTTTGCCCTCAACCAGATCAGCGCGGGCGCGACGGGGACTGCCTACACCGGCACGGTGACCTCCAGCGGCAACATCAGCGGCGGGATCCGCCTCAATGACACGCTGGCCGCCAACGACTTCATCGCGGCGCCCGATTCCTCGGGATCCATCATCGTGCAGCGCAACGGCATCGCCCAGGCGCTCAACTGGAACGCGGCCACCACGACGGTTCAGAACGTGCTGGACTTCCTCAACGCGCAGGGCCTCAACGCATCCTACGACGCCGAGCGAAGCAAGCTGACGGTGACCGGCAACGGGCAGCAGTACAAGCTGTTCGAAGTCACCGCGACCGGCGGCCCGGGCTTCTTCGCCATCAACAACATCAACGTGCCGACGACCGGCAC
>Ga0194121_10009492_pt1 | contig 12029 bp, 10 predicted proteins | sample TA2MahCa50mmetaG_FD_148609 | JGI IMG/M metagenome (GOLD analysis project Ga0194121, IMG submission 148609) | Freshwater microbial communities from Lake Tanganyika, Tanzania - TA2015020 Mahale Deep Cast 50m | ecosystem: Environmental > Aquatic > Freshwater > Lake | place: Tanzania: Lake...
GATCCGCGGCCGGCGCCGCCGCCCGTGGCGCCGCCCGCGACGCCGCCCGTGACGCCGCCCGTGACGCCGCCCGCTCCGGCGGCACCGTCGACCGCACCAAAGGTCGAGCCGCTGCCGGCGGGAAAGCAACAGGTGCTGCAGGCACTGGTGATCGGCGTCGATGGCAGGAGCGAGTGGCGCAAGGCCGGCAGCGACTCGTGGAAGGTCGCCGCGCTGAACGACCTGCTCGACCCCGGCTGCGAGATCCGGACCGGATTGCGCTCCACCCTGTCGCTGCGCGTCGGCAAGGACGCGACGCTGGTCATCGCCCGCTCGAGCCGCGTCGAGCTGCCGGTCATCGTGCAGGACGGAGCGGTGCTGCGCACGCGCGCCGCGGTCTATCGCGGCAAGTGCGACTTCAAGGTCGAGGCGGTCGGAGTGACCAGCGATTTCCAGGTGCTGACGCCGTCGGCGACGCTGGCCGTACGCGGCACCGGGTTCTCGGTCGCCTGGGGCGGCTTCTCCGGGCTCGAGGTCGCGGGCATCGACACCAACCGCGTGCGCGCCATCGAGGTGCGCTATCTCGAGGCGCAGCGGAGCATCTTCCTGTCCGGCTCAGGCCTCACCTCGAGCTTGCTGCCCGACCCGGTGCAGGCGGCGCTGTTCCGCACCGTCTTCCCGCCGCCCTCGCCCGATCGCCGCGTGGTGGAAGGCGGTCTCGATCCGAGCCGTCCGCTCCCGCCGCCGCCGCTGCTCCGCGACTTCCGCAAGCAGCAGCAGATCCAGCACGGTGGCAGCGAGATCGGCATCGACCAGAAGGGCGCCGGCCAGCCAGGGACCCCGCCGGATCACGGCTGAGCGGGCGCGGCGCGCATCTCCCGACGGCGCGACGGCGCGGGAGGACGTGCTGCGTCGATCGGGCACCCCTCCCCGCTCGAGGCGGTGACCGCGACACGTGCCGTGAGCAGTTTATCGCGCACCTCCCGGGACTGCCGCGCACGCGCGCGCGTCGGCGCCTCCATTTGCGGTGCGCCCGCGTCCGCCTCCTCGACGTCGAGGGAGCCGCGTCATGCGCGTACACGGTTGGCAGATGGTCGCAGCGGGCCGCCCGCTCGAGATGGCGTCGCGCGACGAGTCGGCGCCGCGAGCGGGGGAAGCGCTGGTCGAGGTCGCCGGTTGCGGCATCTGCCACACCGACCTCGGCTACCTCGACGACGGTGTGCCGACCCGCGGACCGCTTCCATTGGTGCTCGGACACGAGATTTCGGGCCATGTCGTCGCGGTCGGCGCCGGCAGCGAGGCGCTGCTCGGTCGCGCCGTCGTCGTGCCGGCGGTCCTGCCGTGCGGCGCGTGCGCGGTCTGCCGCGCGGGCCGCGGGGCGATCTGCCGCCAGCAAATCTTCCCCGGCAACGACGTCCACGGCGGGTTCGCCAGCCACGTGAAGGTGCCGACGCGCGGGCTCTGCGTGGTGCCGCCGCTGCAGGGCGCCGCGGTCGATCTGGTCGAGCTTGCCGTCCTCGCCGACGCGATCACCACGCCCTACCAGGCGATCCGGCGCAGCGGCCTCGCCACCGGCGAACTGGCGATCTTCGTCGGCGTCGGTGGCGTCGGCGGCTTCGGCGTGCAGATCGCTGCAGCCCTGGGGGCGACGGTCGTCGCCATCGACGTCGACGACGCGAAGCTCGAGTCCCTGCGACCGTTCGGCGCCAGCCTCGCCCTCAACGCGAAGGAGCGCGACGCCGCGTCGATGCGTGGAGCGATCCGCGACTTCGCCAAGGCGCGCCATCTGCCGGCCGTCTGCTGGAAGGTGTTCGAGACCTCCGGAACCCCGGCTGGACAGGAGCTGGCCTTCGGCCTGCTCGGGCCGGGCGGCTACCTCGGCGTGGTCGGTTTCACGCCGAAGCCGGTGACGGTCCGACTGTCGAACCTGATGGCGTTCGACGCGCGCGCTGAAGGCAACTGGGGTTGCGCGCCCGAGCTCTACCCCGACGCGCTCGCTCTGGTGCTGGCCGGCAAGGTCGTGCTGCGGCCGTTCATCGAGCGCCGGCCCATGTCGCAGGTCGCCGACGCCCTCGACGCGATCCGCCAGAAGCGCGCGAAGAGCCGCGTCGTGCTCGTGCCGGACTTCGCGCACGCCTGACCGCGTGCGCCAGATCCCTGAGGAACACCGATGAACTCGAATCCAAGCCGCCCGGTCGAACTCGCGTCCGCCTGCTGCGGGGGCCACCGTGCGCCGCACGCATCCCTGAAGAGCCATGACCTGGTGGCCGCTCCGCCGCGCACGCGCGTCCGCGTCGAGGAGAAGCCGGTCCGCGACGGCGCGGGCCAGGTCGTCGATGGCCTCCACGCGACCTGGATCACGCTCGACAACGAGAAGCAGCTGAACAGCTACACGACCGAGATGGTGAAGGAGGTGATCCTCGCCTTCCGCGCGGCATCGAACGACCGTGCCGCGGTCGCGGTGGTCTTCACCGGCGCCGGCACGCGCGCCTTCTGCAGCGGCGGCAACACCGAGGAGTACGCCGACTACTACGCCGGCCGGCCGGAGGAGTACCGCCAGTACATGCGGCTCTTCAACGACATGGTCAGCGCGATCCTGACGTGCGACAAGCCGGTGATCTGCCGCGTCAACGGCCTGCGCGTCGCCGGCGGCCAGGAGATCGGGATGGCGTGCGACTACTCGGTCGCCTCCGACCTCGCGGTGTTCGGGCAGGCCGGCCCGCGCCACGGCAGCGCCCCGGATGGCGGCGCCACCGATTTCCTGCCGCTCTTCACCGGCGTCGAGCACGCGATGGCGAGCTGCACGCTGTGCGAACCGTTCACGGCGCACCAGGCGGCGCGACTCGGCCTCGTGCTCGAGGTGGTGCCGGCGCTCAAGGTCGACGGCCGGTTCGTCGCCAATCCCCTGGTCGTGACCGACCGCTTCCTCGACGAGTTCGGCCGCATCGTCCACGGCGCACCGAAGACGGGAGCCGAGCGCGACAACGGGCAGGCGCTGCTTGCGCGCGGCACGATCGACCTCTCGCTGCTCGACCAGGCGGTCGACCGGCTGATCACCAAGCTGCTCCACACGATGCCGGGCTGCACCACCAAGACGATCGAGTCGGTGCGCAAGCACAAGCTCGCGCATTGGGACCGGAACAAGGAGACCAACCGCGCCTGGCTCGGCCTCAACATGCTGATGGAGGCGCGCGCCGGGTTCCGCGCGTTCCAGGACGGCGCGAAGGGCGATCGGGAGATCGACTTCGTCGAACTGCGCCGGGCGATCGCGCGGGGCGAACGCTGGAGCGACGAGCTCTGCCAGCGCGTGCAGCCGAAGTCGGCCCCGCGCGACGCCGGAGCGCACCGATGAGCGGCACGGCGCGCTTCACCCTGGAGGAGAGCGGCGCGCTGGCGCGCATCGTCGTCGACGGCGGCAAGGGCAACGTCTTCGACCGGCCGCTGATCGCCGCTCTGTCGCAGTCGCTGCGCGAGGCGGCGGCGACGCCGACCGCGCGCGCGGTCGTGATCGAGGGCGCCGGCGACCACTGGAGCTTCGGCGCCAGCGTCGAGGACCACCGCCCCGCGAAGATGCGGCCGTTCCTCGCCGAGTTCCACGCGCTGATCCGGCAGCTCATGACGCTCGACCTGCCGCGCATCGCGGTCGTGCGCGGGCAGTGCCTCGGCGGCGGGCTCGAGATCGCGCTCGCCTGCCAGCGGATCGTGGCTTCGCCCTCGGCGCGGCTCGGGCAGCCCGAGATCAAGCTGGCGGTCTTCGCGCCGGTCGCGTCGCTCCTGCTGCCGTCGCGCGTCGGCCAGCCGGTCGCCGACGACCTGCTGCTGACCGGCCGTTCGATCGCGGCGGACGAGGCGTTGCGCCTGCGGCTGGTCGACGAGGTCGCGGCCGACCCGCTCGAGGCGGCGCGCGCATGGGTGCGGACGAGCCTGGCGCCGCTCTCGGCGTCGTCGCTCCGTTTCGCGGCGCGCGCGGCCGCGACGCTGACGCGGCACGACTTCCTCGCGCGCCTCGACGAGATCGAACGGCTCTACGTGGACGAGCTGATGGCGACCCCCGACGCGGTCGAGGGCATCGCGGCGTTCCTCGAGCGACGTCCGGCGCGCTGGGCCGCCGCGACCCTGTCCGGAGCGACGTCGTGAGCCAGCCGGCTGCGGCGGCGCTCGCGCAACTGGTCGAGCGCGCCGAGGCGCTCGCGTACGACGTCGAGTACTCCGCCGTCCGCGCCTGGAAGGAGCGGCATCCCGGCGCGCTCGCGATCGGGTTCGTGCCGGTGTGGGCGCCGCGCGAACTGATCGCGGCCTGCGGCGCGCTGCCGGTCGGCGTGGTCGGCGGCGGCGACAAGGTCGAGATCATCAAGGGCGACGCCTGCTACCAGTCCTACGTCTGCCACCTGCCGCGCAGCGTGGTCGAACTCGGACTGAACGGCCGGCTCGACTGCCTCGACGGGATGCTCTTCCCCAGCATCTGCGACGTCATCCGCAACCTCTCCGGCGTCTGGAAGCTGCTCTTCCCGAACAAGCTGTCGCACTACCTCGACCTGCCGCAGGACTTCGATCCGGAGATCGGCGGCGACTTCTTCCGCGCGGAGCTCGCGCAACTGGTCGAACTGCTGGTCGCGCGCGGCGCGCGGCGACCGACGCCCGCGTCGTGGCGCCAGGCGATCACGGAGCACAACGAGAATCGCCACCTCGTCGAGGAGCTCCATGCGCTGCGCCGGGAGCAGCCATGGCGGGTGCCGACCTCGGAGGCCTACGTCGTCGCGCGCGCCGGCTGCGTCCTGCCGGCGACCGAGCACAGCGCGCTGCTGCGCGACTACCTGGCGCTGGTCCGGGCCGTGCCGCGCGCGCCGCTCGACAATGCGCGCGTCGTCGTTGCCGGCGCTTTCTGCGAGCAACCGCCGCTCGACCTGCTGAAGACGCTCGAACGCGCCGGCTGCTACATCGTCGGCGACGACTTCCTGCTCGCTCCGCGCTTCGTCCGCGCCGACGTGCCGCTCGAGGGCGACCCGCTCGCGGCGATCGCGAACACCTGGCTGGCGCATGCGCAGCCGCACGCCTCGGTCTGGACCCGCGCCGGCACCAAGGGCGACGACCTCGTCGCCCTCGCGCGCAAGGCCGGCGCCGAAGGCGTCCTGTTCGCCGCGCCGAGCTTCTGCGATCCGGCGCTGCTCGACCAGCCGATGCAGGAAGCGGCCTGCGGCCGCGCCGGCCTCCCCCACATGCACTTCAAGTACTCGGAGAACAGCGGCCAGTTCCAGGGCATCCGGGAACAGGCGGGCACGTTCGCCGACGCCATCAAGCTGTGGAGCGGCGCATGAACGACTCGATCCACAAGGAACCGAGCATGCTCCGCCAGAAGGAGCTGATCGGCGGCCACTACCGCAAGCTCGCCCGCGCGAAGGAAGCTGGCCTCAAGTCGGCCTACACGTTCGTCCCCGGCAACCTGACCGAGCTGCTGCTCGCGTTCGACGTGCTGCCGGTCCTGCCCGAGATCAACGCGCTGCAGTCGGCGATGCGCGGCAAGTCGGCCGAGTACATCGCGAAGGCGGAGAAGCTCGGCCAGTCGGAAGACGTCTGCACCTACGTCAAGTGCGACTACGGGATGATGAAGTCGGGCAACGTCGGACCGACCGGCGAGCGCCTCCCCGATCCCGACCTCCTGCTGCTGAGCTACACCGGCTGTTTCACGTTCCTCAAGTGGTTCGAGCTGCTGCGCGAGGAGTACAAGGCGCCGACGGTGATGCTGCACGTGCCCTACCAGGGCGACGGTGCCGCGACGCGCGAGATGCGCGACTACGTGGTCAAGCAGCTGCGCCGGGTCGTGATCCCGGCGCTCGAGAAGGTGACCGGCAAGCGCTACGACGAGGACCGCCTCCGGCACATCCTCGCGCTCTCGGCGCAGGCGGAGGAGGACTTCGTCGCGGTGTTCCGCGCTGCGCGGAACCGGCCGTCGCCGATCGACGCCTACTTCGGCGGCGTCTACTACATCGGGCCGATCTTCACGGCGTTCCGCGGCACGCAGGCGGCAGTCGACTACTACCGCATGCTGCGCGCCGAGGTCGACGCGCGCGTCGCCGCGGGTGCCGGACCGCTGACGCCGGACGGGCCGATGCCGCGCGAGAAGTACCGTCTGGTGGTCGAGGGACCGCCGAACTGGACCTCGTTCCACGAGTTCTGGCGGATGTTCCACGAGGAGGGCGCGGTGGTCGTCGCGTCGACCTACACCAAGGTCGGCGGCGTCTACGAGGACGGCTTCCGCCATGACCCGGCGCGGCCGCTCGAGAGCCTCGCCGAGTACTGCCTCGGCTGCTACACGAACCACAACCTGCCGGCGCGCGCCGACCGCATCGCGCGCTACGTGCAGGACTACGAGGCCGACGGTTTCCTCATCCACTCGGTCAAGAGCTGCGACAGCTTCAGCGCCGGTCAGCTGGTGATCCTGCGCGACGTCGAGCAGAAGACCGGCCGCGCCGGCGCCTTCATCGAGTCGGACCTGGTCGATCCGCGCTACTTCGCGGCGTCGAACGTCAAGAACCGCCTCGAGAGCTACCTGCAGATGATCGACCAGCAGCGCCGCGGAGCCACGGCATGCGCACGGTGATCGGCATCGATCTCGGCTCGACCACGACCAAGGCGGTGGTGCTGGGCGAGGACGGGCGCATGCTCGGCCGCGGCATCACCAACACGCGCAGCAACTACGACGTGGCCTGCGCCATCGCCCGCAGCGAGGCGCTGATCGCCACCCGCTTCGCCCTGCTGCGCGAGGCCCTCGCGCGGCGCGCGCCCGATGCCGCGCGCGACGACGCGCTGCTGCAGTCGATCGCGCGCACCTTCCGGCTCGAACAGCACCTCGGCCAGATCGCGGTGCTGCGCACCGAGCTCGCCGCGGTGGCGAGCGGCGCGACCTGGCACACCTACGGCGAAGCGCTCCACGCCTGCGCCGCGGGGCTGCTCGATCGGATCGAGGCCGAGGCGCCCGCCGCGTTCGCCGGCGGGGCCGGACTCGGCTCGGAGTTCTTCCGCGACCTGGTCGGCGCGCGCTGGCGGGTGCTGGCCGAGCCGGCCGGCAAGGCTGCCGACATCGGCTTCGACTGGCTCATGAGCTGCTTCGACAAGGCGATCGTGCGGGTGGAGAACCGCGCGCTCGACCTCTCCTTCGAGCGGTTCGCCGGCCCGGCGATCGAGCGCTTCGTGCGCGAGAACCCCGCCCTCGCGCCGGGGAACGCGACCGCCTTGCGCGCCTCCGCGACGGAGGCCGCTGCCGCCGCGATCGACGAATGGAACCAGGTCGGCACCGGCTACGGTCGCTCGAAGCTGCCGTTCCGGCGCGAGCAGATCCGCAGCGAGATCCTCTGCCACGGCCTCGGCGCCCACCGCTTCTTCCCGGGCACGCGCACCGTGCTCGACATCGGCGGGCAGGACACCAAGGCGATCCAGGTCGACGACCAGGGGATCGTGACCAGCTTCCAGATGAACGACCGCTGCGCCGCCGGCTGCGGCCGCTACCTCGGCTACATCGCCGACGAGATGAACGTCGCCGTGCAGGAGCTCGGGCCGATGGCCTCGCGTGCGACGCGCAGCGTGAAGATCAACTCCACCTGCACCGTCTTCGCCGGCGCCGAGCTGCGCGACCGCCTCGCGCTCGGCCAGAAGCGCGAGGACGTCGTCGCGGGATTGCACCGCGCCATCGTGCTGCGCGCGATGTCGCTGCTGGCACGCTCGGGCGGCGTCAAGGACGAGTTCACCTTCACCGGCGGCGTCGCTCGCAACCAGGCCGCCGTCGCCGCGCTGCGCCAGCTGGTGAGCGAGAACTACGGCGCGCGCCAGCTGAACATCTCGGTCGACTCGATCTACACCGGCGCGTACGGCGCGGCGCTGTTCGCGCTGCGCGACGCCCGGGCGGCGGCCGCGACGCCCGACCCGGTCGCGGCCTGAAGGAGATCGCCATGGAGCCCCTGCTGACCGGCGGGATCGATGTCGGCTCGAGCGCGGTGAAGCTCGTGCTCATGCGGACCGACGGCGCCGGCCGCGAGGAGCTGCTCGGGCGGCGCGTCGAACGGCTGCGCCGGCGCGATCCGCTCGAGGTGGCGACGCGCTGCTGGCACGACGAGTTGCTGCCGGAAGCCGGCGTGCGTCCCGACGAAGTCGCCTACGTCGCCACCACTGGCGAGGGCGACCGCATCGAGTTCCGCACCGGCCACTTCTACGGGATGACGGCGCACGCGCGCGGCGCGCTGTTCCTGCGGCCGGGCGCGCGCGCCGTCGTCGACATCGGCGGGCTGCACGCCCGCGCCTTCACCATCGATGAGCGGGCGAAGGTGCTGGTGCAGGCGATGACCAGCCAGTGCGCCTCCGGTTCGGGGCAGTTCCTCGAGAACATCGCGCGCTTCCTCGGCGTCACTCTCGAGGAGATCGGGGCGCTCTCCCGCCGCTCGGAGAAGCCGGAGAAGTGCTCGAGCATCTGCGCGGTGCTGGCCGAGACCGACGTGATCAACATGGTGTCGCGCGGGATCAAGGTCGAGGACATCCTGCACGGCATCCACGACTCGATGGCGGGCCGCTACGTCCGCCTGCTGCTCACCGCCGGCGCGCGCGGCGAGGTGCTGGTCACCGGCGGCCTCGCGGCGGACACCGGGCTGGTGGCGGCGATGCGCGACGACGCGCAGCGGCAGGGTTCGACCCTCGAGATCGCCAGTCATCCCGACTCGGTGCTGGCGGGCGCGATCGGGGCGGCCCTCTGGGGTGCCCATCGCCAGCGCGTGCTGGCGAAGCGTGGCGTCGTGCTGCGCGCCGATCCGGCGTGAGGAGCGCTTCGATGCTCGGGCTCGGCCTCGATGACTCGGTGGTGCTGGTGACGGGAGCGACGTCGGGGATCGGCGCCGCGACGGTTGCCGCCTTGCTGGAGGCGCGGGCACGGGTGATCGGCTTCGACCGCACGCCGGCGGCGGCCCACGCGACGACCTCCCGCGAGCATGACGGCTGGCGTTTCGTCGCCGGCGACGTCACCCGGCAGAGCGACGTCGACGCGGCCGTCGCCGAGGCGCTGGCCCGCTTCGGCCGGCTCGACGCCGTGGTCCATTGCGCCGGCATCACCGACGACGGCGTGGTCTGGAAGCTCACCGATGCCCAGTGGCAGCACGTGCTGGACGTCAACCTGACCGGCTCGTTCCGCGTCGTGCGCGCGACGCTGCCGAGACTGCGCGAAGCCGGCGGCGGCGCGATCGTGCTGGTCGCCTCGATCAACGGCCTGCGCGGCAAGTTCGGCCAGGCCAACTATGCCGCCAGCAAGGCGGGCGTGATCGCGCTGGCGAAGACCGCCGCGATCGAGGGGGGCCGGTACGGCGTGCGCGTCAACGCCGTCGCCCCCGGTTTCGTCCGCACGCCGATGACGGCACGACTGCCGCTCGACCAGCAGCAGCGCGCGCACGACGAGACGCCGCTCGGCCGCTTCGCCGAGCCGGCCGACATCGCCGACCCGATCCTCTTCCTCTGCTCGCCGCTGGCGCGCCACGTGACCGGAATCGTGCTGCGCGTCGACGGCGGCCAGTGCACCGCCGCCTGAACCGGCCGCCCCATCGATGGAGCCCGCCATGTCGACCCGCCCGCAGCGCGACGAGCTGCCGCCCGGCACGCTCGAGACCGACGCCGTGACCGTCCGGACGCTGGCACCCGGCGATCTCGACGCGATCGTCCGGATCGACCGGGACTGGACCGGCCGCCCGCGCCGGCGCTACCTCGAGCAGAAGCTGCTCGAGGCGCAGCGCGACACCGGCGTCCGCATCTCGCTGGCGGCGGAGCTCGACGGCCAGCTCGCGGGGTTCCTGCTCGCGCGCCTCTACTACGGCGAGTTCGGCCATCCTGAGCCGATCGCCGAGCTCGACACCATCGGCGTGGCGAAGGCGTCGCGCGGCCGCCGCGTCGGCGAGGCGCTGCTGCGCCAGCTGCGCACCAACCTCGCCGGCCTCGGCATCCAGCGCATCGAGACGCAGGTCGACTGGGAGCAGTTCGAGCTGCTCGGCTTCTTCCGCCGCTCCGGCTTCAAGCCGGCGCCGCGGCTCTGCCTCGAGCTCGCGCTCGAGTGATCGGCGCGCGCTGCCGCGCCGTCCCGCGGCGCAACCGCAGCGAACGCGGCAGGCTTCGGCTTCAGCGGCGCGGGGGCCGCAGGAAATCGCGCAGGTCCCCCGCCAGCGCCGTGAGCGTCGGGTGATGCACGTACATCATGTGGCCCGCCGGATAGTGGCGCATGGTGACGCGCTTCGAGTCCATGGTGCTGCGTCGGACGTTGTGCTCGGCGGCGAACCAGGTCGTGGCGAGGTCGAAGTACCCGTTGGCGATGAAGACGCGCAGGGCGGGATTCTCGGCCATGCCGCGCGCCAGCACCGGCGCGGTGTCGACGTAGCCCTGGAAGGCGGGCCATGACTCGGCCGGCCGCTTCCACGCGCCGCCGGCGGAGGGCGAGGAGACCTGGTACTCGCGGTCGACCTTGACGCCCAGGTGGCGCTGCATCCAGTCGTTGAAGCAGGCGACGTAGGCGCCGCTGATCCCGGCGTCGAGCGCGTCGCCACTCGGCAGTTCGCCGACACCGTCGGCTTCGGCGACGAGGTAGCGGCCGTCGAGCCGACCCACCGACTGGCCGACCCGCCGCAGGAGTTCGCGCCGAAAACGGTCGGAAGAGACCTTCAGCTCGGCGCGCTCCCAGTAGTCGGGCGCGATGCCGGTGTACTGGTAGAGCTTCGCCGTCAACGCCTGGCGCTGCGGCTCGAGCAGATCGCGACCAAGGAACAGTGCCGGCACGTACTCGCGCTCGACGAAGCGCGCCACCTCGTCAAGGAACGGCTCGAGCCGCTCCGGTCGCCGCTCCGGCAGCGCGTGGTGGTACCACGCCACCGCGGCGAAGGTCGGCAGCTGCGTGGCGTGGCAGGCGTCGTTCTCCTGGCCGTCGATCAGCTCCATGTCGAGCGCCGGCGAGACCAGCATCACGCCGTTCAGCGCGATGGCGCTGCTGCCGGCCTGGAGCTCGCGCACCAGCAGCGCCGAGCGGATGCCGCCGTAGCTCTCGCCGAGCAGGTACTTGGGCGACGCATGGCGGCCATGGTCGGTGAGCCACTGGCGGATGAAGCGCGCCACCGAGCGTGCGTCCTCGTCGAAACCCCAGTGGTCGGCCTCCTTGCCGGCGCCGACCACGCGCGAGAAGCCGGTGCCGATCGGATCGACCATCACGACGTCGGTGAGGTCGAGCAGCGAATGGGCGTTGTCGACCAGCGGGAACGGCGGCGCGCCGGCGTTGCCGCCGTCGCTCGGCACCTGCGCCAGCTTCGGCCCGAGCAACCCCAGGTGCAGCCAGATCGATGACGAGCCCGGCCCGCCGTTGAAGGCGAAAGTGACCGGACGCTGCTCCGGCGGGCCGCCCTCCGCGGCGAAGTAGGAGAAGCAGAAGAACTCGGCCTCGGGCTCGCCCTTCGCGTCGCGGACGACCGTGGTGGCCGCAGCGGCGCGAACCTTGAACGGCCGTCCGCCGCTCGACACCTCATGCTGGCTCTCGAAGCGCAGCGGCGTGACGGCCGGCGCGACGACGGGCGTGGCGGCCGGCGCGGTCGCCTGCGTTGCCGGCAGCGGCGCCGCCGTCGCGACGAGGGCAAGGGCGGCGAGCACGGCCGGCAGCACGGCGGAGCAGGCGACCGGCCGTCCGGCGGATCGATCGCTGGTCTCGGCGAGCGGGCGGACGGAACGGGACGCTCTCGACATGGCGGCACCTCGGTTCGGATCGGGCAGCGGCATGGTACGAGCCGTGACCGCGCCGGTGCCGCAGCGACCGCGCGCCAAGGTCCGGGGCGGCCTCGCTCCGGTCGCCCTCAGCTCCCGTCCGGCGCCGGCGCCAGCGGCAGCGTGATCTCCGCCCGGCGTGCACCGACGCGGAGCGCGAGTTGCAGCGTCGGCGGCAGCCCCTTCCTCGACGTCACGGTCACATCGTCGACCACGAGGTGTCGGGCCGGAGCGAGCGGCGTCGTGCCGTCCGCCGCCACCGCGGCCGCGAACTCCACGGTGCCGCGCAG
>Ga0194121_10009497_pt1 | contig 12026 bp, 15 predicted proteins | sample TA2MahCa50mmetaG_FD_148609 | JGI IMG/M metagenome (GOLD analysis project Ga0194121, IMG submission 148609) | Freshwater microbial communities from Lake Tanganyika, Tanzania - TA2015020 Mahale Deep Cast 50m | ecosystem: Environmental > Aquatic > Freshwater > Lake | place: Tanzania: Lake...
TACACTGCGGAGGGTAGTGGACGATGTTAGAACCTGTTTTCAGAATACTGTAGAGTATTTCTATATACCGAAATTATCGGAACAGACCGCTCTTACCAGTTAAGTATATACTCATTATATATACAAGACTTCTATGTGCTCTTGTGTGTTTTAGTGTATTTGTGTGCGTTATACCAATGACACTACAACTACATAGACAGTGTGGTATCTACCCAAAGCATAACAAGTCATAGCGCGTCATTGAAAATCATAGAAAAAGGCATACTCTCGTTTCGCTTTGAGATTTTCCCTGGTGGGAGTTTTCTTTTCGGATTTTTGATTCGCGGCGGGGATGCCCCCTTCGAGTTGGGGTTTCCCCCTTTGAACCCTTACTTGAAATGCTGTATTAACTTGAAAATAAACTGGGAATATTCAGCAAAGACTTGGAGATTTGCGTAAACCATCTTGGCATCAAACTGCCTGCCCGTTGGGTGCCCCGCATCATTTCGATTAAGTCTCACGAAGTTGAATACACCATCAAGATAAGTTTCCCAATCGGATTGAAACTCTTTTGGAAGTGATTTTAGGTCATTCAAAAACTCCTTTTTGAACTCTTTATATTGCGCGGAGATAAACTTCTCAACAACCTTCTTTTGAAAACTTGCTTTGCGTGTAGTATTCGGTATCCAATCAGTGTATGCTTCGATGAGTAAGAGCATTAGATTTTCTGATGCAACACCAAGCGTTATAGTCGCAGACAGAAGATGCCTACGATTGTATGCAGCGACAGCTTCACCAATGTAGGCAATCGTAATGTCATCAATCGTTGGAACTTTTGTTTTGAGAGCTGTTAAATATCCTTCTGGGTCATACGGCAGCCAATCCTCTTGCAAAATTGCCTCTTTGCCATATTCGGTGATTGTATACCAAGGATAGCTGCTCATGTCCCCAAGCCCTCCAGCTTGTCCCTCGTAAATAAACCCCCCATTCTCCAATTCTTGTATTATTTCCCTCGCAGTAGCTTCTATCTTGTTGTGTTGCCACTGGGGTTCTCCTGCTGCAAGAGGAAATAGTCCATAAATCTGGCTCAACTGAAACTGTTGAGTTTGATTGGGATTAGTTTCAGTCCAAGCAACTTGTTGTTTTAGATGCTCAAAGATTTTGTTTCGTATTTCTTCTCTGGTCATAAACAATAAAGAATGACTCTGTAATTTATTTTTTTGTTTGTTGTTTTCTGCCTCGCCTCAAAAACCCCCGCACATCTTCGTCTGTAAATCTCCACTTACCTTGTTTTGAGCCACTCAACTTTCCCGCTTTCAAGTAACGGAAGATTTGCCGCTCTGAACATTTAAGAAGTTTCGCAACCTCGGCGATGGTATAGATTCTCATACGAGTTTATTGTAATCTGACTACGAGAGTTGGTCAACTATTGTCAGTGCAATCACTCTCATTATGACTATGACCAAAGAGCAAAACGCATTGATTGGACTTATATCGGAGGCATTGAAGTATGCGAATAGCGACAAGGTAGAGTTTTATTGGGATTTACTCCTCAAACCCGAACTGTCGGAACAGGGTTTAGTATGGGCATTTGACGAGCTGATTAGAAAAGATGTAGTTACCCGTTATCAAATTGGTTACGAAGACCCGAAAGCGCCGCCAAAGAGCTCTGCAAAAACTTCTGCGCCTACGAATACCCATACACGGGCACACTATACTCTTTGGCTTAACATACAGAAGTTTGAAAAATTAAAAGAATCTCGTCCTACATCGGAGCGAAAATCAGGGTTTATTGATGAAACCGCCCAACTCAAAATAGACGGCACAACGATTCAGCTTCCACCGCATAAAAACGAACACTGGCTGTGCAAAGGTGCTTTTGAGTATTCTGTGGGCGAACCTATTGATTGGGAGGAGCTATACGAAAAAATAACGGGCTACTATCAAGCGTTCTATGGAAAACCAAAAACTACAAGAGCAAACCAGCGTCTTGTTTATGACGCTATGGAAGCAATCAATCAACGAATTATAGATAAGGGACTTGAACCGCTTTTCAACTGGCAAGAAAAGACATTGAGAAGAAATCGTTGAGTATCAGATTCAACGAAGTCAAAGTTGAATCACCCACTAAATGACTACCCTAAAAAGGTAGTCGTTTTGATTTGCGCTACACACGCATTATGACGATGAATCAGAAATATAACTCGAATACTTCATATCGGACTGCGGATTTGTCTTTAACCGCCGCCTTGTGCGTGCTGGGTTTTGTCGTTCGGGATATTGAACAACTCAATCCGCGCAGGGCAGTTTTCATTTTCGAAAATACTCGAGAGCTGGCGGAGACAGCAGCGCAATACTGGCGACGGGAACTCAAGGTCGAACCACAGGATTATTTCAATCAGCTCAAGGTGATTAAAGCCCGCATTTACGAGCGATGATTAGCGATGCCGCGTTAAAAGAGTTTCATGAAATCTGGCGAGAGGAAATTGGCTCGAAGATTTCCGATGAGCAAGCGATGGAAGAAGCGACCCAACTTTTGATGCTCTTCGATGTGATTTATCGCCCGATAAAAAAGGCGTGGGCAAAAGAATATGACAATGACAAATCCAAACATTCTGCCATATAACTCAATCCCGCATTACATTGCGGTGGCTTACCGAAATGGTGATTTGAATATCAGTCAACTTCGCTTACTTCTATGGCTGCGCATCATAGGGACGCCGTATGGCATTGCTACTACGAGCTTGGTTGACTTGAAAAACGATGTTTTCCCAGACATTGATTTGAAAATAAATACAATCAACTCGCACCTTCTCAAGCTCCGTCAGAAGCAATATATCTATTTCGAACCCCGACAGGGCAAGGCGGGAACCTTCGATATACATCTCAATCACTGGCTTATGCCCAAAAAACGCTATAAGACACTCGATAGATTTTTCTCCGAACCAAGACAATGGACAACTACCGAGGAAGAACTTACGACTAAAGATTCTTATCCACAAGCCAAATCGTCAGAAGACAGTCAGAAGTTAAGGGAGCAAAATCAGAAGTTGAATGAGATGAAAGGCGGCTTAATCAATAGAATGTCGGGCAATTCAGAGCACCGACAAATCAGGAGCTACCATAACGAACACGAAACCGAGCATCAAATTGAAAATCACGGTTCCGTAGAAAAATCATTTAATGGAACGCTGGTGAGAGAGTTTCAGCCAACGAACTACGAGCAGCAACGATGCAAAGAGATTGCTTTTGAGCTTGGGGAGGAGTTTATGAATCCAATCTTGAGCACATTACGAAAAGACGGATTACAAACGATTGAGCAAGCGTGGGGTTTGTATCGGGAAGACCGCGAGCGCGGCAAGCGAATTGGCAACCCGCCTGCATACTTTCAAGGGATTATTAAAAAGCTGCGAGAACAACAATGAAAACACCCGTCAATAATTTAGTAGTTCCCGCACTTGTCAATGAATGTCATAGTGCTATAATACGAATGCTACCCATATCCAATCCTTTAACGAGGCGTGTTGCGTCTGTTGCGGGGCAAAAGGGAGTCATCCCCGATTGCCACAACAGACGCCCCTCGTGGACGGACTGGATGTGGGTAGCCAATCGGTGTGGTGGCTCCCTTTTTCATTTTGTGAGCTTCACAGACCAAGTAAATCAATGTCGAATAACATATATTAACTAAATAATTTCAATACTATGACTATGAGAATAAACAATCGGGGTTTTATTCAATTACCGCTGTTGCTCATTATATTGGCAGGCATTGCTATTATTGGAGGCGGCAGCTACTTTGCGGTAAAGGAAGTTAAAAAAGCTCCAGCGGAAAATCATAACCAGCAAACATCAATCCAACCCCAGCAGAATACATCAAGCACAGCGGAACAAAACATCAAGCAAGATGTCTCTGTTATTCCAAAACCGACGGCGCAAACACAATCACAGCAGCAAAGTCAACCAAATCAGCCCAAGCAACAGATACAACCAACTCAAACATCAAATACACAGCAATCACAGCCAACGCAAACTGCGCCTACGCAAACCACACCAACACCACAGCCACCTCAATCTTCGGAGAATCAAACACAATCAACTCTTTTTAAGGTTTCAATAACGCTTGGCACGCAAAATGTTGACGAGACCACGGCACGAATTGAATGGACAACCAGCGAACAGACGGAGAGTAAACTTTATCTGTCAGGTGGCGGTTTATCTTCGCAACAACATGACTCGCAGAATGGCTACGCCACTACGCACGCGATAATGCTTTCTAACTTGCAGTCAGCAACCGATTATTCATTCCAAATCACCGCAACAGGCAACAATGGCTTTGTGGATTATACGGGCAACTTCAAAACAAAAACTCCAGCGCCGACATTAGAACTCTTGCCAACAGACGGCTCAAAAATTGCTCTTGAAAGCACAGGAAATAAACTCACTTGGACAAGCACTTATACAAAATCATGCACGGCTTCTGGTGATTGGAGCGACAGCAAAGCTACTTCTGGGGAATATCCCTTGTCTTACTCTCAAGTTGGCAACTACACCTACGCGCTCAATTGCGTAGGTGATAATGGTAAAAGCATCTCAAAAAGCATTAGCATAAATGTAATTGATACCAAGCCTAAAATTACTTTTTATTTTAACGGCAATGCTGCAAATACCTATACGACGAACATAGGTTCAGGCGCAAGAATGAGCTGGGAAGTTCAATATAGTTATGGTGGCTCTTGCACTGCTTCAGGAGATTGGAATGGTGCTAAAAGTAGCAATAGCAACCAAGACTTTGTTTGGGGAGCAGAAGGAAACTTTAACTATACATTGACTTGTGTAAATGGCTCTACTGGACAACAGGGCGCCAATACAGCAAGTGTAACGGTTACACAATGAATATGAAGAAGTTAATCACACTAAAATCGAGTGAGGGGGAATCAAGTAATCAGCTTTCTGATGAAATTAAGAATGTTGCGGAAAGCAAAGGATTAAAGGTTGGTCGAGTTGATGTTGAGGTATTGTCCTATCGAAAATGGTTAGTCATACCAGCAGGAATTCTGATTACATTGTTGCTGTTCAAGAGCATTTTAGCCGCGCTTGTAATTGGTTTCGGAATCACTATTTTTCTTGATAAGCAATCAATCCGTGCAAAAGGACTTAATCGCTTGGCGATTCTCTCGTTGCTATATATTGTTGGATTCTCCATCTTTGTTGTGGTTCTACTCAAAATAACTCATCCGAGCCATGGGGTATTCTATTCCATCGGCGAGAATGAACTATTGTTTGATAAATATACATACTACCAACTTTTGCCGAGCGAGATATTGCGTAATTTATAACCAAATCAGAACAATGAAGCCGACCATCAATCAAATTAAATACATCGCTTACTCCCGCAAAAGCACCGAGGGCGAGGATAGACAAATACTTTCTCTTGATGACCAGAAAAGAGAGGTTGAGGATATGGAACGGCGTGATAGCTTAAAAGTTGTTGAGCGGTATCTTGGTAAGGGGCGGGGTGAAAGCCAGACGGCTCACAAGCGAGGGCGTCCGACTTTCAATCATATAATGCGGCAGATAGAAGCAGGCAGAGCAAATGGCTTGCTTGTGTGGCATCCCAATCGTCTTGCCCGTAATGCCTATGATGGCGGCTTGATAATAACTCTGATGGATGAGGGTCAATTATTTGAAATCCGAACGCCGCACCGAACCTATCACAACACTCCCGATGATAAGTTTTTCCTACAACTTGAGTTTGGAATGGCAAAGAAATCATCTGACGACAACAGCGTTGCCGTAAAGCGTGGGCTGAAAACAAAATTGCAGATGGGATGGTATCCGAGCAGAGCACCGCTTGGCTATCTCAATACCATAACCAAAGAGAAAGGAGATAACCAAATAGTCAAAGACCCAGAACGCTTTGATTTAGTGAGGCGTATGTGGGATTTAATGCTCACGGGCAATTATACACCGCCGCAGATTTTGAAAATGGCGAATGAGGAATGGAAACTTAAAACCCGCCCCACCAAAAAATATACTGGGTTGAAACCGCTCGCACGGAGCGCTATTTACAACATTTTTACCAACCATTTTTATTACGGGTGGTTTGAATACGGCAAGAATGGCAATAAAGAACTATACAAAGGCAATCACGAGCCGATGATTACCGAGGACGAGTTTGACCGAGTGCAAAAATTGCTCGGCAGAGACGGCAGACCACGAGCGAAAGAGCACCGCTTCGCTTTCACTGGTTTGATGAAATGCGGCAACTGTGGGGCAATGATAACCGCCGAGGAAAAGATAAAACGGCAGAAAAACGGCAATGTTCACCATTATATCTACTACCACTGCACCAAACGAAAGGATGAGAACTGCCCAGAAAAAATGATTGAACTCAAAGACCTTAACTTTGCCATTGATACGCTGGTTAAAAATCTTTCGATTTCTGAAAAGTTCAAAAGCTGGGCGATTAAGTATCTCCACGAAATCCGCCAGAACGAAGCCGTGAGCAACCAGACCGCCCTTGAGAATAAGCAGAAGCTATTGGCGCGGGTAACCGACCAGCTCCACAGCCTTTTACTCAAATACACCTCACCAGAAAACGCCAACGAGGAACTAATGACCGCCCAAGAAATGCAGATGGTTAAAAATTCGCTCCTTAAAGAGAAATCGTCTCTCGAAAAAGATTTGAAGGAGCAGGGCAAGACGATTGAGGAGTGGGTGGCGTTGAGTGAGCAGACCTTCGACTTCGCCCGCTACGCCCAAATGTGGTTCGCTAAAGGCGATATGGCGACGCGCCGAGCCATTTTTGCTGCGTTAGGTTCACACCTCGTCATCGAAAGCCAAAAACTCAATGTAGAACTGCATCCTTACTTCAAGGTCATCTTTGAAAATGTCTCTGCTGTAGAAAAGGAGTTGTTGCAGGTTAGAACCTCTGAAAACGCAACGGATAAAAGACAAATCGCCCAAGTTTGGGCGAAATGTCCTACACTGCGGAGGCGGAAGGATTCGAACCTTCGAAGGGGTTCCCCCCTTAACATCTTAGCAGGATGCTGCCTTAAACCACTCGGCCACGCCTCCATTCCTGCCCATACAGAATAAGCAAGAACCTTGTGAGAATCAACTTTTTTCGATACAGTCAACACACAATGGCAAAGAGCGAATCAAATAACGCAATTCCTCGTCCTCCGGTAGTGGTAGTGATGGGACACGTGGATCATGGAAAGACCACCCTCTTAGATCACATTCGTAAAGCGAACGTGGCCGAACGGGAAGCCGGAGGCATCACGCAAGCGGTAGGTGCCTACGAGATCACGCATGCAGGTAAGAAAATCACTTTTATAGACACGCCCGGGCACGAGGCGTTTATCTCCATGCGCTCGCGGGGAGCGACGATCGCGGATTTGGCGATCCTGGTCGTGGCGGGAGATGAAGGAGTGAAGCCGCAAACTAAGGAAGTGATCGGCATCATTCAAAAATCCGAAACGCCGTTTGTCGTCGCAATTACTAAAATAGACAAGCCCGCAGCGAACGTCGAGAAGGTAAAGCAGGAGCTGGCGGAAGCGGGCGTGCTCCTCGAAGGCTATGGCGGCCAAGTGAGCTGGCATGGAGTATCTGCGAAAACCGGAGAGGGGATAAGCGATCTTTTGGATCTCGTGCTTCTCGCTGCGGAAGTGGAAGGGCTGACCTACGATCCCAAGGCCACTGCATCCGGATTTATTTTGGAAGTAAGAAAGGATTCTCGTCGGGGACTCGAAGCCTCGGTGATTATAAAGAATGGAATGCTCACACGCGGTGATTCTATCGCGACTGTATCGGCCTCCGGAAAAGTAAAAATCCTCGAAGACTTTACGGGAAAAACCGTCTCCTCGCTCGAACCCTCGGCGCCCGCGCGAATAATCGGATTCGAGAATATTCCTGCGGTGGGCGAAGCGTTCTCTGTGGGCGAAGGGAGTATTCAGCCTAAAAATATTCCTGCGCGCCGGGGAGGAACGTTGCCTAAAGTGGTAAAAGAAGACGAAATTCCCACGCTTCGCTTGGCCCTTAAAGCAAGTGATGCGGGGTCCTTGGAGGCGCTTTCGATAATCATCAAGAATATTAAGGTAAAAGATGTGCAGGTCACCGTCCTCGCCGAGTCGGTAGGGGACATTACGGATGGGGATGTGCAGGATGCGATTACGAACGGTGCCGCGATCATCGGCTTCAAAACCCGCGTGGAGAAAAGCGCTCGGAACATGGCAGAGGTGCATCGAGTGAGAATCGTGACTTCGGAAATCGTGTATGATCTTTTGAAAACCGTAGAAGAGTTTATGCAGGGGATCGGCAAGCCCGCAATCATAGGAATGCTCGAAGTGCTCGCGATCTTCAATCAGGATAAACTGGCAAAACAGCTCGTGGGGGGCCGCGTAGTAGAGGGAACATTCAAGAACAAAGGAGTGTGCGAAATCGCCCGACTCGAAAATAATGGAGAAAAAATTGTAGGCTCGGCCAAAATTCTGAATTTGCGGGATAAAAAAACAGAAGCGATCCAAGCCGAAAAGGGAAAAGAAGCGGGAGTGCTCCTCGATACTTCAATAGAAATCAAAAAAGGGGATAAATTAGTGATTCGAGAAAAGCGTTAAGCACGATGCCAATATACTAATGGGTACTAATGATACGAATAGAAATTCACATTAGTAGTATTAGTAAATTCGTATATTCGCATCGATACTCTTATGAACCATAGGCCTGATCGCGTGCAAAGTTTGATCCAGGAGGAATTGAGCGCCATGGTAGTGCGAGAGCTGGAATTTCCTGGTGCGCTTGTGACATTGAGCGGGGTGGAGGTAACTAAAAAGTTGGACGTGGCCAAAGTAAGGGTAAGTGTTTTGCCTTCGGAGAAAGAAGAAGAAGTAATTGAGATTTTTGGGAAAGCGCAGCGAGAGCTGCAATTCAAATTGGGCCGGAAGCTGAATATCAAACCTATGCCGCAGCTCCAATTTGAAATAGATCGAGGAGGAGAAAATGCCGCGCAGGTGGAAAAGAGATTGATGGAAGAGGAGGAAAATAAAGAACTTGAGTAGGGGTCTTATTTAGAATACACTCGAGGGGTATGGCCCGATAGCAAAGTGGTAATGCAGAGGTCTGCAAAACCTCTATACGCGAGTTCGATTCTCGCTCGGGCCTCCATATGAACACTGATTGCTATGCATAGAAAATGAAGTCTAAACTCTTTCTTAAAAAGAATCCGACGCTCCGGGATTTTCAAAACTATGTGAAGCAGCTCGTGAAGGAGCGCGGGTTCGAGAAAGAAAATCTCCCGCAAATTTTCATGCTGTTTCTCGAGGAGTGCGGAGAATTCGCGAAAGCGGCGCGCAAAAAGGGAGGAATGAAAACCGACAAGAATTCTAAGGAGTATAGTGTCGAGCAAGAAGCCGCAGATGTGTTCATCTACCTCCTCGATATTTGCAACCAATTGGGAGTAAACTTAGAAAAAGCGTTTCGAGAAAAAGAAGAAATCAATAAAAAGAGAGTTTGGAAATAACCATGGAAGTCCAAAAGTTATTTATCGCCACAAAGGCATTCATCGTGAGAGATGGAAAAGTACTCATCCTTCGTGAATCAACGAAATACGGAGAGGGAACGAACGCCGCAAAGTTCGATGTGGTGGGTGGCCGATTAAAACCCGGCGAAAGATTCGATGAAAGTTTGAGGCGGGAAGTAGAAGAAGAGACTGGTCTTAAAGTGCAAATTGGAAAACCTTTCTTTGTAAATGAATGGCGACCCGTGGTGAAAGGAGAGCAATGGCAAATTGTGGGAGTATTTTTTGAGTGCAGTGCCCGAGAAGGAGAGGTGAAATTAAGCGAAGATCATGACGCTTTCGAATGGATCAATCCCAAGGAATATAAAAGCTATCACTTAATAGAAAATCTATATCCTGCTTTTGAAGCCTATCTTGCGAGGAAGAGCTAAAAATAATACATTGAGTGCGTAAGTTTGCCCGGGTGGAGAAATGGTAGACTCGCGACACTTAAAATGTCGTGGCCATTAAAAAGGCCGTGCCGGTTCGAGTCCGGCCCCGGGCACCACAAACGAACTAAAAGGGTTTTTGAGACCCAAGATGTGGGACGCGCGAAGCGCGTCCCAAGGATTCCCGCCGGATTTTCCTAACGAATTTGGAGCGTCGCCTTCGGCGACGCGCACTGTTTTCTCGCCAAGAAGCAAGTTCGAGCCAAAGATTTCTTTGGCACAGACCTTTTTAGCAAAAAGGTCTGTATCCCGTGCGATTCCGTTTAGGTTTTGTGCGACTTTTAACCAAGCAAGCATCGGTTCGAGCCAATCATTGTGCTTGTGTGAAAGAGAGGTCATTTCTTCTTCGAGCGACTTCTTTTGTAAAGTCAATTTTTCTTTTTCTACACGATAAGCTTCCTTTTCAATATCTTGGTCGAGATAAGTATTTAGAAGTCGCTCTAGTTTTTGGGAAATGACAGAGATTTTTGTTTCTTTCTCTTTCACACTAGCACCCACAGATTGGGCGGAGTTCTTAAAATCATTTCTTGCCATTTTCTCCAATTCCTCCGCCCAATCTCGTGGCAAAGAAACTTTTTGTATTTCAGATGATAACTGGCGATTGAGTTCTTCTTCCCGAATACAAGGTTGGGAACATTTCACCAACTTGTTTTTCTTGGTGCAGTGGTAATAAGTGTAATTGTGAATGTTGCCATTCTTCTGTTTCTTAACCTTGTATTCGCCAGTTATCATCATTCCACATTCGGTGCAAGAAAGTAGACCGCAAAATGGTTGAGGTTCATTTTTAGCTTTTCGTTCTGGTTGACCACGTTGTCTCAAAACTTCTTGCACCGAATCAAAAAGTTTCTTTGAAATGATTGGCTCGTGCTTGCCCTCGTGGAGTTCGCCAGCGTAGTTGAAAAGTCCGGTATAGAAAGGATTGGAGAGAATAAAAGTCGCACGGGTTTTGTGGATTCTCTTTCCACCCCTCGAAACGATTCCATTTTTCGCCAAAAAGTTTGAAATATCTTCTAGTCTTTGATTTCCTTTCGCATATCTTTCAAAAGCCAAGCGAATAATTTTCGCTTTTTTTCTTTCTACCACGATTGTTTTTGTTCGTGAGTCATTGATATACCCTAAAGGAGCTTGGCTTGGAAATATTCCCATTCTAACTTTTTGGCGAAGTCCGCGTTTCGTATTTTCTGAAAGAGAATCCACATAGTATTTGCTTTGGACAAAAGCCATGGATAATGAAAATTTCCCTTGTGGAGTATTTTCAAACCAGTGTGAGGGAAATTTCATGCTCGCAAGTTTTCCGATGTCGAGGAGGTAAATAATTTGGCCACCATCCACCGAATTGCGGGCTAAACGATCGGGGTGCCAAGAAACGATACCATTTGCTTCACCACGTTCAATGCGCTTCAGCATTTGCCCGAAAATAGGTCTGCCGGGAATTTTAGCAGATTGTTTTTCGATAAATTCTTCCACGACCTCTAAATTTTGCTCTCGGACAAATGCCCGCAATTCGGTGAGCTGGGCATCAATACTTAACACCTGCTTGTCTTCGACATCTGTGCTCTTGCGAGCATACAAAAAGAATTTTTGCATATATTTTTCTAAAAGCAGAAAGGGCCACTCCAGTGTTGTAACCTCAACGCTAGTCAAGATATCTGGAATAGCCCTTTCTGCTGACTAACTAATAATTGGTTACAACATTTCCAGTATACCAAAAATATTTCTGACACAAAAATTCTTTTTGTATTCAAAGCAAATACTGAATTTTGTATCGCACGGGATTTCGAACCTGCTTCTTGGCGAAAAAACAGTACGCGTCGCCGAAGGCGACGCTCCAAATTCGTTAGGAAAATCCGGCGGGAATCCTTGGGACGCGCTTCGCGCGTCCCACATCTTGGGTCTCAAAAACCCTTTTAGTTCGTTTCTGGTGCCTTTATTTTACCAAATCAGAACCTATTTCCAAAATCGGTAATGTGGCACGCGCGAAGCGCGTGGTGTCTCGAAACTAAATAGTACGCTCCACCAAAGCCCCGCCACCGCCTCGCTTC
>Ga0194121_10009503_pt1 | contig 12022 bp, 9 predicted proteins | sample TA2MahCa50mmetaG_FD_148609 | JGI IMG/M metagenome (GOLD analysis project Ga0194121, IMG submission 148609) | Freshwater microbial communities from Lake Tanganyika, Tanzania - TA2015020 Mahale Deep Cast 50m | ecosystem: Environmental > Aquatic > Freshwater > Lake | place: Tanzania: Lake...
CACCACCCAACAGTTCCCATCCGGAGAACCCCGCGAGGGAGAGCCCGATCGTCAGCTTGAGCGGGCAAAGCGCGAACGTTTCCCCCAAAAGCGACCATGTCCCCAGTCCTGGAACATCGTTCAGCCGGGCCAACCCCCATGCACCAAATGCGGCCCCTCCCAAGGCTGGTACACCAAACTGCACCAGAACCTGGCGATCCACCTGAGATCGGAGAAGAAGGAATTTTCCAAGATTATGAAACAGGTGAACCGGTGCGACCGCCGCCACCGCCAAGGCCGGCCCCATCGCCAATAAAAATACGGGCATGAGAATAGTCCCCAGACCAAACCCGGTCAGAAAAGTGAGGGTGGAGGCAGCCGCGGCGCCCGCCGCAATAAAAAGCAGTGTCGCCAGAAACTAGGAATTGGGTGGAGCCGACGGCGGCTGCTTCCCTTGGATGAGGAGCTGACGGTGGCTGGAGGCGGACCCTTCCCGGATGTCGCTTTCCCTCTTGTCGATGAAAGTGACATCCTGCTCCAAGGCAATAAAGCCAAGGGTTTCCCCTAGCTGATTTTTAATGGGCTCCATGTAAATCTGGGCCACATAGGGGGTGGCATCCTTTTTGTAGTTGGTGATCCGGGTCTGACAGGACTTTTTCTCTTGGATCGCCCGGGTAAGCAGTTCGCGGGCGGAGGGCTCCGTCAGGGGGCCTGTCAAGAACCGCCCGGGTCGCCTCCCGACGATTTCAGGCATGGAATAAAGACACATTTTGGTAAAGGCCGGGTTACTCCAGCAAATTGCTCCATCCAGATCCGTGATGAGGATGGCCAATTCAGTATGCTCGGCCCAATCCTCAAAAACCCGGGCGGGAAACTCCCCCCAAGTAAGAGGCCAGGCGGCCCGAGCCTGGCTTGGGAATGAGGCCGGGGGGTGATGCTTTTTCATAAATGATCTTTAGCGAAGCTCAGAATCCTGATTTTGTTTTGTTCATCCTCACCAAGAAAGCCCCGGCTTCTGGGCCGAGGGACGCCGCCGTTGTCATTGAGACCCTGCTGCCCACCCTGCCTTGTCCGGGCAGGGGTAATTTCGGCTGCCATGAGAATTTTTGGATTCATCGTGGTTGGTAATATCAAGACTACGATTAAGGTAACGGGGAAGCCTGGTTGGCCAATGCTTTTTGCGACCCTGCTCTGGATCGAGTCCGCAGGTCCCCTGCGATCATCGGCTTTCTCTTTCCGTCTTTGCTTTCTTGGGTTAGCCCTTGAGGAGAAGCAGAGCTGCCACCAGGAAAATATTGGCGAAAGCCAACGGGATGAAGACTTTCCACCCCAGGCTCATTAACTGATCGTATTTAAAACGCGGCAGGGTCCACCGAATCACAATGAATAAAGCAATAAAGAAAAGGATTTTTGCCAGGAACACCCCGGCGGAAACGAAGCCGAACCACCAAGGGACGGTTTGGTTTGCCAGAAACTCCGGCAGAGCTAGCCCGAAAACCGCCCCTGGCATGGACCGACCATTGAACCAGGGCAGCGGCAGACTCCATCCCCCCAAAAAGACCGTCACCATGACGGCTGAGGCCGACACCATGGCCGCGTATTCCCCCAAGAAAAACAGGGCGAAGCGCATGCCGGAATATTCTGTGTGGTAACCACCGACCAGCTCCGTCTCCGCCTCAGGAAGGTCGAAGGGCAGGCGGTTGGTCTCGGCAAAGGAAGCGATCAGAAAAACCAGGAACGAGAAGGCCAGGCAACCACTCAGCAGCATTCCCCAAATCCCCCCGGCAAGGCTGGGCCAAGCCAGCCATCCGTGCTGCACCTGATAATCCACAATCTTGCCAAGATTGAGATGCCCGGTGACCAGAAACACCGGCACCACCGCGGCGCCCATCGCGATTTCATAGGAGATGATCTGGGCGGAGGAGCGGATCCCACCCAGGAAAGGATATTTTGAGTTGGAGGCCCAACCGGCGAGGACGATTCCGTACACGCTCAACGAAATCACGGCAAAGACGAAAAGCAGCCCCATATCCAAATTGGCGATCACCCCGGTGATTTGGAAGGCCTCCACGGTCGCCTGGTCCCAGCCCAAATGAGGCGCCATCCAGCCGGCGATGGGACGAAGATCAAACCCGGAACTGAACGGGATCACCGCCACCGTGACCAAAGCCGGAACCATCGCGAGGATCGGGGCCAGGTTGAAGTAGAATTTGTTGACGGCGGCCGGCACAAACTGCTCCTTCAGGAGAAATTTGGCGGCATCGGCCAAAGCTTGCCCAAGACCGAACAGACGGATCCGGGTGAAGGGAATCCCCACCCGATTGGGACCCAACCGGTCTTGAATCCACGCGCTAATCCTCCGTTCCGCCGTGACGCTTCCTGGCACCAGGATTAGAACCATCCCCGCCACCACCGCCGCTTTGACCAGTGACGAAAGGAGAAAAACATATTCCGCCCCGCTGAAAAACATTGCGCTACCCTAGCCGGCCCCCTCTCCCCGCCAAGGAGTGAATCCTACCCGGTGGTCCGCAGCCCAGCTGCAATGGCGGCAATGGATCGCCGCAGGTCCGCCAACAGTCCCTCGGCCGCTCCGTTCCTGGCCTCCTCCGCTCGCCGCCATTCCCGGAGCAGAAAGATTTGCCTTTCATGGAGAGCCCGTAAAGGCACGACCCGCCGCTCCACGGTATACCGGAACCGGGGCCTCCGCTCGGCCAACGGCTTTTGGAACAACTCATTCAGCCCGGCACGGACCTCGGCAAATTCTTCCCGGATCATTCGGGTGATTCCCTCGCGGAGATTCTTTTCCTTCACCAACTCCACATAACCCTGGCTTACCTCCAGATCGGCGCTGGCGATTCCGCTTTCCAGATTGTTGAAGACGTATTTGGCAAAGGGCCACGCGGAAAGCCGGTCCCGCAGACGCCGGAACCGTTTCGGTTCATCCTCGGCCAGTTTCCGCAGAGCCGTGCCGGCCCCATACCATCCCGGCAGAAAAAAACGGGCCTGGCTCCAACTGAAAACCCATGGAATCGCCCGGAGATCCCGGAAATCTGCCGCCCCGGTCCGCCGGGCGGGGCGGGAACCGATCGTGCTACGCTCCACTGCGTCGATCGGGGTGGCTTCGCGGAAATACGCAAGGAAGCCGGGAGTTTCAATCAACCGCCGATACGCTTTCGTACTTTCCCGGCTCAGGATCTCAAAGATCTCCGCCAGGGCTGGGTCATCGTCCTCGGCATCCTCCGGCCACAAGGAGGTCAGGGCCGTTCCGGCTAACAGTAACTCCAGATTGTGGGAGGCCGTGGCCATCGTCCCGTATTTCTGCCCGATGACTTCCCCTTGTTCGGTGACCCGCAAGTCCCCGGACAGGGTCCCTCGTGGCAGCGCTTCCAAAAATCGGTGGGTGGGTCCGGCTCCCCGGCTGATGGTTCCGCCCCGCCCGTGGAAAAACCGCGCAGCCACGCCTTGCTCCTTTGCTGCCTTGAGGATTCCCTGCTGACTCCGGTGGAGGGCCCATTGACTGGAAAGAAGTCCCGCATCCTTATTGCTGTCGCTGTAGCCAATCATCACCCGCAGGACGGGTGGTGGCTCAGTGGGTAAGACGACCGTACCTTCCCCCGGATCGACCAAGGCCAACCGCCGGCGGCGGTGCGTTTCGCTTTGCCGTTGGGCCAGTCCTTGCAGGGCCTTTTGGGCGATGGGATGGCGCAGGAACTCGGAAACCACCCGTGGGGCTCGCTCCAGATCCTCAAGCGTCTCAAACAGCGGGGTAACCGGCAGCGGACAGCCCCTTCGGCCTTCCTTTTCCGAAATATGCAGATCCGCCACCCGCGCAAACAGGTGCACGGCCATCAAGTCGGAAACGTCCCGCGTCATGCTTACAATGAAAAGGCCCACCCCTTCCGAACCGTGCTGCTCCACATGGCGCCCCAGCGCCTGATAGGTGCCGATCACTTCCTGGCAGGCGGGACCTGCGGCTAAAGCGCTCTCCGGATTCCAAGGCGGATTTTCCCACCATCGGTCCAGCAGTTCCCTGCGTTCCTTCTCATCCATCTGTCCATAAGGCTTGCCGCGATCTCCCACCTTGGCCTGGAGCTCCTCAAGAGCTTCATCGTGCCGATGGCTGTTCTGGCGGATATCCAAGACGGCGAGGTGAAATCCAAAGATCTCGATCAGCCGGATCAACGTATCCACCTCCGCAGCGGCCAAGCGTTGGGCCCCCACATCCAGCAAGGCCCTTCGCACCACCCCCAGATCCAAAATCAGGTCGTCCGGTTGACGATAGCCCCCACTTTCGGCCAGGAGCCGGCTCCGCATCAACAGAACGGCCTCCCGCCACGGCTCTTCGTGGTACACGGAAACCTCCGCCTCCGCCGCGGGCCCGGCCTGGCGGCGCCACTCCGGCAACGACCTTTCCAGCTCGGCGGGGATCCCGTGATATTTTCGGGAAAGCGTGAGGTGGGAGGCCAGTCGATCCAACCCAGAGGCAATGAGCTGCAAGGCCGCTTTCCGGTACAGGTCCAGGCTCTGCACCGTGACCTCCGGCGTCACCAGGGGGTGGCCGTCCCGGTCTCCCCCAACCCAGGTGCCGAAACTTAACACCGGCCGGACCGCCGGATGCGCCGGACCCCCGGATCCAAAACCGGCGATGCGCCAGGCGTCCCGCAACCGTCGGTCCGTCTCCGCAATGGACCGGGCCATGGAGCCAGCCAGGCAATGAATCACCCCTTCCCGCTCCATGTCGACAGTTGGACGCTCCGTCCGCACCTCCTCCGTGCGCCACCACCGCTCCAACACTGCCTTGAGGTGATCCCGCCTCTCGCGATCCATTCCCGCGTTGCCCAATTTTCCGCCGCGCTCCAGGAGGATCCCATGAATCTCCTGCATGCAGGCAAGGATCGAGCGCCTCCGTGCCTCGGTGGGGTGGGCGGTCAGCACCGGCTCAACCCGCAGGGTGGGGAGCGTGGCAGCCAGATGATCCGCCGTTTCGCCCGAACTCTTGAGCCGACAAAGCGCTTGGGCCCAGGACCCCGGCTCATGCTGGGGCCCATTGATCGCTTCGTTTAACTGACGCATGGCCGCCGCGGCCACTTCCTCAGCCAAGTTGAGTAATCCAAAGGCGATCGCATAGGCCCGGGTGATCTTTCCTTCCTTAATCGGGGGCAGGTGTTTCGCTCCGTGGACCCAGGGCAAAGCCTCCCCCACGTCCTTCTCGCCCAGGTCCTCCAATAACTCCCGGAAAGCGCCCATCATCCAGGCCAGGTCTCGTTCCACCCGGGCGAATCCCCGCTGCAAGCGTACTTTATAGGGCAGACGGGCTTTGCCGAGCTTGGGTTGGTGCCGTTTCTTTTTGCCGTGGGTTGGCATGGGTTCCGTTAGGTGCTGAAGCTGTCCCCGCAGGAACAGGTTGCGCGGGCGTTGGGATTGGTGACGCGAAACCCGCCCTTTTGCAGATCCGTGCTGAAATCGATCTCCGATCCGCTCAAAAACACCGCACTTTTGGTGTCGACGGAAATTCTCACCCCCCGGCTCTCCACCAAAATGTCTTTCGGGCCGGCTCCGGGGACCAGCTCCATTTGGTATTGAAGCCCGCTGCAACCTCCGCCCACCACCGCCACTTTCAGAGCTCCGGCCCCATAGCCTTTCCTTTCCAAAAGGGTGGATAAATGTTTCCCCGCCGCCTCGCTCAGGCGGACTAATTTTTCTGAACCCACCTTGGGCCCGGTGGACATGAAATTTTCAGGAGAAACCATTACTTTCTTATTCTAACGAATTTTTTTGGCTCCGACCAGCCCCAGCCGTGAAGAGGGTGCTACTCGCGAATGGCTTCAAGCACAGGCAAAGGACTCAGGCTCTTTTCTGCCAACCGCACCAGCTCTTGGGGCTGGAAACCAAGCCAAACGTTAAGCAGGCCAGCCATCACCATCACCCAAAAAAGGAACGGCGGAAATCTCCGGGCCGGGATGGCATCGGCCTCACGCTCCCAGTACATCGCCCGGATGGGCGTCAGGTAAATTCCTAAACCGGCTACCGCCATGATCACCGCCACGACCAGGGCCGGCCTCTCCCCCGCATTCCAAAGATTGGCCAACACCGCCAGCTTGACGGGAAAACCCACCAGCGGGGGCAGACCCGCCATGGAAAGCAGGCACAGGGTGAAGCCAAGGGAAGGCCCCGGTTCCCTTCTTCCGATGCCGTCGAGATGACGCAGGTCGGTACTGCCATGCAGGCGCTCCATTTCGTTGACGAAAAGTAACACCGGCAGGGAAGCCAGGAGGTAAGCCCAAAGGTAGGCCACGACCGTACCAACCCCCCCTTCCCCGCCAGTCCCCAGCGCCAGAATCATAAAACCCGCATGGGCGATCCCGGAGTAGGCCAGGAGCCTTTTAAAATCCCGCTGGGGCAAGGCGGCCAGCGTGCCCAGGGTGACGGTCGCGATCCCCAGGGTGAGCAAAATCGGACGAAAAAACTCTCCCATGGATTCCAAGGCAAAGGCCCCGATCCCAAATACTCGCAGCAAGAGGATCAATCCGGCCGCTTTGGAGGCCACCGCAAGAAAGGCCGTGACCGGCGTGGGCGACCCTTCATACACGTCCGGCGCCCATGCATGAAAGGGCACCGCGGCAACTTTAAAGCCGATGCCGGCCAGGATCAGGCCGGCCGCCATCAGCACGGCGGGATTTGCCCCTGTCCCCGCCTGCGTAAGCAGGAGTTTGGAGAACTCGGTAGTGCCGGCGCCCGCGTAGAGCCAGGCGATGCCCATCACCAAAAACCCGGTCGATAACCCACCCATCACCAGCAACTTGATGCCGGCCTCTAAGCTGGCGGGTTTGGTCCGATGAAAGGCGGTCAGAAGGTAAAGGGAAATACTGACCAGTTCCAAGGCCACGAAGACCGCCAAAAAATCCCGCGCCGAAACCAGCAAACACAACCCCGCCGTGGGAAAAAAAGGTAGGGCCAGAAATTCGCCCCGCACCGCCTCATCTGCTTCCAGCCGGTACCGGGTAGCCATCCCAACCACCGCCACCAGGCAAAACAGGAAAAACGGCTTAAAAACGGCTGCAAGCCCGTCGGAAATAAACAAACTAAGCCAAGAGGTTGGGAGGGCCCGACTTTCCGGCCAAAGGCTCCATCCCAAAATCCCCATCGCAGCCAACAGGGCAAGCAAGGGTGTGCGTCGCCGTACCTGTTCCGGCGCCAAGGTGTCGACAAGGATCAGGCCCACTCCAGCCAACGTCAGCAATATTTCAGGGCAAAACCACGCACTCATGGCGTCAGGAGTCTTTCGAGGACCGGTTGAGCCGGACCGTACACCACCAATGGCACGATCCCCACCAGGAGCAGGGCCAGAGAGAGGGCCGCCAAGGGCCACGTTTCACGAATCCCCTGCAGATCGGCAACCCCTTCGGCCGAGACCGCTGGACTCATCGCGCCGAAGGCGATCGCTCGGACCGCACGCAGCATGGCCACCGCGGAAAGCACCACCCCCCAGGCCGCGATCCCCACTAGGCCCGGATGGGCAGCCCACGCACCGAAAAAAATCATGATTTCGCCGGCAAAATTGGCCAATCCCGGCAGTCCCATCGACGCCATGGCCGCCACCATCAGATAAAACCACAATTTGGGCGCCCGCTGGGCGAGTCCGCCCAGATCCTGCATCCAAGAGGTTCCTGTCCGACGACTGATTTCCCCGGCCACCGCAAACCCGAGCGCCGCGCTCAAACCATGCCCCACCATCAGGGTCAACGCACCGGCTAGCCCGAGGACCGTGCCGCTGATTAACCCCAGAAAAACGGTCCCCATATGCATCGCACTCGAAAAACCCAGCAACCAGCGAAAGTCACGCTGCTGAAGGGCAGCCAGGCCCAGATAAAGAATGTTCCCGGCCAGCAACAACCCCACGATCCAGCCGATCTCCTTCCATCCATCCGGAGTCATGGGTAACGCCACTCTCATCAACCCGTACAGGCCGAATTTCTTTAAAACCCCCGCATGGAGCATGGCGGCCGGTGCAGGAGCTGAGGCATAACCGCCCGGCGCCCAACTGTGAAATGGTACGAGCGAAACCAGCGTGCCGAATCCAATCAGCAGGAGTGCTGCAAGAATGCGCTGGGTTCCCGGGGAAAGAGGATTGGCTCGTACAGTTTCGCCCAGCACCCGCCAATCCAGACTCCGGGCGGTCTCCGGCAACGACAGATAAAGTCCAATCAGCCCCATCAACAACACCATGCTTCCCAACATCAGGTACACCGTCATCCGCCATGCGGCCCCGGCCCGGTCGCCCTGCCCCCAGATGCCCACCAAAAGAAAAGTCGGGACCAAGGCCACCTCATGAAAGGTAAAAAAGTAAAAGAGGTCGACCGAGAGAAAGGCTCCGAGCGCCCCCAGACCGATCAGCAGAAGGCAGATAAAATATTCCTTTTCCCGCTTGATTCCCGCTTGGGCTGAACCAATCGCCGCCACCGTGACGAGAAGCGTGAGCCAAACCATGGAGAGGCTTAGGCCATCCATTCCTAAAATGAATTTGGCCGGGAACACCTCTCGCGCCGGGATCGGTTCCGGCCCGAAGAGGATTTCCCCGGAACGCAACACCCCCCCCGAGGCAAGGCAGCCCGGAATGCAATTCACCACCGAAGCCCACAAGGCGGTCACCTTGGGACGGCTACCCAAGGCAATTAGTCCAACCGCCAGGAGTGGAATCACCAACATGGCCGGGAGGCACATGCCTAAGTTCACGAGGACACCCTCCCAAGAAGCCAACCGACCACCCCGAGGGCACCGAGGATAAACACCGCCGCATAAAGCTGAACTTGGCCACACTGCACCAGGCGAAGCCCCTGCCCGGCCACCCGTGCCGCCACCCCCGAACCACGGACCAGGAAACCACGCACCACCCAACCTTCAAACGCATCCGCCAACCGGCCCAAGCCGTCCTGCATGGCCACCAGTCCACGCTGGTAAAATTCATCCACGTAAAACTTGGCCTGCAGGATCGGGACCCGGAGGGGGTCCTGCATCGCCCCCTGATAAAGATGGTAGGCCGGGAAAAATCCGGCAACCGCAAGAAGCAGGGAAAGCCACAATGTCCAAGCGTGGTGGGGATGATCCGGCTTCATCCCCAGGAAATCGGAAATTGGCAGGATTCCACCCAACACCGAAAGCACCGCCAGGCAAAGCATCGGCACCACCATCGCCGGCGGCCCCTCGTGGGCATGCGTCGCGCCCTCACTGCGGGGCTTCCCGCCAAAGGCCACCAGAATCATCCGCAGCATGAAAAAGGAAGTGAAGAATCCGGCCGCCATCGAGCAGGCCGCGAGGCCCGGACGATCATAAGTGGCCGCAAAAATCGCGTCCTTACTCCAGAACCCGGAAAACGGTGGAATCGCCGCCAAGGCCAGGGTCCCCACCCAAGTCACCAAAAACGTAAATGGCATCCGTTTCCGGAGGCCTCCCATCTTCCAGATATCCTGCTCCTCGTGACAGCCGTGAATGGCCGAGCCGGCCGCCAGAAACAGCAGGCACTTGAAGAAGGCGTGCGTCACGAGGTGGTACATCCCGGGACCGGGAATATTCAGCCCCACCGCCATCACCATGTAGGCGATCTCAGACAACGTGGAGTAGGCCAGGATGCGTTTGATGTCGTTCTGCTGGCAGGCGATCAGGGCTGGCAGCAGCGTCATCACCGCCCCGATCCAAGCGATCGTGTTCATCGTGACCCAACTCAGCTCGAGAATCGGTAGCACACGGATCAACATGTAGACGCCCGCCACCACCATCGTCGCCGCGTGCAGGAGTGAGGAGACCGGCGTCGGACCTTCCATTGAATCCGGCAACCAGACATGCAGCGGCAGTTGGGCGGATTTACCGAGACACCCGCACAAGAGTCCGAGTCCGACGGCCGTGGCCGCCCAGAACGGTGCCCCGGAGGCCGCGCGGCTGGGCAGATCGGCGAAGCTGATGGTTCCAAAAAGCGACCAGGCCCCAAGGATTCCCAGGATGAAACCAAAATCCCCGATCCGGTTAACGAGGAAAGCCTTATTGGCCGCAGCTCCGGCCGCCGGTCGTTGGTGCCAGAAACCGATCAGTAGATAGGAGCTGAGTCCAACCAGCTCCCAGAAGATGAACATCGTGATGAGGTTGTCGGCAAAAACGATTCCCAGCATGGAAAAGACAAACAGCGAGAGTTCCGCAAAGAAGCGGCTGCGGCACGGATCCTTGGCGAGGTAGCCCAGCGAGTAGATATGCACGAGCAGGGCAACGCCAGTCACCGTCGTGGTCATCAGTCGGGCCAACGGATCCGCCACCAGACTGAACCCGGCCTTCAATCCCGCCAGTTCGATCCACGGCACCGCCGGAGCCGCCATCCCCCCGGCCGGCGTGCCGGCGTTAAGCAGCATCAGGGATCCGAGAAAACTCCCCAAACAGGCACCCACCGAGACCGGCACCGCGATCCGCGGGAACGGATACAGGAAAAGGCGGATCGCCACCGCAGCCAACAGCGGCAGCAACAAAATGAGATAAGGGGCGTAGGCGATCATTTAAAATTTCAGGGAGGCGAAATCCTCCGCCGATGTCGTCTTCTTCAGCCGGAAGATGGCCACCAGAATCGCCAACCCTACCGCCACCTCGGCGGCCGCCACGGTGATCACGAAAAACACCGCCACCTGGGGATCCGGAATCCCCTTGAACCGGGCGGCGGCCACCAGTGCCAGGTTGGCGGCGTTGAGCAGTAGCTCTAGGGACATCATCACGATGAGCAGGCTTCGCCGCAGCAGCACTCCCGCCAGCCCCACCAAAAAGAGAAGTGTGCTCAGCGCCAGATAGTGGCCCAAAGTGATCTCTCCCAGCATCATGACCCCGGATCCCGGCGACAAAGCACCACTACGCCGATCGTCGCCACCAACAGCAGCACCCCGGTTGCCAAAAAGAGCGGCGCATAGGAGGTGAAAAGCAGCGCCCCCAGTTCCTTGGCCCCGAAGGTGCTCGACTGGGCCGACCAGCGCAACGGCTCACGTGCCGCCGGAAAGGCCGCCACCAGCTTGGGAACTCCGGCCACCACCGCAGCCGCCCCCACCAGGACCGCCGCCACCTTGGGCCAGGAGATGGGCCGGCGTGCCTCCGCTTTGACGTCAAGGAGCATGATGACGAAAAGAAACAGCACCATGACTGCGCCCGCATAAACAATCACCTGCACCGCCGCCAAAAAGGTGGCCTCTAGCGTGATGAAAAGCGCCGCCTGAAAAACAAGCGTCACCACCAGACACACGGCGTTGGTCACGGGGTTCCGGAGCGTCACCACCGAGGTGGCGGCCGCCAACAGGCCGACGGCCAGGCTCCAGAAGAAAAATTGCTCCATCCTCGTGATTTTTTGGGGGTTGCGTCAGGTTAAATCCCCCGCAACAGCGGTCAATGGAGTTATCGGTCCGTCCCAACAACCGTTCTCAATTTCGTAATCTGAATCCTAATCCGAATCAAAACCCGGAACTCTGACCGGTTTCTTTAGGACCCTTACTTGTTTTGCCACTTCCGAATCGGCCTCGGCATCACTCCGCCCAAGCGATACAACTCCTCCTTGTTGCGAACCATCGACTTCCGGTCCGTGCCCACAAAGATCGGGTGCTCTTTTCGAAGATAAATGGCTTCCTCCGGACAGACCTCTTCACACATGCCGCAATAAATGCACCGGAGCATGTCGATGTCGAACTCCCGCGGTCGCTTCTCCACGTTGGCGTGACGGTTACTACTGGGTATCGAACCGGGGGTAATCCGAATTGCCCGGGGCGGACAGACAAATTCACATAGTTGGCAGGAAACACACTTCTCCCTCCCCTCCTCGTCCATGACCAGCACGGGCGCCCCCCGATACCCCTCCGGCATGGGCCACTGCTCTTCGGGGTACTGCATGGTCATCAATCCAGTCGCACTCATCTCCAGAAGGCCAGGTTGAGCGACATTTTTGCGGGGAAAGACTATCCGCCAGATCGTCTGAAACATGTGGCGTAAAGTGATCGCCATACCACCCAAGATACTGGGCAGGTACAAGCGC
>Ga0194121_10009504_pt1 | contig 12022 bp, 15 predicted proteins | sample TA2MahCa50mmetaG_FD_148609 | JGI IMG/M metagenome (GOLD analysis project Ga0194121, IMG submission 148609) | Freshwater microbial communities from Lake Tanganyika, Tanzania - TA2015020 Mahale Deep Cast 50m | ecosystem: Environmental > Aquatic > Freshwater > Lake | place: Tanzania: Lake...
TAATCCTGCGCGGGGATAACATTTTGTTGATTTCACCGTGACGGATGCTCATGCCCCTCATCGAGTGTTTTGACGTTGGCGGAACATCTATCCGCGGTGCGATTATTGAGAACGAGAACATTCTCGTGAAGAAGACCATTCCAAGTGTTTCAGGCAATTTTTCGGCGCTCATTTCTGTTATTCAACAATTATCCCATGAGATTCGCGGGTTAGCCAAAAAAGAAACAGTGGATGGTACCATAATCGGTTTACCAGGCCCCATTCGTGGAAACGTGTTGCTCAATTCGGGTCCGCTCGGAATCACTTCTTCCGTGTCACTAGGCCCATTGTTGCAGGCATTTCCTAATTTAGTAAAAATTGAAAATGATTTGAAGCTAGCTGTTCATGCGGAGTTTTTTCGCGGCCAAGGAAATGGTTTGGATTCATTCTATCTGCTGGCGATTTCAACGGGCATGGGTACTGGTTTAGTGTGGAATAAAAAAATTGTTTCCGGAACCATGGGTGAGTTTGGACACGTGGTGTTGGATGCGAAACCCGCTGCAATTCCGTGTGTACTGCCTCATCGTGGTTGTTGGTTTGCTTATTCTTCTGGCAAGGGAATTGAAATGCAATCCAGTCATTCATCAAAGGATGTTTTTTTGCTTGCGAAAAATGGTGATGAGAAATCGAAAAAAATTATTGCGGCTGCCCGTGCGGCCAATGCTCACGGCATAGGCAACATGTTGAATGTTTTTGCGGTGCAGAAAATTATTATCATGGGTAGTCTTGGTTTGTCTCAATTTGAGGAAATTATTCCAACTGAACAAGAGATTCAACCATTTACGTTGCACCCTATTCCGCCTATCGTTCCTTCTCTATTAGGCGATGATGTTGGATTGTGGGGCGCCTATTATTTTGGTGTTGAGGCGAAGAAAGAGTAGCATGCGGATGCTGGGAGTCGAACCCAGCCCCCGAACTTGGAAGGCTCGGATACTAGCCGATATACTACATCCGCTGCTAGCTACTATTTTCGGTCGAAGGGTTGAAAACCCTTCTATTCAGTCGTCTGGGTTCTCGCATCGCGAAGACCCTAACTTCCGCACCGCCGGAGGTTTCCGGCGAGTGGACGCTGGGGGATTTGAACCCCCAACCTCTTCCATGCCATGGAAGCGCGCTACCGTTGCGCCAAGCGCCCGAATAACTAAAAACGGCTTCGAATCTTTTATAAAAGGGGCATTTTTGCCCACGTTTAACAGACTATTTCCCGAAGGGGTTGAATCCTTGTTTTTTGCCCGATGGTGTGGGGGCAGGTCCAGGAGGTAAAGTGGGTGGTTGTGCGGCTGCACTAGCGTTGGCTTGTTGGCTCTTGAGTTGCATGAGCAAGTTGCCTAATTCCCCGACCACGACGTCTAATTGTTTTAATCGCTGGTCTACAATGGATATTTTTTCATCCATGCGCGCATCAAATGTGTCTATTTTCTTTTTGAGGGTGGACATGAGGTCTTCTCTCTCGGCATTGCTTTTCTTCAATGTTTCTAAGAATTGTTTTTGGAAACCATCTAATGCTTGCATGCGCGTCTCTGTTTCGAGTAGTTTTTGTCCGAGTTCTCGTTTGAGTGAGTTAACATCCATTGATTGTACTTCTACTTTTTTGGAAAAGCTTTGTTCTTTTTCGTTGACAATGGTTTCCATTTTCGTGTTGACGATTTTATCAATGGAGTTTAGTTTTTGGTCCATGGCCTTGTCAATGTCTCTTGTTTTTTGTTCCAATAATTCATCAATTCCTTTTTTTGTTTTCTCTAATGTAGTGTTCATGTCTTTGAATTCTTGGACTACTTCTTGAATGTCCTTGGATGCTAGGTCGGCCCCCAGTTTTTTTAGTTCAACGATTTCTTTTTTGATTTCCATTCGCAAGTCTTCTACTTTTTCTTCGACTATTTTGTTGGCTTGTTCTTCCATTTGCACACTCAAATTTGACGTGATTTTTTCTTCTAATTCAAGTGTTTTCGTGGCGCGGTTCTCTACGTTTTGTACGCGCGATTCGGTTTCACTCATGAGTTCGTTTACTTTCGTTTCTAATTCTTCGAGTTTTTCTCCCACATCTTGGAGGATGGCCTTTTTGGTTGTTTCAAGGTTGCTTGTTTTTTCGCTGAATTCTTTGGCCATATCCTCAATAATCATTTTTTGTCCTTTGATTCGCTGCAAGTCTTCCTGCGTTGACAAGTTGAGCGTCTTAATGTCATTTATTTTTTGGTCGAGTATTTCTTCCACTTCTTTTGTTTTCGCATCCAGTTGAGCGTCCATTTTGAATTTGTACAACTCTCGCTGCGCTTCGAATAATGCTTCTAGTTTTTTTTCCATGGAATCATAGTGTGCTTGTATTCTTGTTTCAATCACATCATCGAGTTCTTTTTTCAATCGTTCCATTTGTCCGAGTTTCGCATCCACGGTTGACAAAATTCCTTTCTCCCATAATTTTTCGGTGGCGAGCGGAGAAGATGGGGGATTCGGCGAAACGTATGCGGAAGAAACGCGCGGGTTTTCATTAGTAATCTTGTTTTCATTCGCGGGAATAGGGATGGTTATCGTGCGCGTGGAATTGGTTTGGCGCGTGGGTCGGTTATTCATCGTGGAAAGATCGATTTCTCCGCTTGTTTGGTTGGCTTCGCGTATCCATCGTTCGGCTTGCGTGCGGGGAATGCCCATGCTTTCCAATTGTTTGATTAATTCTTCCCCATGCAGGCCCATGCCTTCTAGTTTGCGTATGTTGGCAATAATGGCTTCTTGGTTGGGCATAGGTTATGCGTGTTTTTTGGGAATAAATACGTGCTTCTCGTCAGGGGTACCGATACGCATTAAATGGGTTCCTGAACCCTTTTAGTAAAAGGGTTCATCGGAAAGTGATTCCTTGACCCTGCCGGCCCCGTTGTCTATCGGTTAGGATGCCACCTTGACATGGTGGAGGGGGCAGTTCGACTCTGCCCGGGGCTACTTTCTCATCATTGACAAGGGTCGTTTTACATTTCTAACACGGGGAGCCCTTTGCTGTTTTTCTTCCCGCGTAATGCGTTGATTTGTCCAGGTGTGAGTTTGGTTTGGCTTTCGTTGGTTCCCCGTATGCGTTCTTCGTAGGTGCATGCTTGGCAAATTTTTTTTGATGACAAGTCTCCGCAGCGCGTGCATGTTTGTAATTTCGCAGTTGAGTCGTTTTTTTCGAGGATGGGTTTCATTTTCAAAAATGATTGAATCATGGCGAATTTGCTTCCGGGTTTGCGTGCTTCCAATTGGTCGGTCATGACTCGGTAAATGTTTCGGTCTGCGCCGTGAGAGAATGGGCAGCACACTTCATTGTAGTGGGGGTATTGCTTGAGCTGCGCGAACAATTCCACTTCTTCTTCGGGAGAAGTGTAGAGTGGTTTCACGCGGGGAATCCATCCTTTTACTTTCGTGAATTGAATTTTAGGCCCCATGCGCGAGAGTCTTTCCACTTGGCTCGTGAACAAATTCATGGCGATGCTCTGCACTTCATCATCGAGATTGTGTCCCGTGACGAGTTTGTCCGCTCCCATTTCGCGCGCAACACGATTAATGTATTTTCTCCTGAATACTCCGCAGAACGTGCACGAGTTTTCATTCCATTTGTTTTCGTGTGTTTTTTGCACGATTTCTTGCATGCTGTTGCCTATTTCTTTTTTGAGGTTGACAATTTGGTATTCGATATCTAATTGTTGATAGTTTTTCACGGCTTCATCAATCGCCTTGTTTCGGTATCCGTCAATTCCTTCATCAATGCTTATTCCCACGATTTCGTGTCGCGGCATTATTTTTCGCACCAAGTTGAGTGCCACCACTGAGTCTTTTCCTCCCGATACGGCAACCGCAATTTTTTCTCCTTCTTCAAAAAAAGTGTGTGTTCGTGTAACGTCGCGTACGCGTTTTTCGAAAAATTGTTCAAAATGTTCTTGACAAAACGCATGCGGACCATACGGCAGGGTAATGATGCTTTCATTCGTGCAGCGTTGACAAGTCGAGCGCGTCATATGTATTCGTCTGCGAGGAGAGAGTTAAAAATCAGGGTTCTTTTCCCCGTTAAAGAGTGTGTATTATATAGGAAATTCGCTTCTGCAAGCGTATATGACTAACGAAAAAATTCCTTCCATATTCAATATGCCCCCTCTCGTGTGGGTGGTATTCGTGGTGATTATTGGCGCGTTTGCGCTCAACATGACGCAACCATCGGTGGCACCGGTGATTAATACTTCGAATTCAAACACAACTACTCCTATGCCCCCCGCGAATAATGCACCCGTGTATCCAACTGCATTGCCTGCGGATGTCGTGGATGTGGCCATGTCGAGCACTACTCCCAAAGCGGGTGATGATATTACGTTTACTGCTACGGTGAAATCGTCATACGCGGATGCGTGGGAAGATATGTTTGCGTACGAACTCTGGGTGCGCCAGTTTGGTAACTGGTATAAGACCCCGTGTTACGCCCCCTTGTGTGAGTACACGTTGAAAGACGCCTCCTTGGGAAGCGTGGAATACAAAATTGTTCGCACTGCGAAAGACGGAGCCGTTTCCGATGAAGGATCGGAATACTTAGAAGTGGTTTCCACCGCACAAATCGGTGATACGATTGGTCCCACCGTCACTGCGTCTCATTCGCCTATCAATCCTAAGCAAGGTCAGAGTGTGACGATTGCTGCATTGGTGGATGATATCTCCTCCGTGGCGAGCGCCTCCATTTATGTGAATGGGGATATCGTCAAGTCCTGCGTGCAGACGATTAAGATTATGACCTGTCAAGTCACCCTTCCGGACGTGGAAGCGGGGTCCTACTCCTATTACGTCATTGCCAAGGACACGAAGGGAAACACGACTCAAACGCAAGCAACCAGTTACTCAGTGGCCTCCAATTAGGGGCCATGGAGTCTGGTTTAAAAGCGTTTAGCCAGCGTTTTTGGTAGTTATGACCCTTGTTAAGCGATTGAATGAAACCATTCAGAAGGAATGGGCCCGTGAACGCACAGAACACACGGATTATGGTACCCTTTTTCGTAGCCGCATGATGGATTACCGCGCCGAAGGAGAAGCCGTGGTAAAAGTCGAGAAACCATTCAATGTAGGAAGGGCTCGCGCATTAGGATACAAGGCTAAGCCTGGTATTACGGTTGCTCGCGTACGTATTCGCCGCGGTGGAGGATTATTTATTCGTCCACGTCGTGCGCGAAAACCTAAGCGAATGCAAGTTGCCTCGATGACTCGTCGAAAGAGTGTTCAAGTCATGGCGGAAACACGTGCTCAAAAGCATTTTCCCAACATGGAAGTCTTGAACTCCTACAAAGTGGGTCAAGATGGAAAGAATCAATATTTTGAAGTCATTTTAGTGGATCCCCGCAACTCGAGTGTGCTCGCGGATAAGGACATGAAATGGATTGCTGAACCCCAGCACCAAGGACGCGTGTATCGTGGAAAAACATCGGCTGGACAAAAGTCTCGCGGTTTGTTGAATCCGGTGGGTTCACGCGGTAGTGAAAAAGTTCGCCCCGGTGCCCGAGCGAATGACCGAAAGGGCCGATAATCGCCATTATCCATGGCCGGAGGTCGCCGGCCGCGCGACCGGTTTTGATCAAACTTTTCGCTAAAAGTTTGGGCGGGTCGGTGTAGGGCTATCTACGATAGCCCAATTTTCCGTCAATCTTTTGTAATACAAAAGCGATGTTGTTACTGTTTTGGAATAACTTCTTTTTTTTGTAATTTTTTTCGGTTCATTTATTTAGTGTGCTTTCCTATCCTTCCGAATGCCCGTGCAGAGTGTGAGTGATATTGTTTACGCTTCCGCGATTAGCCATCAAATGAATGCGTTGGGCGTGGTGTATGATTCATCTTCTTCGGCGTCGCATGACCAATTTATTCATCACCAAAAATTTGTTTTATTGATGCAAGCGAATCGTGAGGAGATTCAGCGTTGTGCTTCGCAAAAAATTCCTATTATTCTGCGTGTGAACTCATTGCAGGAGGCATTTGACACGTTCAAAATGAGCAGTGTGAAAATTATTTTGCTGGTTGCGCGGGGGAATGTTCCGTTTATTGATTATGGTTGGATGGGTAAAGCGTATGAGGAAAAAAAGAGTGTTATTTTTTCCTTGCAAGAGTTGCAGCGTGCGTTTGCAACCAAAGACGCGTCCACGCTGCAAGAATATCTTAAAATGGCCCAATTAGTATACAAGTCCAACGTTCCATTAGGATTAGTTAGTTTTGCCCGTGAGGAAAAAGACATGTTATCGCACGAGGAAGTGGTTTCCTGGGCAGCCTATTTGGGTATTCCCTCGTTGAGCGTGCATTGGTATCTTTAACTCCGTGAACGCGTTTTTAATATGGTTGAGAAGAAAACCGTGTCCACGATTCCATTAAGCATGCGTGGGAAGAAGCGGTATATTTTATTCACGCTCAACGTGGAAAACAGTAATCTTATTTCTAAGGATGATTTTTCGCGCGCGCTGAAACATCACTTGCTGCATTGTTTTGGAGTATTAGGTCTGCCCTTGCATCGGGTCAAATTAGTTATTTTTGACACTAAACAGGGGAAGGGGATTCTTCGCTGCGCCCACACGTCGAAGGATAGCGTGATTACTGCCTTATCACTCATGAATGCCCTGAACGGAAAACCCATTCGTTTGCGTTCGATGAAAACCAGTGGTACGCTCAAATCCTTGCGTCCCGGGTTTTATGAATAATCATCGTGTATTTTCGTGCGCAGCAGGGGCTTATTTCCATATGGCGAACGGTTTTCAGTCGGCAAAAGCGGTCTTTAAAAAGGAATAGCGCATTCATAGGTTATTGTACCCAATTAATCCAATGAAATAATTCACGGGATTTGTTCCCGTAGCGAGTGTGAGATAATGTATCCCGGTTCTGCTAAAAGTGCGGCGTATGACCGCTCAGCCACCATGTTTAGTCCGGATGGACGATTGTACCAAGTCGAGTACGCATCCAAGATTGTTCAACAAGGAACCACGGGCGCGGCGTGCGTTTACAAGAATGGCGTCGTTTTCGGTGCGGATAAGAATGTGACCAGCAAACTCATGCTCGCGGATTCGATTGAAAAATTATTCAAGATTGATGACCACATTGGGGCCGTTTCAGCTGGATTAGTGGGGGACGCCCGACGACTCATTCAGGATGCTCGTGCGCGTGTGCAGGAAAACGTCATGTATTATGATGAGCCCATTCACATTGAAACATTATCCAAGGACATTTCGGGAAACATGCAGGCCGTTACCCAGTACGGAGGAACGCGCCCGTATGGTGTATCATTCATCATTGGGGGCGTTGATGAGACAGGTCCCCGCTTGTTTGAGACCGAACCTTCGGGAGCGTTAGCCGAATACGTGGCTGTTTCCGTGGGTGCGGGTCGAAAAGAGGCCATGGATTTTTTTGAGAAGAATTACCAATCCAATTTGTCGCGCGAACAAGCCGTGAAATTGGTTTTTTCGGCATTGGAGCAGGGTCTTCCCAAAACACAAAAATTAAGCTTGGACCGTGTGGATTTTGGTTTTGTTGATAGAGAGAAACCATTCACTCGGATGGACAAGAATGAATTGAAAGCCGTCCTCGGTACGTCTAAAGGAGATAAGTCCGGGTCGGAGAGTAAGTAATCAACTACACGCGCAACGTGTGCGTGTGTCAAAACGAGGAAAAAGAATACTCGCGGTAAAAACCCGCGAATGAAAAAACACCCTACGTGGGAATGATTCGCGCCTCTGCGCGAGAGAAGTGAAAAATAGTATGGTAAAATTGGAACAGGCCATTGTCGCCAAATACGTGCACGCGGGAGTGCACTTTGAAATACTCGTGGACCCCGACTTGGCGTTGAAAATGAAAAAAGGCCTTGTGGTGAGTCTCGATGATTTGCTCGCCACGGATGATGTGTATGAGGATGCCAAAAAGAGTGAACGCCAGACCGAGAGTCAAATACTCAAGGTCTTTGGCACGCTGGACATTAGGGAAATCGCCCCCAAGATTATTCGCGAGGGTGAAATACAATTAACCACGGAGCAGCGCCGTCAGTTAAAGGAAGAAAAGCGCAAGGCCATTATTGATTTCATTGCTAAGAATGCCATGAATCCTCAAACGCAGGCGCCTCATCCTCCTTTGCGGATTGAGACCGCGTTGAATGAGTTGAAAATTCAAGTGGATGAGTTCAAGGATATTCCCACGCAAGTCAATGATATTCTTCCCAAATTGAGGAAACTATTGCCCATTTCCATGGACAAGATCCAGGTGGCGGTAAAAGTTCCCGTGCAATACGTTACTCAAGCCTTGAGCGTGTTGCACAAGTTTGAGTTGAAGAAACAAGAATGGCAGAGTGATGGAAGCCTCATTGCAGTCGTAGAAATCCCTGGTGGAATGAAGCAGGAGCTGTTTGAGAAGCTCAACCACGCCACGCACGGGGATGTCGTGACAAAAATAATGGAGAATGGTAGTGAAAAATAGTTTTTGATGAATCTCAACCTTTTCAAAAAAGGTTGATCAAAACATTATGCTAATCAAAAGGGAGTGAAAAAATCCATGAGTAAAGAAATTGTAGTTCCGGGAGAATTGCTCACCGCAGAAAACAAACAAATTGGCGTGCACACGTTTGCGCGCGACGGAAAAATATTTGCCGATTGCCTCGGCATCAGGAATGAATCCCACGACCGAATATCAGTCGTTCCCCTGCGCGGAAAATATGTTCCCGTAGAGAACGATGTTATTATTGGCGTCGTGAAAAATGAAAAATTCGCGGGGTATGATATTGAGATTAATTCATTCTACCCGAGCTTCGTGTCCAATAAAGACATGCGCGAACCCCTCAAAGTGGGGAGTGTCATTTCAGCGAAAATAGTGAAAGTCACTGAAATGAATGAGGCTGAATTGGGAATGGTCCGCTCATTAAACGATGGAGAAGTTGTCTCGGTGACGCCGGTGAAAGTTCCCCGAATTCATTGGAAAAAACGCCTCCATGTTGAATGCCGTGAAAAATGGAACAGGTTCCAATATTATGGTGGGAAGAAATGGATTAGTCTGGATCCACGGCGGAAACACGCCCGTAGCCGCGGAAACCATTCTGCGTATAGAGGAATATTCTCACGCCGAAAACTTGACGCATGATATTCAATGCTTCCTCGCCGCACGCACCGGTACAGGAATGCCTAACACGCAGGGTCCGAGTAATGAGGACGCGTTTGAGACTGGAATGAATAGCCATTACGGCGGAAGAGGCGGCCGTGACTTTGGTTCACGCGGCGGATTCAATCGCGGACGCGGTGGATTCAACCGTGGTCCACGCACCGGTGGATTTGGTCCCCGAGACAATCGTATGCGCGGGGGATTCGACCGAGGATTTAACCGCATGGGCAACCGTTCACGTGGAAATGATCGTTTTGGCAACCGCGGATTCGAAAATGATGCATTCTCCTCGGAAGACCGAGGATTCGGCCGAGGAAATGACCGCGCGATGCGTGAACGAAGAGACGATCGCGGCGAACGAGGAGATCGCGGAGAGCGCGACGTTGGTGAACGCTCAACGAGTTTTCGTCCGCGCAACAACTTCAACCGTGGTTTTGGTGAACGAAACCGGGATGAAGGATTCCAAATGAACAAGCGATTCGGTCGACAATACGACGACCCACAAGTTGGGGGCGAATCATTTAATCGCAACCCGGATTCGTTTGACAAGCGCAAACGTTTTCCACGAGATAATCGCGACACGCGCAACACGCGCGTGAGAGGGGATGAGGACCCCATGTTTGAGTAAGGCAAACGTTTGAGAAAAGGTTGATCAAAACCCTAGTGGTTTGACAATAACCTTTTCCAAAACCAAGCAAACCGCGGTTTGCTGGCATAACAAACCCAAAAGGTTTGTCATGAAGTTTGATCAAAAAGTACTCGTAAACAAACCAAAAAGTTATCAACCAAAAAAAAATGAGGATGAAAAAATTATGGCAAAAGATGCAAAAGAAATCAAAACAAAAAAAACAGCGAAGAGTGAGGAAAAACTCTGGTGGGTCGATTCGAAAGGTAAACGAATTGATGGCCGTGGTTTGAACGATTTGCGAAACATCAAGATTCAAGCAGGGGTTCTTCCCAACGCGGATGGTTCCTGTTACTTGGAATGGGGGCAAAACAAAGTCCTTGTCTCCGTGAATGGTCCCCGCGAAGTGTTGCCCAAACACCAAGCCAATCCCTACAAAGCTATTGTGCGTTACACGTATCGAATGGCTGCATTTTCCGTGACGGAACGAAAGAATCCCCGCCCCGGACGCAGGGAGACAGAGATTTCAAAAGTCTCCGGAGAAGCATTGGAAAAAGCCATTTTCTTGGAACGATTCCCCAACACGGCCATTGACATTTTTGTGGAAGTGTTAGACGCTAATGCAGGAACGCGCATCGCGTGCTTAACGGCTGCTGCCGTCGCTGTTGCCGACGCAGGCATACCCATGCGTGACATGGTGAGTGGAATAACGGTTGGGCGAGCGGATGGGAAATGGATCGTGGACTTGAACAAACACGAAGAAGACGCTCCCGACGCAGTCGATATGGCCGTGGCTTTCCTTCCCAACACGAAGGATGTGACATTGTTGCAAATGGATGGAGAAATCACTCCTGAAGATTTTGCAGCGTTGATGAAAACAGCCGCGGAGAACGTGGAGAAAGTGTATGAGTTGCAGAAGAAAGCATTGAAGGAATCATTCGAGAACAAGAAACCTGAAATGGTTCCCGGAATGGAAGATTTCATGAACTCCACCCCCCACGCGGAGCATGAAGAACACGGCGAGCGTGTTTCCCTCAAAGCCAAAGACCCGTTGTCATTCGATGCATCGGATTATGATGCGAATGAAAATACGGAATTGGAAGAAAACCCGGATGCTGAACATGAAGCATTCGATGGTGGAAAAGAATAATTGTGGAGAAAAATGAAAAAGGTGAAACACTATGGGACACATGGATATTTTGATGGAATTACAACGAAACAAAGTACTAGAATCATTGAAGCAAGGAAAACGCGTGAGTAATCGTGCGTTTGATGAATACCGCAACGTGGAAGTCATTACGAACGTGAGTGAGAATGCTAATGGTTCGGCTCGCGTCAAGTTAGGAAAAACGGATGTGATTGCAGGAACCAAGTTTGGAATCCAGGAACCATTTCCAGATACGCCAAATGAGGGAAGTATTTCCGTGGGAGCCGAACTCACCCCATTGGCTTCTCCGTTGAACGAAGTCGGGCCTCCCTCCACGAGTGAAGTGGAATTAGCTCGTGTCGTGGATCGAGGCATTCGAGAGAGTCACTGTATTGACTTGGAATCCCTCTGCATTACCGAAGGAGAAAAAGTGTTGTCATTATACGTGGATGTGTATGCGGTGAATGATGATGGAAACATGTTCGACGCGGCATCAATGGCTGCGTTAGCTGCCCTCAACACGACTCGCATGTCCAAAGTGGAAGATGGAGCAATCGTGTATGGAGAGTACGATGGCATGCTCAAGCTCGCCAATCAGCCATTGCTTTCCACCACCTACAAAGTGGGCAATCATTTGCTCGCGGATGCGGACTTGGGAGAAGAAAAAGCCATGACGGCTCGTTTCTCTTTCGGGGGAACAGAAAAAGGCGTGTTGACCGCATTCCAGAAGGGTGGTTCCGGTTCCTTTACATTAGAGGAATTGGAAAAGTCCGTGGAAATGGGCCTCAAAAATGCTAAAATGCTGCGAAAATTATTGAAGGGATAAGCTCCCTTCGGTTTTCGTCAACCTTTTGGTAAAAGGTTGTTGAAGGGATAAGCTCCCTTCGGTTTTCGTCAACCTTTCAACCTTTTGAGAAAAGGTTGATCAAAAATAGGTTTTCGCCGGCCTTTTCCAAAAGGCCGGGAGTAACCCCCCTTTCATTCCCTCAATAACGCCCATTTAGGGGGTTCTTTTCTCCCCCGTTGAGCGTGGGTCGACTAGGCGGGTTTAAAAGAGTTTTTCGGGGCTTTTGAGTATTACGAACCTATATTGGATA
>Ga0194121_10009506_pt1 | contig 12021 bp, 8 predicted proteins | sample TA2MahCa50mmetaG_FD_148609 | JGI IMG/M metagenome (GOLD analysis project Ga0194121, IMG submission 148609) | Freshwater microbial communities from Lake Tanganyika, Tanzania - TA2015020 Mahale Deep Cast 50m | ecosystem: Environmental > Aquatic > Freshwater > Lake | place: Tanzania: Lake...
ACCAGCGCGGTCGGAAGCACCAGCGCGGTTGGAAGCACCAGCGCGGTTGGAAGCACCAGCGCGGTTGGAAGCACCAGCGCGGTTGGAAGCACCAGCGCGGCCGGAAGCACCAGCGCGAGCACGGTTAACCGCGAAAAACCGCGCACCCGGGCCGACGAGGTGCGCGAGCACATCCGCACCAAAGTCGCCCAGGCCCGCAACGAGCGCGATGGGGCGGCGCCCGCGTCGGTCGTGCCGGCGTCGGTGGTGGTCAAGCGCGCGCCCCGTGCGTCGGCCGAGCCGCGCGACCCGATGGAGCCGCGCCCCCTGCCGCCGGTCCAGCCGGCCCGCGACGGCGGGTCCATGGTGCTCATCCCCGCGGGCGATTTCTGGATGGGGTCCAACGAGGCCGACGCGCACGCCGAGCCCGACGAGCTTCCCCAGCAACTGCTCTACGTCGACGCTTTCTACATGGACCGCTTCCCGGTCACCAACGCGCAATTCGAACGCTTCGTGCGCGCCACCGGCTACGTGACACTTGCCGAGCGGCGGGGGAGCGCGCGCACCTGGCGGCAGCCGTCCGCGCGCAGCGAGGCGTACCGAAAGGCGCTTCCGCGGCGGCGTCCGGTGACGACCGAGAATCATCCCGTGGTGTGCGTCACGTGGGAGGATGCGCAGGCCTACTGCAAGTGGGCCGGCAAGCGCCTGCCCGGCGAAGCGGAGTGGGAGAAGGCGGCGCGCGGCCGCGACGGGCGCATCTACCCGTGGGGCAACACCTGGGACGCGACCCGCTGCTGTTCCTCGCTGCTGGAGCGGGCCGAGCTGCTGGAACGCATGCCCGACTTCTACGCAAACCGCGGCACGCTTCCCGCCGGATGCTTTCCCACGGGGACGTCGCCCTACGGGCTCATCGACATGGCGGGCAACGTGGAGGAGTGGGTGGAGGACTGGCATCAGCCCTACCCCGGCAGTCATTTCGAGGCGGATGGAAAATCCCGTAGAGTCGCGCGGGGCGGCTCGTGGTGGGATAAAAATCCCCAGGCCAGCCTGCGCTCTGCCAGGCGGGTCGGCGCGCTGATGGACAGCGACCAGCCCTACCGCGGCTTCCGCTGCGCGGCGGATCCTTAGTGGTCCGCGGCGCAAGTCTGATCATGAATTGGAGCCCCGGGCGCGGACCACTAAGCCCCAAATCGGTTTGATCGTGTCGCGCGCCACGCCCGGGTCAGTCGTCGTCTGAGTAAGGCGAAGCTACTTGTGTCGCGCGCCACTTAGGTCCAGGCAAGAGGAATCCCCATTTCCGCGCGCCAAGGATCGCGCGGTGAGAGCATCGTGAAAGAGCGCTGGGATGCCGCCTGCCAGGCGCTGTTGCTGCAGGCGAAAGAAGAATCCGTGCGCCTGGAGCATCATTTTCTGGGGACCGAGCACGTGGCGCTCGCCATGCTCCTGAAGCCGGAGGGATTGCTCGCGCGCCTGCTGGCCGCGTTCGAAACCGGCCCGGGGGACGTCGAGCAGGCCATCCTCAGCGAGGTGGTGCCTTCCTCCGTCATCCGCAAGCACGAGGGATTTCCGCTCTCGCCGCGCATCCGCCAGGTGGTGGTGGAGTGCGAGAAAATGGCCAACGAGGAAGGCCTCAGCTCGATTGAGGAGCGGCACCTGCTGTCCGCGCTGCTCCGCGGGGGACGGGGCGTCTTCGTGCGGGCGCTGGAGCGGCTGACGCTGTCGGTGCCGGACCTCCTCGAACAATACCAGCGTGCCGCGCCGATCGAGGTAGATTCGATGGCAAGCACCCGCGCCTCGGCGCTCAATCCACAGCCGCAGGTGGATCCGGAGGCCGCCACCCAGCCGGGGCGATCGGGGGGGGCCAAAGGGATGGATGCGCACGACGCGCCCACCCGCGCCGGGCGCATCGATTCCCGGGATGATGACGAGGAGGCGCCCACCCTGCCGGGTCCGACAGAACCGAAAGTCTTCAAGAAGCGGGTCAGCATGGCGCCGCCTGACGAAGAGCCGGAAGTGGCCGATCCGCGGCCGCAGCGAGCGCCGCCGCCGCCTTCCCCGAAGAAGTGGACGGCCGCCCCGAACGCGCCGATGATGCCCCTGGGGGGCAATCCCGCCCTGATGCACCACGGCGTCATCAAGGCCCCGGCCGTGCAGGCCCGCACGCCCATCCTCAACAAGATCGGGCGCGACCTCACCGACCTCGCCCGCCAGGGAAGGCTCGGGCCGGTCGTGGGTCGCGACGAGGAAATCGAGGAGCTGACGCGATCGTTATGTCGCGCCAGCCGCAACAATCCCCTGCTGGTGGGAGACGGCGGCGTGGGGAAGACGACCATTATCGAGGGGCTCGCCATCGACGTGGTGCAGGGGAACGTGCCGCCGTCGCTGCGCGGCGTGCGCATCGTGGAGATTCCGCTGGCCACCATCACCGCCGACACGAAATTCCGCGGCGAGCTGGAAGAGCGGCTCATGCAGCTCGTCGAGGAGGCGCGCGAGGACAACGCCATCCTGGTGGTGGACGACGTGCACGCGCTGGTCGGAGCGGGGCGCTCGGAATCGCCGGTCGACGCGGCCGCCATCCTCAAACCGTCGCTGGCCCGCGGCGAGGTGCGCGTCATCGGCACCACGACGCCGCGCGGGCTCCCCCAGATGGAACGAGACAGCGCGATGCTGCGCTATTTTCACCAGATCAAGGTCGACGAGCCGACCGACCGCTGCGTCCTGGAAATCCTGCGGGATTTCCGCGAGCGCTTCCAATCTTTTCACAACGTGATGGTGATGGACGAGGCGCTCGACGCGGCGCTCACGCTGGTCCGAACCTACGTCAAGGAGCGGCGCATGCCCGACGTGGCCATCGACGTGCTCGACGAGGCGTGCGTGCGCGCGGTGGAGATTTCCTCGGGGCCCAAGGCGCGGACCTCGACGGGGAAGCGTCCGGTGATCGGCGCGCAGCAGGTGGCCGCGGTGGTGTCCGCGCGCACGGGGATTCCCGCCGAGGCGCTCACCATCGAGGAAAAGACGCGCATGGCCAACATGGAGTCAGAGATCCGCAAGACGGTGGTCGGGCAGGACGAGGCGGTGCACCGCGTGTCCGAGCGGATCCGCATGTACAAGGCGGGCTTCCGCGAGGAGCGGCGGCCGCTCGGCGTGTTTCTTTTCCTGGGACCGACCGGGGTCGGGAAAACCGAGCTGGCGCGGGCCATCGCGCGCTTCCTGTTCAGCTCCGACGAAAAGCTGCTGCGCCTGGACATGTCGGAGTTCATGGAGCCGCACGAAGTGTCCAAGCTGATCGGCTCGCCGCCGGGCTACGTGGGCTACGGCGAGGAAGGGCAATTGACCGGCGCGGTGCGGCGCGATCCCCACTGCGTGGTGCTGCTCGACGAGGTGGAGAAGGCGCACCCCAAGGTGTTCGACCTGTTCCTCCAGGTGTTCGACGACGGGCGGCTCACCGATGGGAAGGGCGTCACCACCGACTTCACGCACACCATCATCATCCTGACCAGCAACCTGGGCGCGGATCTCTGGAAGGACAAGACGGGGATCGGCATCAGGCAGGGGGGATCCAGGGGGGCGCTCCCCCCTGACTCAGATAAATTGAGGGAAGCCGATGAGGCCGGGCGCCGCAAGCGGATGACCGAGGCGCTCAAGGGGACGTTTCGCGCGGAGTTCCTCAACCGGCTCGACGACGTGCTGCTGTTCCGCCCGCTGGATCCCGAGCAGATCCGCGCCATCGCGCGGCAGGTCATCGGGCGCTGGCAGGAGCGCGCCCAGAAGCAGGGCTACCGCTTCGAGGTGGACGACGAGGTGGTGGCCTTCCTGTGCGACAGGGGATTTGACCCCGACCTGGGCGCGCGCCCCATGAAGCGGGCTATCGAGCAGCACCTCATCCAACCCCTCAGCATGAAGGTGCTGGAGGGGGGATTGCGCGCCGATGCGCCCGTCGTGGCGTCGATGCAGGGCGATGAGGTGATTTTTCAACAGGAGGATTAGGACGAGGGTCCAGGAAAGATTTGACGGCCTGCTGCGCGGCCCGGTCCACCGGTTGACCGCCCTGACGGGCTCATAAAGGGTGGGCGAGGCATTGATCAGCGCAACCATCGGAAGGTACCACATCCTCCAGGAGCTTGGCCGCGGCGGCATGGGCGTGGTCTACAAGGGGCACGACCCGGTGCTCGACCGGGCCGTCGCGCTAAAGATTCTCGGGCAGCAGCTGGTCGGCAACCCGGAGAGCAAGGACCGCTTCATCCGCGAGGCGCAGGCCGCCGCCCGCCTCAACCACCCCAACATCGCCGGCATTTTTGACATCAACGAGCAAGACGGCATTTATTATATCGTCTTCGAATTCATTCCGGGAAAGAACCTCGACAAACTGCTCCGCGAGCACAGCCGCGGAATGCAATTTCAGGACGCGCTGAAGTATTTCATTCCCACCGCGCAGGCGCTCGACTACGCGCACCAGCACAGCATCATCCACCGCGACGTGAAACCGGCCAACATCCTGGTGCGGGAAGGCGATGAAGTGGTCAAGGTGGCCGACTTCGGCATCGCGCGCGTGGAGGCCGAGTCGACGCTCACCCAACCCGGCGAGATTCTCGGCTCGCTGTATTATATTTCTCCCGAGCAGATCCGCGGCGAAAAGCCGGACCGCCGCGTCGACATCTACTCGCTGGGCATCTTGCTGTACGAGATGCTGACCGGCGACCTGCCCTTCAAGGCCGACAACGCCGGGACCCTGATGCAGATGCACCTGACCCAGGCGCCCAAGCCGCCGACGATTCTCAACATGCACATCCCCAAGAAGGCCGAAGAGGCCATCTTGAAGTGCCTCGCCAAGGACCCGGCCGATCGTTTTCAAAACATCTCCGAATTGCTCAAGGCGCTGCAGCAGGAGGAACTTCCGGAGGAATTGTTCCAGACCAAGATCTCCCCGGCCGAAGCGGCGCTGCACAACATTCTCGGAAACAACTACTACAAGCAGGGCAAGCTCGACCTCGCCATTCTGGAGTGGCAGAAAGCCACCAAGCTCGACCCCTACAACGCGCTTACCCACAACAACCTGGGCACCGCGTTCGACGGCGTCGGAAAACTCTCCGAGGCGGTTTCCGAGTACACCTTCGCGGTGCAGCTCAATCCGAACAATTTCGTGGCCCACTACAACCTGGGCTCGGCGCACTACCGCAAGGGAAATCTCGAGCAGTCCATCGAGGAGTACCGCGTGGTGACGGTGCTCAATCCAAAATTCGCGCCGGCCTACTACAACCTGGGAAACGGTTTGTACAAGCAGGGCAAGGTGGACGCCGCCATCGAGGCGTGGCAGAAAGCCTTGATCTTGAATCCGCAGTTCGCGGAAGTGCTCTACAACCTGGGCAACGCATACTCCCAGAAGGGCCGCAAGGAAGAGGCCGCGGACTGCTGGCGCAAGGCGCTCGAGCTCGATCCCCAGTTTGCCATCGCGCAGTACAACCTGGGCGCCATGGCGCTCAAGGACGGCGACGTCGAAACCGCCTACGAATACTGGAACAAGGCCCTTGAAGTCAATCCGGAGTTTGCCGAGGCGCACTACAACATCGGAAACCTGCACCACGAGAAAGGCAACCTCGATCTCGCCATCTCGGAGTGGGAGAAGGCCGCCAAGGCCCGCTACGGATTCTGGCAGGCGCACTACAACCTGGGCAACGCCTATTACCAGCGCGAGCAGTTTGACGACGCGCTGGAGCAGTGGCAAAAAACCGTGCAATTCAAGGACAACCACTGGCCGGCCCACTGGAATCTCGGAAACACCTATTATTTTGACCGCCAGCAGATCGACCCGGCGGTTCTGGAGTGGCAGAAAGTCACCCAGGTGCATCCCAACCACTGGCAGTCGTACTACAACCTCGGGGAGGCGTATCTCGCCCAGGGCAAGCTGGAGCTGACCGTGCTGGAGTGGGAGAAGGTGGTTTCGCTCAATCCCAAGTTTTGGCACGTGTATCACAATCTCGGCTGCATCTATTACCAGCGCTCCAAACTGGACCTCGCCGTCGCCTACTGGACCAAGGCGGTGGCGCTGATGCTGTTCACGTGGTAATGCTGGCAAAGATCATCACGCTGATGATCGCCGTGCAGCACGTGTACATTCTCTACCTTGAGATGTTCGCATGGGACAAGCCGCTCGGGCGCAAGATTTTCCGAACCACGAAAGAATTTGCCGTTGAGAGCGCGGCGCTGGCCAAAAACCAGGGGCTGTACAACGGCTTTCTGGCGGCCGGGTTATTCTGGAGCCTGACCGTGCCGGATCCCGCGATGGCGGTGGCGCTCCAGAAATTCTTCCTGGGGTGCGTCGCGGTGGCCGGAGTGTACGGCGGTCTGACGGCCGCCCGCAACATCCTCTTCGTGCAGGGTCTGCCGGCCATTGTCGGCCTGATCGTGGTGTCGCTGCTTTGAGAAACGTTCGAGTGGCCGCGCAGAAATAGGCCGAACGGACGAAGGGGCCTTCTTTTCTGGCGTGGTAACCTGGAAGCGGAGCGATAGGAACTATAGGGACTATAGGAACCATATATACATAGAACGAGACTCAGGGACGAGGGAGACACCTTACCAATGGCCACTATCCGACCGCTTTCATCCAGCCACCGCACCGCCGCCGCCAAGACCTGCGAGCGCGCCGCAAGTGCCGCCGGCCCAGCCCCCAACCCAGCCGCCGCCGTCTTCGGGACAGGCGTTCGGGGGAGGCACGCTGAACGTGAGCGCGCAGGCCGTCAGAAAATCGGAAAGCGCGCCCCCAGCGGCGCCCGAGCCCGCGCCGGCCCCATCCACGGCACCCCCACCGCGGCGGAGCGAGCCTCCGACGGCGGTGCTCAACGCCTTCTCCGCGCCCTCCACCCAGAGCGCGCCATCGTTGGAGCCATCCCCGCCGCCGTCTTTGACGCTTTCCTCGACCGTGACCGCGCCCCCGCCTCCGCCGCGCATCCGCGGACCGCTCAAGGTGGACACCGTCCAGCAGAACGAGGAGACGACCTCCAGCAACACGTTTACCGGAACGGGCGCGAACGACACCTCCGCGATCCGCTCCAACGGCAGCAAGAACACGGTGTCCATGGACGGCGCCGACGGCAACGACGTCCTGTGGGTCGACGCGCGCGGCGCGGACAACCAGGTGACCGTGGCCGGCCAGGGCGGCGACGACGAGATCGGCGTCATCACGCGGGGCCGCAACAACGTCGCCACCAGCGGCGGGAGCGGGAACGACAGCATCTACCTCGATTCCCGTGGGGGCATCAACACCCAGACCGCTTCCGGCGGCACCGGCGACGACACCATCAGCGGCGACATCCGCGGCGCGAACAAGGACGTGAGCCTGCTTGGCGGCACCGGCGACGACACTTTTGACATCGCGCTGCGCGGCGCCAAGACCGACCTCTCGGTGGACGCCGGCGAGGGCGACGACACGCTGATCGTGCGCGCAAATCCGGCCGCCATCCGGAACGGGATCACCACGACCGGCGTCGAAAACGTCGTTTTCGTCGGCCCCGGAAACAGCGGGTAACTTTCAATCAAGGCAGGTCCCATGGCCCGGTATCTTCTCGTTCTGCTGCTTTTTGTATTTTCCACAATTCCCGCGCTTGCCGAAGAGCTCCCCTTCGTGCCGGCCTGGATGGACGAGGGGACGAAGATCTCCGACAGCGCCGCGCAGGCGGCCGTGGATGCTTTGGCGGCACGCGACGCCGATCCCACCAACATTGCGGTGCTGATTCACGGGTTCGCGACGCCGCGGGCGGACAGCACGGCGCAGTTCACGGTGATTGGCAACGAAGTGAACCAGGCCTTCAGGGCGCGCGGACAAGAGGTCCTGGTGCTGGGCATCCAGTGGGATTCCAACCCCGGCAAGATGGACAAGTGGCTTCCCCAGGTAGCGCTCGATACGATGCTGGGCATTATCGGGCTGGCCAGTCCGTCCGACGACCCGTACATCGAGAAAGTCCACATGGCGCGAAACGTGGGCCGCCTGGGCGCACGCCAGGTGCTGGTGCGGGTGCGCCAGCGGTTTCCCCGGGCGAAGCTGCACTTCATGGCGCACAGCCTGGGCTCCGAGGTCACCCTGCACGCCGTGGACCCGAGATTTCGCGAGCATCCCGAAGACGGCGGACCGCTTCCCTCCTACGAGCCGCAGGTGAAGCTCAATCCGGCCAATATCGTGCTTTGCGGCGCCGACCTCAACTACGACCTGCTGTACAAGAGCAACGTGGGCGCCGACCCGGATCCGGGCGGATACGCTACCCTCTGGCTCACCGTGGCGCCCGCCATGCAGAACCGCTTCGACCTCGTGCTGGAGTTTCGGCGCGTGTTGCGCGGCGATGCGGCGCTGGGCAATAAAGTTCCGCGCATGCGCGTGGATCAGACCGATCTGATGTATGGGATGCGCAAGATTTATTTTGACACGCACGATATTCCGGCCGACCACTCGATTTTGACCTACTATAATGCGAAGCGCGTAGACCGCGTGTCGGAGTTGATCACGTGGCAGAACGGCGGCGGTCCAGAGCCAAAGGATTTCAAGATTCTCGATGCCATCGTGGCCTCATCGGACGTGCCGACGCTGGCCGCGAATTTCAACAACTTAAACCTTTGCGTGCAGCTCTATGCGCTGTGGCGGCTCGACAACCTGCTGTGCGGCTCGTGCATGCACTTCGCCGACGGCTACACGCGCAGCGTCGCGAAAGCGGTCGAGGAGCGCCCGCAGGCCATCCCGCACATTCGGGAGACCAGCCCGTGCCGAGTGGTGCGTTCTGGATTGTGGCCAACCAACGCGATGATCCAGACCTCGCTGGATCGCCAGCCGGGGGAAAAGGCGCGGGTGCACGCTGGGAGGTGGGATCCGTTTTGACTGGCTGACCTGCCGAGGCTGCCGACTAACCGGCGGTGACCCGGCTCGGCGGGACAACCGCAGCGCCGAGGGCCTGGAGCAGCAGACCGAGGCCCAGCAGCCAGCCGAGAACCGGGACGCCCGCTGCGACGGTGAAGAGCACCATACCCCTGGCCACCGCGCGCGGGCGCACGCTCTCGCCGAGACCCTCGCCGATGCGCGCGGCGAGTGCTGGAAATCCGCGGGCAAGCAGGAACAGGTCGATGGGCAGTGCGACCGCAAGCAAGACCGGGTTCGGCGCGACGATGAGTATCTGCAGCAGCACGATAAGGATCCCCACCAGCCAGCAGCGCAGCGGGAACTCGCGGAGCGCCGCGTCGCAGCGGTCCACCGAGTGCGGCCAGAGCGCGTTACACAGGGTGGCGCAGGCGGCGACTCCGATGCAGAGGAGAAATCCCAGCAGGGCCAGGGTCGCCAACCCGAGCAGGGCCTGCGGCGAGCCCAGCGGACCGAGCGGCCCGTGCCGCATCAGGAAGTGCGCCACGGCAAGAAACAGCAAGCCCCAGACCAGGGCGAGAAAGACCATCATCACACGCTTCATGCGCTTCATACACTTGAAGTGATGATGAGGTTACAAGCTGGCATCCGGAGCGCTGCTGGAAATTTCACCGACCGCTCCGCGATAGGGGTACGCGGGCGGGTGGGCGTGTAACCTTTTTCGGGTCCGCAGTGTATCCGTTACGCAATGAACAGCTTGACGGAACTTTGCGGGCTCTGGCGGCGGGCGGCCTTTGGCGCTTCGCCGCAGCAGCTTCGGCGGTCGCTTTCCGAGGGGTACGAGGCCACCATTCGGCGTTTGTGCCGTTGGGACGAATCTTCTCGGGATCTTTCGAATGAGGACGACGACCCGCCTCCCCCGGTCATAACGACGCCCATCCCGGGAATGCCCGGTCTCTTGCAGATCGCCGCGGTAATCCGCTGGTGGATCAATCGCATGTGCATCACCCCTCGCCCGCTGCAAGAAAAACTCACCATGTTCTGGCACGGGCACTTTACCACCAGCGCCGATCCCGTTTTCAGCGCGGGACTGCTCCTGGGACAGAACCAGACGCTGCGCGCCCACGCCGCGGGACATTTTCCCGAACTGCTGCTGGCCGCCGCGCGGGATCCCGCCATGCTTATCTACCTCGACGGATTCCGCAACAAGAAAGCACACCCCAACGAGAATTTCGCGCGCGAGCTGCTTGAGCTTTTCACCCTGGGCGCCGGCAATTACACCGAAAAAGACGTCCGCGAGGCGGCCCGGGCCTTCACCGGCTGGACCCTGCAGTTGCCCGCCTTCAAATTCAGGTTTGATCCGAACGAGCACGACAACGGGCCCAAGCGCTTCCTGGGCCACACCGGGTGTTTCACCGGCGAGGACGTCATCGGGATCCTCGCCGCCCATCCCCAGACCGCCCGCCACGTATGCGCCCGCCTGTACCGGAATTTCGCGGACGAAGACGCCGGCGAAAAAGAAACCATCCGACTCGCGGAAATCTTTCAGCGGAGCCGTGGCGCCATCCGCCCGGTCGTCGAAGCCATCCTCACCGCGCCGCGATTTCGCGAGGTCCTGGCGCGCCGCCCCGGCTACCGCTCGCCTCTGGAAATTCTGGTGGCCAGCCTGCACGCCGTGGACCAACCTCTGGAGCGCCTCGACTGGCTCAAGCGCGTCCACGAAATGGGCCAACTCCCCTTCCTCCCGCCCACCGTAAAAGGCTGGGAAGGCGGCGACGCGTGGATTCACACCGGCACGCTCCTTGACCGACTGCAGTTCGCGCACGACGTCGCCCGGCTTGGGTCCCCAAAAATCCGCCCGGAGGCCAGCGGCGTGCAGGCCGCCCGCAATATTCTGTGGTCCATCGGCATGGCGGACGCGGCGCAGTCCACCCGCCGCGCCCTCGCGGACGCATGGCGGGGCGACGCCCGGCAATTGCTCACGCTGGCTTTGTGCTCGCCGGACTTTCAGCGGAGGTAAACACGCAGTGTACCGTAGAAGTTTCCTTGCGCTCACCGCGGCCTCTCTGCTTTCCGCCGGGGTTTCCGCAACGCCGACCCGCCGCCTCATCGTCATCCACCTGTTCGGCGGAAACGACGGCTTGAACACCATTGTCCCACTCAATCACCCACGCTACCGTCGCCTGCGCCCCACCCTGGCGCTCTCCGCGGACGAAATCGTCGGCACGAAAAACGGCCTCGGATTCCATCGCGCGCTCTCCCCTGCCCTTCCCATCTGGGAGGCTGGACGGCTCGCCATCGTCAACGGCGTGGGATATCCCGGTCCGGATCGCTCGCATTTTCGATCGTCGGCCATCTGGGAAACCGCCGGCCGTCCCACCGCCGACTCCGGCTGGCTTGGAACCTGTCTCGCGAAAAACGGCGGCGCGGCGGTCAGTCTCGATCCCACCCTGCCCTTTTCCTTAAGAGACAAGAAATTGCAGCCTCTCTGCCTGCCGCGTCTGCAATCCCCGAAATTTCCGGACTGGTCCGCCATCGACCAGATGTATCGCGCGCCCGAGCAACCCGCGCACCTGCGCGCCACCTACGACCGGCTGCGCGGCGCAACCCGCCGCCTCGCGCGCCGCGCCCCGCCCTCGGACGCCTTTCCCCAATCCCTGAAAGCGCTCTGCGACCTCCTTCCCGACGCGCGCGTAGCCCACTTAAGGCTGGGCGGATTCGACACCCACTCAGACCAGCGCAAGCGCCATGCGGAAATCCTCCACACGCTCGCCGAGGGCCTCGCAACCCTGTGGCGCGACCTGGAGCGGCGCGGGATGGCGCGCGATACCCTGGTGATTGGGTGGTCGGAATTCGGCCGCCGCGCCGCGGAAAACGCCAGCGGCGGCACCGACCACGGCGCGGCCGGCCCGCTCTTCCTCATGGGAAATGGGGTGCGCGGCGGATTTCACGGAGAAATCCCCTCCCTTGACGACCTGGACGACGGCGACCTCAAATACGCCGTGGATTTCCGCCGCGCGTACGCGACCGTCCTCGAACGCTGGATGGGGGCCGACGCCGCCGCCATCCTCGGGAGGCGCTTCGAGCCGCTGAACGTGCTATGCTGAGGGCAGTGACCGAGCCGCGCGCCGACGAGACGAGCCTGGTGACCCGCGCCGCGGGGGGCGATGACGCCGCCTTCGAGACGCTGGTGCGCGCCCATTCCA
>Ga0194121_10009510_pt1 | contig 12017 bp, 7 predicted proteins | sample TA2MahCa50mmetaG_FD_148609 | JGI IMG/M metagenome (GOLD analysis project Ga0194121, IMG submission 148609) | Freshwater microbial communities from Lake Tanganyika, Tanzania - TA2015020 Mahale Deep Cast 50m | ecosystem: Environmental > Aquatic > Freshwater > Lake | place: Tanzania: Lake...
GAACTCGCCTCGGTCGAAGCGGAGGGTACAGTTTTCTGTCGCGTGATTGAATCGGATCGAATGTTTTCCGAAGATCGATTTACATTTCAGCCTTAGCCAAAGTGCTCTTGAGCATTCGAGACTTACTATTTATTACTGATAACGCTACCTTATAGACAATTTCCTGCGTACGGACTCATACAGACATTTTTCGGACATCAAACGGACATTTTTCGGACATCATACAGACATTATCGGACATTATTCAGACATTATTCAGACATTAAACGGACATCATAAATCTAGATCGCATCAATGGACAAAATCATTATTCTGGACTTTGGATCGCAATACACCCAGCTGATTGCCCGCCGTGTGCGTGAGTTGCAGGTTTATTGCGAAATCCAACCCTGGAACCGGCCAATACCCAAAGAGTCGGAAATCAAGGGCATCATACTTTCGGGTAGTCCGTTCAGCACGGGCCAGGAAGGTGCCCCACACCCCGACATCCTCAGTCTTTACCCCGGCAAGCCTATACTCGCTATTTGTTATGGAGCTCAACTACTGGCCCGGCAAATTGGAGGAGACCTTCTGCCTTCCAGCATCCGTGAATACGGCCGTGCCCGTTTGTCGGTTCAGCGGGAAAATCAGCTTTTCGAGGGATTTCCTCATGAAAGCGAGGTCTGGATGTCGCATGGCGATACCATATCGGGCCTTCCCAATGACGTTGCTTTGCTGGGCAGCACGGAAACGGTAGAAAACGCAGCTTTTCAATTACTTGAGCGTCCTGTATTTGGCATACAGTTTCATCCCGAAGTAACCCATTCCCAACACGGGGCACTGCTTTTGAAGAACTTTGTGGTGGGCATTTGCGGGTGCAAACAGGAATGGACGGCAGAGCATTTCATCGAGGAAAGTGTTGAGTCCATCCGAGCGCAAGTGGGCGATGGGCAGGTGGTGATGGGGCTGAGCGGTGGGGTGGATAGTACGGTTGCCGCTGTGCTGATTCATCGTGCCATTGGGCATCGCCTCCATGGGATTTTTGTTGATAATGGCCTCCTGCGTAAAGATGAGTTCGATCAGGTGTTGCTCGACTATCAACAGTTGGATTTGAATGTGACGGGGGTCGATGCGCGCCATGAGTTTTATGGTGCGCTACAGGGCCTTTCCGAACCAGAGGCCAAACGGAAGGCCATCGGACGCACTTTTATTGACGTATTTGATCGAGAGGCGCATCGTCTTTCCGGAATTCAATGGCTCGGACAAGGCACCATATATCCGGATGTTATTGAATCAGTATCGGTCATGGGCCCATCGGCCACCATCAAATCGCACCACAATGTTGGTGGATTACCGGATTATATGAAGCTTTCACTTTTGGAGCCACTTCGCACCTTGTTTAAGGATGAAGTTCGGCAGGTGGGTGCCGCTTTAGGCATCAGCCCGATGTTTCTTGGTCGACACCCATTTCCTGGCCCGGGCCTCGGTATCCGTATTTTGGGCACGGTAGATGCTCAACGCGTGGCGCTCCTGCAGGAAGCCGACGCAATCTACATCAAGCATTTAAAGAAAGCAGGCTGGTATGACCGCATTTGGCAAGCCGGTACCATCCTTTTACCCATTCGTAGCGTAGGCGTGATGGGCGATGAACGCACCTATGAGGAGGTAGTAGCGCTCCGGGCCGTGCACAGTGTAGACGGAATGACAGCCGATTGGGTTCATCTTCCTTATGATCTTCTCGCCCAAATTTCGAACGACATCATCAATCAAGTCAAAGGAATCAATCGGGTGGTTTATGACATCAGCTCAAAACCACCCGCAACCATCGAGTGGGAATAATGAGGATAAAAGAACAAACGCATGATCGCTGAGGTGCGCATGAAACAAGCGATTGCTGCCATGGCATCATACCGCTATCGGGAGGATCTGAACAGTTGGCTAAAGAACTACATGAAGGCTTTCCCTGCTATGGGCAGTCGCGACCGACGCGAATTACGGGCTTTGGTGTACGGTGCCGTTCGCATGGCTCGTCTTTTCCCTGAGGCCACTGTCGAGCAGCAGATTGGGATGGGTCAGGTTTTTGCAGCGGGTCCGTCATCGGACTTTGTTCAGTACGCGCGTTCGCGCAGTGGGTGGGACTTGCCCTCCTTGCCCGAACCGGGATTCGATGCCCTGCAATTGTGTCGTCATTGGGCCCAGGAGGGTTTGTCGTTTCGAGCGGATGATTGGTTTCCGGCCCAAAATCGAATTTCATCATCAATCAATCAAAACGAGCTCATGATTGGCTTCCTTATGCCGCCCCGAACCTGGGTTCGTTTGCGCGCAGGCAGAGAGAACGTCGTAGAAAATGAATGGCGTGAAAAAGCTTGGTTATGGGGCAATTCCGAAACCACGCCCAATGCCCGATGGGTCGAATCGGGTAGGCCGCTCGATAGCCTGAACTCGTTTCAAAGTGGCTTTTTTGAAGTTCAGGATTTGGCCTCTCAACGCACCATTCGCTTCATGAATCCCTCCTCGGGAGAGAGTTGGTGGGATGCATGTGCAGGATCGGGGGGGAAAAGTCTACTGCTGCACGATCGGGAGCCTGGGGTAAGGCTCTTCGCAACCGACGAAAGGCAGAGCACCCTGCAGCAGCTTCATGAGCGGTTCACTCGGGCAGGCATACGATCGTATAGCCGGTATTGTGTGGATATCGATCAGCGGGATCCTTTGGAACAGGCAGGGAGTTTTCCTCGTCAGTTTGATGCGGTGTTGGCCGATGTTCCCTGTTCGGGATCGGGGACCTGGTCGGCCACCCCCGACTGGCTTTCGCGATTCGAACAGCACAGGATCACAGAATTTGCCGAACGACAATTTCGTTTGGTCAGTAACCTGCTTCCGTACGTGCGCGAAGGGGGTCGCCTCGTCTACCTCAGCTGTTCGCTCTACGCCGATGAAAACGAACAGGTTGTGGATCGCTTATGTTCCACTTTTGGTTGGCAATGCCTCGATCAAGGCTATGAACAAGCTTCATTAGAAGGAGGTGATGTGCTGTTCGGGGCTGTACTTAGCCGGCGTTAATCCGTTGCACTAGCGGCATGCACAAGGGCCTGAGCCAAGTCCGCCCTGAGATCATCGACATGCTCTATGCCCACCGATAGGCGAATAAGCCCTTCTGAAATGCCATAAAGCTGTCTGATTCCTGCTGGAACGTTGCTGTGGGTCGTGGTGGCTGAGTGGCAGGCCATGCTCTCCGTGCCCCCCAAGCTCACTGCATGACGAACCAACCGCAAGGCATCCAGGAATTGAAAAGCAGCTGACCGGCCGCCCTTCAGTTCAAAAGACATCAAAGAGCCACTGCCTGATGCTTGATGGTGGTGGGGGTGGTCGGGTGGAAGCAGTCCGGGATAATACAATTGACCTACTTGAGGATGATTTTTTAGAAAATCAACCAATTGTACCGCATTCCGCTGAGCGGCTTCCATGCGCAATTCGAGCGTTTCCATGCTTCGGGTAAGGAGCCAAGAGGTGTGCGGGCTGGCCGTGCTGCCTAGCTGACTGCGAACGCCACGCAATTTGTTGGCCCATTCGCGGCTGCAGACCAAAGCCCCTGCTATAAGGTCGCTATGCCCCCCGATGAATTTACTGGCCGAATAGACACCCACATCAATTCCATGCAAAACAGGCTTTTGAAAAACAGGTCCGAGAACGGTATTGTCGCAAGCGGTTATGGGTTTGATACCGGTTAATTGCTGGATCTGATGACTCAGTTCCGTTACCTGCTTGAAATCGACAATCTGCAGATTGGGATTGGCGGGCGTTTCGATATAGATCAAGCGAATGGATGGGGTAATTTCCGCCGCCAGCATCCTGGAGCGGATTTGCTCAATAGGCTCTGCCGGGGAAAATTCCATGAGGCGAATCCCCCAAGCGTGCATCATTCCCCGCAGCAAATGATCCGATCCCCCATAGAGTGGCGTGGAATGAAGTACGGTGTCGCCCGGGGAAAGTACCCCCATAAACAAAGTGCTAATAGCGGCCATTCCACTCTCAAAAAACAGGGCCGACTCGGTCCCTTCATAGGCTGCAAGTCGGGCTTCGGCCAAAAGCAAATTGGGGTGACCCAATCGGCTGTAGATCATGTCCTGGGGTGCGGCATGATCTTGATCTGCAGGTTGAACTCCTTTTTGTTCGAATAATTTTTTGGCCTCCTCGGCACTGCTGAAAACATAGTTCGAACTCAGATAGAGCGGCATTTTGACGGCATTGCGCGCATGCTTGGGATCATAATGACCGTCGATCAATTCTGTAGAGGGCTTCATGTTCGATTTGGTTTTTGGATTCGAAATTCTCAATTAGACGACAAACCCTTCATTCAAAAGGGTCAAAAATGAGCCGAGTGGCCTTTGTAGGTTCGAAGATAGACCAAAAGTCGCGCCTGAACGCAGACTATGCCGTTTTGATCAACAGCCTCTGCCGGAAGCCACTTTTCGAATTTGCCCTTTTGGGCGAGGGAATGTTCGGCTTCCTCAATGTCCAAATCTGTCAGGCGGAAATCGATATGCATCTTGGTCGACGATGGTTTTAGATAATCGATCTCCGCTTTTTTGAGCCATGCTTCTAGTTTATGTCCCTTCCGTGCAAAAATCTGCCACATCAACACCGGTAAAAACGGATCAAATGCGCTGAAGAGGGTGCCCCCAAAAACAGAACCTTGCAGGTTTCGGTTGAGCACCGAATGGGCAATGCGCACCCGGCAATGCATGAGATCGAGCGATAACGAGAGCAGCCGGATTCGGTTGAACAAAAGGGGAGGAAACAAGCGCATCATCCAAAGAATCTGCCAATTCTTCAAAACAAGCGGACGGGGTTGATGGCGATCACTCATGATTAAATCAATACACGAAACATAACCGCAAAACTACGCAGCCTTTTCTTGCCTTTGTATGTTTAAACTTTTATCATCTTTGCGGCGTCTTATAACTTATGCGAATTATTTTCTCTCTGAAGCCCTTAAGCCTAACAGCCGTTCTGTTTCTTCTTTTGATTCACACCTCTACCGATGCCCATGCACAAGGCCGAAAATTAACAGGTCGGGTTGTCGATTCAACAGACAGCAGCCCACTGATGGGGGTGAATGTCTCCTTCCGACGCCCCGATGACCCAAATTCTTCTGTTCAAGGCACCACCACAGATCGCGACGGACGTTTCGAACTAAACATCAGCGGAAGGCAAAACATTGAAATACGGGTTAGCTTCGTGGGTTATCGGCCGATCATCCGTGGAGTTTCTCAAGCGCAATGGACGGGGCCTGAGCTTTCTCTTGGGGACCTGCGCCTGCCCAGACAAATCGGACAACTTTCAGAAATATCGGTGAATGAATGGGCCACGCCCGTGGAACAGAAAGGTGATACCACAGACATCCGGGCCGATTCGTATAAGGTAGCAGAAAATTCGGATGCCGAGCAGTTGGTGCGGAAAATGCCTGGAATCACCGTAGAAAATGGTCAGATTCAAGCCCAAGGCGAACAAGTTAAACGGGTTATGCTCGACGGCCAAGAATTTATGGGGAATGATGCCACGGCCGCCTTGCGCAGCCTACCGGCAGATGTGGTTGAGCGCATTCAATTGATCGATCGCATGAGCGACCGCGCACAATTTACCGGGATCAACGACGGAAATACGGAGAAAACACTGAATATAATCACGAAAACAGGGCTAGACAACAGTAAATTCGGAAAAATGTATGCAGGTATCGGAACGGGTTCTGGTGCAAACGAATCATCAGCCCGCTATATGTCGGGTTACAGCGTAAACCTATTCAAGGGCAAGAAAAGGGTGACCTTACTTGGCTTGGCCAACAACATCAACCAGCAAAACTTTTCATCGCAAGATTTGAGTTCACTCTCGGAACCGGATCCAATGCCTTGGAGGACCATGATTGGCAATGCAATGCCGGGTGGATTTGGTAGGGGAATGATGGGGGGTGGAGGAGGAGCTGCGGCGAATTTTCAGAGTGGTCAGCAGGGTGGCATCAGCGAAACCCGATCATTTGGGGTGAATTACAGCGATAGCTGGGACAAAAAGGGGAAAATGAGTGCGAGTTATTTTTTCAGTGATGGACTAAACAATCAGGACACCCGCCTGGACCGTAACTTTTTTGTTCAGGATGGAATTCAACAGCAATACCAGGAAGTGGGGGGTAACAACTCCGCTACACTGAGCCACCGATTGGCCATGCGCATTGAATTCAATCCGGACACATCCAATTCCATAGTCATTAGTCCGCGTTTCAACGCCAGCAGAAGACGTTATACCCAGGACTTCGCTGGTCTTAACTTTGGGTCGGGTGCACTTGGTTTATCAGCCGACAGCATCAGCCGGACGGTTGTTGACCAACGCGACACCAGCTATAATCTTGGACTGAATGGTGAACTGGTTTGGCGCTATAAATTTCCTGTCCGCGGCCGCACCTTTTCCATGACAATAAACGGAGACGTTTCTCAACAAAATGCGCACAGAGGCTTTCAGAGCGACAACAGAATATGGTTGATTTCAGGCTATTCTGACTCCCTTATTGACCGGATAACGGATATAAGCAGCAGTCAGAATCGGGTCGACCTAGACCTGGCCTATACCGAACCCGTGGGCAAGAATGGCTTGATTGAGATGAGTTATGCACCACGGATTACCGAATCAGAGGCCGCTCAATGGGCAGATGGGAAGGACGCAGCGCTTGGGGTTTACTCGATCCGCGACAGCGTTCTTTCAAATGCGTTCGAAAACAGGATCGTAGTACAAGGCGGAACTTTGCGGTACCGCTACAACATTGAGCGTTTCGAATGGACATTCGGTGCCCGCTATCAAATGGCCGATATGCGCAGCCAACAGTCATACCCCATTAATCAGGATATCCCTGTGGCATTCTACAATTGGCTACCATCAGCCATGATTCGCTACAACATCACCAAAACAGCGAACCTTCGCTTTTTCTATCGTACGAACGCTCAATTCCCATCCTTGAGCCAACTTCAGAATTTGGTTGATGTTTCGAACCCGCTCCAATTGCGCAAAGGGAACCCCGATTTACGTCAGACCGTGAGCCATACCATTGGGGGACGGATCCGCGAAGCGAAGCCATCTCAAGGTGTTTCTTATTTCTTGTTTGCCATGCTTAATGTATTCAATGATCAGATTGTGAACAGCACGACCCTTGCTTTGGCCGACACCACTCTGCTGTCCAACGGCTCCCCCATTGTTCTGGGTCGAGGCGCCCAGCTTATTCAACCCATAAACCGCGATGGTGGACGCAACTTCCGAGTATTCTTGAATTACAGCCGGCCCGTGAAGTCACTCAAGTCCAATCTCAACATCAATGCGGGTACCACATCAGGCATCACCCCCAGCTGGGTGAACGGACTAGAAAACCGGGCGCTCAACACCAACTACAATTCGGGTCTCAGCCTCAATTCTAATATCAGCAAGGAATTGGATTTTTCGGTAGGCTACACACTCAACTACAACCGTGTCCGTTACAGCCTTCAGCCCAATCAGAATAGTGATTTCTTCACCCATTCGGGTTCCTTTCGCTTCAATTACATAGCAGTACCTGCACTCATTTTGAGTTCAGATTTGATGGTGAATGCATTCTCTGGATTGGGAGCCGACTTTAACCAACAAATATGGCTTTGGAACGTGGGCGCTGGTTATCGATTCATGAAGGACAAAAGAGGCGAGTTGCGCTGGTCGGTCTTCGATTTACTTGGGCAGAACAACAGCATCAGCCGAAATGCCACCGAAACCTATGTAGAAGATATAGAAACGCGGCTTTTGCAACGTTTTCATATGCTCACCTTTACCTACAATCTCAGGCATTTCGGTCAGCGTCCGGAGCCACCTTCAAGAGGTCCAAGGGGTGGCGGACTGCAATAGTTAACGGTGAATGAGGCATTCCGGAGCCACCGTCTAGAGGTCCAAGGGGTGGCGGACTGAAGTAGTTAACGGTGAATGAGACGTGCCGTTGCCACCCCACGTTCTCCCTGAACCCGAATCGTGTACAGTCCGCGTGACCAGGATTCCACATCAAATTCATAACGCCCTTCCTCCGAGGAGAATCCTGAAATTTTCGCTACGAGTCGACCCGTTGCATCCAATACACGAACATCATCAATTTTGCCCAAATCTGTGGTTTCGATAAATACCCGTTGGCCATCACTGGGATTGGGGTATATTTTGATCAGAGATCCTTCAGCTTGTTCCTCAATTCCCGTCAAGAAAAAATTCAACGGTATGCAGGTGCTGTCATTGGCGCGGTTCACATCATCCGTTTGGCGCACCCACAAGCAAAGGTTGGCCCCCAGCGAAGTTACTGAGCTTAGGGGCGTAGTGAACTCGTAGACAAAACTACCGCCAGGGGTGGGGCTTCCAGCTGGAAGTGTTTCGGTAACAATGGGCTGATTACCAAATCGGTAGGACACCGTTGCAGTACCATGCGGATAGGTGCCAACCCCACGAATGCGCAGGCGCGGACGAATGGGCGCATTCACCACCGCACCTGCCAGTGGAAATACAGGTGGATCCACTGCCAAATCGATATTTCGCAGCGGGCGGGCAATCACACCAAGTACCATGTCCTCGGTTAAACGACTGCGGTATCCTGCCCATGCCCCCTGAATAACCTCCATAGTCCGGCAAGAAATGGGCTGTGTTAAGTCACGCGCAAGAGAGATATTCGATCCCGCGGGCATCTCCCACAAGACGTAAAAACCGCCCGCATTTCTGGTGACAGGAGTTGAAAGGGGAACGAGCGACAAAAAGCCAGGAGGGGTTGAGGCAGGATCGGCCCATGTAGAGTCGAGTAAGGTACCTGGCCCTCCATTCGGCCCATCATCTGCATAAATTTTCAGAAAACAGCCTTGTAGGGTGGGGTCACCCGTGATGATCAGCCGATATTGGGTGATGCGGTACGGGAAAAAGGGTGGCAGCATATAATAACCCATACCCGCATTGCCGCTCGACCAAGAGATTCCAAATCCATCAGGAACCCCATCGGAATAGTCGAGGGGCACATCCGTTTGGGCTGTATCGATCGCCACAATCTTTGTGCGAATCTGGTTGTTGAAAGCCACCATATCATTCGTAATGCCCGCCAAATCCGTCTGCATATCATAAATGCCCGCAGCCAATGGCGTAAGCGGATCGAAATTGACAACGGTATCCACGGCTACTGGCAGCGATGCAATCGCGACGGTATCGCGCTGTGGCGTGGTTAAATTGAAGCTACTCACTGAACTGCGAATGCTGAAATTTCCCAATGGTTGATTCCCGTAATTCTTCACATAAGATGTGAGGGGACAAGGTCGCTGGATCAGGGTGAACGTAGCCTGGTTGAAGGGACTCTGGTTCCAATCAATGCCAGCGTCAGTTACCTGGTAGGTCACTGTGTCGGGGTAATAAAAGCGAACGCTGTAGTTGGTATCGGGATACACATTCTTGCTGTGCTGCAATCCAATCGCTCCATTGATGTTTTCGATTCCTATGGTGATGTCATTTCCGAGGGTGAGACCAATTTGTCGCTTATAATTGAACGTAATGCTCTTATCCACTCGATTCATGACAATCTGGAAGGAGTTTTGACCGGTATAATAGGGAAGTCCTGAGGTCCAAAAGGGCACATTAATCCAACTGAATACCAGCGTATCGGGGGTGGCATAATAGTAGCAACTGCCCGTATTCCCTGCGCCTGCGAAGTTGAGGTCACACATAAGCGCTGCGATGAAATTGTGGGCCCCACCGGCATTTGGAATCACCGGAAAAGGGGAGGCGATGTTGTCGGAGTTGAAGGTGATGTATCCATTCGAGCCAATCCACACCAATTTCGGGAAATACCAATAGTATTGAAATTCATTGGGTATGGCAAAGGGACCAATTACGTTATCGTCGGCCAAACCCAAAACCTGGGTACCCGACGAAGTAATATCGACCCAACTGTAGAGCGGACCTACAGAATCATACGAATCACGCCAAGTATAGCCGTAGAGATCAGGACCACCGCGCCCTTGAATCTGTGCGCATGTATAGGTCGTGATGAAAAAGAAGAAAACAGATGCAAACAGTAGAGATCTGAACATATAAACTGCAGGGTTCATAGAAAAAATTTGGTGTAGGTAGTAAAAATACATGCCAATCAGAGAGAAAGCAAAAAAAAAATAACCTTGTTACGTTTTCCGGTCGATCTCTTCCACAAAATCCAAATCGCGTCCCCAAGTTTCGTGCAAATGATTAAGCGACCAAAGCGCAACGCCGATGCAGATCACGCCCGTGATGAGTGCGGATTCTATGCGGGAAACGCTCATTTGTAGTGAAGTATACAGGAATGTGATGGGCAATACTGAGCCCCGAACAAAATTGGGGATGCTCGTGGTGGCAGTAGAGCGAAAATTAGTGCCGAAATGTTCCGACGCCATGGTCACAAACACCGCCCAGTATCCTGTAGCGGATCCCAAAACAAAACAAAGAACATAGAAATCGCGCAATTTTTGGATACCGCCATATAAATAGAATACAACACAGGCCAGGGTTATCCAAAGGAAAACACGAACAACACCTTTGCGGGTTCTGAACCACTGACTGGCCAATCCACTCACAAAATCACCAAATACCAATCCACCATAGGCGCACATCACGGCCAAAGCGGGTAGAACAGGCCCCTCAAGTTGCAAATCGCGCCCTAACTCAGGCGAGAAGGTGATGAGAATGCCCACACAAAACCAAATCGGTATTCCAATCAGAATGCTGTGCAGAAACAATCGGGCACGTCGTGCGCTTAAAAAGAGTAGACGAAAATCGCCCTTCACCAATTTGCTGTGTTGTTGGGTACGCTGGAACATGCCGGATTCGCGTAAACCGACCCTTAGGGCGAGCAGGGAGAGCCCCAAACCACCTCCCACCAAATAGGCCGTACGCCAACTCACCAACTGAGACAACATGCCCGCAAAAATGGCTCCAGCAGCGCCGACCGTTACCACCACTGTGGTGCCATTACCCCGCTTTTCTCGGCTCATCAATTCACCCACCAAGGTGATGCCAGCCCCCAATTCGCCTGCAAGTCCAAATCCGGCTATGAGCCGCACCCACGCATATTGATCGACCGATTGCACATAAGCATTGGCCAAGTTGGCGAGCGAATAGAGCAATATACTTCCAAAAAGAACCGACAATCTCCCCTTCTTATCGCCCAAAATCCCCCAAAAAATCCCCCCCAACAACATGCCGAGCATTTGCATATTTAATATCCAGACGCCATGTTGTTCCAATTCCCGACCCGTGCATCCTAATGCACTGAGGCTTTCAACCCGAACAATACTGAACAAGATCAGGTCATATATATCGACAAAGTAGCCCAACGCCGCTACCAAAACAGCTAAATAAACAGCCCGCTTACTTTGGGGATTTATTTCATTCATGAGGAGATTGATGGCAGTCCTTCGAATGGGAATTTTCAATCGACCAAATATAGATTCTGATCATTGTAATTGGTAATATTGTTTCCGCTTAGTGCAATTCTATTTTTTATTTCTTACCTGCTTTTTTCTTATTAACCCCTCATTCAAAAATGAACATCAATATACGCTCAGCGGAACGCAAAGACTGTTCGGCACTCAAGACGCTGATCCGCGAATTGGCCACCTACGAACGTGCGCCTGAGGAGGTGACAGTGGATGACCGGCACTTTGAAGAGGCCGGATTTGGAGCTCAGCCGGTTTGGTGGGGCTTTGTGGCGGAGCACACAGGAGCGGATCAAAAGGAAAAAATCGTCGGTTTTGCTTTGTGCTACACTCGATATTCCACCTGGAAGGGGTCATTATGTTATTTGGAAGACCTGTTGGTTACCGATTCCTTTCGGGGCCAAGGCATCGGTCGGATGCTGTTTAAAGAGGTTTTGCTTCATGCAAAAATCAAAGGTTATCCTCGGGTTTGTTGGCAAGTTCTGGATTGGAACGAGCCCGCACTTAACTTCTACCGTAAATTCGGGTCGTCATTTGATGTCAGCTGGGTCA
>Ga0194121_10009514_pt1 | contig 12014 bp, 12 predicted proteins | sample TA2MahCa50mmetaG_FD_148609 | JGI IMG/M metagenome (GOLD analysis project Ga0194121, IMG submission 148609) | Freshwater microbial communities from Lake Tanganyika, Tanzania - TA2015020 Mahale Deep Cast 50m | ecosystem: Environmental > Aquatic > Freshwater > Lake | place: Tanzania: Lake...
TTTCGCCGCGCTTCGGAGCGCTGGCTCCGGCCGCTTGGCATCGCCCTCGGGGGAATGCTGGGCGTGACCGCGAGCATCCCGCTGGCCATCCTGCTCAATCCCCTGGTGGGCCTCCAGCGCGGCACCTTCCACAACCTCGGGATCATCACGCTCTGCCTCGCTTTCCTGGGATTTTGCATGGGATCCCTGGGCGGACTCGTCTACGCTGGAATGATCCAGTCCCCATCGCCTCGAAATGAATCCGACTCCAGCCCCTCGCTCACCCCGGAGCAGGCGAGAGAGCTGGACAAGCCGACGGGGGATTAGCCCCGCTCGGTCAGGAGGTGAATCGTGGGCGACTACGGGCACGTGATGACCGCCATGGTCACGCCCTTTGACGCGGATGGACAGGTTGATTACAGCAAGGTCGTCGAGCTGACCGACTTTCTGATTGCCGAGGGGAGCGACTCGCTGCTGGTGTGCGGCACCACCGGCGAGTCTCCGACGCTGACCAACAACGAGAAGGCGAAGCTGTTCAAGACCGTCAAGGAGGCCGCGAAAGGACGCGTTCCGGTGGTGGCCGGGACCGGCACCAACAACACCGCCACCAGCGTCACCATGTCGAAGGCCGCGCATGAGAACGGCGCGGACGCGTTGTTGCTGGTCAATCCCTACTACAACAAGCCGCCGCAGGAGGGCCTCTATCGCCACTTCCGCACGGTGGCCGAGGCGACGCCGCTGCCGGTGATCATCTACAACATCCCCGGGCGCACCGGCGTGAACCTGGAGACCGCCACGTTGAAGCGGCTGGCCGAGCTGCCCAACGTAGTGGCGGTGAAAGAAGCCTCCGGGAGCGTGGACCAGGTGAGCGAGATCGCGCGTGCCATCGGGGCCGCGGACAGCGTGCTGGAGAAGGCCGGGCAACTGGTCGCGGCCGGCTCCCCGCGAGCCGCCGGGCCCGAGGAGGCGGCGAAGAGGTTCTGGATCTACAGCGGGGATGATTCCCTGACGTTGCCCTTCCTGAGCGTGGGCGCCACGGGGGTGATCAGCGTGGCGTCGCATGTCGCCGGCAAGCAGATCCGCGAGATGGTCACCGCCTTCATCGGCGGGGATCCGGCCCGCGCCGCGGCCCTCCACGCGCGGCTGTTGCCGCTCTTCAAGGGGCTGTTCGTGACCACCAATCCCATTTTGACCAAGGCCGCGCTCAAGCTTCGCGGGCTGGACCCGGGCGGGCTGCGCCTGCCACTGGTCGATGCCACCGAGGAGCAGGTGGAAAAGCTGAAGGCGGTCATGCGGGAGGCGCAGATTGACGTCGCCTGAGGCCCCCGTGCTGGACGCGGCCGAATGGGACGACCTCCAGCGCGACATCGTACACTGTACGCGCTGCGGCCTCTGCCAGACGCGGACGAAGTCCGTGCCGGGCCAGGGGACGTGCGCCTCCGGCTTGATGTTCGTGGGAGAGGCGCCGGGCGGCCAGGAGGACGTTCAAGGGGAGGCCTTCGTGGGCCCGGCCGGCAAGCTGCTCACCGAGCTGGTGCACGGTATTGGCTTGCAGCGGGAGGACGTCTTCATCACGAATATCGTGAAGTGTCGGCCTCCGGGAAACCGGAATCCGCACGACGTTGAGATCGAGAAGTGCCTCCCCTACCTGCGCAAGCAAGTGCGGATGCTGCAACCCACGGTGATCTGCACGCTGGGAAACTTCGCGTTCAAGAGCCTGGTGCAAGAGGACCGTTCTATTTCCAACGTGCGCGGGCAGTTTTTTCGAAAGGGGGCGTACACCTTTTTCGCGACCTACCACCCCGCGTTCGCGATTCGCAATCGAGAGTTCATTGACGTCATGAAACGAGACTTCGCCCTGCTGGGACAGAAAGTGAGAAGCCTCCATGGAAATCACCATCACGCCTAGAAAGCGGTGGACCGGACGCATCGCCGTTCCCGGAGACAAGTCAATCTCCCACCGCGCCGCCATTCTGGCCGCCCTCGCCGAGGGAGACAGCCTGATCGAGAATTTCCTCGACAGCGCCGACACCAACGCGACGGTCCGCTGCCTGGAGGCGCTGGGCGTGGAAATACGCCGCATGGACGAGGAGACGCTGCTCGTCGTGGGACGCGGCCTGGACGGCCTGCGCGAGTCGCAGGAAGTGCTCCACTGCGGAAATTCTGGAACCACGCTGCGTTTGTTGACCGGCTTGCTGGCCGGGTTCAATTTCTTTTCGGTGCTGACCGGGGACGCATCGCTGCGCAGCCGCCCCCTGGGACGGGTCATCGAGCCGCTCAAGAAAATGGGCGCCAAGCTGATGGCGCGCCATGACAACGAGCTGGCGCCGGTCGCCGTGCAGGGCGGCAAGCTGAAGGCGCTCAAGTACAAGTTGCCGATTCCCAGCGCCCAGGTAAAATCCGCGATCTTGCTGGCGGCGCTGCGCCATGGCCACGGGACGGAAATTACCGAGACCATCCCGAGCCGCGATCATACCGAGCGCATGTTGGCTGCGATGGGCATGAAGCTGACCATCGCGGACGGCAAGATCACGCTTGACGGCGGTAATAAGCTGGAGGCCTTGCGGGCCCGCATCCCCGGGGATATTTCCTCGGCTTCGTACTTGATGGCGGCGGCCGCCATCGTGCCCGGCTCCAAGCTGGAAATCCCTTCAGTGTGCGTGAATCCCACGCGGACCGGCTTTTTCAACCTGCTCAAGCGGATGGGCGCCAACGTGAAAATCGAGAGCAAGAAAAACGCCGACCTCGGTGAGGACGTGGGTGACATCCTCTGCGAGACCGAGAGCCTGACTGGAATCAACGTTAATCCCGAGCAGGTGCCGGCCGCCATTGACGAGTTGCCGCTGCTGGCCGTGGTGGCCACCCAGGCCTACGGCTGGACCCGCGTGACCGGCGCCGAGGAGCTGCGCGTGAAGGAAAGCGACCGCATCGCCGGCGTTGTTGAGGGATTGCAGAAAATGGGCGCGCGTATCGAGGAGAAGCCGGGGGGATTTGCCGTCGAAGGACCTTCGCCGTTGCAGGGCGCCCGGCTGGATTGCAAGGGAGATCATCGGTTGGCCATGGCCTTCGCGGTGGCGGCTCAGGTGGCGAAGGGTGAAACCGTGCTTGAGGGGGCCGAGGCTGTGGACGTGTCCTATCCCAATTTCTGGTCGGTGTTCGCGCCTGCCTCGACGCTAGTCTAGTTCATGGCCGCGGTCACGAAGCGCAACATCTACCTTGCGGGGTTCATGGGCACCGGCAAGAGCACGGTCGGCCGTGAGCTGGCGCGCTTGATGGGGCGCAAGTTTATCGACACCGACCAGGCGCTGGAAAAGCTGCTCGGCATGACGGTGAACGAGACGTTCGCACAAAAAGGCGAAGAATTCTTCCGTACCGAGGAGCGCAAGCTGGCGCTGGAACTGGCCGATACCTTCAACCGGGTGGTGGCGACCGGGGGGGGGACGTTGCTCGATCCGGAAGTCCGCATGGCGTTCGCGAAGAGCGGCTTGATGATCTGCCTGTTCACCACCGAGGATCAGCTCGTGCAGCGGCTGGAGCGCACCGACAAGCGTCCCATGCTCAAGGGCGGAGAGTTGCGCGACCGCGTTGAGCAACTGCTGCAGGAGCGCAAGGAGATTTACGACAAGATCTCAATTCGGGTGGACACCACGAATTTAACACCGCAGGAAGCCGCGCGAAAAATCCACGACCTGCTCAAGATGCGCCAGCGGGTCCTGGATCGCTTGCAGTCGCAGTATATCGAGATCTCTTAAGGGTTCGGGGGCGGCGGGTTCGAGGGGGTTAGCGTCGGGCCGAGCGCGTTCGGGTCCTCGACCTGCGGAATGTTGGTGCCGGGAATGTAGGGGGGTGGGAGTTTCTTTCCTTCGGGCGCTAGAGCGTTGCCCTGGAAAGGGCCCGGCGCATTGCCAAACTTGCCCGGCTCATTTGAAACATTTATTGCGCCCTTGATCAGATCGGGAACTTTAGAGAACCCGGGCAGATAGTCTTTGCGGCCGCGCCCCCGACTCTCGTTGGTTCCCATCAAGTAGCCTTCGTCGTCGTAGATGACCCAGAATTTGGCGCCCTTCATGAAGCGCATGCGACCCTCGGAATTCCAGAACACCCAGACCGGAATTTCCTGGCTGCGAACACCGTTGCGGCCCTGGGCATAGACCACGTAGTCGTAGCCGAGACGCATGTCCAGGAAGACCGGCACAGGGGTCTTTCCGGGTTGGATCAGGCGTCCGATGCAGCACTGGAATCCGGCGTAGACTGGCGAGCGCTCGCCAAACACCACCTGCGGTCCTCCGAAACTGATTGGACGCCAGGGAATGAATTTCAGCTTGGGACCGAGACCCTTCCGTGGCTCGTAGGTCGCCGGGCCCTTTGGATGCGGCGGCACCGGCGGCGGAAACGGATTCTGGCGGTCGCGGATGGCGATAAGCGCGTTCTGCACGTCCACCATTTTCTTGTAATCGGCCTCAGTCTTTGGGTCGTTCCAGGGATTTGGATTCTCGAAGATCCAACCGGCGCGGAAAGCGTCGTCCGGCCCGGGTTTGTAGGTGGCTATCCGCCGTTCAAGCTCATCGGGCGTCTCCAGCTTGCCATTTCACGGAATCAATACCAGCTCGCGTTCGGGTGGCGTCTTCGGCTCAGGCTCGCGTGGCGGCGTCTTGAGCGCAATCTTGCGGTTTTTCTGGTTGAGACCCGCGTACGGATCGCGCCCCTTGGCCTGCGCGCCGTTGCCCGGACCGTATTTTTTCTTGTCCCCGCCGGGCGGCGTGGTGGCCTTCTTGCGATTGTCGGCCGGACGCTTCACGTTGGCGTTGGCGGCATTGGCGTCCGGCTTTTTTCCGCTGCCGGAGGCATTGGGGTCGGCACCCTGATTGCCGCCCGGCTGGGTCCCGGCCGCGCCGGGTTGAGTGCCGGCGGCCCCGCCCGGCTGGGTCCCGGCCGCGCCGCCCGGGCGGCTGGCTGCGCTTACAGCTATCCGATCCGCGCCGCCAGGGCGTGGGACACGGGTAAGCAGATCCTCGCCGGGCCCCTGGCCGGCATCGCGCCGGTGCGGGGCGACGGATTCGCCACAACGGGTGACGGCGACGGCGTGGCCCCCATGACGGGCGAAGCCGTCGCGCGGGGGGTAGGGCTTCCAGCGACGGGTGAGGGCGATGGTCGCGATGGGCTTCCGGTAACCGGCGACATCGACGGCCGAGGGGATGGACTCGCCACCAGCGGTGACGGGCGCGGTGAAGGCGTTCCGACGACGGGCGAAGGCCGCGGGGTGTCGGCCTGCGCGCCTGTTCCGACTGGGAGCGTGGTCGGCGCGACCGGCCGAGGAGACGCCGTGGCCGGGGAGGGCGAGGTGAGCGGACGCGGAGACGCCGCGGCCGGGGAGGGCGAACCGGCCGCGGGTGATCCCGAAACGGCCGGAGATGGCGAGCCACCCGCCGGAGACGGCGAAGCGACGACCGGGGACGGCGAGCCGCCGGCGGGTGACGGAGATGGCGCCGGTGACGCTGCCGCGGATGCGGATGGCGATGGTGAAACGGCCGCTGACGGGGACGGCGAGGGCGATGCCGATGCCGCGGCCGATGGTGACGGCGACGGACTGGCGCTCTTCGAGGGCGACGGCGAGGCTGCTTCAGCCGAGGCCGGCAGGCCAAAGGGCAGATTCGTCGCGTTTCCGGGAACGTGCAAGCCAACCCTGTCCGCCGCTTCGAGGGACGACGTCCACAGGATCACCAGCAGTCCAACCACGGCCAGCATTGCCAGCGGCGAGAATCTCCGCAGGATCAACCACTCCGCTCTCCATGATACGCTGTGCCGCCCGTTTCGAGAAGCTCAGCGCTCATTGACTTTCCAGATGAGTCTCGCCCCCTTCATGGTATCGGCCTCGCACCAGTCGAAATAAGGCGGAAACCCGCGCCCGGAGGTCGAATCGAACGTGTCGTGCCGAATTTCCGCCTCATCCTCCCAGTATTGCTCTGTTTCGCGCTCCAGCTCTCCTTTGCCTGGGCCGCGCCCCGTCCGGTCGCGCTCCTCGCCGCCGACGACCCGCAGAAGGTGAGCAGCCTGTCCGCCACTTTCGGCGCCACCCTGGTCCGCTTCGAGGTGACCTTCGCCGACGCGCGCCGTCCGGAGTTCGCGGTGGCCTACAAGCCGCAGGACGCCTCGCTCTCCATCGACCTTCGCAACGTCGACATCGGCGGCGTGAATCTTCCCGCCCGCGGCCCCGACGTGCTGGTGGGCTCCTGGGAGCTGAAGGGCACCTCGCCCATCACCGCCTCCTGGAACGTCGGGCTCAACTACCCCGTGCCCGGCGACAAGATCCGCACCCGCACCGCCGGCAATCCCACCCGGCTCATCGTCGAGGTCTCGCGCTCCTACGACGAGCGGATGTCGCTGCCGCTCACCCGCGGCGTGCACTGGACGCGTCGCGAGGTGCGGAGCGCCGACGGCTACGTCCTCATCAACGAGCTGGAGGTCGATCTCAAGAAGGATGGCGTGGCCCTGGAGATCGTGCACGGCAACGACTCGCTGCAGACCACCGAGCGGCCCACCGACATGGCGAAGCGCTCCGGAGCGCTTGCGCTGGTCAACGGAGGCTACTTCCAGTTCGGCGGCGGTGGCCTGGGCCTCGTCGTGGAGGGCGGACAGGTGCGCAAGCCGCAGGTCGCCCGCCGCCCGCCGCGCACCACGCTGGGGCTCACCAACGACGGCAGGCTGCTGATGGATCGTGTCGGGGCGACGGGCAACACGCTCAAGTCCATCGAGGGTAGCGACTGGTCCAACGTGCGGCTTGCCCTGGGCGGCGGGCCGCGTCTGGTGCGCAATGGAAAGGTCGACATCACCGCGGATGCGGAGGGTCTCGGAAAGAACGGGAACAACATCACCCACACCTGCGCCCGGACCGCCGTGGCCATCCTCAATGACGGCCACCTGCTCTTCGTGACGGTGAGCGGATTTCAGGACAACCACCGCCAGGGATGGAAGCTTGACGACCTTGCCGGGTGGCTGGTCGCGCGCGGCGCGGTGGACGCGATGGGATACGACGGCGGCGGCTCGGTGGCCATGGTCATTGACGGCCAGACGGTGAGCCGCGGCTGGGGCAATCGCGTGGCCGAGCGCAAGGTGGCCAACGCCTGGGCCATCCGCGACCCCGGCCCGCGCCTCATGCCGGCGAAGGTGACTCTCAAAGCTGCCACCCATCGCGCCAACGCCGATGGCAAGACCCGGGTGAAGCTGGTGGCGCAGGTGGAGGATGCGGCCGGCGCGCCCGTTCCGGACGGCACCATGGTGTACTTCTCGACGACGGCCGGAGACGTGACGCCCCGCGCCACCACCAGGAAGGGGAAGGCCGTCGCGCAGTGGACGGCGCCCCGCGCGGTCGGCGAAATGCAGGTGGTGGCATTCAGCGGACTGGTCTGGGGCGGGGATGCGATTCTCGTGGAGTCAGGCCCGCCGGCCCATCTCGCGGCCACCCTTCGGGTGGTGGAGTCGGCGCCCGCTCCTTCCCCCTCGGTCGTCGCGGAGACGCCTTCACCCCAGCCCACGGCGGAAGTCCCCAGCGCCGCAACGCTCGAGGTCGTGCTCACCGACCGGTGGTTCAACCCGCTGTCCGGCAAGCCGGTGAAAGTGGAGGCCGAGGACGGCTCGGTGATCGCGCTGACCACCGATGCCGACGGCGTGGCTCGCTTGAGGACGTTGGCCGGCGGGCGGCTGCGCGTCCTGCACGGAGCGCTGCGGCCGATCGAGCTGGTGCCATAGGAGTTTTTTCCGGCCTTCCGAAAATCTCCGGGTACATGAGCGGCCGCGGCCGCTCTCCCATTGAAAGCAGGGGAGGCCTCCATGCCCAAGCGCCAAGAAGATCCGACCCCCGCGCCCCGCAAGGCCAAGCCAGCGAAGGTCGTCGAGCGCAAGGAGTCTCCGCTGGAGCGCAAGGAGTGGGGCTACGATCCCCTGCTCGGGCTGGAGAGCATCAAGACCACGATGGGCGGGCTGCTGGCCGAGTTGTTTACCCGCCGCGGGACCCCCGGCGCCGAGCTGCCCCACGAGCCGCCCATCGACCTGTACGAGGAAGGCAACAGTCTCATCATTGAAATGGCCATTCCCGGCGCGCGGAAACAGGATATTCACATGCACGCCTATCACAACCTGTTGATCATCAGCGGCGAGACGCGCCCGGACCGCGAGATTGCCGCCGACAAGTTTCATTTTCGCGAGCGCCAGTGGGGACCGTTCCAGCGCTCCATCCCGCTGCCGTTCGTGGTGGTGCCGGAGAATATCAAGGCGGCCCTGGCCGACGGCGTGCTGACCGTGACCCTGCCGGTGGAAGGCAAGCGGCCCAGCCGCTCCGTCCGCGTCAAGATCGAATAAGTGCACGTCCTCATCAGCGGCGGAGCCGGGTTTGTCGGCTCCCATCTTTGCGATCGCTTTCTCTTCGACGGTCACCGCGTTACCTGCGTCGACAATCTGCTCACCGGGCGCGCTGAAAATATTGCCGCGCTGCGGAGCAATTCCCAGTTCCGGTTTGTCGAGCAGGACATCGCTGAGTTTTCAGTCCCCGCCGAGAAGGTTGATGCGGTGCTCCATTTTGCTTCGCCGGCCAGCCCGCCGGACTACCTGCGCTTTCCGATGGAAACCATTCGCGTGGGCTCGCTGGGCACCACCCGCATGCTGGAGATCGCGCACGCCCACGGCGCGCGCTTCGTGATGGCGTCCACTTCGGAAATCTACGGTGATCCGCTGGTGCATCCCCAGCGCGAGGATTACTGGGGGAATGTGAACCCGATCGGGGTACGCTCGGTGTACGATGAAACCAAGCGTTTCTCCGAAATGCTCACCGCCGCGTGGCATCGTGAGCGAGGGACGAACAGTGCAATATTGCGCATCTTCAACACCTACGGGCCCCGCATGCGCCCCCAGGACGGGCGGCTTATCCCGAATTTCATCGCGCAAGCCTTGCGCGGCGAGGATCTCACCGTGTACGGCGACGGGTCGCAGACGCGCAGCTTCTGCTTTTTCAGCGACCTTGTGGATGGAATCGTGCGCCTGACGCTGTCGGACGAGCACAGGCCGGTCAACCTGGGCAATCCCGCGGAGTTTACCGTGCTGGAACTGGCCGAGATGGTCAAGAAACTGACCGGCGCGGCCAGCCGACTGGTTTTTCATCCCTTGCCCTCCGACGATCCCGCGCGGCGGCGGCCGGACATCGGCCGGGCCCGGGCGCTGCTCGGCTGGGAGCCAAAAATCTCGCTGGAGGACGGCCTGCGCGAAACCATCGCCTGGTTTCAGCGCGAAGAGGGAATCTTGTGAAAATCAGCATTGTTGGATCTGGATACGTCGGCCTGGTGACCGGCGCGTGCCTTGCGGAACTGGGCCACGAGGTGCTGTGCGTCGACAACGACACGCACAAGATCGAAGAGCTGCGCCAGGGACGCTCGCCCATCTATGAGCCCGGGCTGGAAGAGCTGGTGCGAGTCAACGCGCGCGAGAGTCGCCTCTCGTTCTCCACCTCGGTGCAGGAAGCGACCGCGCACGGGACCATCGTGTTCATCTGCGTGGGCACGCCCCCGGGCCCGGACGGCGAGGCCGATCTGTCTTTTGTGGAGGCGGTATCCCGGGAAATTGCGCTGAACATGGAAGAGTACCGGCTGGTGGTCGAAAAGAGCACGGTGCCGGTCCAGACCGGCCAGTGGGTGCAGCGCACCATCGCCCACCACGTCCGCAGTGGCGTCGAATTCGACGTGGCCTCCAACCCGGAGTTTCTGCGCGAGGGGAGCGCGATCCGCGACTTCATGCACCCGGACCGCGTGGTCATTGGAACCTCAAGCGACCGCGCGGCGTCGCTCCTGGTGAAGCTGTACGAGCCGTTGAACGCGCCCCTGCTGCTGACCGACATCAACAGCGCGGAATTGATCAAACACTCGGCGAACGCTTTTCTGGCCCTGAAAATCTGCTTCATCAACGCGGTGTCCCGCATCTGCGAGAAGAGCGGCGCGGACGTGGTGCGGGTGGCCAAGGGCATTGGTCTCGATCGCCGCATCGGCGTGGATTTCTTGCAGGCGGGCATCGGGTTCGGTGGATCGTGTTTTCCCAAGGACGTGGAGGCTTTTATCGGCATCTCCTCAAAACTGGGCTACGATTTCAAACTGCTCCGCGAAGTGCTGGCCATCAACCAGGAGCAGCGCCAAGTGGTCCTGACCAAGCTGGAGGCGTCCCTGGGCGACCTGGCCGGCAAGCGCATCGGACTGCTCGGGCTCACGTTCAAGCCGGACACCGACGACCTGCGCAACGCGCCCTCGCTGGACATCGTGCGGCTGCTGGTCGAGCGCGACGCAGACGTGCGTGCCTACGATCCGAAGGGGATGGAGCGGGCGCGCGGGGCCGGCGAAGCCATGGAGGTAGTTCACTACTGCGACGATCCGTACGAGGTGGCCGAAAACGCAGATGCGCTGGTGGTGGTGACCGAATGGGACGTCTTCCGACGCCTGGACCTGCAGCGCATTCACGGGGCCATGCGTCGGCCGTTCGTGATTGACGGGCGCAACATCTACGATCCCGCGCGCATGCGGCGGCTGGGCTTCGAGTATCACGGGGTGGGAAGATAGATGAGTAAAGGGCGACCGCTGCTGAAACCGTGAGTCCCGTCAAGGGTTCTACGGGAGTTGGAGGAAGCTTCGAGCCTATGGAAACCCCGTCCAATGCCTCTCCAGTGCGCGCGTCCCGCACGGTATTCTCTTCATTTTTCGTGGGAGTGGCCTTGCTGGCGTCGACCATGGTGATTCCGCCGGCGCCGCCCTCCATGGCCGCGACCGCGAAGAAGCGGGTGGCCCAGGAAACCGCTTCGCCTTCCGTGTCTCCAAGCGGTTCGCCGTCCGAGACACCGTCGGTCTCACCGAGTCCGAGCGCTTCGCCGTCCGCGTCTCCGAGCGCGTCGCCTTCGGTCAGCCCGTCGGCCAGCCCGTCTGTCAGCCCGTCTGTCAGCCCGTCGGCCAGCCCGTCTGTCAGCCCGTCTGTCAGCCCGTCCATGGACGCGAAGGAAAAGCAGATCCGCGAGATCATGGACAAGGCCAACAACCTGAACCCGAAGTTAAACGATTACCAGGCGGACGTGAAAATTGATGCCGAGGCGCAGGCCGGATTCCTGAAGTTGCCTTTCACGATTAACGGCAAGTATTATTTCAAGAAGCCGGATAAGCACCGCATGGTGGTTGATGACGCTCCGGAAATGATCGCCAAGCACCTGGGCCGTCTGGGCTACCGCCCCCACAAACTGGACGACTTCACCATGTCCATGCTGGCCGACGAGAAGATCGACGATCGCGACCACTGGGTCATCCGCCTCGACAAGAAGAGCGAGAGCGATTTCCGCGGCGTGACCCTGTGGGTGGACAAGGAGACCAGCACCATCCACAGGCAGGTGTCCAACTACAAGGACAACGGCAAGATCGAGGTCGACATCAAGTGGCGCAAGGACGGCGAGTTCAACGTCATGGAAGAAGTCGTCGCGAAACTGGAGTTCCCCAAGCACGGCGGCTCGGCCAACGTGGACGCGAAATACGAGAAATATGCGTTCAACGTTGGCCTGGATGACAAAGTGTTTGAGGAAGCCAGGTGATCAGGGCGCGATCGCTGCGCCGCTCAGCGCGCTCTCTGGCGTGAGCAGCACGTAGATATCCCCGTTGCTGGCCGCGATGGCGAGCGACTTCGAATCGCGTGTGAACGACAATCCGCGCACGCCGCCGTGGAAGCCGATCAACTCGCGGCCCGGCTGCGAGGGCAACAACCCCGGGAGAGGCTTGCGGGTCGTGGGATTCCAGAACAGTACGGTGCGATCCGCCGAGCCGGTGGCGAGAATTTTTCCGGCGGCGGCAAAGCGCGTAACCGACACCAGGTCCTTCTGCGCCTTTTCCTCGGCAAGGTACGAGCCGTCGTCGGCGTTGTAGAAATCGAGCTGCCCGTGCCATCCTCCGATGGCAAGCGTCGCGGAATCCGGCGCCCACGCCACCGAGAACACCGGTCCGGAGTTGCGCAACGGGCGCATTTCCAGCGTT
>Ga0194121_10009526_pt1 | contig 12003 bp, 8 predicted proteins | sample TA2MahCa50mmetaG_FD_148609 | JGI IMG/M metagenome (GOLD analysis project Ga0194121, IMG submission 148609) | Freshwater microbial communities from Lake Tanganyika, Tanzania - TA2015020 Mahale Deep Cast 50m | ecosystem: Environmental > Aquatic > Freshwater > Lake | place: Tanzania: Lake...
CCATATCGAGGAGTTCGAAGTCATGGCCCGCGACACCAAGCTGGGCCAGGAAGAAATCACCCGCGACATCCCGAACGTCGGCGAAGAGGCTCTCAAGAACCTCGACGAGGCCGGCATCGTCTATATCGGCGCCGAGGTGAAGCCCGGCGACATTCTGGTCGGCAAGGTGACGCCGAAGGGCGAATCGCCGATGACGCCGGAAGAGAAGCTGCTGCGGGCCATTTTCGGCGAGAAGGCTTCGGACGTCCGCGACACCAGCCTGCGGCTGCCGCCTGGCGTCTCGGGCACGATCGTCGAGGTGCGGGTCTTCTCGCGCCGCGGTGTGGAGAAGGACGAGCGCGCGCTCGCCATCGAGCGCGCCGAGATCGAGCGCCTGGCCAAGGACCGTGACGACGAGAAGGCGATTCTGGATCGCAGCCTCGCCGGCCGTCTGCGCGAGCGTCTGCACAACCAGACCGCCGCGGGCGGGCCGAAGAACATGAAGGCTGGCGTCAAGCTGACCAACGAGGTGCTCGACGAGTACACCCCGGGCCAGTGGCGCCAGATCGTGGTCAAGAACGACAAGGCCATGGCCGACATCGAGGCGCTCAAGAAGCAGTACGACGAGAGTGTCCACGCCATCGAGGCTCGCTTCGCCAACAAGGTGGAGAAGCTGCAGCGCGGCGATGAGTTGCCGCCGGGCGTGATGAAGATGGTCAAGGTGTTCGTCGCGGTGAAGCGCAAGCTGCAGCCCGGCGACAAGATGGCCGGCCGTCACGGCAACAAGGGCGTCATCTCGCGCATTATGCCGATCGAGGACATGCCGCACCTCGAGGACGGCACGCCGGTCGACCTGGTGCTCAACCCGTTGGGTGTGCCGAGCCGCATGAACGTCGGACAGATCCTCGAGACGCATCTCGGCTGGGCTTCATCGAGGCTCGGGCGCGAGATCGGCTCGATGCTCGACAAGGTGCACAAGAACGGCAAGGTCGCGGACATCCGAAAGAGTCTGAACCGCGTCTACGGTAAGGACGCCCTGCGCGAGAACGGCGAGGAGGTCACCGACGAGCGTATCCTCGAGATCGCTCATGGCGTCCGCGACGGCATCCCGATGGCTACTCCCGTGTTCGACGGGGCGCGCGAGGATGACATCGTCGAGATGCTGAAGATGGCAAATCTCGAGACCTCGGGTCAGGTGTGGCTGACCGACGGCCGCACGGGCGAGCGCTTCGACCGCGCAGTCACCGTTGGCTACATCTACATGCTCAAGCTGCATCACCTGGTGGACGACAAGATTCACGCCCGCTCGATCGGACCATACAGCCTGGTCACCCAGCAGCCGCTGGGCGGCAAGGCGCAGTTCGGCGGCCAGCGCTTCGGCGAAATGGAGGTGTGGGCCCTCGAGGCCTACGGCTCCGCCTACACGCTGCAGGAAATCCTCACGGTCAAGTCGGACGACGTGTCCGGCCGTACGAAGGTGTACGAGGCTATCGTCCGTGGCGACGACAATTTCGAGGCCGGCATTCCGGAGTCCTTCAACGTGCTGGTGAAGGAACTGCGGTCTCTGGGCCTCAACGTGGAGCTGAACCAGCGGAGCTTCTGACGGGACGGCGCCGTTAACCGCCCCTCGTTGGAACCGCTACGCAGGAGAATGTGATGAACCAGGAAGTCGCGAATATCTTCGGCCAGACGCCGGCCCCGCAGACCTTCGATCAGATCAAGATTACGATCGCCAGCCCGGAGCGTATCCGCTCGTGGTCGTTCGGCGAGATCAAGAAGCCAGAGACCATCAACTACCGCACCTTCAAGCCCGAGCGCGACGGCTTGTTCTGCGCCCGCATCTTCGGTCCGATCAAGGACTATGAGTGCTTGTGCGGCAAGTACAAGCGCATGAAGTATCGTGGCATCATCTGCGAGAAGTGCGGTGTCGAGGTGACACTCTCGAAGGTGCGGCGCGAGCGCATGGGCCACATCGAGCTGGCCTCGCCGGTGGCTCATATCTGGTTCCTCAAGTCGCTGCCTAGCCGCATCGGGCTGCTGGTCGACATGACGCTGCGCGACCTGGAGCGCATCCTCTACTTCGAGAACTACGTCGTCACCGAGCCGGGCCTTACCCCGCTCAAGGTCGGCCAGCTGCTCAGCGAGGAGCAGTTCATCAAGGCGCAGGAGGACCACGGGGACGAGAGCTTCAGCGCCATGATCGGCGCCGAAGCACTCAAGAAGATGCTGTCCGAGATCAACCTCGAGGATGAGCGCGAGAAGCTGCGCACCGACCTGAAAGAGACGACTTCGGAGGCCAAGCGCAAGAAGTACGTCAAGCGCCTCAAGCTGATCGAGTCCTTCATCGAGTCCGGCAACCGGCCGGAGTGGATGATCCTCGACGTCATCCCGGTGATTCCGCCGGAGCTGCGACCGCTGGTGCCGCTGGATGGTGGCCGCTTCGCCACCTCGGATCTCAACGACCTCTACCGTCGCGTCATCAACCGCAACAACCGCTTGAAGCGGCTGATCGAGCTGCGCGCGCCCGACATCATCGTGCGCAATGAGAAGCGCATGCTGCAGGAGGCGGTTGACGCCCTGTTCGACAACGGCCGCCGCGGCCGCGTCATCACCGGCGCCAACAAGCGGCCGCTGAAGTCGCTGTCCGACATGCTCAAGGGCAAGCAGGGCCGCTTCCGCCAGAACCTGCTCGGCAAGCGTGTCGACTACTCGGGCCGCTCGGTCATCGTTGTCGGTCCGGAGCTCAAGCTCCATCAGTGCGGCCTGCCGAAGAAGATGGCGCTCGAGCTGTTCAAGCCGTTCATTTACTCGAAGCTCGAGCTCTACGGCATGGCGACGACGATCAAGGCCGCCAAGCGCATGGTCGAGAAGGAACGCCCGGAGGTATGGGACATCCTCGAGGAGGTCATCCGCGAGCATCCGGTGCTGCTTAACCGTGCGCCGACCCTGCACCGCCTCGGCATCCAGGCCTTCGAGCCGGTGCTGATCGAGGGCAAGGCGATCCAGCTGCATCCGCTGGTGTGCACTGCCTTCAATGCCGACTTCGACGGCGACCAGATGGCCGTCCACGTGCCGCTGTCGCTCGAAGCCCAGCTCGAAGCGCGCGTGCTGATGATGTCAACCAACAACATCCTCAGCCCGGCCAACGGCAAGCCGATCATCGTGCCGTCGCAGGACATCGTGCTTGGCCTCTACTACATGACCATGGAGCGTGAGGGCGAGCCGGGCGAGGGCATGGTGTTCGCCGATCCAGGCGAGATCGATCAGGCGCTGTTCCACGGCAAGGTGACGCTGCACGCCAAGGTGCGGGCGCGTATCAAGACCATGGACAAGGACGGCAAGCTGATCACCCCGGTCGTGCAGACGACCCCGGGCCGCGTGCTGCTCTCGCAGCTTCTGCCGCTGCACATCAACGTGCCCTTCAAGCTGGTCAACCAGTTGCTGACCAAGAAGGAGATCTCCAACGTCATCGACGTGGTGTATCGCCATTGCGGTCAGAAAGAGACGGTGATCTTCGCCGACCGGCTGATGGCGATGGGTTTCCACAACGCCTGCCGCGCCGGCCTGTCCTTCGGCAAGGATGACCTGGTCATCCCGAAGGCCAAGGAGCGGCTGGTGGAAGAGACCAAGACCCGCGTCACCGAATACGAGCAGCAGTACCAGGACGGCCTGATCACCCAGGGCGAGAAGTACAACAAGGTGGTCGATGCTTGGTCGCACTGCACGGACAAGGTCGCTGAGGAGATGATGAAGGAGATCAGCCGCCCGAAGAAGGGTGAGCCGATCAACTCCGTCTACATGATGGCGCATTCCGGTGCGCGCGGCTCGGCGGCGCAGATCAAGCAGCTCGCCGGTATGCGCGGCCTGATGGCCAAGCCGTCGGGTGAGATCATCGAGACGCCGATCATCTCGAACTTCAAGGAAGGCCTCACCGTGCTCGAGTACTTCAACTCGACCCACGGAGCCCGCAAGGGCCTGGCCGACACGGCGCTCAAGACTGCCAACTCGGGCTATCTGACCCGTCGTCTGGTCGACGTGGCGCAAGACGCCATCATCGTCGAGGAGGATTGCGGCACAGAGAAGGGCCTGACTACCAAGGCGGTGGTCGAGGGCGGCGAGGTCATTGCCACACTCGGCGAGCGCATTCTCGGCCGCTCGGCGGCGGTCGACGTGGTCGATCCGCTCAACGGTAACGTGCTGGTCAAGGCCGGTGAGCTGATGGCTGAGGAGGAGGTCGATCGCATCGAGCGCGCCGGCCTCGAGCAGGTGAAGATCCGCTCGGTCCTGACCTGCGAGAGCACCGAGGGCGTGTGCATCAGGTGCTACGGGCGTGATCTCGCCCGGGGCACCATGGTCAACGTCGGCGAGGCTGTCGGCATCATCGCCGCTCAGTCGATCGGCGAGCCGGGCACCCAGCTCACCATGCGCACCTTCCACATTGGTGGTGCCGTGCAGCGTGGCGCCGAGCAGTCTTCGGTCGAGGCGGCCTACGACGCCAAGGTAAAGATCTACAATCGCAACGTCGTCATCAACTCGAGCGGCGTGCCCGTGGTCATGGGCCGCAACTGCGAGGTCATTCTCGTCGACGAGAACGGCCGCGAGCGTGCGCGCCACAAGGTACCGTATGGCGCCAAGCTGCTCGCGGACGAGGGGGCCGAGGTCAAGAAGGGCCACAAGCTCGCCGAGTGGGACCCGTACACCCTGCCGATCATCACCGAGCGTGAGGGTGTCGCCAACTATGTCGACCTCATCGAGGGTATCTCGATGCGCGAGATCATGGACGAGGCGACCGGTATCTCGAACAAGGTGGTCATCGACTGGCGCCAGCAGCCCAAGGGTGCCGAACTGCGCCCGCGGGTCACGCTACGTGACAAGAAAGGCAACGTCCTCAAGCTCGCCAATGGGCTCGAGGCGCGCTACTTCATGTCGGTAGACGCCATTCTCTCGGTCGAGAACGGTGCCGAGGTGAAGGCTGGCGACGTGCTGGCGCGTATCCCGCGTGAATCGTCGAAGACCCGTGACATCACCGGCGGTCTGCCGCGCGTTGCAGAGCTCTTCGAGGCGCGCAAGCCGAAGGACTTCGCGATCATCAGCGAGATCGACGGCCGAGTCGAGTTCGGCAAGGACTACAAGACCAAGCGGCGCATCCTTGTTCGTCCGGTGGACGAGAGCCAGCCCCCGGTCGAGTATCTGATTCCGAAGGGCAAGCACATCAGCGTGCAGGAAGGCGACTTCGTGCAGCGTGGCGACTTGCTGATGGACGGCAACCCGGTGCCGCACGACATCCTGCGCGTGCTTGGTGTCGAGGCGCTGGCCACCTATCTCTGCAACGAGATCCAGGAGGTCTACCGGTTGCAGGGCGTGAAGATCAACGACAAGCACATCGAGGTGATCGTCCGCCAGATGCTGCAGAAGGTGGAGATCGACGACCCCGGCGAGACGACGTTCCTGGCTGGGGAGCAGGTCGATCGCGATGAGTTCGAGCATGCCAACAACAAGGCGGCGGCCGAGAACTATCGGCCGGCGACCGCCAAAGCGGTGCTGCAGGGCATCACCAAGGCGAGCCTGCAGACACGCTCGTTCATCTCGGCGGCTTCGTTCCAGGAGACGACCCGCGTCCTCACCGAGGCCGCGGTGGTCGGCAAGGTCGACAACCTCCAGGGCCTCAAGGAGAACGTGATCGTCGGGCGGCTTATCCCGGCAGGCACGGGCAGCGTCATGGCCCGGCTGCGGCAGATCGCCGCCGAGCGTGATCGCGAGTTCCTGGCCGCCAAGAAGGACGACGGCGAGGCTCCTGCCGAGGAGGCCGAGGCCAGTGAGAAGCCGAGGGCCATCGCCGGTGGCCGCCGGCGGATCAAGGCCTAGGACGCATAGCTGCCTTACGCTGAGTGTCTGGCAACGGCCGCTCCCGTCCCCGGGAGCGGCCGTTCGGCCATCTGTAGTAAGTCACTGATTATTAATGCTAAAAAGACAACCCTGAGGCCGGGGCGTAAGACCTTGCCACAGCGCGGTTTTTCTTGACGACCCTACCCCCGGTCCATATATTCCGCGCACCTTTTGGGGGCCGGTAGTCGGACGAGCGTTCCGAGACGCGGCTCCAAGGTGAAATTGACAGCGTTGGCGCCGAACGGATCGGCGCGGTGTTGAGTGCCCGCGGGACGTCCTGTCCTTCGCGACAGGGGCGATTGCCCGTGCGGGCGTTTTGTTTGGCTGCGTTTTCCGCCTCGCGCGGGAGATGTGGCGAGACATGCAGGACGAAGAGAAGGAACGACCCGGAATGCCGACGGTCAACCAGCTGATCCGCCACGGACGCACCGACAAGACGGACCGCAACAAGGTCCCGGCGCTCAGAGGCAGCCCGCAAAAGCGCGGCGTCTGCACGCGCGTCTATACGACGACGCCGAAAAAGCCTAACTCAGCTCTGCGCAAGGTCGCCCGCGTGCGCCTGACCAATGGCTACGAGGTCACCAGCTACATCCCGGGCGAGGGCCACAATCTGCAGGAGCACTCGGTGGTCATGATCCGCGGCGGTCGCGTCAAGGATCTGCCCGGTGTTCGCTATCACATCATCCGCGGCAGCCTCGACACCCAGGGTGTCAAGGACCGCCGGCAGCGCCGTTCGAAATACGGCGCCAAGCGCCCGAAGTAAGGAGGCCGCCGCATGTCACGCCGCCGCGCCGCGCAACGCCGCGAAGTTCTGCCGGATCCGAAATTCGGAGATCTGGTTCTCACTCGCTTCATGAACAGCATGATGTATTCCGGCAAGAAGTCGGTTGCCGAGGGCATCGTCTACGGCGCGCTCGACTTCATCCAGAAGAAGACCGGCCAGGACGCGCTGAAAGTCTTCCACGGCGCGCTGGACAACGTCCGCCCGGCACTCGAGGTCCGCTCGCGTCGCGTCGGCGGTGCCACCTATCAGGTGCCCGTCGAGGTCCGCCAGGATCGCGGTCAGGCGCTGGCCATCCGCTGGATCATCGCCTCGGCGCGTGGCCGCACCGAGCACACCATGACCGAGCGTCTGTCGTCCGAGATTCTGGACGCCGCCAATAACCGCGGCGCCGCGGTGAAGAAGCGCGAAGACACGCATCGCATGGCTGAAGCCAACCGCGCCTTTTCGCACTACCGCTGGTAACGCTCGAACGGAACTCTCGATATGGCTCGCACGACGCCCCTCGATCGCTACCGCAATATCGGCATCATGGCCCACATCGATGCCGGCAAGACGACGACGACCGAGCGCATCCTTTTCTACACCGGCAAGTCCTACAAGATCGGCGAGGTGCACGAAGGCACCGCGACCATGGACTGGATGGAGCAGGAGCAGGAGCGCGGCATTACCATCACCTCGGCCGCGACGACCGCCTTCTGGCGCGACCACCGCATCAACATCATCGACACGCCTGGCCACGTCGACTTCACCATCGAGGTGGAGCGTTCGTTGCGCGTGCTCGACGGGGCGGTGGCGGCATTCGACGGCGTCAACGGTGTCGAGCCGCAGTCAGAGACGGTGTGGCGGCAAGCCGACAAGTACAACGTGCCGCGCGTCTGCTACATCAACAAGATGGACCGCATCGGCGCCGACTTCTATATGTCGGTGGACACGATCGTGGACCGCCTAGGCGCCAAGCCGGTGGTTCTCCAGTTGCCGATCGGCGCGGAAAGCAATTTTATCGGCATCGTCGATCTCGTCCGCATGAAGGGCATCACCTGGAAGGACGAGACGCTGGGTGCTGAGTACATCGTCGGTGACATCCCCGCCGACCTCAAGGACAAGGCAGCGGAGTATCGCGCCAAGCTGGTCGAGGCTGCGGTTGAGATGGATGACACGGCCCTCGAGGCCTATCTCGGCGGCCAGGAACCGGACGAGGCGACTCTCAAGGCTTGCATCCGCAAGGGCACCGTCACCAGCAAGTTCTTCCCCGTGATTTGCGGCTCGTCCTTTAAGAACAAGGGCGTGCAGCCGCTGCTCGATGCGGTCGTCGACTATCTGCCGTCACCGGCGGATGTCGCCGCCGTCCAGGGCACCTCGGTGGACGGCAAGAAGGAGCTCGAGCGTAAGTGCGACGATAGCGAGCCGTTTTCCGGCCTCGCCTTCAAGATCATGACCGACCCGTTCGTCGGCTCTCTGACCTTCGTACGCATCTACTCGGGCGTGCTGTCGACGGGCACCGGCGTGCTGAATTCGGTCAAGGACAAGACGGAGCGCATCGGCCGCATGCTGCTGATGCATGCAAATCATCGTGAGGATATCAAGGAGGCCCGTGCGGGCGACATTGTCGCGCTGGCCGGTCTGAAGATGACGACGACTGGCGACACGCTATGCGACGAGGACAAATCGATCGTTCTTGAGCGCATGGAGTTCCCGGACCCCGTCATCGAAGTGGCCGTCGAACCGAAGACCAAGGGGGACCAGGAGAAGATGGGCATGGCGCTGGCGCGCCTGGCCACCGAGGATCCTTCCTTCCGCGTCACCACCGACATCGAATCCGGCCAGACGATCATCAAGGGGATGGGCGAACTTCACCTCGAGATCATCGTCGATCGCATGAAACGTGAGTTCAAGGTCGAAGCCAATGTCGGCGCGCCACAGGTGGCCTATCGCGAGACCATCAGCCGCGTGCTCGAACACGACTACACCCATAAGAAGCAGTCGGGCGGCTCCGGTCAATACGCTCGCGTCAAGATCAAGTACGAGCCACTGGCGCCGGGCGCCGGATACGAGTTCGAGAACGACATCGTTGGCGGCTCGGTGCCCAAGGAATACGTCCCCGGCGTGGTCAAGGGCCTCGACTCGGCCCGCACCACTGGCCCGCTGGCCGGCTTCCCGGTGATCGATTTCAAGGCGACGCTGATCGACGGCGCCTATCATGACGTCGATTCCTCGGCGCTCGCTTTCGAGATCGCCACGCGCGCCAATTTCCGCGAAGCGATCACCAAGGCCGGTCCTAAGCTGCTGGAGCCGGTGATGCGTGTCGAGGTCGTCACTCCAGAAGACTACATGGGCGACGTGATCGGCGACCTGAACAGCCGCCGCGGCCAGATCAACAGCATGGATAGCCGTGGCAATGCCCGTGTCGTGCAGGCGATGGTGCCGTTGGCCAACATGTTCGGATACGTCAACAACCTGCGCTCAATGAGCCAGGGACGAGCGACCTATACCATGCACTTCGATCACTACGAGCAAGTCCCGCAGGCGGTCGCGGATGAAGTCCGCGCCAAGATGGCCTGAGGCCTTCAGGGAGAACGGAGAAGAAAAATGTCGAAAGCGAAGTTTGAGCGGACGAAGCCGCACTGCAACATTGGGACGATCGGGCATGTGGATCACGGGAAGACGTCGCTGACGGCGGCGATCACGAAGATCCTGGCGGAGACGGGCGGGGCCACGTTCATGGCGTACGACCAGATCGACAAGGCGCCTGAGGAGAAGGCGCGCGGCATCACGATCAACACGGCGCACGTCGAGTACGAGACCAAGAACCGGCATTACGCGCACGTGGATTGCCCTGGGCACGCGGACTACGTGAAGAACATGATCACGGGAGCCGCACAGATGGACGGCGCCATTCTGGTGGTTTCGGCGGCCGACGGTCCGATGCCGCAGACGCGCGAGCACATCCTTCTGGCTCGCCAGGTCGGCGTTCCGGCGCTGGTGGTGTTTTTGAACAAGTGCGACATGGTTGAGGACGCGGAGCTTCTCGACCTGGTTGAGCTTGAGGTTCGCGAGCTTCTGTCGAAGTACGAGTTTCCGGGGGACAAGATCCCGATCGTGCGGGGCTCGGCGCTGATGGCGCTGGAGGGCAAGGACGAGAAGCTGGGCAAGGCGGCGATCCTGGAGCTGATGAAGGCGGTGGACGAGAACATCCCGCAGCCGACGCGTCCGAAGGACAAGCCGTTCCTGATGCCGATCGAGGACGTGTTCACGATTTCGGGCCGCGGCACGGTTGTGACGGGCCGGGTGGAGCGCGGGATCATCAAGGTGAACGACGAGGTCGAGATCGTCGGCATCAAGGCGACGACCAAGACGGTGGTCACGGGTGTGGAGATGTTCCGCAAGCTGCTGGACAGCGGCGAGGCGGGGGACAACATCGGCGCGTTGCTGCGCGGCACGAAGCGCGAGGAGGTTGAGCGCGGCCAGGTTCTGGCGGCGCCGGGCTCGATCACGCCGCACACCAAGTTCAAGGCCGAGGCCTATATTCTGACGAAGGAGGAGGGCGGGCGGCACACGCCGTTCTTCTCGAACTACCGGCCGCAGTTCTACTTCCGCACGACGGACGTGACGGGCCAGGTTGTTCTGCCGGCGGGGACGGAGATGGTGATGCCGGGCGACAACATCGCCATGGAGGTTCACCTGATCGCGCCCATCGCCATGGACGAGGGCCTGCGCTTCGCCATCCGCGAGGGCGGCAGAACCGTCGGCGCAGGCGTCGTCGCCAAAATCATAGAGTAATCGCGCAGCAGCGGGCCCACGCGGCCAAGGATCAGAGTCATGGAACATCAAGGCATCCGCATCCGGCTGAAGGCGTTCGATCATCGCGTCCTCGACCAGTCGACGAGCGAGATCGTGAACACCGCCAAGCGGACCGGCGCGCAGGTGCGTGGACCCATCCCGCTGCCGACCGAGCTCGAAAAGTTCACGGTCAACCGCAGCCCGCACATCGACAAGACGAGCCGCGAGCAGTTCGAGATCCGCACGCATCGCCGGCTTCTCGACATCGTGGATCCCACGCCCCAGACGGTGGACGCGCTGATGAAGCTCGACCTCGCCGCCGGCGTGGACGTTGAGATCAAGCTCGGGCCGGCATAAGGGGCCTGGAACGGAAAATCGCCATGCGTACCGGTGTGATTGCACAGAAAGTCGGCATGACCCGCCTGTTCACGGAGGAGGGCAACCATGTGCCCGTCACCGTGCTCAAGCTCGATCAGTGCCAGGTTGTGGCCGTCCGCACGGCCGAGAAGGACGGTTACAGCGCCGTCCAGCTCGGCATCGGCAAGGCCAAGGTCAAGAACGTCAGCAAGGCGCAGCGCGGCCATTTCGCCAAGGCGAAGGTCGAGCCCAAGCGCAAGCTCAACGAGTTCCGCGTCGCCAAGGACGCCGTTCTCGAGGTGGGCGCCGAGATCACGGCCGCGCATTTCGTCACCGGCCAGTTCGTCGACGTCTCGGGCGTCACCTCCGGCAAGGGTTTCCAGGGTGTCATGAAGCGCTGGAACTTCGCCGGCCTCGAGGCCTCGCACGGCGTGTCGATCAGCCACCGCAGCCACGGCTCGACCGGCCAGCGCCAGGACCCCGGCCGCACCTTCCAGAACAAGAAGATGGCCGGCCACATGGGCGTCGACCGCATCACCACCCAGAACCTCAAGGTCGTGGGCACCGACGTCGACAAGGGCCTGATCCTCATCGCCGGCGCCGTCCCCGGCTCGGCGGGCGGCTATGTGCGCGTCACCGACGCGGTTAAGCGCAAGCGCCCCAAGGAGGCACCGTACCCGGCCGCCCTGCGCGCCGCCGCGGCCGCGCCGGCCAAGGAATAAGCCATGAAGCTCTCGGTCAAGACGCTCGACAACAAGGATGCCGGCTCGATCGACGTCAGCGATGACGTATTCGGCCTGCCGGCCCGTCCCGACATCCTCGCCCGCATGGTGCGCTGGCAGCTCGCCAAGCGCCGCGCCGGCACGCACGACACCAAGGAGATCGGCGAGATCTCCGGCGGCGGCAAGAAGCCGCGTCCGCAGAAGGGCTCCGGCCGTTCGCGCCAGGGTTCGACGCGCAGCCCGCAATGGCGCGGCGGTGCGGTGATCTTCGGGCCGACGCCGCGCAGCCACGCGCACGACCTGCCTAAGAAGGTGCGCAAGCTCGCGCTCAAGACCGCCCTCTCCGCCAAGCAGGCCGAGGGCAAGCTGATCGTCCTCGACGGCGTCAAGCTGGAGAAGCCGAAGACGGCCGAGCTGGCCAAGCGCTTCGCCAAGCTGGGCCTGTCGTCGGTGCTGATCATCGATGGTGCGGCGGTCGACGCCGAGTTCGCCCGCGCG
>Ga0194121_10009531_pt1 | contig 12001 bp, 9 predicted proteins | sample TA2MahCa50mmetaG_FD_148609 | JGI IMG/M metagenome (GOLD analysis project Ga0194121, IMG submission 148609) | Freshwater microbial communities from Lake Tanganyika, Tanzania - TA2015020 Mahale Deep Cast 50m | ecosystem: Environmental > Aquatic > Freshwater > Lake | place: Tanzania: Lake...
CAGGCCGACTTCGGCGAGGCGCTGGCTGTGATCGGCGGGGTGGAACGGAAGATCCACTTCTTCGCGATGGACCTGCCGCACAGTGATGCCGGCTTCGTGCAGGCCTATCCGGCGGAGACGACGGAGTCGTTCTGCGCCGGTCACGTGGCGGCGTTCGACTTCTTCGGCAAGGTGCCGCGGTCGATCCTGTACGATAACACCAAGATCGCGGTGGCGCGCATCCAGGCGGTGGTGCGCCGCTCCAAGGGGCATTCTCAGTCGGTCATCAAGACCGGCCGCCTGGCGGTCAACCTGGACGCCAAGTCGGTCGAGGTCGATGGCCAGCGCCTGCACTTGACCGGCAAGGAATACGCCATGCTGGAACTGCTCTCCTTGCGCAAGGGCACCACGCTGACCAAGGAGATGTTCCTCAACCACCTCTATGGCGGCATCGACGAGCCGGAACTGAAGATCATCGACGTGTTCATCTGCAAGCTGCGCAAGAAGCTGGCCTCGGCGACCGGCGGGCAGAACTATATCGAAACGGTGTGGGGCCGCGGCTACGTGCTGCGCGACCCGCCCGAGCAGACCGCCGAAGCCGATCGCGCCGCCTGAGCGGCGGGCATCGCAGAGCCAAGGGAAGGGCCGCTTCGCGGCCCTTCGGCGTTTCGGCGTCCATCCGCTCGCCTGGTCACGGCGGGGCCGGGCGCGGGTGCGCGGCCGGTCGGTGTTGCACTGCGGCCCGGTCGGGCCAAGCGGTGCCGGAGCCGCCCGGGCTTGCGCTGTTGGCGCTCGGCTGGTTGGCGCTGTGGCGGCTCAGGCCGCGGCGGCCTTGGCCGGCCCATAGAAGCCGCGCTGGCCGGCCACCGGCTTGAAGGCTTCCGTCACCCCCAGCACGGTCTCGGCCACGCCCAGCACAAGATAGCCGTCCGGCGCCAGTTGCTTGCCGATGCGGTGCAGCACCTGCGCCTTGGTCGGCTGGTCGAAATAGATCAGCACGTTGCGGCAGAACACCACATCGAAGCGTCCCAGCAACCCCGGATCGCCCAGCAGGTTGAAGGCGCGGTAGCTCACCATGGCGCGCAGCGGCGCCGCGATCTGCCACATCTCGCCGGTCTGCGTGAAATACTTGACCAGCATCTGCACCGGCAGGCCGCGCTGCACCTCGAACTGCGAATAGATGCCGGCCTTGGCCTTTTCCAATACTTCGGTGCTGAGGTCGGTGGCGACGATCTCGGTGCGCCAGCCGGCCAGCTTGGCCTGTTCCTCCTTGAGGATCATGGCCAGCGTGTAGGGCTCTTGACCGGTCGAGGCGGCGGCGCACCAGATGCGCAATTGCTTGCGCTGCGCGCGCGCCGCCAGCAGGGCCGGCAGAATTTCCTTGCGGAAGCTGTCGAACGGCTTGCTGTCGCGGAAGAAGGACGACTCGTTGGTCGTCATCGCTTCCGTCACCTCGCGGGCCAGCTCCTCGGTGCGCGCCGCGCGCAGCCGCTCCACCAGGTCGTCCAGCCGCTCCAGCCCGTGGCGGCGCGCCACCGGGGTCAGCCGGCTTTCCAGCAGGTGGGTCTTGTCCGGGGTCAGCACCAGGCCGGAGCGCTGCCGCAGCATGGTCTGCAGGAACTCGAAATCGGCCGGCTTCATCGCACCGCCCCCGCGGCCGCCGCCAGAATGGCCCTGGCGATCTCGCCGAGCGGCAGGACCTGGGCGCAAAGGCCGGCGGTGGCCACCGCCCCCGGCATGCCCCAGACGATGCTGGAGGCCTCGTCCTGCGCGATCAGGGTGCCGCCCGCCTCCACCACCGCGCGGCCGCCGACCAGGCCGTCCTGGCCCATCCCGGTCAGCACCGCGGCCAGCACCTGCCCGCCGAATGCCTTGGCCAGGCTGCGGAACATGGGATCGACCGCCTGCCGGCAGAAATTCTCCGGCGGGGTCTGCGTCAGCCGCAGCTTGGCCTGCATGCCGGCGCCTTCCACGATCATGTGGAATTCGCCGGGCGCGACATAGACCCGCTCGGCCAGCAACGGCTCGCCGTCCCTGGCCTCCGCCGCCTTGACGCCGCCGATGCGCGACAGGTGTTCGGCCAGGATGGTGGTGAACTTGGCCGGCATGTGCTGGGTGATCAGGATCGGCAGGCGGATGCGGCTGCCGAGCTCGCGGAAGATCTCGAACAGGGCCTGCGGCCCGCCGGTGGAACAGCCGATCGCCACCACCTTGGGCGTCAGCAAGGATGGCCGGCGCAGCGTCACCGGGGCGCGGCCATAAAGCCCGCCGGCGCGCGGCGCCGGCGCGGCCGCGGTGCCCGGGCGGAACCCTTCCTGCCGGCGCCGCCGGCCTTGCCCCAAGGCGCGGACCTTGGCCACCAGCTCGCTGCGGTAGTCTTGCGCGGCTTCCAGGCTGCGCCCCGAACTGGGCTTGGCCAGGCAGTCGGCGGCGCCCAGTTCCATGGCCTTCAGGCTGATCTCGGCGTTCTGCAAGGTCGGGGTGGAAGCCATCACCACTTTCAGGCCCGGTACTGCGGCCAGCAGTTTCGGCAGTGCGGTCATGCCGTCCATGTTCGGCATCTCGACATCGAGCAGCAGGACGTCCGGCTTCAGCTCGGCGATGCGCTTCAGCGCCAAGGCGCCGTCGCTGACCGCCGCCACCAGTTCCAGATCGGCCTCTTCCGCCAGCCAGCGCGTGACCAGGCCGCGCACGACGACCGAGTCGTCGGCCAGCATCACGCGGATCCGGCCGCCCGCGCCGGCCTTTTCCCGTGCCGCGGAGCGCGCGATTCCCTCTTTCATCAGATCAGGCCGACTTGCTGGAACTTGCTTTCCAGGATCTCGCGGTCAAACGGTTTCATGATGTACTCGTTGGCCCCTGCGCTGATCGCGGCATGGATATGCGCCATGTCGTTCTCCGTGGTGCAGAACACCACGACCGGCTGCTGGTCGCCCCTGGCGCGTAGCTGTTTCAGGAATTCCAGGCCGTCCATGACCGGCATGTTCCAGTCGAGCAGGACGGCGTCCGGCATTTCCTTGGCGCAGGCATCCAGCGCCTGCTGACCGTCACCGGCCTCGCGCGTGCTGAAGCGCAGTTCCTCCAGGATGCGCCGCGCCACCATGCGGATCACCTTGGAATCGTCCACGATCAGACAGGACGGCATGCGTTACGCCCCTTGCGGCGCGCGAGGCACCGTCAGGCCACGGCGAAATCCAGCAGCTTGTCGACATCCAGCATCACCAGCAGCCGGCCATCCAGGCGATAGATGCCGACCGCCACCTCACGCCAATGCGCATCCAGCGTCGGCGGGTTGCGCTCGATCCGGTCGGCCGGCACGCTCAGCACTTCGCCCACCTCGTCGATCAACAGGCTGTAGGGCTCGCCGTGGTGCTCGACCACCACGCTCATCGATTTCGCCCGGTCGGCCGGCGGCAGGCCCAGCCGCCGGCGCACGTCGAAGGCGGTGACGATCCGGCCACGCAGGTTGAGCGCGCCCGCCACCTCGGGCGGCGCCAGCGGGATGCTGGCCAGCCGCTGCGGCCCCAGCACGTCCTGCACCGCCAGCACCGGCACGCCGAAATGCTGGCCGGCGATCTGCGCGGTGACGTATTCGCGGGTCTCGCCCGAGGCGAGCTGCTGGCTAGTGTTCTGCGCCATGTTGCTCATCACGCGGCCTCCTTGCTGCGCTCGAGCGTGTTGTTGAGCGTCGCCAGCAGGGCGTCGCGGTCGAGCTTCGGCACATAGTCATCGAAGCCCGCCTGCCGGCCGCGTTCGAAGTCCTTCGGCGTGGCATGCGAGGACAGGGCGACGACCGGGGTGCGCTGCCACGGCCCTTCCTGCCGCACCGCGCTGACGAACTCGAAGCCGCTCATGCCCGGCATCTCGATGTCGGAGATGATGATGTCGAAGGCCTCGCCCTCCTCGCGCAGATGCAGGGCGGCATCGGCGTTCTCCGCCGTCGTCACCTTGTAGCCCGCCACTTCCAGCAACGGCTTCAGCAGGTTGTGGAAGAACGAGCTGTCGTCGACCAGCAGCAGCCGCTGGCCCGTCTCCTTCTCGCCGAAGGCGACGTTGCGGCCGAACCAGTCGGCGAAGCCCTGGTTCAGGAACTTGCCGACATCGATGATCTCGGTCGCCTTGCCGGCGATCACCGCGCTGCCGAGGAATCCCGGCCGTTCGGTGCCGATCTGCACGTTGAGCTCGTCCCCGACGATGTCGACGATCTGGTCGACCAGCAAGCCCAGGTTGCGGTCGCCATCGGCGAACACCAGGATCGGCTGCCGGCCTTCGCTCTTTAGGCCATAGCTGCTATCGAGCGTGATCAACGGCATCAGCCGGCCGCGATACTGCACCAGCAGGCAGCCATTGGACTGTTCGACGGCGCCGACCTCGACTTCCTCCAGCCGCGCGACCAGGGACAGCGGCACCGCCTTGGGCTGTGTCCCACCAGCCTGGAACAGCAGCAGGGCCGCCTGTTGGCTGCCCCGCTTGGCCGCGCTCTGCGCCGCCTGCTCCTCCTGGCCGCCCTGCGTCTCGGCCCCGGTCGAGGCCGCCGCGATGCCATTGGGGTCCAGGATCATGATCACGCTGCCGTCGCCCAGGATGGTGTTGCCGGAGAACAGGCTGATGCCGCGCAGGATCGGCGCCACCGGCTTGACCACGATTTCCTCGGTGTCGAACACCCGGTCGACCACGATGCCGAAGCGGTAACTGCCGACTTGCGCGACGACGACATAGACCTCCGGCACGAGCTTCAGGCATTCGCTCAAGTAGACCAGCGGCAGCAAGCGATCGCGCAGCCGCAGCACCGGCGTGCGGTTGATGGTTTCAATGCGATGCTCGGCCTCGCGCGAGGCGCGCACCAGTTCGATCACACTGATCTGCGGCACGGCGAAGCGCTCGCCCCGGCATTCGACGATCAGCGCCGAGACGATGGCCAGCTTCAGCGGGATCTTGATGGTAAACGCGGTGCCGGCCCCCTGCACCGACTTCATGTCGATGGTGCCGCCGATTTCCTCGATGTTGGTGCGCACCACGTCCATGCCGACGCCGCGGCCGGACACGTTGGTCACCTTCTGCGCGGTCGACAGGCCGGGCTTGAATATGTACATGCAGACCTGCTGGTCCGACAGCGTCTCGACCTCGGCGGCGCCGGCAAGGCCGCTTTCGACGATCTTCTGGCGCACCCGGGCAACGTTGATGCCGCAGCTATCGTCCTTGATCTCGATGATGATGTGACCGCCCTCGTGATAGGCGTTCAGCACCACGCGGCCCACTTCCGGCTTGCCTGCGGCAATGCGCTCGGCCGTGGTTTCCAGCCCATGATCGGCGGAGTTGCGCACCATGTGCGTCAGCGGGTCCTTGATCAGTTCGAGCACCTGCCGGTCGAGCTCGGTGTCGGCGCCCAGCATCTGCAGGTCGATCTTCTTGCCAAGGTCGCGGCCAAGATCGCGGATGATGCGCGGCAGCTTGGCCCAGGCGTTGCCGATCGGCTGCATGCGGGTCTTCATCACCCCTTCCTGCAGCTCGGTCGTGACATGCGACAGGCGTTGCAGCGGCACCTTGAATTCGCTGTCGGTGTGTTCGCGCACGATCTGCATGAGCTGATTGCGCGTCAGCGCCAGCTCGCTGACCATGGTCATCAGCGTCTCCAGCAGGTCCACGCTGACCCGGATGTTCTGGTTGCCGACTTCCGGCTGCGCGCTTTCAGGTGTCGCCGTCGGCCGGTTGGCGCCGGCCGGCGTTGTCGCGGCCGCGGGCTCGGCCGCAGCCTTGCCGGCGGCAGGCGCGGGTTCAACCGCCGCGGCGAGCGGACCCGCGGTTGCCTGGAACACCCGCTCCAACTCCTCGAGCGAAACCTCGCCCGGCTTCAGTTCGCGGCCAAGCCCCGGATCGACGCTGGCGGTCGGGCCTGCGGTCGCGCTGGCATCGACCGGCACCGGGGCCGGCGTCGGGCCGGGCACACTTGCCGCCGGCCGGGCGCTGCTGGCGGCCATCGCATCCAGTTCGGCGATCAGTTCGGCGTCGCTGCCTTCGGGCTCGTGTTCGGTTGCCGCCAGCACGCCCAGCAGTTCCTTGATGCGGTCGAGCGCGCGCAGGATCAGCGACACCGCCTCCGGCGTCACCGCGATGGCGCCGTCGCGGATCTTGCCCAGCACGTTCTCGCCGGAGCGCGCCACTTTTTCCAGCCGCGGCAAGCCGAGGAAACCGCAGGTTCCCTTGATGGTGTGCACCAGGCGGAAGATGCTGTTGATCAGCCCCGGCTGGTTGGGATCCTGCTCCAGCTTGACGAGCTCGACGTCAAGTGTCGCCAAGCTCTCGTTGGTCTCGGTGAGAAACTCGCTCAGCAAGTCGTCCATGGCATGCCCCGCTCGCCGCGCCGCCCTTCCCCAGAGGACAGGCGCGGCACCAAGCGCAGGCTGAAGGAAGCCAGTTAAGGCGGGGTTAGCGCAGGCTGCCGCGGCTGCCTAGCCGGCCATGCGAAACCGCAGCCGCAGGCGGTTATCGCCGACTTCGGCGACGATCTCGCCGCCCAGTGTCTGGGCCAGTCGGCGGGCGAGCCGCGCGGGGGCAACCTTGGCGGAAAGCTCGGTCTCCCCACCGTCCTGGCACAGGGCGCGCGTCGCCTCCTCCGCCAGCCTGGCGCCCGCGCCGTCGGCCTCGATGCTCATGCCGGCGCCATCGGCCGCCACGCGCAGCGTGCCGCCACGCGGCAGTGCCTCGGCCCCTGTCAGCACGAGATTGAGCAGCAGCTTGCCGTCATCGCGCGGCAGCCGGGCGTCGGGCGACGCCTGCCATAGCAGCGTCACCCTGCCGCCCTCCAGAAACTCCCGCGCCAGTGTCTCGGCCTCGGCCAGCGCCAAGTCGGCGCTGGCCTGGGCGGCGCCGAAGGCCAAGCGATAGAAGCGCAACCGGCGGCTCGCCTGCTCGGCGGAATGACCGACCAACGAAAGCGCCTGGACGCGCATCTCGGCGTCGTCCTCTTCCTGCAACATCTCGACGCCATTACCGATCGCGCCGACCGGCCCCACCAGATCGTGGCAGAGCCGCGAGCAAAGGAGTTGCGCCAGCATCAGGTCATCCATCGCGCATCCTTCCCGCCGTCTTGCCACCGCGCGCCTGTCGGCTTGCCTCATCCCACGATTCGGTGAAGGCTGCCAACCTGGTGAGGCGCGGCGGTAGCGACATGGCAAGCGAAGGCGGCGGCAGGCGTGGCGACGGCAGGACGGGCACTCCCCGGCATCCGGGCCGGGGCGATGGCCGCGCGCTCGGCCACCCCAAGGGCCGGCAAGTGGCGCCTACCGCCTTGGCCGAAGTCAAGGCACTTCTGGGTGACAGCCCGCGCCGCGGCGATCTGCTGATCGAGTACCTGCATCGCCTGCAGGACGCCCATGGCCATCTGGCGCACCGCCATCTCGTGGCGCTGGCCAGCGAACTGCGTCTCGCTCTTGCCGAGATTTACGAGGTGGCGACCTTCTATCACAATTTCGAAGTGGCGCCGGACGATGCACCGCCGCCGCCCGTCACCATCAAGCTGTGCGAAAGCCTGAGCTGCGCGCTGGCGGGCACGGAACGGCTTGCGGAGGCGTTGCGCGCCGCGCCGCCGGGCGGCGCGCGCGTGGCCTTCGCCGCTTGCCTGGGACGCTGCGACCAGGCGCCGGTGGCGCGGATCGGTCATCGCTTTGTCACTGGCGCGACGGTGGCGCGGATCGAAGCCGCCCTGCGTCTGCCCGATCAGCCGGCGATCCCCGCCTACACGGACTTCGCCGCCTACCGCGCGAGCGGCGGCTACCAGCTCTGCGCCGAGCTCCATTCCGGCCGGCGTTCGGTCGAGGAGATCCTGGCCGCGCTGGAACAAGCCGGCTTGCGGGGCCTGGGCGGCGCCGGCTTTCCGACCGCGCGCAAATGGCGCTTGGTGCGCCAACAGCCTGGCGTCCGCCTGCTCGCGGTCAACGCCGACGAAAGCGAGCCCGGCACGTTCAAGGACCGCCACTTCCTGTTGCGCGACCCGCATCGGTTCCTGGATGGCATGCTGATCGCCGCCTTCGCGATCGAGGCGGCCGACGCCTACATCTATCTGCGCGACGAGTACCCGGATGTGCGCGTCATCCTGCAACGCGAGCTTGCCAAACTGTCGACGCTCGGGCTGGCGCTGCCGGCGGTGCATGTGCGCCGCGGCGCGGGCGCCTATATCTGCGGCGAGGAGTCGGCGATGTTGGAAAGCCTGGAAGGCAAGCGTGGCCTGCCCCGGAACAAGCCACCCTATCCGGCCGAGGTCGGCCTGTTCGGGCGGCCGACGCTGATCAACAACGTCGAGACGCTCTACTGGGTGCGCGAACTGGTCGAGCGCGGGCCTGCCTGGTTCAACCAGCAGGGCCGGCGCGGCCGAAACGGTCTGCGCGCGTTCTCGGTATCGGGTCGGGTGCGCGAGCCGGGCGTGAAGTTGGCACCGGCCGGAATCAGCGCCGCCGAGCTGATCGCCGAGCATTGCGGCGGCATGGCCGAAGGCCACATCTTCAAGGGCTATCTGCCGGGCGGCGCCTCGGGCGGCATGCTGCCGGCCAGCATGGCCGACCTGCCGCTCGACTTCGGCACGCTGGAGCCGCATGGCTGTTTGATCGGCTCGGCCGCGATCATCGTGCTTTCCGAGGCGGACGATGCCTGCGCCGCCGCGCTCAACCTGATGCGTTTTTTCGCCGACGAGAGCTGCGGACAATGCACGCCTTGCCGGGTCGGCACCGAGAAGGCCGTCGCGCTGATGCGCCAGCAACGCTGGGACCAGCCGCTGTTGAGCGAATTGTCGCACTGCATGACGCAGGCCTCGATCTGCGGCCTGGGCCAGGCGGCGCCAAATGCGTTGCTGACGGCGCTGCGTTATTTTCCCGCCGACGTGGCCAAGCGGAGCTGAGGCATGGCCGAGCGCATCGCCTTCACCTTAAACGGCCGGCCGGCGGAAGCCGAAGCGGGCGAGAGTATCTGGCAGGCCGCCAGCCGCGCCGGCATCGCCATTCCCCACCTCTGCCACAAGGACTGGCCCGATTATCGCGCCGACGGCAATTGCCGTGCTTGCATGGTGGAGATCGCCGGCGAGCGCGTGTTGGCCGCAAGCTGCATCCGCAAGGTCACGGCGGGCATGCAGGTGACGACCGACAACGCGCGCGCCGACACGGCCCGCCGCATGGTGTTCGAGTTGCTGCTGGCCGACCAGCCGGCACGCGCCGAGGCGCACGATCCCGGCGCCGATTTCTGGCGCTGGAGCGAGCGGCTGGGGCTGGCCGACAGTCGCCTGCCGGCCCGCGCGGACAGACCGCAGCCCGATCTCAGCCATCCGGCGATGGCGGTGAACCTGGATGCCTGCATCCATTGCGGACTGTGCGTGCGCGCCTGCCGCGAGGTGCAGGGCAACGACGTGATCGGCATGGCCGGGCGCGGGGCGCATGCCAGCATCGTCTTCGACTTCGCCGATCCGATGGGCGGCAGTAGTTGCGTGGCGTGCGGCGAATGCGTGCAGGCCTGCCCCACCGGCGCGCTGCTGCCCAGGGGCAAGACCGCCACGGAGCGTGCCGACCGGCAGGTCAATTCGGTCTGTCCCTATTGCGGCGTCGGCTGCCAGCTCACCTTCAACATCAAGGATGACCGCATCCTGTTTGTCGAAAGTCGCGACGGCCCGGCCAACCGCGGCCGGCTCTGCGTCAAGGGCCGCTTCGGCTTCGACTATGTCGGCCACCCGCACCGGCTGACCCGGCCGCTGATCCGCAAGGCGGGCGTCGCCAAGTCCGACGTCGATATCGATCCCGCAAACCCGCTGACGCATTTCCGCCCCGCCACCTGGCAAGAGGCGCTGGACCGCGCCGCCCGGGGCTTGGCGGGCATCCGCGATGCCCATGGCGGCCGGGCGCTGGCTGGCTTCGGTTCGGCCAAGGGCTCGAACGAGGAGGCCTATCTCTTCCAGAAGCTGGTGCGTACCGGGTTCGGCAGCAACAACGTCGATCATTGCACGCGGCTCTGCCATGCCTCGTCGGTCGCCGCGCTGATGGAGGGCATCGGGTCCGGCGCCGTCACCGCGCCCTTCACCGAAGCGCTCAATGCCGAGGTGATCTTGGTGATCGGTGCCAATCCCACGGTCAACCATCCGGTCGCCGCCACGTTCTTCAAGAACGCCGTGGACCGCGGCACGCGCCTGATCGTGGTCGATCCGCGCGGCCAGGCCCTGAGCCGGCACGCCACCTGGATGCTGCAAGCCAAGCCCGCCAGCGACGTGGCGCTGCTCAACGCCATGATGCACACGATCATCGCCGAGGACCTGGCCGACCGGCAGTACGTCGCCGCGCATACCGAGAATTTCGCCGCCCTGCGGGCACAAGTGGCGAAGTTCCCGCCAGAGGCGATGGCGGCGCGTTGCGGCGTGCCGGCGGCGACCATTCGCGAGGTTGCTCGCGCCTTCGCCACCGCCCGTGCCGCCATGATCTTCTGGGGCATGGGCATCTCGCAGCACATCCACGGCACCGACAATTCGCGCTGCCTGATCGCGCTGGCGCTGCTCTGTGGCCAGGTCGGCCGCCCCGGCACCGGCCTGCACCCCTTGCGCGGCCAGAACAACGTGCAGGGCGCCTCCGATGCCGGGCTCATCCCGATGTTCCTGCCCGACTACCAGCCGGTGACCGCGCCCGAGGCGCGGCGCCGGTTCGAGGCCGCGTGGGGCGCCCGGCTGGATCCCGAGCGCGGCTTGACGGTGGTGGAGATCACCGAGGCGATCCACGCCGGGACGATCCGCGGCCTCTACGTCATGGGCGAGAACCCGGCGATGTCGGACCCCAATGTCGCGCATGCGCGCGCCGCGCTCGCCAAGCTCGAGCACCTGGTGGTGCAGGACATCTTCCTCACCGAGACCGCCGCCTTTGCCGACGTGATCCTGCCGGCCTCGGCTTGGCCGGAGAAGGACGGCACGGTCACCAACACCAATCGCCAGGTGCAGATGGGCCGCCGGGCGCTGCCGCTGCCCGGCGACGCTCGCCAGGATCTTTGGATCGTGCAGCAACTGGCCCGCCGGCTCGGCCTCGACTGGACCTATGGTGGCCCGTCGGACGTGTTTGCCGAGATGCGCCAGGTCATGCCCTCGCATCGCGGCCTGTCCTGGCAGCGGCTGTCGCGCGAGGACGCGGTGACCTATCCCTGCCTGTCGGAGAGCGATCCCGGCCAGCCGGTGATCTTCGCCGACGGCTTCCCCACCCGTTCGGGCCGTGGCCGGTTCGTGCCCTGCGAACTCGTGGCGCCGGACGAGCTGCCGGACGCCGACTATCCGATGGTGTTGACCACCGGCCGGCTGCTGGAACACTGGCATACCGGACAGATGACCCGGCGGGCGGGCGTCCTGGACAGCCTGGAGCCGGCGGCGGTGGCACATCTGGCGCCATCCGACCTCGACCGGCTGGGCGTTCCCCCTGGCGGACGCATCGTGGTGGAGAGCCGGCGCGGTCGCATCGAGCTGGCCGCGCGCGCCGACGGCCAGGTGCAGGCGGGGCTGGTCTTCATCCCGTTCTGCTTCGCCGAGGCGGCCGCCAACCTGCTGACCAATGCCGCACTCGACCCCTACGGCAAGATCCCGGAAGTCAAGTTCTGCGCCTGCCGCGTGGGCCCGGCATAGCGCCGTCCGCTCAGGCCCGCGGCGGGGCGTCGGAAGGCTGGATCTCGGTCGGATTGCCGAGTGGCGCCTCGGCCGCGACCTGCCAGTCCCCGCGCCGGCGCGACAGCCGCGGCCGGCTCGACACCACCGCAGCCGGCACGCGGTCCAGCACAATCTGCCGGCAGATGATTCCGACGCAGATCAGGATGAAAATATTGTCATTATAAGCATATGATAAAGTGGCGCCCCTTACGCCATAGATCACCAACGAGATTTGCAGAATGGACAAATGGACACCTCGAAAAACCTCTGGCGTTGAGGGTCGCGGGTTGATTCTCTGACCTCTGGCGATGGCCGGAGGCGGGGATGGCGGGACAGGCTGGTTTCTTCGACACGGACGAGCGGCTGGCGTGGCTG
>Ga0194121_10009534_pt1 | contig 11998 bp, 10 predicted proteins | sample TA2MahCa50mmetaG_FD_148609 | JGI IMG/M metagenome (GOLD analysis project Ga0194121, IMG submission 148609) | Freshwater microbial communities from Lake Tanganyika, Tanzania - TA2015020 Mahale Deep Cast 50m | ecosystem: Environmental > Aquatic > Freshwater > Lake | place: Tanzania: Lake...
GACGGCGACGGCGACCGCTGCATCCTGGTCGACGCGCGCGGCGACCTCGTCGACGGCGACGGCATCCTGACCGTGTGCGCGCGCCACGCCGCCGCGGCCGGCCGGCTCGCGCCGCCGCGCATCGCGGCCACCGTGATGAGCAATCGCGGGCTGCACCGCGCGCTGCGCGAGCTCGGCGTCGGCGTGGTCGACACCGATGTCGGCGACCGCAAGGTCGTCGAGGCGATGCGGCGCGAGACGCTGATGCTCGGCGGCGAGCAGTCGGGCCACATCGTGTTCGGCGCGGCCAACCATTGGATCGGCGACGGGCTGTACACGGCGCTGGCGGTGTTGCGCGTGCTGCGCGAGAGCGGCCGCGCGCTGACCGAGCTCACGGCCCCCTACCGGACCTTCCCGCAGGTGCTGAAGAACGTGCGCGTCGCGCACAAGCCGCCGTTCGCACAGGTCGCGGGGCTGCCGCAGGCGCTCAGCGAGGTCGAGCGCGCGCTGGCCCCCGACGGCCGCGTGCTGCTGCGCTACTCGGGGACCGAGCCGCTGGCGCGCGTGATGGTCGAGGGCCCCGACGAGCAGGCGGTGCGCGCGCACGTCGAGCGGCTGTGCGCGCTGGTGCAAGCCGCGCTCGGTGCATGAGCCGCTACCTGCCCGCGCTGGCGCTGGACGGCGCGCGCCGGCCCGGGGCGTTGGCGCTGCGGACCCCCGCCGGCGACGTCGCCTGCGCGCTGGACGAGGCCCGCGCGCACGCCAGCGACCTGCCGTCGGCCCTGGAACGCCTGCTCGCCGAGCACGGGCTCGAGGCGCGCGACCTCCGCGCGATCGTCGTGGGGACGGGCCCGGGCAGCTTCACCGGCCTGCGGGTGGCGGCCGCCTTCGCCCAGGGGCTGGCGCGCGGCAGCGCAGCGGCCCTCAAGGGGCTGTCGCATGCCCAGGCCGCCTGCTGGGCCCTGCTCGCCGACGGCGAGGAGGGTCTGTGGGCGCACGATCTGCGCTCCGGGGGCGTGGCGCTGGCGCGCTGCGCGCGCAGCGCGGCCGGACTCGCGGTGCTGGAGCCGGCGCGAGCGCTCCCGCTGGATGCCGCGCGTGGACTGTGCGCCGGGGCCGGGGTGCTGATCGGCGATCCGGAGGCGCGCATCGCGCTGGGAGCCGACGCGCTGGATCCGCGCTGGCGCGACAGCTCGCGCGCGAGCGTCGAACTCGCGCTGCTCGAGCTGGGTCTGCGCGCGCTCGAGCGGGACGGGCCGGACGCAGCGAGCGCACTCGAGCCGCTGTACCTGCGGCCCTTCGGCGCGCCGTCGAGCTGACCCTCGCGCGGGCGCGGCGAGCTCGTTGCTCGCGCCGCGCGCGAGTCCTAGTCTTGCGCTCGTGAACTCGTTCCGGGTGTGGGCCGACATCGACCTCGACGCGCTCGCGCACAACCTCGCGCGCATCGGGCAGCTCGCCGGCCCCGCGGTGCGCCGGATCCTGGTCGTGAAGGCCGATGCCTACGGCCACGGCGCGGTCGCGATCGCGCACCACGCGGTGCGCTGCGGCGTCGATGCGTTGGGCGTCAGCACTTCGAGCGAGGCGCTCGAGTTGCGCGACAGCGGAGTGCGCGCGCCGATCCTGATCCTGGGCACGGTGCTCGAGCAGGAGCTCTCCGATTGCCTGCAGAATCAGGTGCAGATCGGATTGCATTCGATGGACCGGCTGCGGCGCCTGGAGCGCATGGCGCGGCACTCGGGCGGACCGGTGCGCGTGCACCTGAAGATCGACACGGGCATGGGCCGACTCGGCGTGCTGCCCGAGCGCGCGCTGGAGCTCTTGCGCGCGGTGCGCAACTCGCGCCGCCTGGTGCTGGGCGGGGTGATGACGCACATGGCCGCGGCCGACGGAGCGCGCGCCGACAGCACGCGCGCGCAGTTGGAGCGCTTCGAGTCCGTGCTGGCGCCGGCGCGCCGCGAAGGCCTGCTCGCCGGCTGGGTGCACTGCGCGAATTCGGCCTGCCTGTTCACGGGCATGCCGGATCTCTACGACGCGGTGCGCCCGGGCATCAGCGCCTACGGCGTGCTGCCGCCCGAGCTGCCCGGCGCGGCCGAGCTCGCTCCGGTGCTCGCGCTGCGCGCGCAGATCGTCTACCTGAAGGACATCGGCGTCGGCGCGCCGGTCGGCTACGACGGCACGTGGGTCGCGCACAGGCGCACGCGCGTCGCGACGCTGCCGCTGGGCTACAACGACGGCCTGCCCTGGCGGCTGTCGAACGCCGGCTGGGCGCTGGTGCGGGGCCGGCGCGTACCGCTGATCGGCCGCGTGTCGATGGACTACGCGACGCTGGACGTGACCGATGTGCGCGGCGTGAGGGTGGGCGACGTCGCGACGCTGATCGGCCGCGACGGTGACGAGCAGATCCGCGTGCAGGAGATCGCGCGCGCGGTCGGCACGATTCCCTACGAAGTCACCTGCTCGGTCGGCAAGCGCGTGCGGCGCATCTATCGCGGCGCGCCGAGCCTGTCCGCGGAGCCCGCCGCGCGGGCCGGGCAGGCAGCCGCGCCGATTCCGAGCGCACGGCACTTGTCCGAATCCGCCTTCGAACCGATGCTCTGAACGTGCGCGTCCTCCGCTTCGCCGCCCGCTGCTGCTTCGAACTGCTGTTCGCGGCCGCGCTGCTGCTGGTGGTGCTGTTGGGTCTGGCGCACTTCGCGCCGAACAGCAGCTGGGCGCGCGAGCGGTTGCGCGTGGAGCTCGCGCGAGTGCTGGCCCTCGAGGCCGACGAGCTGCGCTTCGACCGGCTGCGCGTGTCCTGGTTCCAGCCGGTGATCGAGATCGAAGGCCTGGAACTCGGCCCGGCGGGCCGCGACCTGCGCATCGAGCTCTCGCGCGTGCACCTGGCCTGGCGCCCGGGAGCGGCGGGGATCGCGAGCGGCTGGTTCGGACCGGCCGGGGTGGAACTGCAAGGCGGGCGGCTGCGCATCACGCCGGAGGGGCTCGAGCGCTTCGAGCGGCTGCGCGCGGACCTGGAAGGCCGCAGCAAGGCCGCGTCGCGGACCGAGTTGCCGCCACTGCTCGTGCGCGGGCTCGGCATCGTGATCGTCCAGGACGACCGCCGCGAGTTCGAGCTCGGCGTGCTCGAGGCCTACGCGACGCAGCGCGACGGTCGGCTCGCGCTGACCGGCGAATTGCATTCGAGCCTGGGCCTGTCCGATCCCGCCACCGTGCACGTCGAGGGACACGGCGACGCGCGGCGCGGGTTCGAGCTCGAGGGCTGGGGTTCCGGACTGCGCGTCACGCGCGAGCGACTGGCCCCCTTCCTGGGTACCGCGGCCCTGCCGTTCGAAGGTTTCGGCGGCGAGTGCGATCTCGTCTGCCGCGCGCGACTCCCGGCCGCGGCGGAAGAGCCTCTCGAGGCGGAGTTCGCGCTGCGACTGCGCGACGGTCATGCGGATCTGGGAGCGGGCCGGCGCATCGACGCGGCGCGCATCGGGCTCGAACTGGTCGCGCGCGCGCGCGACCAGGAGGCGCTGTGGACGAACGAAGCGTGGCGCGGGCGCCTCGACGCATCCGCGCGCTTCCAGGGGACGCCGTTCGAGTTGACGGCCGAACTGGGGCCGCGGGATGCCGGGAACGCGCTGCTGCGCGCGGACCTGCACGTACCCGACCTGCCGCTTGAGGTCGCGCTGCTCGAGGCCCTGGGCGTGCTGAAGTACGTAGAACGCGATTGGAACGCGCTCGAACCGAGCGGCAGTTGCGCGCTTCGCGCGCGCATCGAGCTGCCGCGACGCGAAGGCCCGGACGGCCTCGCGACGGCGCTGCGCGCCGCCGAGGTCAGCGCTCTGATCGACTGCGCCGGTCGCGCCGGATTGCGCTTTCGCGGATGGGTCGAACACGACGGCGTGCGGCGCGGCTTCCCGCTGCCGGCCGACGAAGCGCGCGGCCGTCTGCTGTACGTGCGCGCTCCGACGAGCGCGCGCGCCGAGCGCGTCGGGTTGCTCGACCTGCAAGCCCGCGTGCGCGATGGCGGCGAGCGCCCGCTCGTGCGCTGCCGAGGCTTGATCGGGTCTCCCGATCCGCTCGCGCCGCGCGATCGCGAAGGCCGACTGCGTCCCGAATTGGACCTCGAGTTCTCGCTGGCGGGCCTGCGCCTGGGTCCGGAACTCGAGCAGGCGCTGGCGGGCGCGCCCGAGACCGCTTTCGTGTGGCCGCAGTTCCGGCCTTCGGCGGGCAGCCTGGTCGTGAGCTGGCGCGTCGTGCAGAACCGCGAGCTCGAAGGCCTGGCCGCCAGCGGCGACATCGATGTCTTCGGCGCAAGCGCGCGCTGGAGCGCGCTGCCCGTCGACCTGCACGAGCTCGATGGACGGCTGCGCCTGCGCTTCGCTCAACGCCCACACGCGCTGCGCGACAACGAGGACCGCGCGCGCTGGGTACGCCCGGTCGGAGTGGCCTTCGATCTGGCCGGCAAGACGGAGACGGACAAGCGCGCTCGCATCAGCGGCGTGGTGCGCGGTGAGACTCCGCCCGAGGGTGTCGTGCTCGCGCGCGGAGCGCACGCCCAGTCGCAGTGGATCGAGGTCGCATTGGAGCGCCTGTCCTGGAAAGGACAGGAGGTCAGCGCGCTGTCGCAATGGGAAGCGGAGATCGGACAACGCATCGGCGCCTTCGGCCCGAGCGGCCACGTCGATGCGCGCTGGGGCGGCGGACGGATGTCCCCCGCCGCGCCGTACCGCTGGGACCTCGAGCTGGAGTTGCAACCGGGAGCCAGCGTGTACCCGCAGGCGCTGCAATCGAACGTGAAGCAGGTCGAGGGTCGCGTGTGCGTGTCGTCGCGCGAGCTCGACGAGGCGCCGCGCCCGGAGTTGGGATTCGGTCTCGCGTTGAAGGGTGACTGGGCCGGAGCGCGAGTCGCCGTCGCGGCGCGCGCCGAAGCGGGTCTGCCCGCGGAGCTCCACTTCCACGCCGCCGGCGTCGATCCGGCCAATGCCTCCGTGCTCGGCACACTGTCGATGCTCGGCTCCGACGGCGAGCGCGGCGTCGAGCGCGGCTCGCTCGAGCTGAAGGGCCGGCTCGATCTGCACGGCAAGCTGCGCATCGATCTGGATGCCGCGGATGAGCCCAGCCCGAGCGTGACGGCCTGGCCGCGCGATCTGTCGATGGGCTGGGGCAGCTTCCAGCTCGCGGAGGTCGAGGGGTCGGTCACCTATTCGAGCGAAGTTCTGCGCGCGGACCGGCTGCGCGCCCGCATGGCCGGCACGCCGGTCGTGCTGCGCGACGTGCGCTTGTTCCCGCAGCGCGCGCTCGAGCCGGGAAGCCATGAGGCACAGCGCCTGAGCGAGGTTCGCGTGCCCGAGGGCAGCACCGTGTTCCTGGCCGACCTGGGCGCGCTGGAGCTGCCGCTGGACCGCGAGCACCTGGCGGCGATGTTCGGGGAAGCAGGGCTGGCCAACCTGGCTCGCTTCGAGCTCGGAGGCACGCTGCAGGCGGAGGGCGTGCGCCTGGTCGTCTTCGGTGACGCCGCGCGCGGCGGCAGCGTGCATGCCGCGGGCCGGCTCGCGTTGGACGATTTCCGCGCCAGCGTCGGCATGCCGATCGAAATCGAGCGCGGCCAGGTGGACCTCGAGTCGCTGGTCATCGAGCGCGGCCGCGTGCGCGGCTGGGCGCGCCTGACCGAGGGCAGCGGAGCGCTGGCGGGTCGGGAGTTCGAGGACGCGTCGATGGTGGCGAGCTTCGTCGACGGACGGCTCAACATCGACGACCTCTCGAGCGGCTTCCAGCAGGGCACGCTGCGCTCGCTGGGCGGCGAGCGCGGCAACGCATTCGCGCTCGACCTGGCCGAACCCTACCACTTCTCGCTCGCGCTCGAGTTGTCCAGGGTTCAGCTCAAGGGGCTGCTGCAGGGCGTTTTCGACTCTGCCATCGCCGACAGCGGCAGTTGCGACGCGCGCCTGCGCCTGTCGGGGAGCTTCTCGGACCTGCAGGACATGCAGGGCTCCGGCACGCTCGAATTGCTCGACACGCGACTGTGGTCGATCCCGGTCGTGCGCAACCTGTTCTCGCAGGTCGGCATGGACTCCAGCGCGACGTTCCAGGAGATCCGCACGCGCTTCGAGCTGCGTGACGGCGAGATCCGCATGAAGCCGATCGTCGTGACGAGCCCGCTGTTGCGGTTGGAAGGGTCGGGACGCCTGGGCCTGGACGGACGGCTGCGCCACGACTTCGAGGTGCGCTACTCGGTCGTCGACCGCATGGGGCCGTTCACGCGCCTGTTGTACTGGATCCAGAACAACCTGTTGCGCGTCGCGGTGCGCGGCGACATCGCGCGGCCGGTCGTGATCCTGCGCGGCACGTTCCTCGACCTGTTCCGTGAACGGGATTCGCTCGAGCGCCACCTGCCGCTGCCGGCCTTCGCGCCGCTGCCCGCCCGCTTCTAGCCGCGTCCGGGCGCCGCGCGGTAGGCTGCTCGCCCCCGATGCAGCCCTACGTCGTCGTCATGGCCGGAGGTTCCGGCACGCGCTTCTGGCCCGCCAGCCGCCGCGGCCGGCCCAAGCAATACCTGCCGATCGCACGCGGGAAGGTGCTGCTGCGCGAGACGATCGACCGGCTGGGCGGCTGGGTGCCGTGGGAGCGCGTGCTCGTGGTCAGCGCACAGAGCCAGCGCGAGCTCGTGCGCGCATGCCTGCCCGAGCTGCCGCCGGCCAATCTGCTGGCCGAGCCCGCGGCGCGCAACACGGCACCGGCCGTCGCCTGGGCCGCCTTCGAGATCGCGCGACGCGATCCGACCGCCGGCATGGTCGTGCTCGCGGCGGACCACGTGATCGAGCCGCCCGATGCGTTTCGCCGCTCGCTGCAGGCGGGACTGGCCGAGGCCGAGACGAGCGGCGCGCTGATCACCTTCGGCATCCGGCCCACGCACCCGGCCACCGGCTACGGCTACATCGAGGTCGGCTCGCGCGTCGCCGAGCGCGGCGGGATCCCGGTGCATGCGGTCGCGCGCTTCGTCGAGAAGCCCGACCGCGCGCGCGCCGAGCAGTTCCTGTCCAGCGGCCGCTTCCTGTGGAACGCCGGCATCTTCGCGTGGCGTGCGGATGCGATCCTGGCGGCCTTCCGCGCGCACCTGCCGGTCGTGCTCGCCGGCCTCGAGCGCGTCCGGTCCGGCGCGGAACTGGACGCGCTGTGGCCGACCCTGCCGTCGGTGCCGGTGGACACCGCGATCCTCGAGCGCGCGTCGAACGTGCGCACGCTGCCGATCGACTACGCGTGGAACGACGTGGGCTCCTGGTCGGCGCTGCCTGAGATCGCGACGCCCGATGCGCAGGGCAACTACGCGTTCCTGTCGGGCGGCGCGCGGCTGATCGCGCACGATGCGAGCGGTTGCGTCGCCTACGGCGAGGGCGAGGGCCTGCTGGCGCTGGTCGGCGTGAAGGACCTGGTCGTCGTGCGCGCCGGCAATGCACTGTTGGTGTGTCCGCGCGAGCGCGCGCAGGACGTCAAGAAGATCGTCGAGGCGCTCGAGCGCGACGGCGCGCGCGAGTTCTTGTAGCGGGCCGGGCGATGCGAAACGCGGGAGCAGCGCTGGCGCTGGACCTCGGCGCGAAACGCTGCGGGCTCGCCGTGACCGACGCGCTGCGGTTGTCGTTGCAGCCGCTGGACGCGCTGCCGCACGGGCTCGAGGACCCGCGGCTGGCCGACGCTCTCGCGAGCTTGTTCGACGAGCGCGACCTCTGCACGTTCGTGCTCGGACTGCCGCTGAACATGGACGGCAGCGAAGGACCGGCGGCGCAGGCCGTGCGCGCCTGCGGCGCGCGCCTCGCCGCGCGCTTCCCGGCCGTGCGCGTGACCTACCAGGACGAACGGCTGTCGTCGAAGGAGGCCGAGGAGCTGCTGCGCGAGCAGGGCCTGCACGGTCGGAAGGCGCGCGCGGCGCGCGACAGCGCCAGCGCGCTGGTGATCCTGCGCGACTGGATCCGCGCGCAGGAACCTTGAGCCGCGCGCCGGATCAGAGCTTCAGGTCCGGGCGCTTCTCGTAGGCCGCGCCGATCGCGCACAGCCGATCGAGGCTGTCGGCGAACAGCTCGAACAGCTGCTTCAGCCGCTCGGTGTCCTTCTCGTGCCCGCCGATGACCAGCCGCAGCTCGTCGACGCCGGCGGGGAACTTGCGGCCGAACCAGCCCTCGTCGTCCTCCACCGAGAGGCTGAGCTTGCGCTGCGCGGCGATGCGCGCGCGCAGTTGCGGATCCCCGAGAAACGCGCGCACTTGCCGCTCGTCGTTGCTCCGGACGACCCAGTCACGGTCGAACTCGCTCACGCCGATCTCGATGTCCTGCATCCCCAGCCACTTCCCGACCGGCGTGAAGATCGACGCGCGAAACAGCTTCATGCGGAACCGCTCGGCGTTCGCGAACGGCGCGCGCAGCCGTGTATACGGGATGTGCGCGTTGTTCGCGTGGACGGTGAAGACGTCCAGCGTCAGCGTCCACGGTCCATGCGCGACCTCGATCCGGTCGCTGGCACGCTAGGTGCGCTCCTGGTAGCTGGCGCCGAGCTCTTGCGCGAGCTTCCGCCAGATCTCGGGGCGGCTGTCGCGGAACCATTTGAGCAGGTCGGCCATGGGAGTCGTGCCCCGGCGGCAAGCTCAGCGCGGCAGGACCCGCGCCAGCCAGGTGCGGATGTCGGCCACGACCTGCTCCCAGCCGCTGTCGTGCAAGAGGTCATGCAGCATGCCGTCGTAGCGCTTGACCTCGGCGCGCGCGCCGAGCACGCGTTCGGCGAGCGCGGGAGCGGCGATCGGATCGGCGCCGCCGAGCAGCAGCAGGACCGGGCAACCGAGCTCGGACACGCGCGCGGGAAGCCCGGCCGCGAGCTCCTGGGCCGAGCGCCCGGCCTGCAGCGTGATCGCGTCGTGGCGGAACTTGTCGGCGGCCATGCGCGCGCGCTCCGCCGCGTCGCGCGTCAGTTGCTCGGCCGCGTACCCGATCTGGCCGGGCGTCGTCGGACCGGTCTTCTTGAACAGTCCCAGCAAGCCACCCTTGGCCTCGGGCAGGCGGAAGCGCGGCTCCAGCAGCGGATTGATCAGCACCAGCGCCGCCGCGCGCTCCGGCTTGTCGAGCGCGAAGGCCAGTGCGTACAGCGCGCCCAGGCCGGTTCCGACCAGGACCTTCGGGCTCTCCGGGAACATGAAGCACAGGTGATCCTGCACGGCGATCAGGTCGCGCGCGACCTCGCCGAACCCGAACGCGTGGCCGCGCGCACCCTCGCTGTCTCCGTGGCCGCGCAGGTCGGGCAGCGAGATCGCCCAGCCGTCGGTCGCCAGCACCTGCGCGAGCTCCTCGTAGCGCGCGCCGTGGTCGCCGGCGTCGTGCAGGATCGTCACGCCGCCGCGCGGCTCGCCATCGGCGGCCAGCTCGAGCACGTGGAACAGGAACATCCCGCCCGGCGTGTGCGAGAGGCCCGCGCCCTCGGAACCGTCCGGATTGGTCTCGCGCAGCTCGAGGTTGGTCGGGAAGGGCTCGCGGCGTTTCATCGGGGCAGGCGAGCGTACAGCCGCTGCGGGGGCAGACAAGGCCCGGCACTGCGGTTATCCTGCCGGGTGGATGGGAGCACCCCGGGCGATCGCTCCGCGCCTCGCGCGCGGGGAGGAAAGTCCGGACTCCACGGGCCCGGGTGGTTGCCAACGACAACCGGTCGCGAGACCAGGGAAAGTGCCACAGAAAATACACCGCCGACGCGCGCGCCCTTCGGGGCGCTCGCAGGCAAGGGTGAAATGGTGCGGCAAGAGCGCACCGCGGTTCCGGCGACGGAACCGGCAGGGCAAACCCCACCCGAGAGAAAGACCAAATAGGGGGGCATAGACGACGGCCCGCGTCGCCTGAAGCCCCCGGGTAGGTCGTGACGAGCCAGGACGCGAGTCCTGGCCCAGAGAAATGGTCGCCGCCCCTCCTTTGGAGGGGTACAGAATCCGGCTTACAGGGGTGCTCCCATCCACTCCGCCCGATTCAGGATCGCCATGTATGAGTTTTGTGCAGGACGGGTGGGAAACCACAATGGGTAGTGGTCAAAACCCGCCCGAACATGCAGGATCTTGACGTTTCCCCGCTGTTCGCTACTCTGTTAGCCTCGATTTGCACCGCCACGAGCGCCTGATCGATCCCCCAGAGGCCACCGAGCGCGGCCCGCGGGGCCGCCAGCCATGGAATTCGTATACGTCGTGCCCCGCGCGGAGCTCTTCCCGGAGTGCTACCCGCAGGGTCTGGTCCGCTTCGGACCGGATTTCTCGCGCGCCGATTTCGAGGCGCGCGTGCTGCGGCACGGGTTCTACGTGGAGCGGCGGCGCGCCGAGTGCGAGCCGAGCTGGAAGCAGATCATCCCCTACTCGGTGGTCGTGCGCGACGCGCGCGTGCTGCTGATGAAGCGACTGCGCAAGGGCAGCGAGGGCCGGCTGTTCGACAAGCTGTCGATCGGCGTGGGCGGCCACGTCAACCCGTGCGACCAGCCGTCGCAAGCCGATCTGCTGCCGCTGGACGCCTGCACGCGCCGGGAGCTCGACGAAGAGTTGCTGATCGAGGGCAACTACTCGATCACCGGCGCCGGCATCCTGAACGACGACGCGAATCCCGTCGGCGCGGTGCACCTGGGCCTGGTCCAGGTGGTCGCGCTGGAGGGCGACGCGCGCATCCGCGAACAAGACGTGCTTGCCGGAGAATTCACGTCCCCCGCCGAGCTCGCCGCACTATTGGCGAGCGGAGCCAACTTCGAAACCTGGTCCAGGGCACTCGTCGAATGCATCGACGAGCTGCTCGCCGCGGCGCCGCCGGCGATGCGCGCGCCCCCTCCGCGTCCCATCGCCGCTTCAGCGCCCTGTTCCCCGTACACAGTCTCCACGAACGCGTCCTCCGCCCGCGGAGCCAGGGCTCGATCAGAGACCGCCTGATCCACGACTTTCGACCGTCATCATCCCATGTCCAGCCTCACCACCAAGAAGCCGCGCACGATGGACCCCGAGAAGATCTACGATCTGCTCCTGTCCGCGCGCACGGCCGACCAAGTGACCATGCACTTCAAGGACGGCCGCGTGCTCCACGGCGCCCTGGTCTTCAACCAGTTCAAGGGCACGGGCCGTCTGATCAACGTCGATCAGGAGCTGTCCGTGGATTTCTCGGTCGACGAGATCCGCGACTTGCGCTTCTAGACGCGCCGCTCCGAGCCGCGACCCACGCCGGTCCGCGCGCCTTCCGCCGCGGGCGCGCGCGAGAGAATGCGCCGATGACCCCGCCGCTCGCGCTCGTGTTGCTGCAGTCGCTGACCACCCACGCGACGCCGATCGGTCATCCACTGCTGCTGCTCGGGCGCGCGCCCGAGGCGACCCGCGCGGAGCTCGGGGCGACGCTGCCGCTGCCGCTGCCGCTGGCGACGCTCGACGAGCGCCAGCCGCGCGCACGCATCGACGACGAGCTCGTGCACGTCGCCCTGCCCGGGATCGGGACCGCGACCAGCGCGGCGGCGCTCTCCCTGCACGCGCTGCAGCACTCGCGCGGCGAACAGGTGCTGCGCTCGACGCTCGCAGGGGTCCCGCTCCTGCTGGGGGGCGCGGGCCGACTGCCCGCCACGGCGCTGCTCGAGGAAGGCCGGGACTGGATCGATGCGCTGCCGCAGCTCGCGCGGCGCGACGAGGTCGAGATCGCACCCCAGCGGCGGCTGCGCCTGGACTTCACCGGCAGTGTGGCCAGCGATCTGCTCGTCGTCCGCGGCCGCTCGATCGGGCGCGACGGCACGCGCGACGAGCAACGCTGGTGGCCGCTGGCGGAGGTCGCCGAGCTGGCGCTGCCGTTCCACGCTGACAGCCTCGCGATCGTTGCGGCACGCGAGCTCGACGCCGGCGCGCTGGTGCGCTTGGAGCAACACTCGGCGAGCGTGACCGGAGACACGCTGGAACTCACCTTCGCCGCGCCGCCGATCCCGGGCGCAGGCGGGACCTGGACGCTGTTGTTCGACAGCACGCTCGCGCCATCACAACCGCGCGCGGCGCCGCCGGGCGCGG
>Ga0194121_10009538_pt1 | contig 11994 bp, 22 predicted proteins | sample TA2MahCa50mmetaG_FD_148609 | JGI IMG/M metagenome (GOLD analysis project Ga0194121, IMG submission 148609) | Freshwater microbial communities from Lake Tanganyika, Tanzania - TA2015020 Mahale Deep Cast 50m | ecosystem: Environmental > Aquatic > Freshwater > Lake | place: Tanzania: Lake...
AACTTAGACAAATCGGAAACATAGATACAAAAGGACATAACTCATTATGGGGTAGAGTATATGATCCAAATGGAATAGCATCAAACTTGGTGGCAAACGGTGGTGGATTGGGAGCAAAAACAGGATTATATGGAATTGTTAATGATCGTGGTCAACTCAGAAAAGTCGAAAATTCTACAAACATTGATGCTAATTATTGGAAAGGATTGGACAATCATGCACAACGAACAGCAATATGCGTTCCAGTGTTAACTCCTGATAGAGAGAAAAAAAGGCAAAACGGAAGAAGATTTAAGGAGGATGGAGATCCAAGTTTTACATTAACCGCACAAGACATACATGGGATTTACAACGGAATGTCAATAAGGAGACTAACCCCATTAGAATGTGAAAGATTGCAGGGTTTTCCAGATGGATGGACCGAAGGAGTTAGCGATACACAAAGATACAAACAACTAGGCAATGCGGTAACAGTTCCAGTCGTGGAGTTTATCCTAGAGAGGTTGTTTAATTGAAAACTACAATCGTAACGGAGTGTCTTGCTGATGAATGATAGATTAGATGAGAGAATTAAGGAATACGAGGAAATGAAAAAAACGGCCATATCAACAGTCGGTGAAGATCATCAACTCACCCGTTTATTAACTACGGTATTACTCGAATTATTGTACATAAGAGATGGCAAAACACCTAATAGATAAGAATCAGGAATTATTGTTATCCATAGCCTTCTTGGAAAAACGGGCAAAATCAGAGGAAAGGGCTATAAACCGATTATTACCAAAAAGGAAAAAGATTTTGAATAAACTGATAAACATAGAATCATCAATTAGGACACATAATAACTTTTACCGATCATATATCAAAAAGAGGGACGAGCTTATTGCCTCCAGTTGATTTTGATTTCCTGGTATTTGACGAGGACAGGGTGTTAACAGCATATCAGGAAGACGTGATTAACACGTCAATAAGGGTATTCTCAAAGATGTTAGAGATTGAGAGTGATGTGACACTTCTCCGGTGGGACAACGCACTCGCATACCTAAAAAAACAGGGATATTCAAAGAACGAAGCTGTTTGTGAACTGACAATGTATTACGGTCAGGCATTTTTTGAAATAAATTCCATATTTATCAACCCACGCCTAGCTTCAACGGCAAATGTGATAATGGACACGGTGTTCCACGAACTCACACATATCAAACATCCTGAGTGGAGTGAGGATAAAGTTGAAGGATTTACCAATTATTATTTCTTAGATACTAACAGGGGCAATAAATGTAATGCCAACAGAAAAAGAAAGGGAAGAACTTAGGAATATCTCAAAGGAATTATATGATAATAGATGTTTTGTATGTCATAAAAAACGTGGTAAGGGATTTCTATTTCATCACTTGTTCTATACACGTGGGCAATATACATACAGGGATAAAGGTTATCACAAGAACCTTATAAATGACATTAGATCCAACCCTAAGCAGTTCCTACTATTATGTAAAAAACATCATTTTGTCATAGAAACCATGAAAAAATATTCATACGAAACATTTATACGTCTCTCTCTTGCTATATTACTCAGCAATGAAATCCGATGATAGATTAATAGATAAGACCACGATAATAAAGTCGAATGAGCCGATTAAATTGAAGGCTGTACCATTTGCCAAAGGATATAGGGTACAGGTAGAAGCAGCGTTCGACCCAGATAACACAATACACCTAGACCGATTTGCTGTCAGGGATAATGATTACCATAAAGCGATTGAGAATTTTGTTGAAAACACAATAAAGAAAACACTGCATAGTAAATTAATAGTAGATGACGAAGATTGACGTTCAGGCACATATCAAAGAAATTTGATATTCCTAAACTTGAGCCCGAGACAATAAACGGTAAGAGGTTTTACAGATATATGGATAAATATTATCCATCTGTAACATCAGTAGTATCGATTATCAATAATGAGGGTATAAATCGTTGGAGAGAGAAGGTGGGTGACATCATCGCTGACTTTGAAAAAGAATTCTCTAGTACAATAGGCGATGAGTTCCATGCAATTTGTGAAGACTATCTCAAGAACAAACCGATATCAAAATATTCCAATATCTATCCCATGGCACACTTTATTAATATCAAACACCATATAGACAAGATTGATAACATATATGCTCAGGAACAGGAGTTGTTTTCTTGTGAACTGGAACTTGCGGGAAAGGCTGATTGTATAGCTGAATTTGAGGGAGTTCCAAGCATAATCGATTTCAAAACCTCGAAAAAGGAAAAGGAGGAAGATTGGATAGAATCATATTTTCTACAAACCGCATGTTATTCTCAAATGTGGAGGGAATTAACAGGGTTGGATTTTTCCCAGTTGGTGATAATAATATCAGCTAGAGACGGGTCATCATGCGTATTTCGTAAACACAGAGACATGTATCTTTCCCGTATCTATGAAGTCAGGGCTGAATGGCAAGATTTATATAACTCCTCAACTAACGAATAATATGGGTGAACTTAAAGAACAGTGGTCGATTATCAAATCGAGATCCTCATCTGAGGAAGAGAAAGACGCAGCCAAAAAACGTATCAACGAAATTGAAAAGACATCGGGGTATGAAATCACCAAGTGGAATACAAAAAAATCCACAAAGTCCGATTCTGTTGGTACTGTAGTTTGGCCTAAAATTGATTCCGTGGATAGAGCACTAGCAGATTCTACCATAAGGTCTTTTGAAAGGGAACAGGCAGTAGCAGTTGAAATTGCTAAAAAACAACATCCCGACATGCCTGAAAACTCTAATGTGTTCGGTCAAATCGTAAATGCGATACTGACAAACATCATCAATATCCAGAACAGTAAGTAATAACGTTTATTACCTACTATTTTTTTATTTATATACGTGACTAGTGAGAATTATATAAAGATTACGGAACGGTTAATAGGCGAGATTAAGGATATCGCAAACTCCGCTAGGGTGAAGCTTAAACCAAAGATTTTAGAACTTGCAAAACACATAAATGATGGAATCAGTTCCAAACGACCGGAGATTATGAATAAGGCCAAAATTGTACTAGGTGATGGCAAGGAAGTGGATTCACGATGCATATCTAAGATTATCAAGCGAATAAGGGAGGAACATTTTCCCGCAGTAAGTGACAGGTGGATTGAAACAGTGCTACCGGAGAAATATAAGGAACATAGGGAAGGATTCGAGAAACAGGAAAAACTCATACTTTCAGAACAGATAAGTGATAATAACCTTTACATGATTAAAGATGAGATTATTGAACGCATTAGAGGTTTTAATAAAACGGCCTCCAAGGATATTAAAATTAAGGACACCGTTGAGGACTTGGAAAGATATACGTGGTCATGTTACATGGCTCAAGAATTGGCGAGACTTGCTATTAAGATGGAGCGGGATCATGAGCAAGCACATGATCCATCACTTTGTTCAAAAACAAGCAAACATGTTAAGACGGCAAGGGATGGCAGGTTTGCCACACCATTATCACATTATGAGGCGATTATCGTGGCTGCAAACTCAACACAGAGTCTTAACCACGTATGTGAGGGAGAATGGGAATTTCTGCAGCGTTGGGAAGTTCAGGATAATGAAAAGAAATGCAGGGAATGTTTGAACATCACTGATTGCGAAAGAAGAAAATGTAAACATGTGTGCCACGATATAATAAAACCCATGACCACGAAGGGACTGAAATATGCCATTAAAACCGATGCTTATCTGCGGGATCTGGATTTAAAAATGAAGCAGTTGATGGAGGACGACAACGATATATGCCCACTGGCAAAGATTATATTGGAGAACAAGCTAACAGATAAATATCTTGATGGAAATGATAAGAAAAGAGTCATGTCAGCACATATTGTTAAAGAGAACTGCATACAATGTCAGAGGTTTTTGAGGGAACACGGTGATTTCTTTGACTCAAGAAAGACGTGATATTGATGACACCAAATATAATTGTATATGTCATCTGATTAAAAACGAAAGGATTATATGCGGTAATTGTGCAGATAGGGTATATGGCATTGGAACTAACGGCAAGGGAGTGCACACTTTTAAAAGAACTGGTAAATGCTAAACTTGATAATCTATCAACTACTTCTCTTGGTAATCTTGGAGAATATGAGGATTTATTTAGCATCCTAGATGCTGAACAGGTAATTCAAAGGATCAGGGAAGAGAAATAATGGTTGAGTTTTGCTCTAGGTGTTCATCCATGGCAAATCACATGGCGTGGTGCTTTGAGCATGGAAGGGAAGAACCATTATGTGAAAATTGTTATCAACAGGGCGTTAAAAGTGGAAAAATTACAACTAATGTCATGCAATTTGATAATGATACGCAATACGTTTAAATTAAACTTCGTTTATTAATTACTGTTGTTAAATACCAACATGGATGAAATTGAGGAATTCGGTACTTATCCGGACACTGCGGGGGCCGAAATTCCCGCTTCATCCTTAGACACATTAAAGGAAAAAATGGAAGGAAAAAAATTCCAGTGGTATGGCGACAAGTATTTTGATATTATTGACTTTGAGTATGATTTGGATCATGAACATGCGTTCCTCGTACAATCTGGAATGTATACCGATAAACAACTACACTATATGTTTGGTGACATCTCAGACTTCCACAGGTTGCTTGAATTTATCTTGCTTCAAAAGACACAAGCCGTGTTATTAGCAGAGAAAATGAAGACAGCGGGACAGTTGAATAAAATCAGAGAAAAAGAGCATAATTATATTGGTTGATGTTATAAAATGCCTGTTTTTTGGGCACGATTTAAAGGACTTTAACTTCAACTTTTCCGGTGGACTTTTACTCGCAGTGCCATTCTGTAAAAGATGCCTGAAAATCTTGGACTTGAACAGAGTGAGCGAACTATATGATACAATGCTGAACTCTGCCATGACAGTCAAGGATGAGGACATAAAAAAATACGTTGTTGTAGATGACGTGACACGAGACAGTTCTAGTGTTAAAAATACCACTTTAGATAATGATGATCACCATATAATATAGAACATAAAAAAATGGCAGGGGGGGTCTGGAAAAAAGATCAATTTCTAAAAAAAAATTTTTTCAAAAAAAAAATCAAAAAAAATCCAAAAAAAAACTAATAGGACTATATGGATCCAAAAACCAGGGTTCGGTATTGTACGGTACTTATATAGGTCATATATATACTTATCGGTCGTACGGTACTTAAATACCCTTTATATAGTTTATATACTATATAAACTGTTGACTTAAGCAAAAAAAGCAAAACTGATCGCATAGCAAAAAATGCAGACTTAAAGAAAAACGCAAAAAAGGGTTTAAGGTTGGAATTTTTCTTTTTTTTACAATATATCATAATTTTCTAATATTATGTTACTTTGTCCAGGAATATAAATTATGTTAATCCAAAACTTTAAAAAAATTGACAAAAGATAATAATATATATGGTTTTTTTTAATTGGATATATGGTAAAAATCGCTAGTGAAAACTATACAGGAAAAAAAGAAACTGTGGACTTTAACAAAAATAATTATTTTAGGCAAAAATCAACTAATGAAATTTATAATCATATTGAATTAATTAAGCGGCTTAATCTTTTTTTTAATAAAAAAGAAATTGAAAAAATAATTAAAAAAAATTATGAGGCTGTTAACTATGAACGCTGAGCAAATTTTAAACGATTTAATCGAATTTGATTATACTGAGTGTGCATTTCGTGAATTTTTTAATCGCATAGAATCACCAATTAAAATAAAGAAAAAAAGAATTATTGAATATTCCATAGAGCGTAAAGAAAATTTTGTTGAGATATACGCAAAATCTAAATTTATTCCAGCATTTTTTAAAACTTTTAACGCTAAACAAGAATCTAGCTTTAACGGTGAATTGATTTACTCTTTTAGCGGTAATAAAATTTTAGAGGAATTCTATCAAGATTTGCCAAATTGGCAAAAAAGATGCATGATATATGATATTGATAATAAATTAATAGATTATTCTGGTAGCAGCAATTTAATTTTCTTACGTTATGTCAATTTAGATAAAGGAATAAAATTTAAATTAAAAACTATTTTGACTGATGAAATAATATCACAATTTCACGAATCATTAAAAATTATTGTAAAGTCATTTTATGACGAAGCATTAAAACATGGAGTTATGAAATAAATGCCAGAATTTCCAAACTGTATAAACAAGGTAGGAATAGAATTAGAGGGTCTATGGTACTCTGGAAATACGCCAGACAATTTCTATGACGACAGTTCGATTGAATTTTCAAATTTAGATGACTGTGAGAACTATTATATCGGTGAGTGTTCATTTTGTGCAAATAATATTGATCAGTTATTCGAGTGGATAAAATGTAATTATCCTAATGAATCCAACCATACATGTTCAGCCCATATTCACACGAGTTTTAAGAGTGATCAACTTTACACACTTTTCACAAAAAGAAAATTTTACTCATATTTCTTAAATCGATTTGCTGATTTTGGTGTACAACAAAACATAAACCCAAAAAGCCAATTTTGGCGTAGATTATCTGGGTCAAATCATTATGCACAGCGAATATGGCAAGCTAGTGAACAGCTAAAAAGTGACTGTAATTCAAACCGATACACACACTTGAATTTTTGTTTTTCAGAGCATCGCACGATAGAGTGCAGATTACTCCCACTTTTCAAAAATCAAAATATTTTATTTAATGCCATAGACTGCTTGTTATCAATATATTCTGATTATCTAACAGCGAATTTAAAAGATTTTGAAAAACTTAAACAAAAAATATCGAGGAGAATTATAATATAATGTGCGTCATAATTTGCTGCGAAAAAAGTAACGGTTTTCCTAGTCGTGAAATTTTAGAACAAGCTGTTGAAATGAATCCTGATGGTTTAGGCGTTGGTTGGACTGATGACGGTTTTACTAAATGGCGTAAAAATTTAACGGTTGATCAATTAATGAATATGATCAAAAAGAAAAAAATAACTTTACCATGTGTTATCCATGCCAGAATATGCACATCGGGCGGAATAGAAAATAAAAAACAACATTGTCATCCATTTCCTTTAAGTGATTTAGTTTCAACAGCTAGTTATGGAAAATCTAAATCTGGTTTACTTTTCCATAATGGCACGTGGGACGCCATTGAATCTAATAATTGGTTTGTTAAAGCGATGGACATCTGTGCAATAAAAAATATAAAAATTCCAGAATATGATCAGCTTTGGAGCGATAGTAGGATCTTAGCATTATGTTTTAATCTGTATGGACTTCAGAATTTTATTTCAATGTCGAAAATTGATCCTAGTGAAAATAAAATCGCTATACTTTTACCTAGTGGAATTATTAAAAAATTTGGCAAATTTATTGAAGTAAAGTCAAATAATAATTCTGTCATGTGCAGCAATGATCATTTCACATATTCACGATTTTATACAAAATTTGGATCTAATGGATATCTAGACAATGACGATCTATTATGGGATTTAAACCATAGAAATTCTAAAAACGCACTTGAAAATAAAAGCCTTAAACAAAATATTATTAATTTTCAAATTAAATATGGATTACCGATTAAAAAACTTAAAAAATCTCTAGTTAAAAAATTATCAAATCAAGATTTTATAACATACTCACAATTACGCTTTTATTGTAGGAAAAACAAAATAAAAAATCAATTAACGTTAAACGATGATCAGATTAACGATTTAGTTTTAAAATATAATCATACAGATAAAACCGATAAGACACCGATTAAAATCGCATTACAACAAGATCACGACATTGAACGATATGATTATCCAGATTTTGACTATAATGGTTATCTTGATGAGTATGAGCGATTTAAAACAAGAGATGGAAAAGTTTACTATGAATAAAATTAAAATTAATTCTCTAATTGAGGATTTTAGTAAATTATTAATTGAGAAAAAACCTAGTAATAAAAAACTTAAACATATTTTAAAAATGATCAAAAAGGAGTTAAATTAAAAATGGGTAATTTCCTTAATACACATATACAAAATTTCACTTTAAACCCCATAAGATGTTTAAAACATAATTCTAAATCCTGCACATGTTGTTATGAATTAAAAGAGTTAGGAATTCAAAAATTTAATTTAAAATATAATTTATGTGTAGGATCATATCTAGTCGGTAGCTGGTTTTGTTCAAAATGTAAAAAAGAATTATTTCCTAGACAAATAGAATTAATTTTCGAAGCAAATTTAATTAAAAATAATGGTTTGTTTTGGGTGTGTCCAAATTGCAATAATGATATGGAGTATAATGAAAATGATTAAAAAAGCGTTTAACTGCACAAACCACACAAGAAATTTTTCTTTAAGTCTTATTGATTTAATTGACAGGATCAATAAAGATGCAAATTTTGAGATAAGCGTAAATAAAATAAATATTTTTGAATTATTAAACGAATTAATGGAAACTTATGAAATTGAATTTACCGATTTTATTAAAGATGATTTAGATATTATTAGCGAAAATAATAATATATTATCACTTTACGAAGATTTAGATTAAAAACTATTAACACTAGGGTTTTTATTACCATTTTTTTATGGTGTAGTTAATGACTTATGCGAAATTTTACAAGCGTCATGCCCAAATCGTAGATTATATACGCACAACAAGATCGGTTAATGAGCAGGAATTGGTTAAATTATTTCCAGAATCTAGGAAATTAAGACACACATTAAGAAAACGCCTAACCATTACAGGAAAAAAACCCAATAGGCTTTATTGCATGAAATACCCAAAAATAGATGAATTAGCGTTAATACGTGCTAATAGTCTATATTATAACACAAAAAGATCCGATCTTCGTACTTTGTTATGCGATGTATGCACGTTTAGGACAAATAGCAAAACGATCTTAAATCGTCATTGTTTGCGCAAACATTACGCAAACTAACCACTTTATTTTTTTTTTGTTCCGATAAGACTTAAGGAAATTCATGCATATTCTATCCTAGTAAACTATATGATCATGTCTAAAACTATATACATTCCAAACTAAACGAATTGTTGGGGCAAACTTTTACCTTATATAAACCTTACGACAGTATTTAAACAAAAGGATACAGTTATATAGCGGAATGGTTAAATAGGTCATTAATAAACCTGGCGTCCCTTGTGGCTTATATAGTATTTATAGTATTTATAGTATTTAAATAAAAAAGTGACACCGCAATATTTAAATATGAGAAAGCCCAGCCCGTGTTTTTTAAAACAGAAAAAATTTCCCGAAATCAGTGTTAGGTTAGACTAATATATTGTGCTATTCGTTATCGTCGTAAATATCCTTAGGCTCTTTTCCCGACCAAATGCCTGTACGTTTGAGGCTCACGACTTTGGAAACAGGATCAGCCCTGAATACTTGGAAGACTATGCGTCTCTGCATGTCGAAGAAGAAGGAAACCCATCCACCTTTGAAGAATCTGGGAGGAGGTAGTTTAGTCATGTTTGCTCCTTACTTGTTTCGTGGATTTAAGACGGAGTTCGGGATTAGGTTTGACGGATGAGGCAACATCATATCCTTCCGTGGAAGGCGTGTTATTAACCAATAGTTGCTTATAGCCTTCGATTAGCCCCCTGTTGAATTCTGTGGGATTTCGCCCCAACCTCTCTATCTCGGCCTTAATATCTTCATGAATCGACATGATCACAATCACATATTACCTCATTACTGCACTTCTCACAGAGAGGACAGATTCTTTCCTTGTTTTCGTGCTTTGTCTTTAATAATAACTCTGTAATCTTGTTCTGACTTATTGTTAATGCCATTATCCTGATACCATATATGGTTACTCATATATAAATTTTGACATTAAGTATAGGGAAAGGGGTGGTATATACCAATGTCGATAATAGTCAATAACTAATGTCAACTAATGTCAACATCGTCATATCAAACATCATATTACTTACTTTTGGACTAACCATAGTGCTATCAGTGAAGATACATTGAATGTCGGAGGAACGTTAACACCATGCGAATGCGAGTATTGCAGCCAGCCTAATTGTGACTGTGAATTATGTCAGGCCGGGAGCAAGACTCATCCCGCATTTGCGAAAATCTGTATGTGGTGTGAGAGGTCTCACTCAGAGAAACAATGAATGATTCACCACCATCAGTGATATAATAAACACCATCTTTCTTTTTCATCAATCCTCGGTTAATACAAAAATTCATGTATTTGAATAACCTCTCCTTCATCCTTATCTCCGAAACCCGGGCTAGATCGGTATACCTAAGGGGCGAACGCCTAAGTGGGAGCAGAATCTTTAGGATGTTCAGCACAGTATAATCACTATTACTACGGAATTTATATACTGTCTCAGTATGATCCTCAACCGGAATTTTGATTATCGGTTCCATATCACGATATACGTTTTTATTGATATATGAATATCTATACATTACATTTATATCTAGGGGTTTATATATAAATCTATGGTGGTAGAATTAATATGTCAGTTCTGCAATTCGGGAAAATCACAAGATCATTCTAAATGCACTCAACCGTGTGACTGTCCATGCTTAAAGAAGAGTGTAGATTGATTCAATGAAGATATTACATTTTTTCGATTGTGCGGGAATCGGTGCATTACTATCACATGAATTAGATAATTTTGGAGTGCAGAGCAAGGTGATACAACTATCCCCTTTTGACCCATTTGGTTTCGGGGGTTATTATCATAATACCACATATTACAACCATTCCAATGAACTCATTTATTATGCTCAAAAGGTGATGAGGGATCAGGACTGGATAATACTACATGACGCACCTGAATACCTAGATTTATTCACAGACACTCAAGCGAACTGTGCGGTTTACTATCACGGAAGTCGTCTCAGGCACTCGTTTTCCGATTTCCGGAAAATAGATGAAACTGCAGAGAAGATATTTCTATCAACAAATGACCTTCTTGAATACCGTCCTAATGGAATTGTTATCCCACAACCCATTGATACACAATTATTTAGAGATGTCACGCCCCAAAAAAACCAAGCCATGTTAATGATACAAAGGAGAAGGGACAGGGAGGAAATAGAAAAATATGCTAGAAGCAGGTTTCCCAACATTCTATATCGGGAAAGGGATAATAATATCATCTATTATGGAGATATGCCTAAATTACTATCACAGTTTGGTTCTTACCTCGACATCAAATTCACATACGATCAACCAATACGAGTAATTCCAAACATGTCTCTTACGGGATTACAGGCATTATCATGTGGATTAACTGTATATGATCATAAATTCGACCCTCACGTAGGATTACCATCAGAAAACGACTCTCAAACCACAGCATTAAGATTCCTTAGCGAGTTGGAAAAATGACATTGAAAACAATATTTTTAATTATAACAGCGTGTGCTGTATTAGGTTCATTTATCGGTCATGCTTATGCAGACAAAATCCAACTAATCAATATTAGAATAACTGATGAAAGACCATCAATCTGTTTTATCGAACCACAACCAAACAACCACTATCACCAGACACAGTTTCTTGTTTCTGCTTTAACTGGTGTTTCTATATGGGAATACAAACTAGAAAAATTTACCAAGTTAGAGTGGAATATGGATTACAAGTTAATCTCTTATGAAGACTCGTTAAAACATGGCCCTAACGATTTTACGACTTGTGATGTTTTCTTTTACTTTGATTTTACGCCAAATCTTAAAAAAATAGGTGAAACTCAATATTTCACAAACTCATCCAAACATGATTATTCACTAATTAACATCTATCCATCTTATAATTTTTTCAACCAGACAAATTATATTTCATATCAGGATCTGCAAGTCGTGGTTTCACATGAGTTTGGTCATGCTCTTGGTTTACTGCATTGGGAAGACACAAACAAGTATGATTTCAAATCAATTATGAATCCATATCATAGTTCTAATTCTGTCATAGGAC
>Ga0194121_10009542_pt1 | contig 11992 bp, 12 predicted proteins | sample TA2MahCa50mmetaG_FD_148609 | JGI IMG/M metagenome (GOLD analysis project Ga0194121, IMG submission 148609) | Freshwater microbial communities from Lake Tanganyika, Tanzania - TA2015020 Mahale Deep Cast 50m | ecosystem: Environmental > Aquatic > Freshwater > Lake | place: Tanzania: Lake...
CCTTCTTCTGATAGGAAATAAGATAGGAAATAAGTCTGATAGGAAATAAGTCGGCCGGAGAGAAGGTCCACTCTCAGCTTAGGAACTTCGGGCTAGGAACTTCGGGCTAGGAACTTCGGGCTAGGAGACAGCACGAAACACGGAGGCACGCGCATGGCTGAGGTCGAAAAGGAGGCCCCCCCGGTAGAAGCTGACGGCGGTACGAAACCGTCCTCCACGGGGAAGGCTGATCCCTATCGCTGGCTCACCATCATTCTGGTGATCACCATCCTTGGCCAGGCGGGCTGGCTGGCTTACGAGTATTCGCGCGGGCGCACGGCCACCGGCACCACGGTGGCTCCGTTGCCGCCGGCCGGTCTCGCAGGCTCCCCGGCGCCTCCGTTGCCGCCGGCCGGTCTCGCAGGCTCCCCGGCGCCTCCGGTCGGCCCCGGGGGCGTACCGATCTCAACCAATCCCATCCCCCCGGGCACCGGAGCGCCGCCGCCCGGGGCGCCTGCCTCGGAGCACCTGTCCGTCCAGGAAGTGGGCGCGCTGATCGTTGCCATCGATCGTGGCGGGGGAAGCCTCAACAGCGAGCAGCGCGCGAAGGCGCTCGCCCTTCTCAAGCAGGCGGGCGAGAATATCAAGCAAGAAGGGGATGCGATTGTCGCCATCTACCAGGCCTTGACCGAGGCGCAGCGGGCAAGCCTGGCAACGGCCAGCATGCAGCCCATCACGCCGAGCAGCACGTCCGGTCCACCGCAGCCAGGCCGTGACTTTCTGGTGGAGCAGGTGATCGAGGTCGTTGGAAAAAAGGCCGGCGGCGAGAGCAAGGCGGTCACTCCGAGTCCAGCCGCCTCGCCCCAGCCGGTGCTCCAGGACCGTTACCCGGTGCTTGCCGGAGTCTATGGGATCCAGAGCAAGGGCGGCTTGTCGGACGACCAGGCGAAGGCCATTATGGGCTACCTGATAACCCTTCGCGTGCTTGCGGAGAAGCAGTACCAGATCGAAACCGAGTTGAGCGCGCTGTTTACCGCTGACCAGATGGCGCTCCGCCAGCGGACCAGCTTTCGCGACCGTGGCACCGTCTACACGACGCTGCTGTCCCGCTACCTGGAAGCCGGAAAATAACCTCGCCCGTGGCGTCCACCTCCGGCCGGGTGGCCTTTGGGATGGTGGTCGTTTCCCTGGGTCTCGCCGTGTTTACGACCTTGCGACCCGACCCGGGCGGACCGCCCCTGGAGAAGGTCCGGCCTGCCCCACCGCCGGCCACCGGCGCGCCGTCGGACTCCGCGCTCGAGCGCCAGGTTCGCGCCCTGATGATGGCTCAGCAGTATGGTCGGGCACGCGGCGTGTTGCAGGACGCCTTGAGGCGCGAGCCGCGCGACCATGAAGCGCGTCTCCTGTATGCCGAGCTCCTCCTGCAGGAGCGCAATCTCGACGAGTGCGTCGTCGAGTTGAACATGCTGGCTGAATCCGGATTTCGTCCGGCTGCGGTGCATCGCACACTGGGTCGGGCATGGTCTTTTCGCGGCGACCTTCGGCGTGCCGTGTCCCATTTCGAGCGTTGCCTGGCCTTGGATGAGCGCGACGCCCTTTGCCGCCGATGGCTTGCCGACGCCTGCCTGGACCTCGGCAACGCGGGGCAGGCGGTCCGTGAATACGAGAAGGCCCTTTCGTATGCTCCCGGTGACGCGCAGATCTTTAAGTCGCTCGGGCTGGCTTATCGAACCATGAACCGCCTTGACGAGGCGGTGGCCGCCTATCGCGAGGCGGTCTCGCTGGCCCCTCGGGATCCCGCGGCGAACAACGACCTGGCGCGAATTCTTGCGGTTCAAGGAAGGATGGACGAAGCGGTGGCCCAGCTTGACAGGGCCATTGCGGTTCTGCCCAACGAGCAGGTTTTGCGCGCGGTCCTGCGACCAGCCCCCGGCGAGGTGTACGGCGACATCGGCTGCGGGTCTGGCCGCTTCACTTTCGTACTGGCGAAGTGGGTCGGGCCGCGCGGCAAGGTCTACGCCATCGACGTCGACCCGCTGCCGCTCAAGCTCGTGGACGGCTACATTCGCCGCCGTGGCGTGCGCAATGTGGAAATCGTCCGCTCTAAGCCACGCGAGATAGGGATTCCAGACGGCAGCCTGGATCGCGCGCTCATCATCAACGTGTACAACCACGTCGCCGAGGCCGGCGAGGCCACGACGCGTGCCTGGATCGCCTCGGTGGTGCGGACGGTAAAGCCCGGGGGAAAGATTCTCGTGATCGATTCCGCGCTATCGCGCGCGATGCCAGTGGCCCATCTCAAGGCCCATGGCTTCAGACTGGAGCGAGAGGAGCCGCTCCGCGAGGGAGGCTACGTGCTGCTTTTCACCCGGTCCGGGTAGCCTTTACTTCTCGAAAGCCCAGAACCGGCGCCGGCCGGATTGATAGTGGATGCTCACTCGGTCGAAGCGCGTCCGGAGCCGGAAGCCGGCGTCTTTCGCCAGCGATTCATACAGGTTGGGCGGCGGTAGGAACGAGCTCTCGGAGACGATCAACAGCCGGCCGCCCTTCTTCAGGGTATCGTAGATGCTGCGGAATGGGCCATGCGTTCGTGCATAGGCGGAGGGCGGGTCGAAGAGGTGGACGTCGACGATGAGTATCACGTCCGCGACGCCACGCTCGAGGTCGAGCTTTTCCGCACGGCCCTTGTGCGCCACCACGTTGCGAACGCCCTCGCGGGCGGCGCGCCAGGCGACGTAGTCGATCGCTTGTTGGGCCTGGTCCACCGCGAAGACGCGGCCGCCCTTGCCAAGTCGCCGCGCAATTGGCAGTGCGTAGGAGCCCAGTCCGCAGCCCACGTCCACCACCACGCTGCTGCGTTCCAGCGGAGCCAGGGTCGCGAGGATGTCCAGGTCGCCCGGGCGCGGGTTCAAAGGCCCGGTCAACACCTGCCACAAACCGCGGTTTTGTGGCGGGACGTGAGGCGGATGGCCGCGCCGCGGGCAGCTGACCGTGTCCGGACCCTGCGCCACGAACTCCGTGCGGCCGTCAAACGGGCAGACCCCGGCCGCCTTGCGGCCCGCACGCAGGGCCTGCTCGACTCGGCCTCTCGCCTCGCCGCACTTGCAGTCAAGCAGGTACTGCAGCGTATCACGCAGTCCATCGGGGCGCGCCTGGATGTATTCGGCCGCGGCTCGAACCTCGGGCGCACAGTCTGGTTTGTCGCCGAGGAGCAGCTTGCCCAGCGCCCACGAAACGTCGCGCGCGCCGGACCAGGTCTTGCCGTGGATTGCGCGCAGCGGGCCGGCGTCCCCGTTCTGAAGGTACGCGAACAGCGCGTGCATCTGCACGGCGTCGTAGTCGACGAATGTCGGTGGCGCCGGAGCGGTGGCCGGCGGCGGAGGTTGCTAAGCGGTCGGCGTCGGCCCGCGTCTCATGAGCCACGACGCCACGGCAAGCGTCATCGACAGACTGACCAGGAGCAGGATACGCACAAGCGGCACGCCTTGCTTTGTATCCCCGGCGGCGATGAAGGTCAATCCCCTTTCCCCTTGAACCCGACCATGAAGTAGCTTCCTTGCTGGTGAATCCCGCCCTCAGTCGGAACCGTGCTCAGCGGCCTGCGAAGCAAATCGCGGAACCCTGCCTGAGCGAGCATGCGTTCGAGGAATTCGGGGTTCATCACGCCACTGTTCTCGATGATGGCGAATCGGCCGCCGGGCCGCACCGCGCGTCGCACCGAGCGGAGCCACTCCACGACCTCACGATCGGATTTATTGCTGGAAGGTCCGGCCACGATCTGTACGGTAAAGATCGCCACCGCCGCGTCCACCGAGTTTTCGTCGAGGCCAATGCGATTGAGAGGGCAACCCCGTGCCTCCACCCGGAGGCCTGGGTTGCGCCGGGCCACGGCACCCACGAAGTCGAGCAGGTCGTCCTCCACGTCGAGTGCCAGCACGTGGCCCTCGGGCCCCGCCGCCAGAACGCCTGCGAGTAGACGTCTTCGCCAGTGGAGGGGCAGACTGGAAGCGCTCCCAGGTAGGCTCCCGCCAGGTCGGAGAGCCGCTGGGGCAGGCGCTGCCCGTTATCCGCCGCGAACTGCCTCAGGGCCACCCGCAGCCGAACCTGGTTATCCAGGCAATGCAAGGCCTGGCCCGCCGCCATCAACTCGAGCACGTCCGAGCGCCTGGCGAAAAAGTAGTGGTATGCTTCGCGATCCGTCCATCGCTTGAGCGGGGGAACCGCCCGGCCGCGGGCGCTCAGTGTGTCCAGGTAGTGCGAGTAGAGCCGTTTGATCTGGGCAGTGCGCCACATTTTGAGTCGCCCCAGCGCACTCCGCGCGGTTTGCATCGCTTCGGAAGTGGGCTTTTCCACGTACGCCGCGATGGCCCGCTCCGCGGCGGCGAGAATCTGGCGCTCGGTGTCAAACTCATCCGCATAGTGGTGGATTCGGCGGAGAGGCGTCGGGGAGGAAGTGGGCGTTGCTGTCGCGACCACGGGTTGGGTGGTGGGCGCCTCGCGGTGCTGGATGAACATGATAAGGGAAAACAGAATGCACACGCTGCCCATCAATCCGTGCACCCGTTTCACTTCCATGATGTATGCCATGATGTATGTTTGTGTATGTTTGTTGTTCCCAAAGAATACCCCGCCTTCCTGTCTCAATCTTCCCGAGAGTGTCACCCGGCCTTCATCTGGCGCAAGGCACATGAACGGGACGCCATTGCGTAAAACCGCTGGTAGAGGTCGTTCACGGCATGACCACCGGGCCGCCGGGATCGTGGAGGGGGATGCGGGTGGGCAGGCCGATCAGCGCGTAGTCCGGGCTGTCGGTCGTCAGCGTGTACGTGCGCTTCACGCGCCGGTAGGAAAACGGCTTTCCTCCGTTCATCAAGTCCAGCGGCACCCTCCCCAGATATTTGGGCGCCAAAGCGCTCAATTGCGCCGGATACTCCCGGTGATCGAGAAAATACAGGCGCAGCGCGGCCAGAATCTCGGCAGCGCCAAGCAAAGTGCGCGACACTTTGAACTGCGCCATGACCCGCGAGAACTCCAGGCTCATCGAGCCGGCGAAGAGCGATGGACGAAGCCGCTGGGCCAGGCTTGGCTGGGCGTTCTGCCGCGCATGCGCGCCGGCCACGTCGAGCCGCTCCAGAAACGGCCGCACCTCGACGTACTGATTTTGATACAAGATGCGCTCCCGGTTGAGCACCGGGCCTTTCAGGAAAGCGAACAGATTGAGCACCCCCTGCATCGGCGGATTCGTGCCGGACGCCTGAGCCAGCTGGGCCGGCGTGCTGCTCGACAGGACGTTGAACGTCAGCACCGTGAGCGCATACTCGGTGTCCATGTCCTCGAGGAAATCGGTTTCCTTTGCGCCCGCACTTTCCAGGATGGCAAGTACTTTTCGGGTCGTCGGCCCGTCGAGGATATCCGCGGAGAGCAGCTCGACCAGCGGCCAGAGGGCGATGCGCTGGATGGCCACTCCGATCATGAGCTGAATCACCGGTCCCTCGCGCTGCACGCGGAGCCCGTACGCGACGCCCAGCGCGTAGGCTTCTGCGGCCTCGGCGTATTTGCCGTGCATTTCATCGTACATCCCGAGCACCGTGAAATGCTGGCTGATCTTTCGTAGTCCGATATAATTGGGATATGCCGCCATGAGTCCTTTGCTCCAGTCGAGCGGCAGTGTCATGGCCGGCCGGGCCAGTGCGTCGCGCATGACTTTCAGGCCACTTCGCGCGTCCTTTACCTGCCGGGTGAGCCCGCCCGGATGCGTGTTGAGCAGTTTGACAATTTCCGAGCGTTTTCCGACCGAATACTGAGCCAATCCGCAGAGCGCGGCCACCGACGCGCCGGAGGTTCCGTTCACCGCCGAGTCCAGCAGCGTGTATCCGTTGTCGCTGGGCGCGATCTGGTCGCGCGCCTGCAAGCGCGCCACCGCGTTGCGCAGCACCACCTCGGCCGCCGCCCCGTGGGGGTTGGGCACGCGCCACACCAGGAGATAGACCAGCGCGAAGATGCCGAAGAGCGCGCAAGTGCCGCCCACCAGTACGATCCACAGGCGGTTTGGGGAGGGCGCATCGCTCATCCGTGCACCGGTTCCGCGGACGCGTCTCCAATCCTCTGGAGCCGAACGGGGCCGGCACGCGTCTGTCCGATGGCCCTGGCCTGGGCGTTCACGACGCCGCTCGGGGTGGCGACCGTGGCGCTGGCGATTCTTGGGCTCCTGCGACTGAGGAAGGAGGCGACGCGGCGCCGCGAAAATCCCCGCGGATGACCCGGGCCGAGACCTACGAGAGCCTCCGCGAGGAGCGTGCCCGCGCCCTTGCGGAACAGGAAGCCGTCGTGCGGCGCATCGGAACGATGCGCCTCACTGTTTTTCTGCTGGGCGTCGGGGTCGCGTGGCTGTTCAGCAACCATCGGGTCTCTTCCGACTGGCTGATCGCGTGCGTGCTGGCTTTCGTGGGGCTCATCATGCTGCATCGCAGGGTTTTCGAAAAGCGCGAGCGGCTGCGGCGCTCGGTGGAGTTCTACGAGGCCGGCCTGGGGCGCATCGCGGAGGAGTGGGCGGGTCGCGGCGTCACGGGCGAGCGCTTTCTTGATCGCGAGCATCCCTACGCGGATGATCTGGACGTCTTCGGAAAAGGCTCGCTTTTCGAACTGTTGTGTACTGCCCGCACCCGGGGCGGCGAGGCGATGCTCGCTTCGTGGCTGTTGCAGGGCGCCTCTCCGGGGGAGGTGCGCGCCCGCCAGGAGGCCGTGGCCGAGTTGCGTGACAACGCCGTGTTGCGCGAGGACCTGTGGGTGATCGCCGAGCGGCAGTCGATCCTGGACGGGGCGCGGATTTCCGATTGGGGGGCCGGGGAATGTGCCCCCGCGCCGGGCTGGCGGCGGGGGGTGGCCCTGGTACTGGGCGCTCTCTCTTTTGCGGCGCTCGCCTACTGGGCATACGGCGGCAGCCCGCTGTGGTTCCTCGGCCTGCTGGTTCCGGCGCAGTTGTTCGCGCTGGCCGATCGGCCGCTGGTGGCGCGCACCGTCGAGGGGATGGACCGGCCCCGCGAGGACCTGCTGCTGCTGGCCAGATATCTCGAGCGCCTCGAGCGGGAGAGCTTCACCAGCCCGCTCTTGCGCGATCTGCACGAGCGGCTGCCGGGCGCGGCCGCGCGCATTCGCGGGCTGCAGCGGCTGTTTGAATATCTCGAGGCGCGGCGCAATCACTTTTTCGTTTTGTTCGGAATTGTAATGTTGTGGAGTGAGCAATTCTCGTATGCCATCGAGGCCTGGCGCGCGCGCGATGGCAAAGGCCTGGCCGGCTGGGTGGACGCGGTCTCCCGAGTGGAGGCGCTGTGCGCGCTGGCGGGCAACGCGTTTGAGCATCCGGGGCACACGGTGCCGACGATGGTGGAGGGCGCCCCGCTGTTCGAGGCGGCCGCCCTTGGACATCCCCTGATTCCGGCCGCGCGCTGCGTGCGCAACGACGTGGCGCTCGGGGAGCCGCGGCTCTTGCTGGTGAGCGGCTCCAACATGTCGGGGAAGTCGTCGCTGCTCCGCACCGTGGGCGTGAACGCGGTCCTGGCGCTGGCCGGCGCTTCCGTGCGGGCGGCCTCGCTGCGCATCTCCCCGTTGCAAGTGGGGGCCTGCATGCGCATCAGCGACAGCCTGCAAGAGGGAATTTCCCATTTTTACGCTGAGATTCGCCGCATCCGCCAGGTGGTGGACCTGGCGTCCGCGCAAACACCGCTGCTCTTCCTGCTCGACGAGATCCTGCAGGGTACCAACTCCCACGATCGCCGCATCGGCGCCGAGGCCATCGTGCGGACGCTGCTCGAGCGGGGCGCCGTCGGGCTGGTCACCACGCACGACCTCGCCCTGGCGAAAATCGCGGACGACATGGCGCCGCGCGCGGTGAACGTCCACTTCGAGGATCAGCTCGTGGAGGGACGCATGTCCTTTGACTACCGGCTGCGGGTCGGGGTCGTGCAAAAGTCGAACGCGCTCGCCCTCATGCGGGCGGTGGGGCTTGAGGTCCACGCCTGATGAGCAAAAAGTGAGCAGTTCCTGGACTGTTGGCGGGGGCGAGCGGCTGGTATTCTGCTGATAGAACGAAGAGGGGAAACGAAACAATGTCGATTCGCGAGATGCTGGGCAAGCTTTTTGGCCGCAGCGAGCAGCCGACCGTGGTGCGCAAGGAGTCCCGCGCCAAGACCCGCTGGAGCGACGGCACCCGGACCGTGGTCCTCACCAGTGGAGGCGCCATCAACTCCGCCGTCATCGTCGACGTGAACGGTCGCGGCATGCGCTTCCGCAGCCGCGCCCCCATCGCCGTTGGCCAGCGCGTGTCGGTTCGCATGCACTTCTCCGGACGCCGCGAGTATCTCTCCATGAAAATCGTCTGGGAAGCGCTGGCCGACGATGGATTTGAATTCGAATACGGCGCCCGCTACGTCCCCACCATTCCGGGCACCGTACACCTGCTGGAAAACTACACCCAGAAGGTCCTGGCGTCCGCCGCGTAGGGGCTTCTCCCGCAATGGGCGAATTGCCAGGGGATGCACTTCAAAGGCGACGCCCTGCGACGCAACGGCCGGACCGCGGAGGATCGGCTCAATTACGCCTTCGCGCTCCTGGAGATGGCCATCGAGTTGCGGGTCAGTGCCATCGAGCGCGAATTGAAGTGTACGCGCGAGGAGGCGGTGCGCCGCTATCGCGTCGAGTGGGAGCGGGCCCGCGAGAAGAAGGTGACGAATTGGAAGAAGAGCCTCGGCATTGAATGAGCTGAAAGGCTCGCTGGCCGCCGCCGTTCGAGGCATGGATGCGAGCGGAGCGCGTTATGCGGTGATTGGCGGAATTTCCGCGATCGTTCGCGGGGCGCTGCGCCTTACCATGGACATCGACGTTTTGGCCCTGGAGTCCAGCACGGACCTGGAACGATTGCGAGACGCGCTGAAGGCCGAGGCGTTCGTGTCGAGCCGGGAGGAAGCCATCCAGATTGGAGAGATTTCCCTGCTTCGTTTTCAGAGACCGCACGAAGTGGTGTACGTCGACGTGGGGCTGGACGTGCAGATTGGCGCCTCCGAATTCTGCCAGCAGGTTGTAAGCCGTGCGACCATGGAGGACTATCTGGGCATCCAATTGCCGGTCGCCACGCGAGAAGACATTGTCCTGCTCAAGCTGCTTGCCTTTCGTCCGCTTGATCGCGGGGATATGCTTGACATCGTTGAGGGGACACCTGTCCCTCTGGAATGGCCGTATCTGGAGAGCTGGGCGGACCAACTCGGCGTTCGCGGGCGGCTGGAGGAGATTCGGGCCGCCGCCGCCCACCCACTGCCCCCCCACCCACTGCCCCCCCACCCACTGCCCCCCCACCCACTGCCCCCCCACCCACTGAACCGGCAGGGATCCGTGCGCGAGGATTGCGAAGGTGCGGCCCATGAGCCTGTTGACCCGCGCCGAAGAGACGAAATACCAGGAGACCAGCCGCCACGCTGACGTGATGCGCTTCGTGGCGGCCCTTGAAGAGGAAGGCGACCCGCGGCTGGCCGTGACCACCTTTGGGACCAGCCCGCAAGGGCGCGACCTGCCCCTGCTGATTCTCTCCACGAAAGGCGTGTGGACGCCGCGCGAGGCACGCGAGGCCGGGCAGCCGGTGGTGCTGGTGATCAACGGCATCCACGCCGGCGAGGTGGAGGGAAAGGAAGCCTCGCTGATGCTGATCCGCGACCTCCTCGCGGACAGGCACGCGGAAATTCTCGAGCACCTCATCTTGCTTGTCGTGCCGCTGTTCAATCCCGACGGAAACGATCGCATCGATCCGGCCAACCGGAAACTGGATCTGGCGAAACTGGAAGGCCAGATCGGGCCGGACAGCGGCGTGGGGACGCGGGTGAACGCCTCCGGCATCAATCTCAACCGCGATTACGTCCGCCATGACTCGCTGGAAATGCGCCTCTTGCAGACGCACGTGTGCCATCCCTGGGAGCCGCACCTCACCATCGACTGCCATTCCACCAACGGCTCCGTGCACCGCTTCGCGCTCACCTACGATATTCCGCACACGGTGGAGAGCGGGCGCGCGGAGCCCATTGCGTTCATGCGCGATCGAGTGCTCCCCGAGGTGCGCGCGCGGCTGAAAAAGCGCACCGGTATCGATACCTTTTATTACGGGAATTTCGTGGCCGACGAGGGCGGCAGCGGCTCGGGCTGGATGACCTATCCGCACCATCCGCGCTTCGGCAGCAATTATCGGGGCCTTACCAATCGACTGGATCTCTTGCTGGAGACGTATTCCTACCAGCCGTTTCCGGACCGGGTGCGCACGACTTACGAATTTCTCGTGGAGACGCTGGACTGGGTGGCCGGTCACGCGCCCGAGGTGCTCAGCGTGGTGAACGCGTCGCAGGCGCCGCCTTCCCGAATCGCCGTCCGCTATCGCCTGGATTCCCACGAGACGCCCGTGGAGATTCTCACCCGCGAGCCGCGCACCCTCGAGGGAACGCCGACGCAGGTGGACATCCCCCACTTCGCGCGCTTCGTGGGCACCGAAGTGGTGGATCGTCCCTGGGGCTACGTCGTCTCCGACGAGATGGCCGACCGCCTGGCCGCCCACGGTCTCCTCGTCGAGCGCCTGGATGGCGATGCCGATGCGACGCTGGAAATAGCCACCGTGGCCCGCGCCGACACGCACGGCGCCCGCAAGATCCTGGAGGCGTCGGAAGAAACCGAATACAACGCGCACTATCGGGCGGCCACCCGCCGCCTGCCGACCGGCACCGCCGTGGTGCGCACGGATCAGCCGCGCGGCGCCATCGCCGTGTACCTCTGCGAGGCCCGCAGCGATGACGGCGCGCTGGTGAATGGCTTCACGCCCATCGGCGCGGACGGGGAATTTCCGATTTACCGGCTGCTCGCCAGTTTGCCGCTGAAGGGCACGTGATCCCGAAACGCTGAGGTGTTGCGTCTTTCGCTCGACAGTGGCCGCCGCCGTCAGACGGCGTCGGCGGGTCCCGTTGGGTACGTCGTATCCTTTCCCACGAGGCGGACCCAGGAGAGTTGTACGTGCACGCGTTCGTGCAGCCGGGCGTCCGCCGTCCAGAGTTCCGCGCCCAGATCGCGCGCCAGGGCGAGATAGTGCGCGTCGTATGCGGCGGGGAGGCCCAGATCCGCCGCCATCTGAAGCGCGCGCGCATGCAGGCTCAACTCTCGATGGAAACGGATTTTCAAGTGGAAAATGAGGCTGAGCATGTCCTCCGCCTCGTGCCGAGATATTTTCCCGGCTGCCACGTAGCGGTAGAGTGCATTGGTCACCTCGTAGGCGAGCAGCAAAGGCGCGGCCGGGACAATGCCCGCGCGTTTCCACGAACGCCAGGCGGCGTCGGCCGGGGACGCCGCGCCGTCCCATGCCATTCGCATGACAAAGCTCGCGTCAAGGCAGATGGAAGTCTGCATCCCGCTCGTCCCTCGTTTCTCGAATGACGTCGGCCGGATCCGCCATGGGGCGCCGTTCGACGAGACGTCGGCCGAAACGATGCAGGTTGTCGAGGGCATCTTCCCAATCGAGCGGCGTCTGCGCGGCGACCAGTTTCTGATAGTCCGCCATTGACATGAGCACGGCCTGAGGCTTCCCACCGCGCTCCACGATGACCCTTTCCTCCCGTGTCGCCACGTCCCGCAGGAGTTCACCAAAGTGCACCCGCGCCTCGGTTGCGCTGACCTTCCGTTCATGGGCCATGCCCACACCGCCAATCAATCAAATACTCAATCGATTGATTGGCGGATTCTCCGAGAGTTCCTGCGGCCCGACTGGCGACAGCGGCCGTGGCTCCCGGCGTGGCAATTACCGGCGCAACGTCGCTCGCTGAGAAAGAGGCGGACGCGAGCAAAAAAAGACCGCCCGAACAGGCGGTCTTTTTTTTCGCGCCAGTGTGACTACGCGCTGTACGACCCCGCCGTGACGTTTCCGCCGTGGCCGGTCCAGTTGGTGTGGAAGAACTGGCCGCGCGGCTTGTCCACACGCTCGTAGGTGTGCGCCCCG
>Ga0194121_10009544_pt1 | contig 11991 bp, 8 predicted proteins | sample TA2MahCa50mmetaG_FD_148609 | JGI IMG/M metagenome (GOLD analysis project Ga0194121, IMG submission 148609) | Freshwater microbial communities from Lake Tanganyika, Tanzania - TA2015020 Mahale Deep Cast 50m | ecosystem: Environmental > Aquatic > Freshwater > Lake | place: Tanzania: Lake...
ACGGGGCTGCGTGGTCGGACTTCAACGCGGATGACATCTGGCGCGGCGGGCTCTCCGGCGGGCGGTCCGGCTATCAGTACCTGATCGACTCCTCGGAGGACGACACCGCCCCCATCACCGCCGCGGCGACCACGCAGAACCAGATCATCGTGTTCAAGGCAGACAGTATTTACGTCGGGGATTCGGTCAACCCGCCCGACTACTTCAAGTTCACGCGGTTCGCCCGCGAGGTGGGCTGCATCTCGCAGGGCTCCTTGCGGAAATTCCGAGACGTCCTGGTCTTCCTCGGGGATGACAACGTCTACGCGCTGGAGGGGCAGACCTGGCGCCCGCTTGGGGACAAAGTGCGTCCCCGTATGACCACCGCGCTCCAGACCTCCAATCTCCAGCGCACGGTCGGAATTGTGGACCCCTACCGCCAGCTCTACTGGCTGTTCATGCCCAAGACCTCGACGTCGGCCATGTCCAAGATTTTCATCTTTTCCTTCCGCGACAACGGGACGTGGTGGGAGGGGGAAATTGCCAACACGGACATTCTCGCGTCTTGTGTCTTCTCCGACCGCAGCGGGTCCTGGGGGCGCTCCCTCGTGCTGGGGGCGGTCAACGGGTCTTTCTATACCCTGGACAATTCCGCCACCACCGACGCGACCACCACCTTCACTCCGTCCTGGACTGGCAAGATGTGGGACGCGGTCCAGATGTCGCAGGGACGTCAGGAGTACGGGGAGATCCAGCGGATCGCGGTTCACGCCGGTTCCGGCAAGATCACGGCGGATGTGCGCTACGGTCCCGGCCTGCACGACCTGTCCTCGGTCGAGATCGGACAACTGAACTATAACGGCAAGTCGGACAATTACCTCGGTCTGCGCCGCGGCGGGCGTTTCCTGGAATTGACCTTGACGTGGGACAATACGGACCAATGCCTCGTGGAAGGGTACACTCTGCACACCATGCCTCGACAGAGTCAGGGCCCGCGCGGGAATAGGTCGGGGACCGTGGGGACCGTGCCATGAGCAGCAAGAGTTCTCTACGGATCACCAGCGCACCCCCGCCCCCGCCCGCTGCGGTCAAGGACCCGACCGTGCGCCAATGGATGCAGGACACACACCGCTGGCTGCGCGCCGTCCAGGAGTCCTTCAACCGATATATCCAGGCTGACGTTCGCGAGGAAGAGACGCACGTCTACCCCGGTCGGGCGGTCGGGGGCGGCTCGCCCACCGACGTCTACATGGTGTTCAACGCCAAGAGGGACCCCGGCGCGGTGTGGCGCAAGGTCGAGAAGGGCCTGACCTCGTGGGCCTTCCGGTTCGACTCCACCACCGACGAGTTCGAGATCCTCTACTCAGCCCCGTCCGCCGATCCTATCGTGTGGGGGGTCTACCTCTCCATGAACAACACGGGGATCCCGTCCGACGACACGGACATCACGCGCTTTGTGGACCTCACCTCGGTGGAGGTGGGTCGCCTGATGCACACTTCGGCCCCGTCCGTTGCCTCCAAGCGCGCGGGCATGATGATCGAGCGGGCGCAGCTCATGGAGACTCCGTCCGTCACGCGCGCGGACGTCGTCTACCGCATGGCAATGCTTGAGCGTAAACTGTTGATGGGAGGCTGAAATGCCAGCCAATACTCCGAAACAATTCTCCTCGTCCCAACTCGCCGCTGCGTCTGGGCTGCTCTACACGGTGCCGGCCGCGACCACGTCTCTCGTCAAGGAGATCATCCTGGTCAACACCACAGCAGGGGCCCTGACCGCCACCATCCGCGTCATCCCGTCCGGCGGGGCGGATACCGTGGTCAATGACATCTTGACTGCGGTGGCCCTCGCGGCCAACGAAACCATGATTTTCGAATTGTCCACCGTCATGGAGACGGGAGCCACTCTCCGCGGACTCGCCTCGGCGGCCACGTCCATCAACTGCAAAGTCTCCGGCTACGAAGTCACAGCCTGATCTTGTTGAGGTAGTCTATGTCGATATGGTAGGATAGGGTGATATGTACACGGCATCCCCGCCCGATTTGGACGACTGGCCCGCGGTCCGCTATTTCTACGAGCGGTTCGAGGACTCGCCTTATTTCGACCGCCTCTGTCTGGCGCGGGACGTGCTGCGGGGATTTTTCATCGCCTCGGTCGGTTTCCCCGAAAACCCCCTCGGCGTGATCTTGCTGTGGGCCAACGCGGAGGGCTCTCGGGTCCCCGTCGGGCTCGGGGTCCTGGAGCTGGTCAGCGAACGGGTGGATTCCAAGATAGCGGCCCGCGCGCTCATCCGCGGGGTGTACATCGAGAAGGAGCACCGCAAGAAGGGGACGGAGGTCCTCTACGCGGAAGGTCGGCGGTGGGCAGCCCAACGCGGCGCGGACATGCTGATCGGGTACCTCAAGTATGACCCCGCCGGGTTCGCCGACAAGCACATGGATTCTCTGAGCCGCCACGGGTTCAATCCCCTCTTCGTGGTGGTCGGGCATCACATCGAACCAGGAGGAAACTAAAATGGGCGCGTCTTCGCCATCCCCTCCGTCCCCTCCGCAAACGCAGATCGTGCAGGGCGGGGGGCAGTATGCCAACCCCGCCGAGGCGGCGCTCGCTTCGAGCCTCGCCGCGACCGGCCAGTCCCTTCTCGGGTCCTACCAGGGCCCCTTCGGTGGCTACGGCGTCCGCGAACTGATGGGTCAGAACCCGAACTATCAGGGCCTCCAGGCCCCGCAATTCAACCCCCGCGTGTTCAGCCAGTTCCTGCAAGACCGCGCGCGGGTCAACCCGTTCGGTCCCCCCGCAGGGGCCGGCGGTGGTCCATTCGCGGGAGGCGCTCCGCAGTACGGGGTGCCCTTCGGTGCCCCTCCAGCGGGCCCCGGCCTCCCCGCCGTCGGCGGTGGGGGCGGAGGTGGCGCTCCTGGCGGCGGAGGTGGCGGTGGCGGGTCGGGACCCGTGCGCCCTCCTGAGAACCCCGCGGGGCCCGTCAAGGCTCCTGGGATGCCGTCAGCACCCCCTCCTGCGGCTCCCCAGGCTCCGACCATGCCCGCGTGGACACCGGCCTCGATGAAGGCGCCAGGCGGGGTGCCCCCCGGGATGTCGCTGGGTCCGGGTTGGCAGAGCGCACAGGACTTCTCAGCCGGCAACCCGCAGGTCGCGGGGATGCTGGCCTCCGGCGGGGTGAATTGGATGCCTTCCGCCGGGGCGGGTGGCGGCAAGCCGGAACCGGCTCCGCGGTTCGGAGGGTAGCATGCTTCCAGACATGTTCGGCAGCGGAACCCCCGCCGGGATGCCTCCCGCCCCGCCCCCCGAGGCGCCGGGTCGCCCGGGTCCCGGGAATTACCTGAGCGGGACGCAGACGGGCCCGTTCTTCGACCGCACTAACCTCGGCGGGACGCTGGCTTCGTTCGGGTCGCAGGCCATCCCCGGCGCTGCGGCATTTCAGTCGGAATTGTTCAACCCCGGGTTCTCCCCGATGGAGACGGCCTTTCTTGACACCGAGGCGGCCCGTCAGTCCCGGATGCTCAACCCGATGCTGGCCGCCGTCGAGCATCAGTATGGAGGCACCCCCTTCCACAGCGGGCTTCTCAGTTCGATCCGCGAGATGGGTGAGGGGATGGCGCTCAATCTCGGGAACCAGGCTACGCAACTCGGGATGAACCGGCAGAATCAGGCCACGGGGCAACTCGGGCGGATCATGGGCGGCAGCCCGATGGACAACCTCGCGCAGGCGCAGGCCGGCGTGACGGATCAGGCTTCGTTCACGCAGGGCCTGCTCAACTCGGTCTTGCAGCCGGTCCAAGCCATCTCGTCGGGGTCGACGTTCATCCCGTCCTCGATCATCGCGTCGTCGGGAAGTAGAGGTGGGAAATGAGCCAGATCGCGCAATCCCCCACGCAGTTCACGCAGCAGCAGCCCGACCACGGGAACCCGTTCATGGGTTTCCTCGGCAACGCCATCGGGACGTTCCTCCCCATGGCCTTCGGTCTGCCTCCGATCCCTGGGGTGGGCAACGTCCTCGGCGGGCTGATGGGCGGCGGCGGATCACATGGATTCGGGCAGATCCCCGGCCTCATGGGCGGCCTCATGAACTATGGCTTCAACCCGTTCCAGGGGCAGTTCAACCCGTATGGGAATTTCGGCAACCCGTTCCAGGGCCGTGGGTACTACGATCAGAATCAGACAGGGGGGTACGGGTAAATGGCTTCCATCGCGCAACCTTACGTCGCGACTGTCATCGGGCCGAAGCAACTCTCTCCGCTCGACGAGTGGGTCGCCCGTCTTGTCTCCCTCGGGACGCTCGGGGCCAACGTGTGGCAGGGCTTCCAGAACCAGCAGCAACTCGATCAGGCCGCGCAGTACCAGCTTGGCATGTTGCGGATGCAGCAGGCCAACAACGTGTTCGAGCGTGCTGCTCATCCCGACGACGCGAGGGGCCTCGGACGCGCCTACCGTATGCCCGAAGCGGAGGTTGAAAATATCGCAGGTTCCCCGTCCATTCGCAAGCGCGGAGAGGACTTTCAGAGTCTGTTCCGGGGAGGGCAGCAGCCCGCGCAGCGTGGGGAATGGGGGGAACAGTTGACGCCGTGGCACGCCCCCATGGAGGCTCCGCCCGAACAGGCGGCTCCGCAGCAGCCTGAGATGCCCGACAATTACCGCGACTATGGCGGAGGGAGAGCCTTCGCGGATTCGTCCAGCCCCTCTCTGATGCTGTCCTCGTCGGGCGGGGCGGTGACGGACCCGAGGCTCGGGTACTACCACTCCCTGCTGGGGTGGGTCTGATGGCCTTCGCGCAGGGGTTCGGAGAGCCCAACCCATTTCTCCCCACGTCCTTCACCGACGCGGCCACGCAAGCGGCCCCGCCTCCGCCTTTCCAGGCCCCGCCTCCGGGGACGCCCTTCACCAATGCGGTCACAGGCGGACCGCCTCCAGCGCCGCCTCTTCCCGCGCCCTCCGCGCCTTCCATGATGGTGCAGGATCCTGGGACGCCCTTCACCAATGCGGCCATACAAGCGGGCGCTTCGCTCCCGCAGATGCAGACCTCCGCCCCCGGCGCGGCCATGGCAATGGATGTCGTCACGGCAGGCGCTCCGCAGCCCGGCGTCCCCTCCATGGATCTCGGCACGGGAGGGGCACCCCCCTCTGCGCCCATCTCGGTCCGCGGGTCCGACATCGTGCAGCATTGGCTCGCCAACGAGCCTGACATGCAAACCGCGAAGGACCTGAAGTCGTCCCTGGAACTGGCCGCGCTGTTCGCGATGGCGGCCGGCGGCGGCAAGTTCGCGGACTTCATGGGCTCCCCCGGCGGCCAGATCATGAACTACAGCCTGGACCAACTGGCGAACCTCACCAAGGCGGGCCTGATTAAAGCAGGGGTGCCCGACCCGCGGGTGCTGGAAGCCGTCACGCCTGCAACGCTGCTCGACTACGGCCTCCAGAACAGCGCCACGGCTCTCCTGCTGGCCGGAAAGATAGACCGCGGGCAGTTCAACAAGATGACCGAGGAAGCCCATCGCACCTTGTCGGGGCTCAGTCCCAATCAGTTTCTGGCTGTGAAGGCGGCCTACGAAGCCTCTGAGCCCGGAATTACCGAGATCCACAAAATATATGTACAGCAGGAAACCCTGCGCGAGCAGATGCGCGACCGCGAGGCGCGGGATAGACGGACCGACGCGATGTTCAAATATACGATGTCTCGGGACGTCATTCAGGACAACATGAGCGAACGGCGCTACGCATTGGCATTGAAGGCGAATGACGACGCCGCGTACCATCAGAAATGGACACGAAGATCACACGCGGAGACAGAAGCCGCAGCAAAGGCTCGCGCGGCGCAGGCTCTTGACAATGAGAAATTCGACCGTCTGAAAACGGTACAGACAGGAATTCAAACTGCCTACGGGCAGAAGTACAAGGAAAATTTCGACACCGTTCAGGCGCAAACGTCAACGGTGGAAAGTCTTCAGAGACAACTCAGGACCGCCCAGAAAGCCGCCGCTGCCCGCATCTCGGACGAACTTCGCGGCAAGCCGCTTACTACCGCAGAAATGGACGGACGGGTAGAACAGGACCCTGCGGTGGTTGGGCTTAAAGCCGACGTCGCAGACGCACAGGCAAATCTCGAGAAAGCGCGGACGGCCCTCGCAAACACTCAGGTCCTGTATGACGGGGAGTTAATCAGCGACCCGTCGATGACGGTCTACGCGCAAAAAATGCGAGGCATGGTGGAGGTATCCCGCGCGGCGGTGGGTACATTGCCAACCCCAAGTTCGTTGGCCGCGATGAATGCGAGTCAGAATGTGCGGCAATGGGTTACGCCTTACGACCCGGGGGTACGCAACCCGGACACCAAAGTGTGGGCACGGGTGAGTCCTGGGTTGCAAGATGCCGCGTCATTGCTTGACCAGACCGGGGTTGACAACCTCTATAACCTGCTTTCCACAGAGGAACAAATTAAAAAGATGACACCCGCGTTTTTTTCTCCGGAAGCGTTTGCAGAGGCGATGAAAAAGAGCAGGAGGCCGGTAAGGAATGCCAAAGGCGAGGAGACAACCCCGGATATCATTTATCCTCATGCCCTCCGTATTTACCAATTCCGTGTTGATCAACTGAATATCATGCGGGCGGGGAAGTCGCTCAACGAAGGAGGACCAACGTCTTTTGCGCCGTCCGAAGAAGAGACGAATCCGCTGGCTTGGTACCCGACTCGTTCGCGGAAGCCGGAAAAGACCGAAGAGGAGGCGCCCGTAAATGCCACCTCGTAAGCCGGTTGCCCAGGAGATCCCGGCGATTGACCTGAGTACCCCGATGCGGGGGCCGCTCCCGTCGAATATTCCCGCGCTTGACCTGAGTACCCCCATGCAAGGGCCCCTCCCCGACGCCACGTCGGAGGACCCGTACAGTTACCTCCTCACCCTCCCGCGCGGCAAAGGCATGTTCGAGGACAACATCCGCGGCATGACGCCGGCCTTTGCGAGGCAGTTCGCAGGTTTCTCGAAGGCTGTGGCGGGGAGGGGCGGGACGGTGCAGTTCACCGCGACGACGGGGGGACGGCACTCGCCGAATTCGCATCATTACGCCGGGAACGCGGCGGACTTCTGGATCCACGACGGCAAAGGGTACGACGTTGTGTACCCGCAACAAGTGCTGAAGGACGCCAAAGGCAAAATCAGCGCGGCTGACGTGGCCGCTCTCGCGCGCAAGCACGGCATGGGGTTCATAGACGAGTACGCCAATCCCTCCAGCGCCTCGTCGGGTCCGCACTTCCACGCCAACTACCAGGACCCCACGCAACCGCCCCCGCCCGTCCCGCGGACACCGAAGCGGATGCGCCGCGCCAACCAGCTTGAGGACACCATGGACGCCTACTCGGCGAAGTACGGGGTCCCCAAGATGCTGATGCGACGTCTCTTCCAGCAAGAGTCTGGGTACATCGAGGCGTCCGAAAACCCCAGCATAGACCTTCGCACGCTCCGCTCGTCAGCAGGAGCGCAGGGTATCTCGCAGATGATGCCCGACACCAAGCGGGAGGTCCTGCGGCGGATCGGCCGCACCGAAGCCGAATTCGATTCCTCGGAGAACGTCCAGATCCAGGCGGGGACTGCTTACTTCCAGGAGCAGCTCAAGGACTTCCGCAACACGGTCCTGGCTACCGCCGCCTACAACGCCGGCCCCGGCAACGCCGAACGCTTCCGCGAAACTGGCCGCGTCGACATTGCCGAGACGCGCAATTATCTCGCGAACATTTTCCGCGTCCACCCCGACAAGGTCGACGGCCTGCTGCGGGACCCCAAGTTCAACTGGACCCCGGCGGATTCGATCAAGGCCAACGCCGAGGACATGCCCATTGCCGTCTTCCGACAGATGCGGCGGGAAATGGGAATGCTCGGGTTCATGCCGGCAATCGCCAGCCGCGCCCCTGGCTGGAGTGATCTGATGGCGGGCCGCCTTCTCAAGCCTGCGGAAGGGGAAGAAGAGGGCGGGACCGTGGACGACTCCGAGTGGTCCCGCGGCCTTCGCAGCAACTTCCTCAACAACGTGTTCGTCGGTCTGCCCAATTATCTCGGATTCACTCCGACCGGCGAATATGAGAAATACAAGAAAGCGCCCCGCAACTATTTCAGCCAGGGTCAAGGGGATATGTCGGAGCGGGCGCTCAACTGGATCGAGAGCGGTGGTGGTATGCTCGCGCAACTGCCCGTCGCAGCGGTCCTCGCCGAGGCTGTTGTCCCCGCCGTGGCTTCAAAGTTCGCCACCAAGACGGGCTTGACCGCACTCGCGGGGGGCCTCGTCGCGCGTTCCGCCGCCGGCCGCCTGCCGCAGGGGACCAACTACCTCGTCAACACCGCCTACAGCGTCGGCGGCATGGAGGGGGTCCGCACCATGCTGAAGTGGGGTGCGGTGGGGTTCGGGATCGGCTTCAATGACCACATGGGGAAGCAGTTCGCGGACAACAAGGGGTTCAACGAATCCATCCCCGGCGCGCTTTCCCACGGGATGAACGAAGGCCTGCGGTGGCTGGCCGGCGCGGCGATTCTCCCATTTCTCGGAGCCTTTGTCGGGAAGGTCGGGACGACGGCCATGCAAACCATGGGGACCAGCCGCGAGGCGCTGGCCGCGTGGATGGGCACGGGCGTGGTCGACGCGATTGAACACCTCGGCATCATTGTCGGGAAGGGCCCCGAGGCGAAATCCCTAGCCGAGGCTGGTCTGGAAAGGCTCAGTACCTTTACGGCCCCCATGACAAAAAGGGCCGACGCGGCGGGCCAGGCCGTCTACAACAGGCTGGAGAAGTGGCAGCAGGACTTCTGGAGCCAGTTCGCCGTCAGGACCATCCACGGAGCGCAGCAACTTCACCAGCAGGCCATCTGGGATCGAGCCTACGGGCAGTCCGCGCAGATGCTCTCGACCGAGGCCCTCGACCTCGCCAAGACGGCAACCCGTCTCGGGCTGGAGCTCAAGACGGTGCAGCGAGAGTACGCGGACAAGGCGGCGCAGGTTCAGCATTGGAGCCAGTTCAAAGACACTTTCTTCAAAAACGATCCCGACGTCCCACGATTTGCCAACCTGCTCGGGCTCGAAAAGAAACTCGACAAGGACATCAACGCCCTGTACGCGGGTCCGCAGACTCCGCAGGCACAGAAGCAAATCTCGATGCTCCAGGCCCGCCTCGGACAGGTGCAGACCGATCTCGGCAACCTGCGGCAGGGGCCTATGGTGAAAGCCTTCGAGGTGGCCGGACAGAAGAAAGATCAGGCGGTGGCTGCTCTCGCCGAGGTTGCCAATTCCAAGATGTGGCAGAACCAGGACGCGACGCGGATGCAGATCGAGGGCCTGAGGGCCCAGCGGGACCTCGTGGGGGCCCTCGCAAGCAAGACCGCCGGCGACCGCGCTGCGGGGCGGATGCCTGAACTTTCAGACGGGCCGTTCTTCGGGACGGAACTCCAGCCCATCTTCCAGAAGCCGGGCATCTCCAACCGGCAGCAGAAGGAATTGGGGCAGTATTATTCCACGCTCCTGAAGCGCGCACGGAACTCGTGGGAAACCACCACGCCCACCCCCCAAGAGATTCTGGCCCTGGAAGGGGCCCGCTCGAATATGGACGGGGTACGGAATCCCCGCACGGTTTTGGGGGCCATGCAGGGGCAGGCGGACCGCCTCGTGGACTACCTCACCGCTCGCGGCGTGAAGGTCATTCCCGCCGGGCAGGGTAAGGGGTTTGACTTTTCAAAGGCCCGTCCGCGCAGCCCACACCTCCTGGGGATTCTGAACCGTGCCAAGGACCTCCAGTCCATGGTTCGGAAATTCTCCGACCCGCGCGCCCCCCTGACGCGAGACATGAAGGCGCAGATTGCGGCGGAGATGAAAAAAGGGGCCAACCTCCTGCGGTCCCTCCAGGACCTCGACATTCCCATCGGCCCGTATGCAGGACCATTCCGCGAGAAGACCGCGCAGGCGGCCTTCGAGGAGCCGTGGATGATGCGGGCCACCGCCGACGCACACACGGTCGCGGCGGCGGAGATGCTCGACCGCAATTTCATCCCCAAGATGGGGGAGTATACCCGCTTCCTGGAGCAGGCTGCGGAGTATGGGAATTTCATCGTGCAGCCGGACGGGGTGGTCCAGCGGGCGGAGGTTCACCCCTTCATGCGCGAGCTGGCCGACAACGTGGACGCCGCCGAGGCCATGAGCGCGATCATCAGTTACGCGAGGCAGACCGGCAACTCCGACGAGATCCGCGGAGTGGGGTTGAACGCCATCGGGTCATGGATGGGGATGGACGACGCCGCGCGCATCGTGGCCGTCGAGACGGCCGAGAAACAACTCGGCGGGGCCGTCCGAGAGGCTCTGAAACTCAAGAAGACGGGCGAGATGCCCAAGCCCCTCCAGCAGGATTGGGTGCGGGCGGTCGAGGGCGACAAGGCCGCCATGGACCGAATCCTCACCTACTCGGACCCTGCGAAGGGGATTGCCAGCGGGGCATTGACCAAGCCGATGGGGATCTACCTCCAGTTCCAGGCCATGCTGGAGCGGTACAAACTCTGGGAACCCAATATGTCGGAGGCGTTCCGGCAGCACTACTTCATGCACATCTACCCCCGCATCCGACGGTTCCTCGGCGAGATCCACGGCGGTGCGGCCGACGACGTGGCAACCCTCTCCACGCGGCTTTCCTCGGAAAAGCGGCGCACCTTCGACACCGTGTTCGAGTCGGGGACCCCCGGCAAGTCGTCCGCCGAGGGCGCGTACAAGGAAGCCCGCGACGTTTACGAACTCTTGAAGGGTTCGCCGCCGAAGGACGAGGCGGAGGAACTGACCTATCTCGGCCTCATGAGCGACGAGGCGCGAGCGGCGTTCTTGTACGGGATTCCCGGCAAGCAGGTCGACGCCAAGATGGTTGAAACCGCCCGCTCTGTGAAGTGGGGATTCCTGGTCGCGGAGGCGGTCACGGACCCCATCGCCGTGACGCGGCAGGCCATCGAGTCCACGCTCGTCACCGCCAATGCCCGACGGTTCCTCCAGCAGATGATGTCGGTGGACGCGCCGGAGATGGGCGGGCGCCGGCTCATCGAGAAGATCAGCGGGGAGCGCGGGTACGACACCCCTGCGGGCCTCGTCCACAAAACCACCTTCGGCAAGGCGGAGAAGAACCCGTACAATGTGGTCGCGGAAATCCCCGGCATGGCCGGCTACGAAGTGAACGGGATCTCCACGCGGTCCCTCGCTATGCACCCGCAGTTGTATCATCTCGTGATGGACCGCATGACCCCCACGAAGAAACTCTCGGGCGTGCCGGGGGCCGTGCAGACGGGGATCGAGTGGTTCCGGCGCGCTCTGCTGACGGGCACCGTCCTGGTCCATGACTGGAACATCTACTCGAATATGTATCTGGAATCGGGTCTGTCCGCCATGCAGGCTGCCGGCCTGGCCCCCGCGGGCCGCTGGCTCCAGGGGATGGACGTCGGCACCGCCTTCCGCACCCGCGCGATCCGCGCCGGCTTGAAGGCGAATTCCGCCGCGGACATGGTGAAGACCGTCACCGACGACATGGTGCGGGACCCGCGGATCTCCAACAACCTCGGCCTGATGTATGGGGCCAATCCGACGCAGCCACCAATGGGGAGCCCGAAATGGCTCGGCGATAAACTGAAACAGATGACGTGGGAGCCTGTTCGCAAAACGGGGGACTGGCTGATGGGCGGGGACGAGATCGCCAACAAGTTCCTCCTGTTCAACGCCATCACCGACGCGCAGTTCGGCGCGTGGGGTGTGCGGACCGCGGAGTTGTGGCACCGCATGGCTCCCGACCTCCTCCAGCGGCATTCAATGTCTGAGGCCATGCTTCTCGTCGAGCAGCAGGCGGCCAGCGAGATCAACAAGGCGGCTGGCGTGACGGCCCAGCACCTGATGTCTACCATGTCAAAGCAGGTCGTCTACAACACCATCGCGGCTCCGAACTGGTTTGCCACGCAGATGCGGATGCTCGTGGAAGGCCTGGACGGCATAGTCCATCTGGCAGC
>Ga0194121_10009548_pt1 | contig 11987 bp, 10 predicted proteins | sample TA2MahCa50mmetaG_FD_148609 | JGI IMG/M metagenome (GOLD analysis project Ga0194121, IMG submission 148609) | Freshwater microbial communities from Lake Tanganyika, Tanzania - TA2015020 Mahale Deep Cast 50m | ecosystem: Environmental > Aquatic > Freshwater > Lake | place: Tanzania: Lake...
GGTCTACGAGAACCACTAATTGAAAGAAACACAACAATTCCGACCTCAAAAACCAAGGTCTTTACAACGGCAGCAGACAATCAAACGGCAGTCACGATTCATGTAGTTCAAGGCGAGCGACCGATGGCAGCTGACAATGTATCACTTGGTAGCTTCAATCTCGCCGGAATTCCGCCAGCACCAAGAGGAATCCCTCAAATCGAGGTTAAGTTCGACATTGATGCGAATGGAATCATAAATGTCACAGCAAAAGATCTTGGCACGTCAAAAGAAGCAAAAATAACGATTCAGGCGGGGACAAAACTGTCCAAGGAGGAAATTGATAAACTAAAACAAGATGCAGAAAAGTTTGCCGAAGAGGACAAAAAGAAAAAAGAATCAGTAGACATCAAAAATGAGGCAGAAAGCTTTGTTTATACTACTGAAAAGCTTCTTACCCAAGACCTCAAAGACAAACTGACGCAAGAACAAGGAATAAAAATCTCCGAGTCTGTCAAAGAACTCAAAGAAGTCTTGGACAAAACCCCAGATGAAATCAAACCAAAGCTTGAGGCACTAAAAACTCTGGTAAATCAAATCACAACCGAATTATACAAAAATGTCCAGCAACCACCACAACCAGAACAACAGTCAGGCCCATCTGAACAAAACACGCAGAATCCAGGCTCTACAAACTAATTACTAATCAATCCATTACAATAAGAAATGTCTGCAAAACGAGACTATTATGAGGTATTGGGAGTATCCAAATCTGATTCCACAGATACAATAAAATCGCAATATCGTAAGATGGCGCTAAAATTTCATCCTGACAGAAACAAGTCTCCTGAGGCGGCAGAACACTTTAAGGAAATCTCGGAAGCCTATGCAGTACTTTCTGATTCTGAAAAGAAAAAACTCTATGACCAATATGGGCATGCTGGAGTCGACGGCAAATACTCTACAGAGGATATTTTCTCTGGGGCACGAGGAAACTTTGACGAAGTATTTTCTAATTTTGGTTCAGGCGGCTTTGATTCTATCTTTGAGTCGTTATTTGGAAGAAGTGGGGGATTTGGAGGATTTTCAAGACAGCGAGGCCAAGACCTTTTGCACGAAGTATCAGTATCTCTTGATGATGTATTTAGGGGCAAAAAGCTAGAAATCGACATCAAAAAAAATATTGACTGTAAGGACTGTAACGGCTCTGGTTGTGCACCAGGTACTAGTCCTGAGACATGCCCTACTTGCAAGGGGCAAGGCCAAGTCAGAATTACACGCAACATGGGATTTTCCACGTTTGTTACTGTTCAGCCGTGCTCAAAGTGTTATGGCGAAGGAAAATTCATCTCAAAACCTTGCTCTGGATGCAAGGGATCTGGAAAAATCCGCGGCACCAAACATCTTTCATTTGAACTTCCACCAGGAATTGACAACGGTGATTATGTAATATCCGGCGAGGGCGAATCAATACCACATGGCCAAAATGGCGACCTTGTAATTCGAGTCAGAGTTCAACCACATCCGCATTTCAAAAGGGATGGCGCAGAAATCTTCTATGATGCCAAGATCTCTATAGTCGATGCATGTCTAGGCAGAACAATCGAAGTACCTACACTAGAAAAGCCAGAAAAAGTCAAAGTAGATGAAGGAACACAGCCAAACACAATTACAAAACTAAAGGGCAAAGGCCTCCCATACATGAATTCTAGGGGAAGAGGTGATCAGTATGTAAGACTGGTCATAGACATACCGACAAAACTGAACAAGCAGCAAAAGGAATTGCTGGAAAAACTCGGTAAAACCTTCGAATAATCTACTTACTGATCTTTTTTATTGATATTTGGTGGCCATTTCTAAAGTGTGATGTGTGAGTTGATTTTAGCAACTCGGCAATCTTAGCATCAGAAAAATACCTGATGTTATAGCGCCCTAGTATTTTTTTGCAGTTATTGCAGTATATTTCCTTGAATTCCAATTGTACATATCCTGCTGTACTACTAATAAATGACTTTTATTTTGGAAGCAAAAACCACTGTTTGCGGGAGTCGCCAAGCCCGGTCAAAGGCGTAAGGTTCAGATCCTTATCTCCTAGGAGTTCGTGGGTTCAAATCCCACCTCCCGCATAAATTACAATAAAAAACCAAAATTATGAACAACTTTAAACCATAGTTAGTTCTAATGTTTACCAATGGGAAAAATCGTTAAAGTCGGCGGCAGGGGAACATCACGTAGAGTTGCAGAAGCTGACGATGAAAAATGGGCTGGCGAAAAGTTCAGAGAATACCAGAAAAAAATGAAAGAAAAAGCAGCGGACGAATATGTTGTGTCTGGCCGTGGTACAGGCAAAAGAAAACTCGGTGATACTCCAGAAAATGCTAAACCTTCTACAAAGGGTCGCTATGTTTCAACGGGTAGAGGAACAGGAAGAAAAAAATTAGAATAAACTAATTTTTCTTATTTTTCTAATATTTTCGTAATTTTTGACTCTAGGGATCTGCTTATTTTTTCGCCTGAAACTTTACCGCGAAGCGATTTCATTGCTATTCCCATTAGCATGCCTGCAGAACGAGTGCCTTGTTTTTGTATTATGCTGATATTATTCTGAACCAACTCGTCTAGGAATTTTTCTAGTTTCGTTTCGTCAAAGGAAGATTGGTCCTGTACAAATTCATCCGGCGACTTTATTTTGTCCGACATTATATTCTCAAAGATAATCTCGACTGACTCTTTTGCAATTTTGTCATCTGACAATAACTCAAATGTTCTTGCAATGTGTTCTGGCTTGAGAAGCATCTCGTCTAGTCCTTGTCTTTGCAGATTAGTTATAGTAGAGCACAAGGCTGATGCAACGAAATTTGGATTCTCATATTTTGTGCAAACTGACTCGAACAACTCCAAATAATCAGAATCAAAGATTTGTTCTGCTAACTGCAAGTTTAGTCTGTATTTTTTTTGTAGTTCTATTATTGTTTCATCCCAAGATTTTGGAATATTTTTTTGCGCAAATTCAAGTTCTTGTTTGCTTACTAGTATTGGAGGAATGTCTGTTTCCGGATACATTCGTGATGAACCAGGCCTCGGCCTCAAAAATACCGTCTCACCAGTATTTGTTGCAGCACGGGTTTCTGCAGGAACCCCATTTTTTGCAGCTTTAATTCTGTTAATCACTGCATCTAGCGCAAACTCTAGCTTGTCTTTTGGACCTGCAACTATGAAAAATCCATCATTTTTTTCTAACTTTAGTAGTGCACGCAATTTGTCAACATAGTCTTGTTCTATGCCATAATTTGGCAGCTCATCAGAATGAAAAATACCACCAATTCCAAAAAACCGTACCTGTTGCCCAAGCTCTTTTCCTAGTCGTACTCCCGCATATGGTTCATATCCAAACATGCCAGCAAAATTTTTGATTCCTAGTGATTTGATGGTGTAACCATCCTTGATTGATTTCTGAATTATCTTTGATTTACAATCTGCAAAAAATGCCGTAACATCAACACTCTGTTCCCTTGATATGGAGCCATGATCGATTTTTTCCAGTTTGTGTGCTATTAGCTGTAATCCATGCTGTCGACTTGCCTCATACAAAATCACTTTTTCAAGCTGGTCTAGCTGTTGGACTCCCTTCACCTCTACAATTCCACCACCAGAAACTGAGACATTTACGTCCTGCCTGATTGATCCTATTCCACGATTCACTCTGCGAGTCACTCTGAGCAGTCTTCCAAGCGTCAGTGCGATTTTTTTTACAAATGCCGGATTACCTTCGACTGGCTCTAGTGCAATTTCTAAAAGTGGTACTCCAAGTCTGTCAACTGCATATTCTCGTGTGCTATCTGTATCTTTGAGCAGTTTTGCAGCATCCTCTTCAAGGCAAATTGTCTGGACACCAACATCTTGACCGTCTACCCTAATGTGTCCTCCCTGTGATACCAGCATGGTTCTCTGAAATCCTGACGTATTAGAACCATCGATTACTATTTTTCTCATAACATAACTTTCATCAAAAATATCCGAACCTAGTGCAGAGGCAATGATCAACGCAGTGTCTTTTGCGTCCTGGTCCGGCTTGTGAGGTGGCTCGTCGTCATATTCCACAAGACAACTACTCTGTGGATTTGCAAAATATTGGATTTGTTTTGATTTTGATGATTCAAAGAGCGCCGCTGGGTCGTATTTACCGAGCTCGCTTTTTGCCAGCCTCAATTTTCTTGTAAACTGGATTGGATATTCATCTAGTTCTAGCTGTTTGCAGCCACAAAACAACTTTTTATTGGTGGCTAACTGCTGATGTATCTCAAGGCCTACCTTCAAGCCAATTTTGTCTATTTGAGGCTCCACGCAAAACCTACCTCTGATTGCCTTAAATCTTATTCTCTAAATTCAGATGCAATATTTTTTAACATAATATTTTTGATGTTTTTAGCATCTGTGCCTAATACCCACATTGCTTTTACAAGTGCAATCTCAGAAATCGTATCAGACAAAGGTATCACGCCAAAATGCATCAGATCTCTTCCACTCTCATAGATTGCCATGTTTACTTGACCGTCCAAGCACTGCGATACCATTCCCACAAAGATGTCTTTTTGTTTTGCTTTTTTAATCACATCGTACATTGTTCTGCCAACGTGCCCAAGGCCAGTCCCCTCAAAAATTATTGCTTTGTATCCCTGGTCTAGTAAATTCTCAACTAGTTTTGGATCGTATCCTGGATGATACTTTACCAGTGCCACTTTGGAGTCTAGTCCTATTTTTGGAGTATAGTTTTTTTGGGTGTAGTACTGTCCAGTAAAGTTCTGAATTACCGAATCACTAGATACAACAAAAGCAGGCATGGCACCGACCGTCTCAAAGGCACTTCTCCTACTAGTATGGTTTTTTCGTACGCGTGTTCCAAGATGACACGCAATGTCATTATCGTTTTCAGAATTGTGCATTGCAACAAAGACGCCACTCACGCCAGATTTTACGATGAACTTTGTAGCTCCAATTAGGTTTAGTGCGGCATCAGATGAAGGCCTATCTGATGATCTTTGAGAGCCGACTAATACAATTGGCTTTGGAAAACCAGCCAGTGCAAATGACAAAAATGCTGCAGTGTACTGCATTGTATCAGTTCCATGCGCAACTAGGATTCCTTTATACTCGGAATTTGCAAGCGAGTCGAGCTTTTGCGCAATTTTTACCCAGTGTTCTGGTGTTATGTTTTCTGAATATTCAGAAAACAACACTTCGGCATCAATATTTGCAATTTCTGCCAGTTCTGGCACGGATGCATTTAGCTCTTGCGCAGTGAGTGCTGGTGTAACACTGCCGGTTCTATAGTCAATTCTACTTGCAATTGTTCCACCAGTGGATAACAACAAAATTTTTGGTAATGCAGAATTGTATTTTATGGTGTTATCATTTTCCAAAGCAGAGGAACTGTTGGACAGAAATTCGATTTTTTTTATCTTTTCTAGACCTAGGCCCACATTGTAACCGCTCTTGAATTTTACAACAATGTGGGAGTCATCACTGTGCTCATATCTCGGCATTATTGTAGCAGTCTGCTCAAAATCAGTTGTAATTTTGATAGTGTCTCCTACTTTGACTTTGTTTTGCTTTAGGAATTCTAGGGCCCTGCCATTGTAGCCTCTGTATTCTGACATTTACGAAAAACTAAGTCTTGTTGTTATTTTAGTTATCTATAGTAAGGTACTGCTATCTTTTGGCCAATCTTGAGGTCTTTTTGGGTCTTTACCTTTTTGACTGCTTCTTCAAAGTGTCTCATAGTTACTTTGGCGTCAGTTGATGCCTTTTCTAGCTCTTCCTTTGTTGGGTTCTTGTCTAGATACTCGTGAATTACAATGGATACTGCTGTGTTTGCAATTGCAGCTACGTCCGCTCCACTCATTCCATCTGTGAGATCTGCAATCTTGTCCAAATTGACGTAGTCAAGTTGATTTTTGTCAGATACTGCAGGAATGCTTTTTGCAGTGATTTCCAAGATCTGTCGTCTGCTGTCCTTGTCTGGCATTGGGATTTGTATGATTTTGTCAAATCGTCCAGGCCTTAGTAGGGCTGGATCTATCATGTCTGCTCTGTTAGTTGCTGCAAGAACAATTACTCCGTGCATGTTTTCCATTCCGTCCAGTTCTGTTAGGAGCTGACTTACTACTCGCTCAGTTACTGCTGTTTCAGCACCCGCTCCTCTAATTGGTGCAATAGAATCAATTTCATCGAAAAATACAACACATGGTGATGCCTGTCTTGCACGTCGGAATATCTCTCTGATTCCTCGCTCTGATTCTCCGACCCATTTTGATAGCAACTCTGGTCCTCTCACTGAGACAAAGTTTGCCTCACTTTCAGTTGCAACTGCCTTTGCTAACAATGTCTTTCCGACACCACTCGCTCCATGCAATAGGATTCCTCTTGGCATTCTATGGCCCAGCTTGTCATATAGTGCCGGATGCTTCATTGGCCACTCTACTGCTTCTTGGAGTTGCTGCTTTACTTCCTTTAGTCCACCAATGTCGTCCCATTTTACATCTGGGTTCTCAATGAAAACTTCTCTCATTCCTGAGGGGGTTACCTCAATGAGTGCCTTTTGGAAATCATCATTATTCACAATAAGCTTGTCTAGCGTTTCTGGAGGTAGTTTTTCATCTTCCATGTTTAGCTCCGGTAATAGTCTTCGAAGGCATTTCATTGCTGCTTCCTTGCAAAGATATTCCAAATCTGCGCCTACATAGCCATGACTAACTGATGCAATTTTATCTATATTGACATAACCCACATCGTTTTCTTCTGTGATAAGTGGCATGTTTCTTGTGTGGATATTTAGAATGTCTTTTCGGCCTTTCTTGTCTGGCACCTTGATTTCGATTTCTCTATCAAATCTGCCTGGTCTTCTCAGTGCTGGATCAATTGCGTTTGGTCTGTTTGTTGCGGCAATTACAATTACCTTGCCCCTTGCCTCCAATCCGTCCATTAGTGATAGCATTTGTGATACGACACGTCGCTCTACCTCACCAGTTACCTCTTCTCTTTTTGGCGCAATAGAGTCGATTTCGTCTACGAAAATTATTGATGGTGATTTTTCTCTGGCTTCCTTGAATATTTCTCTGAGTCTTGCCTCGCTTTCACCATAAAACTTGCTCATTATCTCTGGGCCTGAAATGCTGATAAAGTGAGCATTACTCTCATTGGCAACTGCCTTTGCTAGCAAAGTCTTTCCAGTTCCTGGTGGACCATACAACAAAACTCCTTTTGGTGCTTCGACTCCGAGTTTTTCAAATATCTCTGGGTGTCGTAGCGGCAACTCGATCATTTCACGGACCTTTTTGATTTCATCAGTTAGTCCGCCAATGTCTTCGTATGTTACCTGTGGTACACCGCGAAGTGTTTCTCCTTTTTCTGCAATGTGAAAAACTGTTTTCTGTGTAACCAGTACAGCATCAGCTGCGGGAGTAACACCAATTATCTGAAATGTCAATCGTCCTCCAAAGTATGGCACCATTACGTTGTCGCCTTTGATTAGTGGAACACTTTCTAATGCGTCTGCCAAATATCTCTCATCAATTGGGGGGATTGCCTCTAGTGGTGCAACTACGACTTTTTCGGCAGCCACTGCCTTTATCTTGCGAACTGTAATGGTATCGCCAATTGCAATGCCTGCGTTGTTTCTACCTAGGCCGTCAATTCGGATAATTCCCTTACCTTCATCTGATGGGTATAGTGGAAGGCATTTTGCAACGGTTCTTCTTTTTCCTTTAATTTCAATGACATCACCAGTTGAGGCATTTAATGTGTCCATAGAATCATAGTCGATTCTTGCCACCCCACGTCCAACATCTCGTGTGTATGCTTCAAGAACTTTGAGAGAAAGGGCGCTCTGGCTCATACTTCTATCATCTCAGCGTATTTTTTATATCTTTGGCGTTTTTTCTCCACATAAAACAAAGCTTAAAATCCAAAGTCTCAACCATCACCAAAAATGGGTAAGCGACCATTAGTTAGAAGACGTGGCCGGGGAGGCATGCAATTCAGAGCAGCCGCAACTAGCAAGATTTCACCAGCAAAATACCCATATTTTGACTTGGCAGAAGATCACACAGGCACAGTAGTCGATCTGGTCCATGAGAGCGGTCGGGACACACCGCTTGCACGAGTCCGCTTTGAAAATGGATCCGTTTCCATGATTCCTGCAGTTCTCGGAACAACCATTGGCAGCACTATCAAATTTGGATTAAACGCAGATCTTAAGCAAGGAAACGTAATTAGCATTCAAAACATTCCAGACGGAACCGTCGTGTGCAACGTTGAAAAGCACTTTGGCGACGGTGGAGCAATTGCAAAGAGCGCAGGCGGCTCTGCAACCGTATTCTCGCATGGTACGGACGGTGTTATCTTAAAACTACCGTCTGGAGCATTTACAACACTAAACCCAAAGAATCGCGCCATGATTGGAGTACTGGCAGGAGGAGGAGCTGGAGACAGACCATTCCTTAATGCAGGAAACAAATGGAGAAGATACAGATCAAAGGGCCACAAATATCCAATAGTCAGGGGTGTAGCTCAAGCAGCATATGTCCATCCACACGGAGGAGGACGACACCAACACATGGGTGGTGGAGGAACAGTCGCAAGAGATGCACCGCCAGGAGCAAAAGTAGGAAGCATCGCGGCAAGAAAGACTGGACGATCTCGAGTCAAAGAAAGAGCATAATCCAATTTTTCTGCACCCTAAAATTGATTAAGATCAAGACAAGATCAATTCCTAATTGGCAAAACAACGCGTTCATCTTCTCATAAAGGGTAAAGTACAGGGCGTTTTTTTTCGCCAGGCAATGAAAGTGACTGCAAAAAAGAATAACACTACAGGCTGGGTTAGAAACCTCAAAGATGGCCGAGTCGAGGCAGTAATCGAAGGCGAAGATCTTGATGTCAGTAATGTGGTGGAGTGGTGCCACGCAGGTCCTGCAAACGCACGAGTAGAAGACGTAGAAATACGAAATGAAAAATTCAAAGGCGAATTTGCCAAGTTTGAAGTATTGTACTAGCGTATGGTGTTATATGCATCAGAAATTGTAGCCTTGAGTGCATCCAACTCCTGTTCGTTTGTTATTGTTTTGATCTGAAACGGTTCTTTTCGGTCTCGCTGTATCTTGACAATTATGGAGTTTCCTTCTGGTTCGAGGTCCACAAACCACCTAAATGAAAGCGATTTTCCAAACACTATTCTGTGCGCACGGACGTCTTCTACTACATTATTCCCAAGTGAAAGACAATATTCCCTTAGTGAGCCAAACATGGAAAGTACCGATTTTGGTATCTGTTTTTTGAAATCATCATAATTTCTTTTTGGACCTAGGAACATCATTGCTCTCCAATATAGTTGGTATCCGTCCATGAGAGAAATCTCTGTAATCCATCCTCTAATTTCACCAGAGGCGCAAATCCTAACTGTGATTTAGCTTTGCTAATATCTGGACAACGCCTAGATGGATCATTTGTTGGATAATTATCTGGATAACCAATAACTTCGTAGCTGATGGCTGGATCGATTTTTTCTTTTATAATTTGAGCGAGTTGGATAACTGATATCTCCTGTCTATCGTTTCCTATATTGTAGACTTCATTTGGTATCCCTCTTAGAATCACTTTTAGCAAACCGGTTAATGCATCCGTGATGTAACAATATGTCCTAGTTTGTGTACCGTCACCATAAACTCTGAGTGGCTTTTTTGCTTTGATCTTACTTGCAAAATTTGGAAGCACTCTGAAGTCCTTTTCTTGCATACCAGGACCATAGAAATTGAAAGGTCTTACTATATTTGTGTTAACACCAAAATAATTGCCAAAAATATAGCATAATGTTTCTCCAACTCTTTTGCTTTCATCATAGCATGCTCTTGGACCTAATGATGAAACATTGCCTCTGTAGTCTTCTTTTGTAGGAATATTCTTAGGATCAGGATCCCCGTATATCTCACTAGATGAAAAGAAAACAAACTTGGATCTTTTCTCTTTTGCTAATTCTAACATGTTTTTAGTACCGTTGATAGCAACTTGTAGTGTTTCAAGTGGATACTTCTGGTAGTATTGAGGACTTGCAATACCTGCTGCATGAATTATGTAATCTACATCATGAGTAATTGTTATAGGTTGAATCACATCATGTTGAATCATTTTGATATTTTGATCCTCAATTAACGCACTACCGTAATTTCCAGCTGTGATAAAATTATCAATTGCAGTAACACGAACTGGTTTGTCTAGTCTAGTCTCATTTAATCGTCTGAAAACCTCAATAAAATATCTACCCAGAAATCCTCTGGCTCCGCTTATTACAACATCTTTCCCTGAAAGATCATCACAAATGTCATCTGTTCTCTTTAAAATCTCTAGAATGTCTTCATCTTGATAAAATCTCATATCAGTCTATGATCCAAAATACATAAAACCTTACGTTCCAACACCAAGGCCAATGTAGTTAATTTTTTCATCATTTACTCTTACTATTCGTCTAGTGTCAATAATTAATGGATGTCTCATAATCTGAAAGTCTTTCTTGGTAAGTTTCTTGTATTCTTCCCATGGCGTCATTACCACTGCACACTCTGAATCTTTTAATGCATCTTTGGCTGTTTCATGGTAACTTATTTTATCTCCAAAAATGTTGCGAGCATTTTCTATTGCTTTCGGATCATGTACCACAATCTTACACTTTTGTTTTAGTAATAATCTAATCAGCTTTATGGATACCGATTCTCTTATGTCGTCTGTATTTTCTTTAAATGATAGACCCAGAATAGTGATCCTTTTTCCATATATTCTGTCAAGACCTGTTTTTATGAGATTCATGACGGCAAATACCTGATCGGAATTAGTAGATTTGATCGCATCAAGTAAAACTGGATCATATCCAATGGAATTTGCAAAGCTTATGAGTGCCTGAAGATCTTTTGGAAAACATGACCCTCCATAACCAGGACCTGCATTTAGAAATTGAGTACCTATTCTTGGATCCATTCCAATCACTTCAGCAACTTTGTCTACGTTAGTTCCAGGCAATCTTTGGCATATGTTTGCCAGAGAGTTTATCAAACTTATTCTTGCTGCCAAAAAAGAATTAGCCGCATATTTTATTGCCTCGGCAGTAACATTGTTAGTCTGAATAATTTTGTGATCTTTAGGATATACCGAAGCATAAAATCTAGCTAGTTTCTTTATGGCGTTACTAGAAGAACCTCCAATTACAGTTACATGGGGGTATACTGTGTCCTGTATTGCTGATCCTTCTTTTAAGAATTCTGGATTAGTCAAAAGATCAAAATGCACTTTTTCTTTCAAATCGTTCTTTTCCAAAATTGGCTTTATAACATCTAGTGTAGTTCCTGGTATGACTGTACTCTTTACGATGACTGAAGGACAAGTTTTTACATTCTTAAGATTTTTCGCAATTGTTTGTACTACTTTTTTTATATTACTCAGATCAATTTTACCTTTATCATCAATTGGAGTCCCTACTGTAATAAAGATAAAATCTCTATCTAGTGACTCTTTTGTGATTTCTTGACTAAAAATTAATCCTTTTTCCATTGATCTTCTCAAATACAATTCAAGATCCTTCTCGTAAAAATATGGAATACCTTTTCTCAATGATTTTATTTTTTCACTACTGGAGTCGATTCCAATTACATTTGCCTTTGTACCTAAAAATACAGACAGTGACAAACCGACATAACCTAATCCAATTACAGTTATCTTCATCACAGATTGTGTCGAAAACTGATGTATTAATAATTATACAGTTAATTCGAAATTTATTTTTGTATTTGTAATACCCAAAATCACATAATGAAATATTGAAGTGGTAGTAGATCTACCAGTTCCGATCCAGACAAGTAACCCCATCTCAAGATGTACAAGATCCGCCACGTTGACGAAGTAGCGTGAATACTTTGCCTTAGGATTGCTCCCTCCCGGACCTCATCCATTTCGGCAATTCGACA
>Ga0194121_10009549_pt1 | contig 11987 bp, 8 predicted proteins | sample TA2MahCa50mmetaG_FD_148609 | JGI IMG/M metagenome (GOLD analysis project Ga0194121, IMG submission 148609) | Freshwater microbial communities from Lake Tanganyika, Tanzania - TA2015020 Mahale Deep Cast 50m | ecosystem: Environmental > Aquatic > Freshwater > Lake | place: Tanzania: Lake...
GGGGTGGAAGGGCCGAGTCCAATTGGTCCTATGCCTGGATTCCCGTAATCGGCCCGCTCTTGGGTGCTGCGCTTGTTGGACTGCTCTATAGTTTGCTGTAGGCCAGCCTTGGAATGTAGGCCAGCCTTGGAATGTAAGCCAGCCTTGGAATGTAGACCAGCCCATTTAAGCACAGTTTTTCTTCGGTTGCATCACCGTATCATGATTTCACTTCAATAGGAATCCTTTGGTCGCCAATCGTAAGAACAAAATCTAATTCTGGCTCTTGAGCTTTTCCGGGCAGGGGTGATAAATTTTGCCAATTTCCGAAGGTTGATTTTTTCTTCGGCTAGTTGATTGGCTTCATAAGCCCGATTCCCGACTTTGACCATAGCGTAAATTTAGACGGAGCACCAAAGGAACATCAATTCATTCAATGATATCGGGTTTGCGTAAAAGGTTATCGGATCACAATCTTAATGGGTGATTCGGATGGGCTTTCGAGCATCAGGAGGTACAGTCCTGCGGGCCACTGCCGGGTGTCGACTTCGGTTGGGATGCTGTGGATGCTTCCACGGACTACAAGTTGACCGAGCACGCTGTAGATGTTGTACTGCCGACCGAGATCGCGTTCATCACGCCCGATTTTGAGTTCGTGAACCACCGGATTGGGGTATGCAATGGGGGCTTTTAGGGGTGCCTCCACCGCCAACTCCCGGTCGATGCCCGTGGCCATAATTTGAAGGGTCTCGGTGGTGGTGTCCGTAAAAATACAGTTGGTGGCTATGAGGCGAACGGTGTAGCTGCCCGGGGCGGAATAGGTATGGCTGGGGTCGCTCAGCGCCGAACTTTGACCGTCGCCAAAATCCCAGCGATGATCCAAATTGCCCCGACCGCCGGCCCCCAATCGCGATGAGCTGTTGAAGCCCACGGTGTTTCCTACTTGGGTGTAACTAAACCCAGCCAGGGGTTCATTGATTGAGAGGTTCCAATCCGCAGCCCGTCCCCACACGGTTTGATCCGATTGCTGTTGGAAGTAGAGCGCCCGGTTGGGGGTGATTCCAGCGTAGAAGCCGTTTCCGAGGCTTGGCTGCTTCCAAATGCAGCTAAATATGCTCAATGCGGCCAAATAACTGCCATCGAGGTTGGGGTGGCTGTTGTCGGAAGTGTGTAAAACCAGATTGGTGTCGTTGAGCACGTTCTGCCAAGCCACACCGACGGGGGCACATTGCATGTTGAGGCTGTCGCTGATGGCCGTATAGGCGCTTGTGAGGGTGTCCTGCATATGGTTGAAGTCAACAAAAACCGCACTGCAATGGGTATTGGAGGGGTCGCATTGTTGTCCACCAAAACGCCTTCCCCAGGTCATGTAGGTAATGAGCCGCACGCAGGGGTTGGCTTGTTCAGCGATTGCCTTGAGTTGTGCCAAGGCCGGGTACATATCGTTGTAGCGGTAATAATCGATGGTGGGAAGCTGGCTTTGTTCCTGCACCACAATGTAGTCCCATATTCCCTGGTTGATTTTCGCCAAGGCCGTGGGGTCGTTTACGTGGCCCGAAATGGTGAAGCCCCCCGGCATAGAAGCATCATAGATGAGGGTTTTGCCCGCGGATGTCGATAAGCCCTGAACGAGCTGGGGCAGGTTGTTGGCAGCCGTGTAGCTATTGCCCAAAAACAAAACCGAGAGCGTGTCTTGTGCGGATGATTTATTAAATATGAATAAAAATAATACAAAAAAAATAAATCTCATCGTTTCATGAGTTTAGAGCGGTCGGTTCGCCCACCCGATTCGAGTTCCAAAAAGTAGAGACCCGGTGGCACGTTGGGAAGATTCAATTCTACTTCATGAAGCCCGGGCTGGTACCAGCCCGATTTCAGCGTTTCGACCCGCCGCCCCGTGGCATCCATCAGATGAAGCTGGGTTTGCCCCCCAAGATTCAACTGAAATTCTGCTGTAACTCGATCACCTGCCGGGTTGGGGTAGGGTGGAAACAAGCGTGCGGTGAATCGCCTCAGCCGATCCTCGTCGGCCGTACCCACAGCAATCAGCTCATCGCCCGCTTCGTAGGGCACAAAGCCGAAATAGCAGAGGTACATCTCATCGGTGGTGCCCTCACCCCACGAAATGGTGGCAGGGGGCGAATTGGGGTTGTTGGGGTTCGATGCGCGGTTGTCGTAGGTGGCTTCGGCATGCAGAACCGAGCCCACCGGTATGCGGATCAGCCGCGGGAAGTGGTAGAACCCCTGCCAGTTGAAGTCCCACTGCGGTATGTCGATAAGGGGTACAGTGTCGTTGCCCGGACGAACAGCATAGACCTTCCAAGAGGTTCCGATGAGGTGGCTGTGTGGGAAGATGCTCATGAGCGATACCTCGTAGGGAATCTGGAAACGTCCTCTAAAGGTGCGCACCGTGCCTGCGGGGATGATGAACGGCCCGTTGGTGAGCTGCTGTGGGGTGATGGGGAGGATGTGTTCGGTTCGGGTCACCACCGTATCGCGGTCGTAGAATAGGTTGATGCTGCTCGAATCGGATTCGGTTACGGCACTTGGGGCGTAGTGCATTTGCACCAGTATGTCGGCGTTGGCGGGTAGGTTCTTGCCGATGTTGGCCGGATACACATGGGCCTTGGCTCCGGGGGCCCAGCCATACCAATTGTCTTCTGTGGGGGTAAACCCAAAGCCGAAGAATTGGGTATAGCCGTAGCCAGGATCGGCCAGGTCGCGGCTACGCCCTTGTCCGGTTACATCTGTGGCCAGGATGGCATGGTGCACGATCCGGCTGTTGCCGGGTCTAAATTCGATGGCTTTTATCTTCTGGGCCTGTCCTAAATTGGTAGGCAGCACAAACACCCGATACATGTCTTGGTTGTTGCCTTGGTGAACATAGGACTGTGCCATCGAGATAACGGTATCGGGCAATCCGAGTTGCGAACCGCTCGGAAATTGGGGCAATGGAGGCTCTTGAGCGGGGTTTCCCCGCAGCGCCCCTTGTTGCACCCAGTCGGATATGGTCTGTATTTCTTGTGTACTCAACACCCGCTCATCCAATAAGTGGCTGTAGTTGGGGTTGGCTTGCCATGGGGGCATGCTCCGTGCCTGGGTGGTGAAGGCGATCATGGAGGCGTAGGCCGAGGCCTCTTGGTAGGAGGTGAAGGGCATCGGGCCTATTTCACCCGGTCGATGGCAGGGCGTGCAGTTGGTGTAGATGATCGATGCAACTTGTCCACTCCAAGTAACCTGTGCCTGACCGGCCAAGTGTGCTCCGAAAATGAGAGTCAGGAACAGGATTCGGGTGGAGAAAGCAGGGCTGATCTTGTGCATGTTCATAGCATTTGGTTGATTTTCAGGGGATGTCGCTCATGATTTTCAGGGGGTTTCGATGCTAATTTTCAGGGGATGTTGTTCAACATGCATCCGATGGCTTCGGTCGGCTGAAAGGCAAATTCCTCGCCTCTGAGCAGGCGTTGCAATACGATCTGCAGGTCGTGGCGGGTCACCTGTTGCCGACGTTTGCCGGGAGCATAATAACGATCATCGATTCGTCCCCTGTAGCGCAAACGGTTGCGCTCGTCTTTCACCACCACCTCTGGCGTTATCGTTACCCCATACACCTTGCAGAACACCTGCTCCGGGTCGAGTCGGATCTGCATGGCCAGGTCGTGGTTCAGTAAAAACTGAAGGGCGGTGGAATCGGTCGATAAACGGTTGGGGAATACGGCCACCCAGCGGACCTGTGCGCCAAATTCCTGCTGCAGTTCGCGCAGCCGGAGGGTATAAAACTGACAAACAGGGCAGCCTTCCGCTAAAAAGACGTAAACGGTGGGCCTACTGGCCTCAGCCCTTGGCGGTGTGGCGTTGGGATCGACAACCAGCGCCAAAAGCAGTACAAGCCAGGCCACGATGGTTCGCGCGCTGTGCTTTCTCTGTTTTTTGGGTTGATTTGCGTGGCGGAGCGTTTCCAATACAAACAAGAGCTAAGGTTCGGCCTGTCGGTCGTCACCGTCCGAGTCCTATACCGATCAGTATGCCGGGCGCAAACGGTGCGATAAACTTGCAATATACGGTGAATATGCACACGTGCGCCGATCCTCAGCGTGAAGCCGACCCTCAGCGTGAAGTCGACCCTCAGCGTGAATAGGCTATGAAACCCGGGCCCACCCCCGCCATAAAGGAGTCGACTACCACGAAGGCTGGGTCATAGACATACACCATTCCATTGGATTGAAAATTGCCGGCATCGGTTCCGTAGATGCGTCCTCGGAGGTCGAAGGGATCTACCGAAACATGGTAGAGGCTGCGGCTGCTCACCGCCTGAACATCGGTGCGGTTCGTCGCATCGTTGGGAATCAACAATGACAACCCCCCGTCGAGGCGTGCGAAGAAGCGCTGCCCGTCGGGGTGCAGACAGAGGTCGGCCGGATGCTGTGTGGCTGAGGGGAGGTTATAGGCCAACACAGGTGCGGGCGCAATCTGCCACAGTGAGCCAGGCGTTTCCGCCCCGGCCCAAGAGGGAGTGCCCCCACACAAGAGCCACAATTCGTTGCCACGGCGCATAAAACTATTGGGTCGGTCGCCCACATTGATCGTTCCCAACACACTCCTGCTGTCGAGGTCTATTTCAGATAGGGTATTCTCGTTGCCGTTGGCCACCAAGAGACGGTTGCCTTGTAGGGCGAGGGCGTTGGGAAAATGCCCGACCGCAAAGCGTTGAATAATCTGCCTGCTGTTGAGGTCGATCAGTGCCACTCGTCCATGGTCGGTAAAACTCACCCATTCTGTTACATAGGCTAATCCGCGGCTTGAGTCGATGAGCAAAGCCGACGGCAGCTCGAGTCCGGACGTGGTGCCCATCAACCGAAAATCCGCTCGGTTCACCCATTCGACTTTGCCTGCATTGTTCACCACAATCAGGCCGCTTGTGCCCCAGATGCCCATGCGCTGGGCGATGCTGCCCAACGGACGGTTATTGACCGCAGAGAATACATCCTGTACGAGGGTCATGCTGTCGCGACTCCTGAAGGTAATGCTCCCTGTTCCTTGGGCGAACGGACCCTCATTCACTACATAAATGCCTGTTGCGTAATCGACAGCGGGGGTTGGGGTGGGTTTGTCTTTTCCGCACCCCATCAGCAAGACGACGCAAAGTACGAGCAGGCGATGGATCATTGTTTTCATTTTTTTAGTGTATTAAGTGTGTTTGAAAATTTTTTGGTGAATTTTTTGGTGAATTTTGTGGTGAGTTATATTCGTATATATTCAGAGATTACTCAAAAAGCAGCGAAACATTCAGTTGACGGCCTGGCATGGGGTGGTAGGGCACCAGTTCGTAGCGGGCGTTGAGGAGGTTGTCTACCGATGCACTGAGGTTCCAGCGCTGGGCCTTGCCGGGCAAGCGCCAACCGGCACCCCAACGGAGGATGGCATAGGGTTTCAGGCGCTTGTCGTTGGGGTCGATGGCGTCGGGCCGTCGGTCCACCACGCGAAGGCGGAGGTCTACAAATCGCTTCGGGTGCATGCTGCGCACGGTAGCCAAGACCACATGCGGCGGCAAATAGGGGAGAGATCGCCGATTGGGTAGTTGTAGGCTGCTGGTGTAGGCGTATTGTATTTGGGTTTCGAGAATGGAATTCCGTAGGCTTCGGCGGGCCGTGGCATCGATCATCAATCCGCCACTGCGGGTTTCTTGGAGCGAAGTGGGCCGCCAATAACCGGCCGTGGCGTTAGGAAGCCAAACGATGGGGCGTTTGAGCTGGTTCACAAACAAACGGGTGTTGAGGTGTAGACGGGTTCTATGGGCAGCGTTAGACCAACTGTTGCTGCGGACCACTTGGGCCGACCAGCCCGCTTCATAACCGAGGTCAGTTCGTCCACCCGGCTGCCAATACAGGTCGTTGAGCCCGGGAATCCGTTGGAGGCCTGATAGTGATGCGCTCCAGGAGCCCGAAACTTGGCGGGCGACTTTTGGGAATGGCCCCGATTGACCGACATCTTCCGCGCTGTTGAGGTGCGCAGCATTCGGTATTTGGGATGATTGGGAAGGTTCTTGAATACGGTCCACCGCACGGCGTCGGGCTGAGGTGGAGGGGGCCGACCAGCTGATTTCGGGGACGGGTGCCAGCCAACGGCCGTCGACCTGCTCCACCCGCATCGCCATATGCAGGGTATGCCGTCCCCATTGCTTGCCGATGAGCGATTGAAAGGACAACCTCGTTTGATGCACCCGACCAGGGTAGGCCGATGAGCGCACTCCGTGGTTTTGAAATTGAAGGTGACTGTTCATCCAGTGATTCGTGCCGTCGCGGCGCCATCCCAGCCAGGCTTGCAATGCCCCCACACGGTGCTGCCCATAAACCCCAGCGGATGAATCGCGGTAGTGGTTGTCGTCGCGGTTCGTCCCTAAATTGCCCCAAAACAGGTGTCGCCCTTGGGTATAATGCCAATTGAGGCCCAAACGGTGAAGGGTATCGCCCTGCACGGCGCGTGCTTCTGTGGCTGTGCTTGCCGCGGGAAGTTGTCGGTGGTGCATTTGCATCCAATGCCCAAGCCGAAAATGATGCCTCCTCCATTGAAATCCAAGTTGTTGGCGAAGACCTGCACCCGATTGGGCGGCATTTTTGCGTCGCTCGAGGGGTGCATCGGGTCCAGAAGTGGTGGGGTAGGGGAAATCGAGATCGGTATGCTGCGCATAGGACCGCAGGCGATAGCTCAGCCCTTTTCGGTTGAGGGCCATGCCTACACCTGCCGAGCGCGCTCCGAACGATCCCGTGGCAAGAAACATACTGAGGGGTGCGTTGCCCCAATGGTCATCGCCGGGTATCCACAAAACCCCGCCACCGGATCCTCCGCTGATGCGCCCTCCGGCAGCCCTTGTTTCCAGTTGCGCGCCTGAACCAAGCCAAGAGGGCATCAGCGCCCAATCGGGGGTTTGGTTCATGGGGTTCACCAAACTCATGCCCTCCCAAGTGACCACCAAATGGGTGCTGGGCAGTCCACCCGCGGCCACGGTGCTGAGTTGCCCGGGCCCGCGGCTGTGCACGGCCAATGGGCTCGACCACTGTAGATCGCTCCCCAAATCTGAGCCGGGTTGCATGCGCCTCAGTAGGCTGTCGCTGGTTGGTACCAAAGCGGCCGGGCGGGGCGATTCCGTTTTTCGCTCCCAAATCTGAATCATCGGAAGAACCCGTGATGTATCGACCACCCTGGGTGCGGGCCGTGAGGTATCGCGCTGAATGGTGATTTTCTGGGCACCCTCTTGTTGAGCAACTACAGCGCAAGGCATCAAAGCAAATGCCCCAAAAAAAAGGTAAGGAAGTAGGGTTGTTGCTCGGTGCATGCCTGGTTGACTTTTTACCATCGGATAGGCATACAACACCAAGCAGGACAAGGACCGAAGTCGCTGCCCAACATCTGCTGTATACCCTGCTTTTGGTCCCGAAAGCCGGGGGTTTTTATTCAATCGGGCAGGTATTCTGACTCATCCCACCACCGAAGGCCTTCCCGGTAAACCAGTGGCGCAATCTTCGGGGCTTTTTGGGGATATACAGCAGCGGGCACTGTTCCGGCTTGGTACCGGATTCCCTTTTCATCCCATCAACCAAAGTGATCGATGGGCAACCTGATTGAAGCATGCAAATATAGGATCATAGTCAGCTTATTGGTACTTATATTTACCACTTCCGTTTTTTCTATTTTTGGGATTATACGGTTTTCACCATCATACTTCACCATCGCAACCCCATGAATAGCGCCGTCAACTTTTGGCTCAAAGCCTTTAGAAAGGAGTGGTCTTGGGGGATTGCTTCGCTATTCTTCGCTTGCTGCGGTGAAGATCCGCCCCCAGTGGCGCCAACGGTCACCACCCTCCAGGTATTCGATATCGCATCCAACAAAGCCACGGTGAGTGGGCAAGTCACATCCGACGGGGGGGCACCCATTCTTATGCGGGGCATGTGCTGGTCGGATTCTGTTGATCCCGATTTGTATGTGGGCGATACCCTCACGGTGAAACCAGGGAAGGGTTTGTATTTGGGATACCTCACGGGCCTCAGCTCGGGTCGTACGTATCGGGTTCGGGCATTTGCCATCAACCAAGTCGACACCGCGTATGGTCGCCCCCTCGAGTTTGTGGCGGGTAGGGGTACCGATGGCTGTGGGCTTGCACCGGCCTACGATATCGACAGCAACAGCTACCCAACCCGAGAAATCGCCGGTTTCTGTTGGATGCTGCGCAACCTGCGTGTCACCCGCTACACGAATGGAGACAGTATAGCTTCAGGTACCGAGCCCACGCGGTGGGTACAGAATACCGAGGGCATGCACCGAACCTACGCGCATCAGGCAACCTACTTGAGTACCTACGGTCGCCTCTATAACTATAAGGCAGCGACCGACCCCCGAGGTCTTTGTCCGACCGGCTGGCGCATTCCTACTGCCGAGGAATGGACCACCTTCACCAGCCGACTGGAGGGAGACGCCCAGGCTGGTGGGATTCTCAAAAGCACCCAGTTCTGGTCGCCACCCAATACAGCTGCCGTGGATGGAGGAGGATTCAGGGCCCTTCCGGGTGGGTACACCGACGATCGGGGCAGCGATGCGGGCATCACCCTACAGGGCTATTGGTGGAGTACTACAGAAACAAATCCCTGGAATGCCAAGGCCTTTCATCTCAGACACCATACAGGGGCATCGTTCGTGGTGGACATGCCTAAAAAATCCGGTTTAACCATCAGATGCATCAGAGAATAATTGTTATTACATTGGGCTTAATGCTCTGTGCATCGGCTTGGGGTTGGGGGCACGATAAGGGCAAGTATCCGCACAGCCATGCATCGGGGGTAACGGCCGAGCCCCCCAATTGGTGGATTGGCATGCGCCGGCCACACCTGCAACTCCTCGTGGAAGCACCGGGCATCGCAGCCACCCAAGCTTCGGTGACCTACCCTGGCGTTCGAATCGATTCGGTCATACCGGGCGAGCACCCCGACTGCATCATCGTGCATCTTCAGATCTCAGCTGAAGCCAAGCCCGGTCAGGTGCCGCTGAAGTTTTCGATCTTGGCAAAAGGGAAGTCAACGCTTCTCTACGAACTGAATTACCCCTTAATGGCCCGTACGGCATCGCCCGATTCACTCAAGGGCTTCGACGCATCCGATGTGGTCTGCCTCATTACCCCGGATCGCTTTGCGAATGGCAATCCGGGGAACGACCGGGTGGCGGGCATGCGCGAGCAAGAGGTCGACCGCTCGAAGCCCTATGCCCGGCATGGGGGCGACATTCAGGGGATGATTGATCGGTTGGATTACCTACAGTCGATGGGCTTCACCGCCCTTTGGCCGCAGCCGATGCTCGAGAATGATATGCCGGAGGCTTCCTACCACGGATATGCCATCACCCACCACTATCGGGTCGATCCGCGCTTCGGTAGCCTCAACGACTACGTGGCTTTGTCTGATTCGCTGAGGGCGCGCCACATGAAGTTGATTTTCGATGGGGTACTCAACCACATTGGAAGGGAACACAGGTGGGTACAGAAACCACCCCTCAAAGGATGGATCAACCGGAAGTCGCCCCTCGAAATCAGTAACCACCGGCGCACGGTGCACCACGATCCCTATGCCAGTCGGGCCGACTACCGCCACATGACCCAGGGTTGGTTTGTGGAATCGATGCCCGACCTGAACGGGGGGCACCCCGAAGTGGCTACATACCTCATACAGCACAGCATTTGGTGGATTGAAACGCTGCGCTTAGGGGGCATAAGACAAGACACCTACAGCTACAGCGACAGCAGCTTGTTGTCGAAATGGTCGTGTCGCATCATGGAGGAATACCCCAGAATGTCGCTGGTGGGCGAGGAGTGGAGCCTAAACCCCTTGATTACCTCACGCTGGCAGGCATACCCGGGCATTCGTCGGGCACCTGCGGGGGGATGCCTGGGCTCGGTCATGGATTTCCCCCTGCAAGCCGGTCTGGTGTCGGCACTCACCGCACCCGCACGGCCCGATTTCTCGGAGGGCATGGCGCGGCTTTATGAAACCTTGGCCAACGATTTTATCTACCAGAATCCCCGCCAATTGATGGTGTTTGGCGACAACCACGACATGGACCGTATATTTACACAATTAAATGAAGATACGGCACTTATGTTTATGGCAATCAATTATTTAAGTGTAGTAAGAGGTGTGCCTCAGTGGTACTATGGATCCGAAATTTTGGCTTCGAGTAGTCATGCCCGCGGTCACCACGGCTACATCCGTAGCGACTTCCCCGGTGGCTGGAAGGGCGATGCGGTGGATGCTTTTACGGGCCTTGGCCTCACACCTGCGCAGAAGCGGACTCAGTCATATATGGGTGCGATGTTGCGCTGGCGGGCCCAACAAGCGAGCATACACTACGGTGGCACCCTGCACTTCGCTCCCGACGATGAGTTGTATGTGATGGCGCGTACCGCACGACGTGGGCAGGTGTTGTTGATCATTAACCGAAGCAAGCGTGTCCGCTCCCTTCAAGCGGCCGAATACGATGAGGTGTTGAGGGGGCAGCGTTTGCTGCAACGGGCTCCAAGTGGTGAGGGAGTCGACTGGAGCCAGCCTCTGAACATTGGCCCCATGTCTTCGGTTGTACTTTATGTAAATCCTTAAACCATTGATGATGAAGGATCGTTTATTCAAAATTATGGTGGTGGCTGTTCGCCTTCCCTTGTGTCTTCCGTTACGCTTTCCCTTGTGTCTTCCGTTACGCTTTCCCTTGTGTCTTCCGTTACGCCTTTCCTTATGCCTTCCCTTGTGCCTTCCGCCTTGCCCTAGCGTGTGTGCCCAAGATGTACCGGTGCCCTCTGTTGGCCGGGTGGTACGGCATACCGATGTGCCTTCCACCTGGGTACCCTCCAGACCAGTGGATGTTTGGCTCCCGCCTACCTATGACGGCAAGACCCCCCACGATGTGCTCATTATGCACGACGGCCAAATGTTGTTCGACGCTTCTGGAACGTGGAACGGCACCGAATGGCGGGTCGATGAGGTTCTTTCCGACCTGATCGCCCAAGGCCATGTGCGCCCCACCTTGGTGGTGGGGGTGTGGAACCGACCTGGATTTCGTCATGTGGAGTACACCCCGCAAAAGCCGATCGATAACCTTGAGGGTCCCGTGCGGACAGGGGTATTGTCGATGCGCCGCCCCGATGGTGAACCTTTGTTTCCCGACGGCATGGTGGAGTCGGATGCCTACCTCAAATTTCTTGTCACCGAGCTGCTCCCATTTGTGCGCAGTCATTATGTAACCGATAAAGAAGCTGGTCATAACTATCTGACGGGCAGTAGTATGGGTGGGTTGATTTCACTTTATGGATGGATGGAGTATCCGGAGATTTTTGAGGGGGCTGCTTGCCTCAGCACCCATTGGCCGGTTGGTTTCGACGCCAAAACCACCCAAGCGCAGTTGTTGCTGGAGTACCTTAGAAAATCTGTGCCCGAGCCCGCCCGAAGGAGGTTGTATATGGATACGGGCGATCAGGAACTTGATGCATGGTATTTGCCTTCGCAGTCTCAGGCCGATTCGATTTTCATGGATGCTGGATACAGCCCCAAGCAGTACCGCAGCCGAGTGGCAGCGGGTCACCGCCACAACGAGGTCGATTGGGCCAAGCGTCTTCCAGAGGCCTTTCTGTTTTTGATGGGAACCGGTGTCGAGCCTGTGAAGGGAACCGGTGTCGAGCCTGTGAAGGGAACCGGTGTCGAGCCTGTGAAGGGAACCGGTGTCGAGCCTGTGAAGGGAACCGGTGTCGAGCCCGTAAATGGTAAGGGGGAAGGAAACAGCGTAAAGCCAGCTAAACCCAAAAATTAAGCCGGATGCCTGTTTGGTTGTGGGTGGCTGTAGGGGGCGCCGTGGGGAGTGTGGCGCGCTATGGCGTGGGTCAGCTCTTATCGCATTATTGGGGCGATCGTTTGCCTTGGGGTACTTTAACCGTGAATATAGTGGGCAGTCTGATGGCTGGCCTTATTTGGGCATGG
>Ga0194121_10009552_pt1 | contig 11986 bp, 14 predicted proteins | sample TA2MahCa50mmetaG_FD_148609 | JGI IMG/M metagenome (GOLD analysis project Ga0194121, IMG submission 148609) | Freshwater microbial communities from Lake Tanganyika, Tanzania - TA2015020 Mahale Deep Cast 50m | ecosystem: Environmental > Aquatic > Freshwater > Lake | place: Tanzania: Lake...
GCCTGCCTTGCCGGAAACATCTTCTCCTTCTTCCTCTGTGACATCAGCAACCTCCCTACAGTAATTCTACGAAGGGAGGTGTCTCACCTCACATTGGCACAAACGGCTTGATGCGGAGTTACGAAACCCGTTTTCAAATCCACAGAAAAATCGGAATTCATCGAGCGATAATGAAGAAAAAATTCCTTTATGACCTCGGCCCGATAACCCAAGGCCAGATAGAAGTCTTTGTGTCCGAAACGCGCATAGGTGCACATGATGTGCCACAAAATCGGGCGTCCACCGACCGTCACCATGGGTTTTGGAATGGTCTCGGTATACTCGGAAAGTCGGGTGCCAAATCCGCCGGCAAGCTGGATCACTTTCATGTCAGTTCGGTCGTTTCCAATCGCAGGTAAATTCCTCCACCGACTTGCGCACTACCTCGTCCGGATCGTGAGGCATATCTGCGACATTAAGCACCACGCTGTATGGAACCGCCAACCCCTGAAAACCAAACCAGATTCCGGGTGGCACGGTCAGCCGCGCATAGTTAGCGGCGCCGATCGTTATCTCGCGTTGCGTGTTGCCATCCGCAGAAAAGAAGACAAAGCGCACCTCCCCAATGGGGGCGACAAGATTGAGAGTCATGCGCCGGTGCATTTTCCAGGCTTTAACTGCGCCGGCATTCACCATTGAAAAGTAGGCTTCGCCAAAACCTCGGTAATCCTCTTCCGTCGCCTTGAGCGCGTGCAGCACGTCACCGCCCACGACGGGAATGCGCTTGAGCTTGGTAACGTGTATTTGATCCAGATCTACTGCGCCCATAACAGTCCCTGTTCCCGCGCGCAAGCGACATAGCCAGAGATTTGTCGCCGGGAAAATTCCGCGATGCTGCTGCGAGGCGCTTCGTAGTACTGACGGTACCAGACCGCCGTCTCGCGTACCGTCACCTCGAAGTCCCAAACCGCGCGCCACCGCAGTTGGTGGAGTGCCTTGTCGCAGTTCAGCTTAAGCAAGCTGGACTCGTAAGGTCCAGTGTCTTGCGACGAACTGTCGTCCCAGCGCACCTGGTCCCAGTGCTTCGCCATGGTCGTGACCAGCGCGCCGACGGAAGAATTCTGTTGTGCGGGCGGCCCGAAATTGAATGCCTCGCCGTGCAGCTTCTGATCCGCGTGAAGCGCTACCGCCAACGCGAGATAGCCGCTCAAGGGCTCCAGCACGTGCTGCCACGGCCGCGTCGCGGAGGGATTGCGCAATCGGACCGTCTCGCCTCGAGACCAAGCACGCACGCAATCCGGAACGATGCGGTGCTCGGCCCAGTCACCGCCGCCGATCACGTTGCCGGCCCGCCCTACACCGATGCGCACCGGACCACCTTTGGGAAAGTAGGACTTTACATAGGAACGGATCGCAAGCTCCGCCGCTCCCTTGGAAGCGCTGTACGGATCCGGCCCGCCGAGCGCGTCAGTTTCCCGATAACCCCACACCCATTCCACATTGTCGTAGCACTTGTCGCTCGTGATCAGGACAGCCACGCACGGTCTTTCCACGCCGCGCAAGGCCTCCAGCACGTTCACCGTGCCAAGCGTGTTGGTCCGCCACGTTTCGAACGGGTCCTCATAGGCGCGCCGCACAAGCGGCTGAGCAGCGAGGTGGAATAGAAAATCCGGCTGATTCTCCTTCACGGCCTTCATGAGCGCCGGTCCATCGCGGATATCCAGACGCTGGTCCTGCAATACACTCTCGAGCGACGCTGCCTCGAAATGCGACGGGCGGGTCGGCACATCGAGGGACAAGCCCGAGACCCGCGCACCGAATTGCGTTAGCCACAGGCTCAGCCACGACCCCTTGAACCCGGTGTGCCCGGTGACAAGCACCCTGCTACCGGCGAAAACGCTGTCAGCGATTCGTTTCATGAAAGTTGCGATTCAGACGAGCGCCGCGACCCTCCTCGCCATCGCGAATTATAGGCGCTTGGCGAAAACCATCGCCAACGCGGCCGCCGGAAAATCAAGCCACGGCCGGCCTCTTGGATGTACGCCCCAGAAGCCAAGATGCCAGCGCGTCGTAATCGATCTCGAAACTATCCGGACAAACGCCGAAATCGACCTCTGCTTCGCGGGTAACGATAATGCGCTGCGATCCAGGAACCGCCTCGGCGGCTTCGTGCAGCAAAGTATAACCAAGCAGGTTGATGCTCTTGCTGTCGTCCAGCACAACCAGGTGCCCCGTTCGCGCAACGCTACGCAGGATGGCGCTCCAATCGCGCGGAAACACATTGTTGACCGAGAATACACTGGAACTCAAACCCCGCTCCAGCAATTTCTTGTGCAGCAGCATGCCCTCGGGCATGCTGAAATTGAAGCATGCCACAGTAGCACGAGAACCCTCGGTGTACTGGAAGACGGACGCGTTCTTGTCCACGCACACCAAGTCCACCTGCAAGAGCTCCTTGGGTGAGTGTCGCTGACTCAGCGAGATGAAACGGAAACCCGGCTGTCGCAGTTGCGTGCGGATGATGTACGCGCTGTCCTGAATGTTGGTCAGCGTGTAGCCGGGTACCCGAGCCATCGAGCACATGTCGCCCAGCGCGTTGAAGCTCGACTGTGGTCCTTGGTATCCCTGGTCATAGGAAACGACGATAATCGTAAAGCTACCCAGCGTGCTGAAATCACGATGGGCGCGGATCGCCTGATAGGTAGAAACGAAGTGATCCATGCCGAGCAACATGAAATCAAGCTGTTTCACGAAGAGCACGGCTGTTGCGCCATTGAGCATCATGCCGAATCCCACACCGCAATGGGTATATTCGCAGTCGCCGGCATTGATCAGCAGGCTGCTGTCGGCGGCTTTGAAGTTGCGTGCCAGGCCGGATATGCGCGACCCGGTGTCGATGTTCTCGCCATAGAACACCGCATGCGGGAGTTCGGCGATTTCCTTTGCCAACATCTCGTTTATCGCGGCGATATATGTTCCCATGGCATCAATTCCATCTTTCCGAGGCAACTTGGTCGGCCACATCCCGAAACGCGTGCTCGCCCATCGTCTCCCGGAGAACGTAAAGCGGATCTTCACTGGCTTCGCGCACCACGAGTCCATTCTTGATGTCTACGTTCATCGGGTCCGTAGGCCACCCGGGAGTAGGGCCGGCGTGCTGGTTCATGAGGGCTAGCCTTGCCTCCACGCACACGGGCCGTGCCTGTTCGACCGTCTCCGCACGAAACTGGCTCAGCGCCAGGACATATTCAAAGACGTCATTGCTAGAGAGGAACGTGTATCGGACATCGACAGCCTGGCACATTCGGTCGATCGCAATGTTGCAGCGTCTCTGCTCAATGGTCGAAGACATCGAGTGATTGTTGTTTTCCACAATGATCATCAGTTTCAGGCGCTGCGATTTCGCGAATACCAGCGCTTCATAGAACCCCCCTTCCTCCATCGCACCGTCACCGGTGGTTACGATGACCACCCCCGGATCCCCGTTCACCCGCTTAGCGAGCGCCAACCCGCAAGCGACCGATAAGTTATTGCCCAGAATGCTTGAGGAGTAGACAACGCCGCGCGCCGGATTGACCATGTTCATCGAGCCCATGCGCCCACGGGAGACGCCAGCCTGAGATAACTTGTACTCCTCGTATACCGGTTTCAGCGCGCCCGCGCGTGCCAGGTTGTAAGCCATGTTTCTATGAGTCAGCACCAGTTGGTCGTTCCCAGTCATCACATTGCTGACCGAGACCGCGATGGCCTCGCTGCCGAAAGCCACATGGATCGGTATCTGAAACAGTTTCTTCTTGAGATCCTCATTCATTATGTGCTGCCAATGGCGCAGCCGGATCATTTCCAGCTCAAGTGCCTGCCGGGCAATAGTTTCTCTTGTATTCATCGCATACATCCCTTCACTTGGGAGCAGGCAGCAATGTAGCAAGACCTTCCCCCAACGCGATTTCCGGCCTCCACCCGAGAACCTGCCGTGCCTTCGCGTTGTCCGGGTTTCGTATGCTGAAAGCCTGGGGGTTCTTCTCTTCTACCGGCGGGTGGCGGCCCAGCAGTTCGGCGCTCTTTTCCACCACTTCTCGAAGAGTGATCACCGCGTCGCCGCTGAGATTGAAAATCTCGAATCCCGTCCGCCCAACCGCTTTGAGGATGCCCGCGACGATGTCGTCTACGTGGATGAAACGGCGACCCGTGGCCAGACTGCCAACCAAGACCGCATCCTTCTCGCGCACCGCGGTAAACAGGGCTTCGACCGCGGACCAGTTGCTCGTTCGAGGGCCATAGACGATTCCGAACCGCAGCACCGTGATACCAGGCAGTCTGCATGTGAGCTTGAGACATTGCTCGCCGACGATCTTGGTGAGTGCGTATTCTGACTTCATCGCCGTCACGTCGATTGGGTGGTCCTCAAGCTGCACGCCATCGTTACGCACGTCGCCGTACACCCATTCGCTCGAGGCAAAGACTAGTTGCGCCGCATTGCGCTTCTCGGCCGCGGCCGCGATATTGAGCGTCCCGTTTACGTTAACGTCGAAGGCATTCCTCGGGTCTGCACGACAGTCGGGGTCGCGCGATATCGCGGCAAGGTGCATGACGGTTGCACCTTCGGGCATCAGGTCGGCGACAGCCGGATCCCGGATGTCCACCTGGGTTGCAACAGTCCCGGAGGGCACAACGCTGTCGATGCCGACGGCATCGACACCCAGCACCTTGCAGCGCGCGCGCAGTCTGCGGCCGATAAAGCTCTCAGAGCCAGTTATGAACAATTTCACGTTACCACCTCAGCTTGTACCGGCGTCGCTGAGGCGCCGCAGGAAGCCATCCGGCGAACATGTAATACCGAATCGGTTCCAGTGAGGATCCACCTGAAACTCCGCGTGCGCGGCAAGGAACTTCTTGATCGCATTCAGGGGATGATCGTCTTTCCATTCTGGCTTGGCACGCGGAATGTCCCACACCCACCCCTGGGCACCGTCATGGGCGACTAGGTAGCCCCCTGGACGCACCAGCGAGGAATAAAGCTCCAGCTCTCTCAGCACGTGTGCCTCGGTATGGTTGCTGTCGAGGAAGACAACGACTTTCTCGGCGCCGCTGCTTGCGTGCCGCACCTTGGCCAAGGTGTCGTCCGCTATGGACGAACCCTCGATCAAGTCAATGCGATGCTTCAACGGGTGGGTTTCTATGGCCTCGCGGTTATGCGGACGTATCTCGATGTCCACGCCTATCACCTTGCCATTGCCCATCAGTTCGAGAATCGATGCCGACAGCACAAGCGACCCGCCGTGTGCCACACCGGTTTCGATCACCAGATCCGGACGCACTCTCCACAGCAGTTCCTGCATCACCACGATGTCGGTCGGATACTGGATGATGGGACGTCCTAGCCAAGTCGCCTCATACATCAGGCGGTGCTCGGCCGCGACCTTGATCCAGAGATTGCTCAACATGTCGAGTCCTTCCTTGGAGTATAGGTCCAGCGTAGTACGAGCACCGTTGTTATCGAGCGTAATCGTGGCACCTCGCTGCGCAATGTAATTCTTCAATGGATACTCCAGAATCAATATTGAAGATTAGACATTCTTGACGACCTCAACTCTATTGCGCCACCCGCCACTGGCACCATGCGTATTTGCTTCGTGTTCGGACCTGTTGAGCAAGAAGAGCGAGCGGACGGATGCACATTGGACGAAATGCAATCGTTGCTCACCATGCCGTTCTTCCGCCGTCGACACTGAGAACAGATCCATTCATATAACTCGACGCCTCGGAAAGCAGAAATAGCAATGCACACAGATATTCGTCCGGCCGCGCCATTCTTCCCATGGGAATCCGGCTGCATACCTCTCCCACGAAAGCTGGATCCTGGTTGTTCTCGACCCAGCCCGGACAGAGGGCGTTGCAACGTACGCCGCGATCTGCCCAGTAGGTAGCTATATACCGTGTGAGGCCAATGAGCCCACTCTTCACCACGGAATACGTTACTGGCTTGACTGGTTGCTGCTCCTCGGGAATGCCAGGCTTACGATAAAGACGCTGGTCTGGGCCGATCAGCCCGAGATCCGAGGATATATTGACAATGCTCCCACCTTGACACGCGATGGCCGCTCCAAAATGCTTGATGCAGAGAGAGGCACCGGTCAAGCCGACCGCCACATCGTTTTCCCATGCGTTCAATCTAAAGTTCTCGAACCGGGAGAAATCCGTGCCCCCTTCAACTTCCACTTTTGGATTGTTCGCCGTATTGTTCACCAGACCGTCAATACGTCCGAAACGGCTCATAATTAACGCGCAATTCGCTTTGATCTCCGCCTCGCATGTAATGTCCACTGCGTAGCCCCACGGCAGCAAAGCCATAGCGGCGCGCAAGACCTTCAGCCATTGTCTTCACAGGCTCGGTAGTTAGGTCCAGAAGTATCGGTGCCCCGTCGGCGCTTGCCACTGCATCTGCGTGCTGTCGCCCCAGCAGCCCAGCGGCACCAGTAATTACGATTATAAGACCCTGCAACGAGAAAAGCGACGTGATCACGAGCAGCCCTTCATAGAATCCTGAAAGTCTGCCCGCCATCCACCACAAGGCAGGCGCCAGTAATGAAGCGGGCCCGCTCCGAGCACAGAAATATGGCGGCATCGGCCATTTCCTCAGGGGTGCCGAAACGCTTGATGGGCACGGTAGCCTCGATCAACGCCATCACCTGTTCGCGGTCGGCCTGGATCTTCTCGTCCCAGCTTCCACCAGGAAAATAGACATTCCCCGGAACCAGGCAGTTGACGCGAACAAGCGGGGCGGCTCGCCGCGACAGCTGTTTGGCCAGCGCCATGATAGCAGTCTTGGCGACCGAATAATCGGTCGGCGCGCCGATCGCCTCCAGTCCTGCGATGGACGAGACAAACAGTAGGCATCCCTTGCTTGTTTCCAGCAAGCGTAGCGTGGCGCGGGCCGTGACCTCGGCCGTCGAAAAATTGTTACGCCAGGCAGCAGCAAAACGGCTCGCGGCCGGCAGTGCGTCCTTGGGTCCCCTGCCATCGCCGGCATTGGCGACCACCACGTCCAGCCCACCCCAAGCCGAGCCTATACTTGCAAGCACGTCGGCCCAGGCCGACTCCTCAGCGCAGTCGGCGGAACAAGCCATGACTGCCGCCTCGCCATACTTCGCAATCAACTCACGGACGGCATGCGACAGCGGTGCATGGCTGCGAGCCAACAGAGCCACGCGCGCTCCCTCCTCCAGAAACCCTCGTGCCATCGCCAGTCCGATGCCTCGGGAAGCCCCCGCCACGAGAACGCGCTTCCCGTCCAGGCCTAAATCCATACGCCGTCGAGATAGCGCTCTCGGATCCAGGCGAGTTGTTGCCTGAATACCGCCACGCCGTCGTCATCCCTGTACGCCTGCATGATGAAAGGCCCCGCGTAACCGAGCCTGCCCAAGGCCGAGAAGAAACGGTCGAATTGCGTATCACCGGTACCGAGCACGACGGATCCGCCGCCGAGCACTCGGTCTTTGATGTGTACGTCTGAAATTCGCTTGCCGTAGCAGGCGAGTTCTTCTGTCGGCTCAAAACCCAGAGCCGCGCTGTTGCCGATATCGTAGTTGACCGTTACGCGAGGCGAGTCAAAGCGCTCCAGCAGTTCGGCAAACGGCTGGGGCGCGAGATCGGTCTCGAGCGCAAGATTGACGCATGCCCTGTCTGCCTCTACTGCAACACGCCGCAGCTTCTCGACCAATCTCCCCCGAGCTACCGCATCGCTCAACGAAGACTGATCCACGCACGGTATGACGATATCCGTTACGCCGAGCCGCCTCGCATGATCAAGCAACCGGCGTAGAATCGCCTCGCTATGCCCTGCAACGTATTCATCGGGAGCATGCAGCGGGGCCTCCATGAAATAGTCGGCGCAGATCGTCCTGACTTGCACGCCCGTCTCTTCGCACAGCTGCAGCAATTCATCCACCCCGTCGGGCCGCAACAGTGGGTTGAGCTCGCAGTCATTATAGTCGAGTATGAACTCGATGCAGTCGAGCCCCAGTTCCTTGGCTATGGGGAATTCCTGCTGCCAGTATCCGACTGGGTGCGCCTGGTAACGACCCCGGTACTTCGGCAACAGCCGGCCCTCCATTACGCCAAGAACATTGGACCGGGTCACGACCTCTCGCTCCCGAAATACGCTTTTTCCACCAGAGCGCACAGAATGTGGCCGAGAAGAATGTGTCCTTCCTGAATCCGTTCGGCTCGCTCGGAAGGTACCCGCAAACAAGTGCAAAACGCGGTTAGTTTTCCCCCGGTTTGCCCCGTAAATCCCATTATACGTATGCCAAGCTCGCCAGCGACCGCTACCGCGGTGAGAATGTTCGGACTGTTACCGCTCGTCGTAATGGGAATGAAGACATCTTGCGGAGCGGCGATCGCGCGCAGCTCCCGTGCGAACACCTGATCGTACCCGTAGTCGTTGCCAATTGCGCTCATGGCGGAGCTATTAGTCGCAAGCGCAACGGAAGGCAGCTGCGCGCGGTCAAATTGCAGCCGGGACACGAACTCGGCAGCCAAATGCTGGGCATCGGCAAAACTTCCTCCGTTCCCGGCGAACAGAATCTTGCCGCCCTTCCGCGAAGCATCCAGGCACCAGAACGCCAACTCCTGAAGTTTGGCGTGCAGCTCCATGTCTGCGGCCAGCGCCTGATGGACTGCTACCGCGCCATTCAAGTCCGCCTGTATGTCGTGCTGCAAATAAAATCTCCTCTCCAACCGCGACTACTATCCGGTCTTGAACCTGTAGGGCGTCGGTGCCTCCGTCGCGTTGCCGGCATCCGCGGCGTTCCAAGTCTTGATCTGCTGCCTGATGTCGATCCGCACGTTCTTCGACCACTGGCCCAGCAAGCTCTTGAAGCCCTGGCCCACGACGCCGCTCCCGATCGCCACGCTGTTTAGCCGAGTTACCGGAAGCATGCAAAACGGCGTGCCTGTCATGAACGCCTCGTCTGCCGTATACACGTCGTAGGGTTCTATGTTCTTCTCTACGACTGCCAATCCGAGTTGTGGCGCGAGTTCCTCCATGACATATGCCCGGGAAATGCCCCTCAGTATGTTGCGGCCCTCGGGTGACATGATTGTATTGTTCTTGATGATGAAGAAATTGTCGCCCGTGCCCTCTGCGACAAAACCATCCGGGTCCAGCAGCAAAGCCCAGTTGTCTTCACCCGCTATTTGCGACGCTTCGATATTCGCCATCAAATAGAAGATCCGGCTGCGGTTCTTGATCTTGGGATCCAGTAGCGTAGCGGGAATTGCGCGCTGAGACGTGATTACCGCATTGATGCCGGAGTCATAGAGGCGTCCCATGCCCGCCACCGTCCACCGAAGCGGAAAGTCGGCGATGATCACGTTGTGACCTTTGTGCAGCCCCTCGACATCCTGATAGATGCCGAGGGCACCGCGCGACACGTCTATCATCAGGCGATGCTCGTCGTCGTCCCTAAACAGCGGGTCATTAGCCTCGATGGTTTCGTGGCAATGGCGTTCCATTTCTTCGGGCGACATCTGCAGTGGGATACGAAGTATCTTCAATCCGTAGTAGAGACGCTGAAGATGCTCGCGAAGCTTGAATTGTTCTTTCCCGAAGGAGCGCGTCATCTCGAATACCATGTCGCCGAACATCAGGGCAGAGTCGTACACAGAGATCTTCGCCTCCGCCTCCGGCACCAACGCACCATTCATCCAAATCACACGACCGCTTTCCATTGCCGCCCCTTAAGCTTTTGTGTAGCTTTGCGTGGGGATATGCGCGCGCAGCTTCTGCGCAACGCTCGCCTCTTTGGGATTCATCTCGAGACGGCCGTCCCCTATGGCCTTTTCGATTTTGCGCACCGCACCTATCAGCATCCGGTACCCGGCCGGCTCCACCGAGGCAGACTGGTCGGAACCGTACATGGCACGGTCAAGGGTAATGTGTCGCTCTAGGGAGGTAATGCCCAAAGCCGCCGCAGCGTAGGAAACGGCCAAACCCACTTCGTGGCCGCTATAGCCGACATTGCAGCCATAGCGTTCCCGTAGCGTCTTGATGCGGCGCAGATTGGCATCTTCGTCCTCCATGGGGTACGTCGAGACGCAATGCATCAGTTCAAAGGGGCAGCCTGATTCGCGGAAGATGGCAACTGCTCGGTCGAGATCTGCCTGATTGCTCATGCCGGTGGAGATGAACGTGTGCTTTTTCTCCTCGGCAACGATGCGCAGCAGGGGCTCATAGACCACCATGGCCGAAGCGATCTTGTTGTACTTACAGTTGAACTGCCGTAGGAATTTCTGACTCTCCAGATCCCACGCAGACGCGAACCACTCGATGCCCTTCTGGTGGCAATAGCGGTCGATCTCTCGGTAAGCATCAAGACCGAACTCCAAGCCCTCCTTCTGCGCGCGCTGGGTCTTGCCCCATGGGCTCTCACGCGCTGCATCCAGCATTGCCTTGGTATACACGAGATCTATGGTCCGCTTCTGGAACTTCACTGCATCGGCTCCGGCATCTTTCGCTACATCGATTAGCTGCTTGGCAATTTCGAGACTGCCGTTGTGGTTGATTCCAATCTCTGCGACTATGAACGTAGACATGCTTACTTCTCCCCAGTGGAAGTCGTTGTGTTTACTCACGTGGTGACCGAGTATTTCCGGTTCTTCAGTCCGCTACCCACCGCCCGCCGTCAACAGCCATTCGGAAAGTTCCTTGATTACGCCTTCGCCGCCGCGAGCGTGCGTTACATGTTTCGCGAGTGCGATTATTGCCGGATGGGCATCCCTAGGTGCGACCGGGAGTCCCACTGCACGCATGGCCTCCAGGTCATTGAAATCATTGCCCACATATAGCACGTGCTCTAGCGAGATGCCGTTGTCCTTGCAAAAAGCCGCGAGATCGGCCAGCTTATTGCCGCTGCCGCGCAATGCCTGTATTCCCAGCTTTCTTGCGCGGGCCGCAACTACCGAGTTGGTTTCGGTGCTAAGTATGATCTGGCGAAACCCCGCCTGATGCAGTTGACCTATGCCCCAGCCGTCCGCCCTGTTGGCGAATACGGCCTCAGTGCCGTCCTCCAGCGTGAGCACACGGTTGTCGGTCATTACGCCATCGAAGTCATAGACGATGAGGCATGGCTTGACAGCCCCTATGCCGATAGCCGAATTCGACTCGCGCGCCTCCCAATAAGGCAGCAAGCGCTTGCCAAAATAGTATTCACACAGTTCTAGACCTTCCAGCGTGTCGATCTCGAACGACTTCCAGTAGTCCATAACATATCCCGTGATCCTACCGCCCAGTCGATTGCCTGTCTTCCTCAAGACCGTAGGCGTGAAGACATAGATGGACCCGTTCTCGAGGTAAACCGGCCTGCGATCCTGCCGCCTAACCCGGTTGAACGGATCGAAAGTCTTGCCCTTCAGCACCCCGTCTTCCTCATGCCAGACGCACAGGTCGTCAATGACGGTGTTGCTGAAGAGAGAATCCGCACGCTCGGATCGAAAGACTGCCAAGGCCCCTTCGATATCCGCGGGCTCACGCAATGGCGAGGTCGCTTGAAGGAACACCACCGTCTCAGGCTCTTCGCCGTATTCCATCGCTAGGGTATCAAGTGCATGGACCAAGGCGACCTCGGAGCTCGAGGTATCGGTGCTTAGCTTGCTCGGTCGGCGTATGGGGTTGGCGCCGTATCGAGCGGCAACCTCGAGTATCGCCGAGCTGTCCGAGGAAACGAAGACCGAATCGATCGTCGGCGCCGCCCGCGCCTGCAGGATGGACCAGGCCAACAACGGCTTGCCGGCAAAGTTGATGATGTTCTTGTTTGGTATGCCTTTGGACCCGCCTCGAGCAGGGATGATGGCTACTGTGGTTTGAATAGGCATAAAATGTGACCTGCGTTGAATCCTGATCCAGTTGCAGTGGGAGTTTTAAGTCTAGCGTAGAACTAATGCAGGTTCAATCGTTGGCTCACCTCCTGGGGCGTTGGGATTGGTGGAAATAGGCTCTGATGCAACG